>Ga0255338_1003949_pt1 | contig 16493 bp, 14 predicted proteins | sample MeOH1_35cm_T4_19_FD_203715 | JGI IMG/M metagenome (GOLD analysis project Ga0255338, IMG submission 203715) | Sandy soil microbial communities from University of British Columbia, Vancouver, Canada - MeOH1_35cm_T4_195 | ecosystem: Engineered > Artificial ecosystem > Sand microcosm > Unclassified ...
TCACGTCGTCCGTCGACGAGGCGCTCCGCGACGCCGACGTCGTCATGACCCTGCGGATCCAGCGCGAGCGGATGTCGTCCGGGCTGCTGCCGTCGCTGCGAGAGTACGCGGCGCGCTTCGGATTGACCCGCGAGCGGCTCGCCCTCGCCAGCCCCGGTGCGCTCGTCATGCACCCTGGCCCGATGAACGAGGGCGTCGAGATCGCGCCCGACGTCGCGGCAGGGGCACAGTCGGTCATCACGAACCAGGTGACCAATGGCGTGGCGATCCGGATGGCGCTGCTCTACCTGCTCGCCGGCGCCCACGGGGAGCGGTCGTGACGGTCGTGTCCGGGTCCACAGGCGCGCCGGCCGCGGGGATCGGCGAGGTCGTCGCAGAGCTATCGATCGCCGGTGCATGGGCGGTCGATCCGGCGTCCGGGCGTGAGGGACCGGCCGACATCGTGGTGCGCGACGGGGTCCTCGAGTCGGTGACGTGGCTCCACGGCGACGATGCGGCCGGAGTCGATCCGTCCGGGGTCGTCGTCGCGCCCGGGTTCGTCGATCTCCACGCGCATTTCCGCGAGCCCGGAAACGAGGACGCGGAAACGATCGCGTCCGGACTCGCGGCGGCCGCCCACGGCGGGTTCACGACCGTCTGCCTCATGGCGAACACCACGCCGCCGCTCGATGAGCCCGGAGTGCTCGCGCGTCTGCGCGCGGCGGCCGCGGCGTCCGGTTCTCCGGTCGAGGTGCTGGCCTATGGAACGGTCTCGGCGGACCGTGCCGGCGAGCAGCTGGCGGCGATCGGGGAGCTGGCCGATGCAGGCGTCGTGGGTCTGTCCGACGATGGGGCGCCCGTCCGGTCGGCGGCGCTCCTGCGGTCTGCGCTCGCCTACGGAGGGATGCTCGGACTGCCGGTCGTCGACCACGCCGAGGATCCGACGCTGACCGACGGCGCGGAGGCGAACGACGGGTTGGTCGCGACGGTGCTGGGGCTGCGCGGATGGCCGGCGGCCGCCGAGGAAGCGGCGGTCGCACGCGACCTGGCGGTCCTCGCCGACGTCGTCCGCGATGTCCCGGGAGCACGGCTCCACCTGACCCACCTCTCGACGGCCGGAGCGCTCGACCTCGTCCGGCGCGCGAAGGCGGCCGGGTTGCCGGTGACGTGCGACGTCACGCCGCACCACCTCGCGCTCACGGACGAATGGATCGCGGGGGCGCGGCGATGGGCGTGGGACGTGGACGCGGGCACGGACCCGCGGCGGGATGCGGCCGTCGTCGCGACGCCGTTCGACACGTCGCTCCGGGTGAACCCGCCGCTGCGGTCGGCCGCCGACGCGGCCGCGTGCGCGGAGGCGTTGCGGGACGGGACCGCGGATGCGGTCGCAACCGATCATGCCCCACACACCGTCGTCGACAAGCTCGTCGAGTTCGGGCTCGCGGCGCCCGGGATCAGCGGGATCGAGACGGCCCTCGGCGTGCTGCTTGCGGCGGTCGATGCCGGGGTCCTGCCGCTTGCTCGGGCGATCGAGGCGCTGACCGTTGGTCCGGCACGCGTTCTCGGAGAGCGTCTCGGGCGGCCGTCCGGATTGGTCGAGGGCGCGCCGGCGGACCTCGTCGTTCTCGACCGCGGCGAGAGCTGGACAGTCTCGCCGGACGCCCTGCTGTCGAAGGGCAAGAACTCGCCGCTCCTCGGCCGCGCCCTGGCGGGCCGGGTAGTGTTCTCAGTCGCCGGCGGTCGTCTCGCCTACGCGGCCGATTGATCACCCACCCATTGGGTTCGTGATGACGATCACGTCCGAGGCGCGGACGGGTCGCGAGAGCACCAGGAGGACGCCGCGTCCGACGGCCGCTGGGTCGCACGGCTGCCTCGGCGCCGGTTCGAGGTAGATCGACGGCTCCGGCCCCCCGATCGACAGGCTCCACGCGGTATCGCAGGCGGACCCGCTCCAGCCGATCCACAACTCGTCCAGTCGCCCGCCGGGGTTTTCGATCGCGACCTCCCCAACCGTCTCCGGCCCAGGCACGATTCGAGGGCTGACTAGCGACGGCTCGCCGGGACGAGCGGACCGCGCAGCGACGACGATCCCCGCAGCGTCGAAGAGGTCGAGCGGAAGCCCTCTGGCGCCCGCGCCACTGAGCTGAATCTGTCCGGTCGCGAGGAGGCGGGCCCAGCCGCCCTCCGTCTCGACGTAGACCCGGTTCGTCCCGTCGACGGCGTAGGCGGTGCGGACGACAGGAACGCCCCCGGTCTCGACAAGGCGGCGGAACCGCCAGACCGTCGTCGCGTCCGTCAGCCCGCCGATGCTGCCGAGCGCGTCGAGGCCCCCGGCACGCGCACCGGTCGTCACGATCCCCCAGGACGCCCGGGCCGCGCCCGCCTGCCGTTCGACGCGCGCCTCGACCGCGGCGGGGTCCTCGCTCGGCGTCCCACCGAGCGGCACCAGATTCCATTCAACGGGACCGTTGCGCTGCCAGGCGAGCGCGTCGACGACGAAGCGCTTGCTCTCCTCCCACAACTGGGCTCGTGGGTCGAAGAAATGGCCGATCACGACCACGGGGACCGGCCTGACATCGAGCTCGTCCGCGAGCACCGGAAACGGCACGCCCGCGCGGATGATCGGATGGAGCGCCGGTCCCTCCGGCGTGCGCCACTCGGTGACGCCGTCAACTGCGCCGAACGGCGACTGCTCGCGCTCCATCAGCCACAGGTAGCCGTCGGGGCACCGGAGTTCGAGCGGCGGGAGGTTCGCCGGGATCATCGGACAGAACATCGGCCCCGTCGGAGCGGCGTACCAGCCGCGGACCGCGAGGGCGACGTCGTGCGGCCCCGCGGCTTCCTGGTCGGTCCGGGCGAGGATCTCAAGAGCCTCGCTCACCGAGATCACGTCGAGACCGAGCACGGTGTCCGGGAAGGCGACGGCCGAGTCGGGCTTCGATGGTTCGGGGGTCGCCGGCGCGGGCGTTTCGGTCGCGGTGGGACTGGGCCGCGGGGTCGAGATTGGCGCCCAGCCCACGTTCGACGTCGTCCAGTCGACCGCTTCGAACGCCTCGCCGCTGCCGTCGACGAGCAGCAGCGTCCGGAGTCGGGCCGGTTCGTTCGCCCGGTGCTCGAGGCCGTTGATCAGCCAGACGACCGGCTGATCGATGATCGAGAGCGCACCGGTGCCGAGTGCCGGCTCGAGCTCGGCGATGCGGTGGCCGGCGATCGCGACCCGCGAGAGGACGTCGAGGCCGGGGGCGATGGCATGCGCGGCCGCGTCCGCGTCGGACGCCGTCCAGCGCGGCTCGTGCCGCGGTTCATTGCCGAGCGGCTCCAGGAGCTCGAGGGTGCTCACGGGCTGGGGGGTACCGTCCACCTCGACGACGCCGTCGACGACGAACGAGTCGCAGACTCCCGGGTCGGGGCTGTCGCACAGCGCCGGAATGTTGCGACGGTCGTGGAAGTGACCGATCAGGACGACCTCGGATAGCGGCGCCGTGCCGGGGCGGTACTGCGGCATTGCCGGAGCGTTGAGTCCGGGAAAGACGGGGTGGAATCCGATCCTTCCTGCCGGCAGGGCCGCACCGATCCCCTCGAGCGGCGTGGGCGAGTCGAGCAGCCAGGCGAAGAAGCGCGGGCAGTCGAGCCGGATCGGATTGATTGCCTGACCGATTGGTGGCGGGCATCGGACGCCGTCAGGTGCCGGCGAGAGGTAGCCCCGGACCGCCATCTCCTCAGAGCTCCCGGCGTCGTGTTTCGCGAGCGCCCCGGCGACGGTGAGAATCGGCAGTCCGTGCGTGCTCGGAGACGAAGGGGGCTGGTCCTGATCCGATGTGAGGCGCGCGCCGATACCGATCGCGAACACGACGATCGCGAGGACGGTCGCCGCGGCGCGAAGCTGCGGGAGGGCCCACCGGATGGGCCGCCGGGTGCCGCGAACAGCCTCGGTCGTTGCGAAGACGAGGTCGCCGGGAACGGCCGCCGACCCGGCAGCCCGCCGGAATCCCGCCCGAAGCCGCTCGTCGGACCAGCCCGTCTGAGTCACGGCCGTTCCTCCTCGGCGATCGCCGCGTCGAGTGCGCGTCGGGCGGTGAACAGCCGCGACTTGACTGTGCCGGTGGGAATGCGGAGAACGTCGCCGAGCTCGGCGACGGATCGACCCTCGAGGTAGTGAAGGGCGAGGATCGCCCGCTGGTCGAACGGGAGGCGGCGCATCGCGCGATCGAGGACCCATGCGTCACCGTCGGGGCCTGGCTGGGATGGCTGCGTCGCGAGGACGACCGCCGACGCGGGAATCTCTCGTACGCGGCGGCGACCGCGGGCGCGGAGCGTCATCCGCGCCGCGTTGACGGCGATCCGCTGAAGCCACGCCTCGAATCGCTCCGGCTCACGGAGTCGCGGCAGGTGACGCCACGCGGCCACGAACGTCTCCTGCGTGGCATCGCGGGCGTCGGCCTCGTTGCCGAGGATCGCGAAGGTCAGTCGGTACACGGCTTCGGTTCGGGCGCGGACGATCGACTCGAACGCGTCGAGCTCTCCCGACCTGGCCTTGGCGACGAGCAGCGTGTCGGTCGCGGGTCCGATCGGTCCCTCCCTCATGCGTTCGGCTATTTGATGCCGGCCGATCCCGGTCGGTTCATTGACGGGCGATGCTGGCCTGTTGGTGCAACGCCATCGTCAGGCTGCGTGGCGTCGGGTACGCTCGGAGCGATGGCGGACGCGAACCTGAACGGGGACTTCGAGCGGCGCCCCTACTGGCAGGCGACGATGCCGGCGATCCCGGACCGGCGGGGTCGGGCGCTTCCCTCGAGCGCGGACGTCGTCGTGGTGGGCGGCGGGTACACCGGCGTCGCGGCCGCGCGGAGGCTTGCCCAGCTCGGCAAACAGGTGACGCTCCTCGAGGCGCACCACCTCGGATGGGGGGCGTCCACCCGGAACGGCGGGATCATCCACGCCGGCTACACGTGGGGGCCAAGCGAGCTCGTCAAGCGCTATGGGCCCGCGACCGGCCCGGCACTGTTCGCCGAGACGCTCGAGGCGTACCGCTTCGTCACCGACGTCATCCGCGACGAGGGGATCGACTGCGAGTTCCGCGAACGGGGCCACCTCGAGCTCGCGTACGGTCGGGCGCACGTCCCGCATCTCGAGGAGGCTTGCGTGGACCTGACGCGCGCCGGCGTCGAGGCGACGGTTGTCCCGAAGGAGCGGCTCCACGAGGAGATCGGGTCGGACGCCTACCACGGGGCACTCGCCGTCGAAGGCAGCGGTCTGCTCCATCCCGGCAAGTGGTTCGCGGGGCTCGCCGCGTCGGCCGATCGCGCCGGTGCCGACCTTCACGAGGGCGTCCGCGCCCGGCGCCTTCGCCGAAACGGCCCCCGCCTCGTCGTCGAGACGGACCGCGGCTCGATCGTCGCGGGCCAGGTCCTCGTCGCGACGAACGGCTACACGGACCGCTTCGCCCCGACGCTGCGCCGCCGGATGCTCCCGATCGGGAGCTACATCGTCGCCACGGAGCCGCTCCCGGCCGACCTCGCCGCCGAGCTCTCGCCCAAGGGTCGCGCCTTCTTCGATACCAAGAACTTCCTCTACTACTGGCACGTCTCCGCGGACCGCCGGATGATCTTCGGCGGGCGGGCGAGCTTCATCCCGACGTCGGTCGACCGGACGGCGGGGATCCTCTACCGCGGCATGCTGACGGTCCATCCCCAGCTCGCGGGCTACCGCGTCGAGTACGCCTGGGGCGGCAATGTCGGGTTCACGGTCGACCGGATGCCGCACATCGGCCGGTTCGGCGGCGTCGCCTACGCGATGGGCTACTGCGGGACCGGCGTCGCGATGTCGACGTGGCTCGGGACGCGGGCGGCCGAGTGGCTGGCCGGTGGCGAGCCGCCGGCGCTCGCCCGGCTCCGCTTCCCGCTCGTCCCCGCCCCATACGAGGGCCGGCCGTGGTTCCTGCCGTTCGTCGGCGAGTGGTACCGGCTCCAGGACCGGCTGGCCGCCCGGAGCTGAGGGCGGTCGCCGGTCAGGCGGCGGGCGCGTCGGCGGCGGCGAGCCGTCGGAGCGTCGCAAGCAGGCGGTCGACGTCGTCCTCGGTCGAGAGGTAGTTCACGATCCCGGCTCGGAGCCAGGTCGCGCCGCGCAGCCGCGTCGTCGACAGCCAGCCGTCGCCCGATGCCTCCAACGCCGCCTGGAGGCGGTCCTGGTGGGCGTTGAGGGTCGCGGCGTCCATGCCTTCGGCGGCCGCGCGACCGCCCGGGAAATGGCGGAAGCAGACGACCGACAGCTCGGGCTCGGCCGGAAGCGCCTCGAAGTCGTCGCTCTCCGCGCAGCGCCGCGCGAGGTGGGCGGCCAGGTCGTTCGTCAGCTCGACGAGCCGGCCGAGGCCGTCGGTCCCGAGGTGCCGCCACGACAGCCAGAGCTTCAGCGCCCGCCAGCGTCGCGTCCCCTCGAAGCCGAGCTTGTAGAAGTTCAGCTGGCCCCCGTGGGCGTCGTCGGGATCGCCGGTCGTTGCCTCGCCACCGCGGTAGTACTCCGGGCTCCGGTCGAACGTCGCGGCGAGGTCGCCGCCGCGGCGGACGACGAGGGCGCCGACGTCATACGCCTGGAAGAACCACTTGTGCGGGTCGATCGTCACCGAGTCCGCCCGCTCGAGATCCGGGACGCGGCCTGCGTCGCGGCGCGACAGCCGCACCGCCCCGCCGTACGCCGCATCGACGTGGAGCCACAGCCCCTCGCGCTCGGCCACGTCCGCCAGCTCGCCGACGCGATCGACCGAGCCGGTGTTGGTCGAGCCCGCGACGGCGGCGATCGCGATCGGTCGGAGGCCGGCATCCCGGTCCCGGGCGACGGCCTCGGCGACCGGGGCGCCGTGGAGCCGGAAGCGTTCGTCGGCCGGCAGGACGACGAGCGTGTCGGGCGGGAAGCCGAGCTCGTCGAGTGCGCGGGCGATCGAGAAATGGGTCTGGTCGGACGTGTAGACGCGCACGCCGTCGAGGGCCGCCCCACGTGGCGGCCGTGCGCCACCGAGAACCGTCCGGAGATGGACGTCGCGGACGAGCGCCATCGCGATGAAGTTCGCCATGACCCCGCCCGACGTCAGCAGTCCGAAGCTCTCCTCGCCGTACCCCGCCAGCGCACACAGCCAGCGAACGACCTCCTCCTCGACGAACGTCCCCGTCGGGCCGGCGTGCCAGACGTCGATGCCCTGGTTCACGACCTGCGCGAGCAGCTCGCCGAGGATCGACATGACCAGAGGCGGCGGCGTGAAGTAGCTGAACGCCCGCGGGTGCCAGGCGTTGAGCTGGTATGGCGCGAGGCGGCAGCGGAAGTCGTCGAGGAGGTCGGCCGCGGGGGTGGGGTGTGCCGGCGCCTCGGCAGGGCGGCCGGTCGGACCGAAGAACGTCCGGCGGAGCTCGTCGTAGCCGCTCGGCTCGCCCATCGCCCGGCGCATGGCCTCGTTGTAGAGGTAGTCGAGGGCCGTGTCCCACGTCGCGTGGCCGATCCGTTCGAGCGCTGCCCGGGACAGCTGCGCGTCGCGGACCGCAATGAGCTCGGGCTCGGGATGCCAGGCGAACCGGTCGAGGTGGTTGGCTTCCGGTCCGTCGCGCGTTGGTGGTGTCGGCCGCATCGCCGCGCATCGTACGGCCGGGCGGGGTGGAGCGCGGAGGAGCGGCGCCGGAGCAGCGGCGAGGGGCGGCGCCGGCTGCTTCGTCGCGCTCGTCGCTCGTGGAACGCCCAGCGCTCCAAGCGACGTTCGGCGGGGCGTCGCTGCGGTGCGGGGCCCACTCCTTCGTCGGATGGACCGCCCAGCGTTCCATTTCACGGCGGAGTGCGCCACGTCGGGGCCTTTGACCCGGCCCGCTCGTCCGTTGGAACGCCCAGCGTTCCACCGGCCCGCGGAACTCGGGACGCGGCGCGCGGCACGGAGCCCGAGCGGGACCGACGAACCGGCGCGAGGGCGTGAGCACGGAGCCGGCCGGCCGTCGAACGCCTCACGGCCGCGCGAACCGTCGCGCTCCCCTAGAGTTTCCGCGTGACCGATCCCACCCCCGGCCGACCGTCCCCGGTCAAGACTGTCGAGTACCGCGGCGAGCCGCTCGATGCCGAGCGCGGCCCCGGCCTCGGCTGCTTCCGGTTCCAGCTCGTCGCCCTGGCCGTTCTCGTCGTCCTGACGCCGCTGACGGTCGCGTTCGGCGCTCCGGCGTGGCTGAGCGCGATCCTCCTTCTCGCGGTCATCGTGCTGCTTCTCGTGGCGGGCCAGACGATCATCTTCCTGCTCCGGCTCATCGCCGCCGACCGCCGGGCGGCGGGCCGACGCCGGCCCCTCGCGTCCCGGACGCCGACCGTCGGTGAGCTCGAGGACGCCGCCACCTCCGAGACCGCAGACGCGGCCGCTGAGCCCGTCGATGACGACGCCGCACCCCTGCGGCGCGACGCCGATCGCGACCCGCCCGCGCCAGACGGCGCGCGGCCCATGCAACAATAGCCGCGCCCAGGCCGCCGAAATTCCGAACACCGACCATCGGAGGACCGTCCCGCCGTGCCCGTGCTCGCGACCTACTTCTCCGTCCGTCGCGGCCGCGACCCGTTCTTCAAGTTCTTCATGCGGACGATCTTCCCGAGGCAGGTCCGGGAGTACGAGCAGCGGTTCGGGATCAAGTTCCTGGGCTGGTACAACGTCGCCCACGGCTGGGACTTCGACAACGTCATCCTGCTCGACCTGCCCGATTACGCGACACTTGACAAGCTAGAGGCGGACGAAGCGGCGCGAGCGCTCGGACATCGCGCCGGTGAGTGGCTCTTCGAGCGGCATCACTCGATGCTCCTCCGTGAGCGGATGGGCAGCGAGCTGCAATTCATCGAATAAGGCGGATCTCGGACGATCACCACGACGGGCGCCGTCGTGACCGACGGCCGGGACGGATGACGCGACGAGACATCGGAGGCGACGCGATGGACACGAGCCGCAAGGACCTGCTCGGGGAGCTCGCGGCCGACGCCGCCCTCGAACGTCAGGACTTCCTCGTCCAGGCGACCGAGCAGTTCCGGCGCTTCCTCGAGGCGAACCGCGAGCGGATCCAGGAGATCGGCGGCCTGACCCTGATCGATGACGATCCCGACTACCTGTCGATCGCGCCCGACCTGACGTTCCGCAGCCGGACCCGCGAGTTCGACGAAGAGACCGGGCAGTGGCTGAGCGAGACCGAGGTCATCGAACACGCCTCCGAGATCGTCGAGCTCTACAACCCCGCCGATCTCTACCAGGCGTTCGCCGAGGCCGCCCGGGAGGCGGGCGGGCTGGCGGCCGAGCCGACCGCGACGGACGAGATGCTCGACACCGCAATGGTCGGGCCCGAGGAGAGCGTGGCGCTCGGCCCGGATCCGTACGCCGGCGCGGCGGACCAGTGGGCGGCAGCCCAGCCCGATGCGCTCGACGCCGACGACGATGAGACCGCGGCGCGGCGGCTGTACGACCTCGCGCTTGAGTACCAGGAGCGGAGCCAGCGGAACGAGGCGCGGCTGCTCGACCAGTTCGCGGCCGCATCGGCCAACCTCTCGAACCGGCTCGGCGACCTGATCATCGTCGACGACGACGACGAGCGGCTGACCCTCACGGCGCGCGACGGCTTCCGGGCCGAGGTCGTGCCCGAGGACGCCGGCGGCGAATGGCGGACGCTCGAGACGCCCGACGAGCTGGTCGAGTTCTACGACCCGACCGACGTCTTCGGCGACCTTGCCGACGCTCTCGCCGAGGCGTGGCCGTCCGCGGCCCCCGAGGGCGAGGACGAGGCGGCCGAGGACGACTCGGACGAAGGCGACTCGGCCGAGGACGACTCGGACGAAGCCGACTCGGACGAGGACGAGGGGCCCGACAGCCGGCGCAACGGCAACGGGAGCCTGCCGCGCGAGTGACCGTCCGGCCGGGCGAATGAGCATGCGCCTGGCGTCGGCGGAGCTCGTCGACTCCCGCGAGATCCTGCCCCGCGAATGGCTCCAGGCGTTCCATGCGCCGCACGTCGCGCTGGGGTCACGGGCGGGCCAGTTCGTCCATGTCCGCGGCGGCGACCTGTCGGGGCTGGTCCTCCGCCGGCCGTTCTCGATCAATACCGCCGACCGCGCGTCAGGGACGATCACGCTCCATTTCCGGGTTCAGGGGCGGGCGACCGACTGGTTCACCCACCTGCGGCCGGGCGACCGGATCGATCTCCTCGGGCCGCTCGGGCGGCCGTTCGAGGTCGACGCCCGGAGCCGCCATCTCCTCCTCGTCGCCGGCGGATCGGCGGGGATCGCGGGGCTGCGGATGCTCGCCGACGAGGCCGTGCGCGACGGCCGGCAGGTGACGCTGCTCCTCGGGGCCGAGAGCGCCCGGCACGTCTATCCGTCCAACCTGCTCCCCGACGAGGTCGAGTACGTCGTCGCGACGGAGGACGGGTCGCTCGGCCGGCGCGGGACCGTCGCCGATCTCGTCCCGGACTACGAGGCGTGGGCGGACCAGGCATTCGCCGCCGGCCCCGCCCCGATGCTCGCGACCCTCGCCCGCCTCGCGGCGACGCGCCGGCACCGGCTGGGCGTCGCGAAGCTCGGCCGCAAGCGCGGCCATGGACGGGCCGACCCGATCGGATCGCCGGCCGCCCGTCGCAAGGCATTCCTCCAGGTCGCGCTGCGCCAGCGGATGGGCTGCGCGGTCGGCGCGTGCCTGGGGTGCGTCGTCATGGGCGCGGCGGGAACCCCGCTCCGGACCTGTCGTGAGGGACCCGTCTTCGCGGCCGAGGAGATCGACTGGGAGGCCGGCTGGTGAAGGCGAAGAAGCGCGTCGTCACGACCGGCAACCGCGTCGCGAAGCGAACGCCGACAGTCCGCCGGATCCGGTCGGCGATCGTGCCCGCCCGGCCTCGCGGCGCGACACCGGCCGGCGGTGACGGCCGGTCGATCGTCGCCCGCGACCATGAGCCCGACGAATCGGCCGCGGTCGACTTGTCCGTCGACCTTGGGCGGGGTCTCGTGCTCGAGAATCCCATCCTCGTCGCTGCGGGGACGTTCGGGTACGGGGTCGAGTACGACGAGGTCGTCGAGGTCGAGCGGCTCGGTGCGGTCTGTACGAAGGGCACGACGCTCAAGCCGCGGATCGGCAACCGGACGCCGCGGGTCGCCGAAACCCCGGGTGGGCTGCTCAACTCGATCGGGCTCCAGAACCCGGGAATCGACGCGGTGATCGACCGCTACGCACCGATCTGGCGCGGCTGGCGGGTGCCCGTCATCGTCAACGTCGCAGGTGAGTCGGTCGGCGACTACGTCGAGGTCGTCCGGCGACTCGACGGTGTGGCCGGGGTCGCGGGGATCGAGCTGAATATCTCGTGTCCGAACGTCGGTCGAGGGGGCGTCCAGTTCGCGGTCGACCCGGACGCGGCGGGAGCGGTCACGGCGGCGGTCCGGCGGGCGACCGAGCTGCCGCTGCTCGTCAAGCTCTCCCCGAACGTCGCGGACGTCCGCCCGATCGCCCGTGCCGTCGCGGACGCGGGGGCCGACGCGCTCACGGCGATCAACACCCTGTCAGGGCTGGCCGTCGCACCGGACCGGGACCGGCCGCTCCTCGGCAATGTCTACGGCGGGCTGTCCGGGCCGGCGATCCGTCCGATCGCCCTGCGGGTCGTGTTCGAGGTCGCCCAGGTCGTCGAGATCCCGGTGATCGCCGTCGGCGGCGTGACCGAGCTGTCCGACGTCCTCGATTACCTCGCCGCCGGCGCCGTCGCGGTCGAGGTCGGGACGGCGATCTTCGCCGACCCGACGCTGCCCGTCCGGCTCGTCGACGAGCTCGCGGACGAATGCCGCCGGCGCGGGCTGGGCGGGTGTGCCTCGCTCGTCGGGACGGCCCTGCCGAAGCGGCCGCTTCCGTCGTCCGTCAAGGGCGTCGAATACCGGCCCTGAGCGTCACGGCTAGACTCGGGATCATGACCACGATCCGACCGGCACTCGATGCCGCTGCCCGGGCGACGATCGCCGCCCGGACGGAAGCGCTCCTGCGGCGAACAGGCGCGCTCCGCGACCGCCACGCCGAGCTGGGCGACGGCAGCCACGTCAGCGTCACCCTCGATCCCGTCGCGCTCCTCACTGATCCGCTCGCGGTCAGCGAGCTGTGCGGCCTGTGGGTGGCGCGGTTGCGCGACGCCGGCGGGCACGCGGTGGTCGACGTCGTCGCGGGGTCGGGGCTCGTTGGTGGCGTTGTCGCGTTCGAGATGGCGCGCCAGCTTGGGCGGCCGGTGGTGTACCTGGACGAGGGGCGTCGGAGCGGTGGCGCGGTCGCGGCCGGCGACAGGGTGCTGCTCGTCGACGCGGTTGCGGAGCCGGGCGCCGCGCTCACCGACATCGTCGCGACGATCGAGGCGCTCGGCGGCGAGATCGTCTCGTGCGACGTCATCGCTGACGCGAGCGCCGAGGACCGGGCCACGATCGTGTCGCCGTCGAGTGGCCGCGTCTACCCGCTCCGGTCGCTGTGGCAGATCCAGCCCTTCGTCGTGGGGCCCGCGGCACTCGCCAGGGGCGGCCGATGACGGTGAATCGCCACCTCGGCGGTCTCGTCATCACGGCGATCGTCGCGATCGCGGGTTGCGGGACAGTCGCCCCCGCGCCGCCGGCCCCGACAGCATCAACCGTCCCGTCCGTCAGCCCATCGGCATCCGCGCCGACGCCGACCATCGCGCCGACGGCCTCGGTGTCCGTGTTCCCGTCCTCGCCCGTCGTCGGGATCGTCACGAAGGTCGATGCCGAGAGCCTTTCGAAGGTGACCGGGTTCACCCTCCGGACCACCGAGGGAAAGTCGTACGAGTTCCTGATCGGTCACCTGGTGAATGGCAAGGAGTTCCCGCCGGGCCACCTCGCGGAGCATCAGGCGACCGGCAGCCCGATCAAGGTGACGTTCCACGTCGAGGGCAGCGAGCTCGTCGCCACCCGGCTCGACGACGCGTCATAGGCCGCCGGGCGATCGCTCGGCTACCGCGCCGTGTCGGTGAAGCAACGATTCCGCCCTCAGCGAGGGTGGTGCCGGCGCTGGACGTCGCGGGTGTGCCTCTCAGGCCCGCTTCTGCGGGGATGAGCGGCCGCGCGCCCGATCAGCCGTCATCGAGTCCGGTCGTGCTGCCTGCCAGGCACGCCAACAGGCGCGGGGGCTCGGCCTGACCGCGCGGCATACCCGACGTCAGGAGACGGACTCGATCGCTGCGCGCAGCTCGTCGTCTCCGGCGATCCCCTCGAACGATCCGCGGACGATCCCCTCCTTGTCGACGACGAAGATCCACGGCTCCGACAGGAGGCCCCACTCGTTGACCGCCGGGACCGGGGTCAGCTGGTTGTTGGTGAGGACCGGCTGGAGCTGCGCCCCATCCCATTTGAGCTCGTACGGCTCGACGTTGATGAACGTCACCGAGGGGTAGGCCTTTCCGAACGGCTTGACCCGGTCCAGCGCCGGGCCGCATTCGCCCGTCTGGCAGAACTTCGGCGTGGCGAAGACGAGGACGAACGGCTTGTGCGTCTTCACCGCGTCGGCCACCGAGGTCTCGTAGAACGCCTTGTCCGGGTGCGGGTCGCTCGACAGCTTCGAGACGTCGCCGTTCGCGTCCGCGAGAGTCGGGGTCTTCGAGGCCGGCGCTTTCTGGCCGACGCGGACGACCGGCGTCGAGGTCGCGACGTCGAAGGTCATCCGGATCGTCTCGGGTTGGCCGCCCTTCGCCGCCGTCACGAACTCGACCCCCCAGCGGCCGGCGTGGGAGAACGTCGTGTGGAAGATGTAGATGCCCGTCACGTTCGGGATGCCCCACGCGAACGTCCCGATCTCGTCTGCGACGGGCTTCGTCGGGTCGGCGTTCAGGTCGAAGAAGCGGGCCTTGAGCGTCCGGTCGGGGGCGGCGATCGGCCGGTTCTGGAGGTCGAGCAATCCCACGAGGATGCGGTTGTCGCCACAGGTCACGCGGTTTGTCGCGAGGACCGGGATCACGCTGGGCTGCTGGGTCGACGTCGACCAGCCCTCGACCTGCCCCGGGTCGGGCTTCGACGGACAGTCCCCGGGCGCCGACGGCTCGGTCGAGGCGGTGGGCAAGGACGGCGCCGTGCTCGGCTCCGTGGCAAGCCCGGGGGCACATGCAGACAGCAGCAGCGACGCGACAACGAACAGGATCGAGAGGGCAGGGAGGGAGGGAGACGGACGCATGCCCGAAGGGTACTCGCAGGTCCTGCACGACGCCTTCGACGAGGCATTCTCCTGTCGGGAAAACGAGAGGCACGGCGCTGGTCGCGTAGAATGGCCGCCGGGCGTCGACGACGTTCGACCGTCACCCGTGACACCCCCTTCGGTCACGTGGTTTCCGGCGCGCCAGGAGGTTCGGTGACCGGGTTCCAGAAGCTCGCCGCGGCGACGGTCGTGACCACGTTCCTGCTCGTCACGATCGGCGTGGTCGTCCGCGCCACCGATTCCGGGATGGCCTGCCCGCACTGGCCCGGCTGCTTCGACGGCCAGTTCCTGCCCTACCTCGATCAGGGCTTCCAGGTCTGGGCCGAATGGATCCATCGAACGGTCGCCGTCGCCATCGGCTTCCTGATCCTCGCGATGGCTGCCGTCGCCATCCGGTCGTACCGCGATCGGCCGTCGATCCTCTGGCCGTCCCTCGCCGCGGTCGCGCTCGTCGGCTTCCAGGCGTGGCTCGGCCGCGAAACCGTCCGCCTCGGCAACAGCGGCGAGTCGGTCACGGCGCACCTGGCCGCCGCGATGGCCCTCATCGGGCTGCTCGTCTTCCTCCTCGTCCGCTCGCTCTACCCGGCGCGGCTCGGCGGACGGGGCGGGAGCCAGCGGTTCACGCTCCTGGCCGCGTTCGCCGCTGTCGCGACGTACGCGCTCCTCCTGTTCGGGTCGCACGTCACCGCGGCGAACGCGTGGAACGTCTTTCCCGACTGGCCGCTGATGGGCGGCTCGGCCTTCCCGCCGCTCGTCGGCGACAAGGTGACCGCGCACGTGCTCCATCGATGGGTGGCGGTCGGCGTCGGGCTGATCGTCGTCGCTGTCGCCATCGTCGCCTGGCGGACCCAGCGCCGTCAGCGCGCCCTCGTCGCTCTGGCGGTCGCGGCCGCGCTCCTCTACCCGGTCCAGTCGGTCGTCGGTGGGCTCCAGATCCTGACCGGCCTGTCGGAGTGGAGCCAGACGCTTCACCTCGCGCTCGGGACGCTCATCTGGGGCCTCCTCGCGGCGCTCGCGGTCGCGTCCCATTACGAGGCACGGCTCGAGGCCACCGTCTCCGCGGGCAGCGATGCGAGCGGGGGCGGTCGCGGACGCGATGTGCTCGCGCCCGGCGGCCCGCGGACGACCGGCGAGACCATCCGCGCCTACATCGCGCTCACGAAGCCCCGGATCATCGAGCTGCTGCTCGTCACGACGGTCCCCGCGATGATCCTCGCCCAGCGCGGCATCCCGTCGGTCGCGTTGATCTTCTGGACGCTGTTCGGCGGCTCGCTCGCGGCCGGCAGCGCCAACGCGATCAACTGCTACCTCGACCGCGACATCGACCTGCTCATGGCGCGGACGCGGCGACGACCGCTCCCTGCGCACGAGGTCGAGCCGGCGAATGCGGTCGCCTTCGGGATCGTCCTCGGAATCGTCTCGTTCGCCGTCCTGACGGTCTTCGTGAACCTCCTGTCCGCGTTCCTTGCCCTCCTCGCGATCGCGTTCTACGTGGTCGTCTACACGCTCCTCATGAAGCGTTCGACGCCGCAGAACATCGTCATCGGCGGGGCGGCGGGTGCGCTCCCGCCGGTGATCGGCTGGGCCGCGGTGACCGGCAACATCGGAGTGCCGGCGCTGATCCTGTTCGCCCTCGTCTTCTACTGGACGCCGCCGCACTTCTGGGCGCTATCGATGCGGATCCGGAAGGACTACGCCGCAGCGGGGGTGCCGATGCTCCCGGTCGTTCGCGGGATCGCCGAGACGAGCCGGCAGATCGTCCTCTACTCGATCCTCATGGTCGCGATCTCGCTCGTCCTCTGGGCGGTCGCACGGATGGGTGTCGTGTATCTCGTCGCGGCGGTCGGCCTCGGGGCGATCTTCCTGCGCCAGGCGTGGATCCTGTGGCGGCAGGGGAGTGCGCCGGAGGCGTCGACGGCGCAGGCGATCCGGCTCTACCGCTACTCGATCTCGTACCTGTCGCTGCTCTTCCTCGCGGTCGCGGTCGACGCGATCGTCGCCGCGCCGGTGCGCTAGCGGGAACCCGCGCGCCGCAGCCCCGGCGTCCGCGTCACGCCGCCGCCGTAAGGCATCCGAAGGGCGGATGCCCCGGCGCGGGCCTGCGGCGATAGGCTGCCGCCTGTCACGATGGGCCCATGGACATCCACTTCCTTGGGGGAGCGACCACTGTCACCGGATCCCGGTTCCTCCTGACGACATCGCGTGCCCGTGTCCTGATCGACTGCGGGATGTTCCAGGGGAGCCCGAACGAGTCGGTCCGCAACCGGATCCCGCTCGGGTTCGACCCCGAAGCGCTCGACGCGATCCT
>Ga0255338_1003950_pt1 | contig 16491 bp, 15 predicted proteins | sample MeOH1_35cm_T4_19_FD_203715 | JGI IMG/M metagenome (GOLD analysis project Ga0255338, IMG submission 203715) | Sandy soil microbial communities from University of British Columbia, Vancouver, Canada - MeOH1_35cm_T4_195 | ecosystem: Engineered > Artificial ecosystem > Sand microcosm > Unclassified ...
GATGGAATGGCGCTTTACGACGGCGGACGCCCGGATCAAACTCAAGCGGCTTTATCCCGTCCTGCCGGACGAATCAACTGCCGAGCCTTCCGCCGACCTAACAGAACACGCTTGACGATGTACTAGTTCGGAACATGACCGACATAATTCATCCCGGTCTCTGGGCAAAGCCAGGTGGAAACGCCGGATAGGCCAGCCATAAGCGGCTGAGCGCGGAGCGGAGACGATACAACGGGCTCGGGGTTTCCCGGGCCCGTTTGCCGGTACGCGGGCGGCCGTGCTGCAACAGCCAGGTGCGTAGCTATTCCCAAGCGTCTAGCAACCGCGTGAGCAGGAACGCGTAGGCGAGGGTCGCGAGCAACAGGAGCGTCAGGCAAACCCCCAGCACGCCCACTTTCCGGAGTTCGTGGCGCCGGGGATCCGGAGACGCTGCTCCTCCCAGGAGCGCAGCTCTCGGGTCAGCTGCCACGCAGGGCGATGGTGACCGGTGGCGTCCTTCAACTTCCACTACTTCGGCCAGCGCTGGATAAAGCACACCCACGCGCGAAGGGCCTGCCCCAACCAGGGGCCGCCCGCACAGCCCCGATCCCAGACGTGCAGCACCTGTCGGTCCCACTGACAGGCACAAAAGCGCAAGACGGCGGCCCGGAGGAGGCAGGAATGCTTGCATGTGTGATGTGGCCGGCACTGCGGGTGCTCCACGAGCGCATCGCCGCCAGGGTCGGTGGGCCGGAGTAACTCTGCACGAGCAGGCACAACCACTGCAGACCCGCACACCGACCAGACTTCCACCCGGTGGGTTTGAAATAGTCCGGGTGCCCTTCGGGCGTTGATGCGTCTGAGCCGGGCGGCCTCAACCGACCCGGGTGCCCCCAGGGCGCGGTCCTAACCCCTCACTCTGGAGGCTCTCGAACTTCTCCACCACGCTTTCATCCCACAGCGAGATCGCCGCCTCCCCCGCTTGGGCCATTTCCGACACCCGCCGGTCCGCTTGTTCCCCGAGAAACCGACTAATCGATCCGTGCTGCCCGCAGGGGAGCGTAACAGGCTCGAGAGCCACTTCGTGCCCGCGGGGGCATGCCCCGGAGACAGCTAGTAGGGACCGAGTTCAGATAGCACGCCTGAGTGTTAGACGCGCAAGAAGTCTGAACGGCTCCTGAAGAGTGACCAAGCGAAGCGGGAAGTCGTTGGCACGCTATCGTGCGACTTTGGGTTCTGACGTTAGCGCCGATTCGGGGTTAGGCGGGCGAGAGTGACATTCCTGGAGCACGAATACGCCAGCAAACGCTCCCTATCCACCATTTGCCCCAGCAGGCTCCAATGTGATCAACACTCCGAGCGAAGAGGGTTCGCCGACCTCTCATGTGCGAGCGAATCAGTTGATTGATCTCGCGTGATTTGGGAATACTGCAATCCAAAGGCGGGAGAAGGGTCTGTTTTTTATCCACTTCGCCGGATGCGGAGCGGCACGGGTGTGGTGCCTCCGCTCCGAGTAAAGGGGACCCTATGACGCTCACGTATTGTCTGCGGCTGGACCGCCGAATTTGGTCCATCGTGTTGCTTGGGCTTATAGGACTCGCAGCGATCCCGGCTCAGGCGAAAGAGCTTAAGGGAAAGGTGGGATTGACCGTCCGGGATGCCGTGTCGGGGAGACCACTCTCGGGAGTATCCCTACAGCTCACGGCCATCGTGATGAAACGGAAGTCCATCGCTTCCCAACCTGTGGAGGAGCGCATACCGGTCGACGGTAATACAGCGACCACGAATGCTGACGGATTTGCCCTGGCTAACGTGCATATCGGTGAGACCTCCGGTAGCACTAAGCGCCTGGAAACGAATCGCGTGGTCGTCTCGGCTACACTCCCGGGTTACAAGCCCGTTGCGGACGTGGGACGGGTGGATTACGCGATGTTCGACCCTCCCCGGTTGGTACTGGATGACCTACGTTTGGCCCCCGCCGGGTCCGCCGTCGAAAGCTCCTTCGAGCCCCAACTGCTGCGGCCCGAAGCGCGGGTAACGCCGGAGAGCGGTGACGATAGAAGCGACTTTACTGTGCACGTGCGGGTCCATTTCCCCAGGTCTATGCTGCTGGTTCTAAAGGAAGCAGGAAAGCGTAGCTACGACGAGATTCTCCACGTGTTCGTACAGGAGACGGACGGGACGATTGGTGCCGATCCGAAGCGAACGAACCGCGGATATCGCAAAGACCTGATCGAGCTGGTGACCACAGGCGCCCCCATCGATCCTGCTTCCGACGCGGTCGATTACTCTGGGGTCATCCGGCACCCCAGTGAGGATGATGGAACGGCTATCGATCACCTGCATCTGGCGATCCGCGCAGCCGAACCCAGCGATACGCTCATGACCGCGGAAGGAGACCACGTTCTGTTCACGGAGTCGAAGACACGTGGCAATCTTCTGTTGGGCCAGGAAAGGCGTTGGAATACCGTGTTACTCACGGTGATGAGCGTGCCGGTACGGTGGGCAGTGGGCAAATCGGTGGAGCTGGCGCGTAAGGCATACGATCGTAAGTTCGCGGCCGTGCCGGGTTCTTGACGCGGCGTGAATGCCGACGTAAGGGCCGACAGTCGAGGGGACTGAGATGCCCAATTTCGCGTGGGCAGTGATTTGCACCGTATTCTCGGCGGGTAGCTCCCTGGCCGTCGGGCCGGTGCAGACAGATGCGGAGGTCCCGCTCCTGTTCCCCATCGTCCGGGCAGCGCAGTGGGGATTCATCGACCGGTCCGGCAAGGTGCGGGTTGAGCCTCAGTTCGCGGCCGTACTGGATCGGGAGACCGGGACCGCTTTGGTCATGCAGGGCGTGATCCTTTTCGAGCCGGAGTATACGCGTAGCTCAAGTTTCCCCAAAGGCCTGGAGCCAGTTCAGTTCACAGGTCCACGGGGGAAGTGGGGCTACATCGACCCGCATGGTTTACCGGTGATTCCCCCGCAGTTCGACCGAGCGTACGGCTTCTCCGAGGGAGTGGCTGCCGTCGTTGCCGGTGGACACTACGGCTATGCGGACAGAATGGGAAGGATGGTCATCGCCCCACGCTACGACGACGCCCAGGAGTTTTGCGAAGGGCTCGCTCGCATCACGATCGGCGACAAGATGGGATTCATCAATGCCCGCGGGGACACGGTGTTGGAGCCGGAACTGGATTGGGCGTGGAGCTTCTCTGAAGGCTTGGCTGCGTTCCAAAGCAGCAGTACCCATCAGACCGGCTACGTGGACCGCAACGGCAAGATCGTGATCGACGCCCGATTTAATCTGGCGGGGAGATTCCGCGAGGGCCTCGCCCCCGCCGGTCTACCGACACTATTCGGCTTCATCGACCGCAGGGGCGAAGTAGCAGTCCCTCCGGCATATCTCGGCGTCAGGGGTTCTCCGAGGGCCTGGCGCCCGTCGCCATTCTCCCCCCAGGGGAAAAGAGAAAGGTGCCGAAGTGGGGCTTCGTAGGCTCCAAAGGGACCATGGCGATTGCGCCCCAGTTTCAGCATGCCTGGAGCTTCTCCGAGAGTTTTGCTGCTGTACGACTAAACGGGAAAGTCGGGTTCATCGACCGGAGTGGGCGGATAGTGATCCCCCGCGCGGTACGACGACGCTGGCTCGTTCCGCGCCGGCGTGGCTCAGGTGTGGATCGGCAAGAGCAACCCCCAGATCGGCTATGTGGACGCAGCCGGTCATTATGTGTGGACACCCAGCAACTGAACGGTCGCTCCAGCAGATGGCGGAGCGTGTTGCCATTCTGATATCGAGCATTACGCCATGAACACCCGAACCCCTACCAGAGCGCCGAGGAGCCGCGTGCCGCGACCCTGGCTCCCTAACAGGTTGGAAGCCGGGCTATCGGTTTTGGCCGGTGTGGCACCCACATTGGCAGTGCTGGAATGGTTGCGGAAAACCCTTGGTATCGGCAGCGTATGGACAACCGCCGGTTTTACCGCAGTTGCTGCTGTCGTGATTCTAATTATCGTCGCCAAAGGTTTACGAATTCGAGGAATGGTGTTCTTCACCTTGAGCTGGATGTTGGGGATGGTCTTGGGGGCAATTGCCGGTGGCTGGTTCGCCGTTACACAAATTGACCATGAAGCGATCGATCTCGGGGCAGGGGTCGGCGCTATCCTGGGTGCGTTGCTCGGTGCGATCGTGGGGTATCGCAGGGCGCGTCGTTCGAGCGGCGCTACCCTTGGCACTCCGCCAGCCGAAGGAGCCGGCTAACGTGCGCCACACGGGAGCAATCGACTCCGTAGGCGATTGACTGGCTTGCGGAAACCTACGAAAGGAGGTTGAGGGCAAGTTCGCCTGTGGAGCGTGACACTAACAGCTTCTCTCCCTATGGGGCTCGCTGGGTGGCGCGAGCCGTGGGCCTGTGGTGATACCGGTGCTGCCGATGAAAGCTGCTTCAATCCTGGCTAATGGGCTTTCTTCGCGGCTCGATTGGAGGCTTGCCGCCCTATAAAAGCTTATAGCCGCGATCTCGGTTACGGTTCATCGCCGTCTGAGAACCACTGGCAACGCGGGTGCCTTCTGGTACCATTCCTTAAGGTCGCTCCATTGCTGCACTTCGGGGTGGCCACCCTCCCTAAAAGTGCAGACCGCAACATTAACGACACTTTGGAACCGCTTTCGTCCCCCCTCATCCTACTCACCGGCCCGTGGCTGGCGCAATGCTGTCCGCTCCATACCTCTAGATCTTGAAACTGGCACGCATGCCGTGGTCAGCGCTCTAGGTCAACATGCGGTTCCCGGCTGTTGGCATCGCCTTGCCTTTCATCAGGGACAAGGCGTGCCGGAAGGAGTTGCAAGTGGCGACGATGCGCGTCCATGCCGAGGATCCGAAGATCCACTGGCACGAGGGTCTCTGCGAGGTAGGGTACGCAGGCTGCCACCGGCAGGACCATCTTGACGTTGTGCTGGGGCAACCTCCCGAGTTGACGCAGAGAGCAGCCACCTTTGGTCGATCCGCTGGGCGCAAACCCTGGACGGGCATCAAAGTTAGAGCAGTAGCGCAGCCGGACTCGAGCCAGGCGGGCAAGGGGATCCCGCAGCAGTGAGCTGCCTACCTCACACCAGAAACAGGGCTAGCAACCCGGATTTTAGTTTGTGTGGATTCCGGTCGGTAATCGTATTCGCAGGCCAAACCACGCCAGCGATTCAGCCAGCCATAGGTCCGTTCCATGAACTAGCGCATGGGCCGGAACTACCAGCCTGGCTGCGCCTTTCTCCTACCCCAGAACGACCAATTGTGCACTCCATTCCCAAATGGGATCTCACGCCGTCTATCTGCTGGGAGGGGAGGGTGCCTCGATCTACCTGGGCCGAGGCACCCTCCGATGCGGGAATCACGGGTGACGTTTGCGGCCGAATCCGGCCAGCTTAACGCAGACCAGCGGCCGGTTGGGGTCGCTGCTTTCGATCACCAGATTGGCCTTCATATACCCCCGACCCTCGGGCGAGAAGGCGATCACCGCCGTATGGCGCCCTCCCGGCGCGAGGACGTGGAGGCCACCTCCACTGACCACCTCGAACGGAGCGGCGAGGTCCTGGATGGTGACGGTCAGATCCTCATTTCGGCTACGGTTGCGGATAACCAGCTTCTTCTCGCCAGTGCGCCCGGCCCGCACGCGGAAGCTCAGTTGGCCGGGCACGCTCAGGATGCCGCCCGAGACCCCCTCCACTTCCCGGATCTTCACCACAAAGGCATCGGTGATTCCGTTAAAGGTTTGGTCCAGTCCGGGGAGGCTTCCGAATCCGTCTCCATCCGGGAAGGTGGCTTCGGTGGACGCGGTGTGGCCGGAAACATACGCGTTACCGCTCCCGTCCATCGCGATCCCGCTCCCCGCATCTTCGCCCGCGCCACCGAGGAAGCCCGCGTACACGAGGAGCGAGCCAGCCGCATTCACCTTGGCCACGAAGGCGTCTCCGGTGCCGCCGTTGTAGGTCCGGTCCGGGCCTGTGACCGCCGGGAACGTCGTCTCGGTGGAGGACGTGTAGCCCGTAAGATAGACGTTCCCTTCACTATCCACGGCTAGGCTCGCCGCACTATCGTCTGCATTGCCACCCAGGTAGCTGGCGTAAAGCAGGGCGGTGCCGGACGGGTTTACTTTCGCCACGAAGGCGTCGAATACGCCCCCGTTATAGGTGTGATCGGAACCGGGCAGGCGTCCGAACCCGTTGCCATCCGGAAAGGTATTTTGCCTGGACGCGGTACCGCCGACCACGTAAGCGTTGCCGTGCGCATCTACCTCCACATCGCTTGCTTCATCCAGGCCTGCCCCCCCAATATAGCCCGCGTAGTCCAGAGCGGTGCCGGCCGAATTGACCCGTGCGACAAACGCATCTCGGCCACCGACCGCATTGAACGGCTCATTGAAGGTGCGATCCGGTCCTACCGCCACCGGGAACGTTGATTGGCGGGAAGTCGTAGAGCCGACCACGTAGGCACGTCCGGCGTGGTCCACAGCTATGCCGAAACCGGCATCATCCCTCGCGCCGCCGATGTAACCGGCGTAGACCAATCCGGTACCGTCCGCGGCTACCTTCGCGACAAAGGCATCAGTAATTCCGTTGAAGGAGAGGTCCGGTCCCGCAGTCGTCGGAAACGTAGTCTCCGTAGATTGCGTCCCCCCCACCACGTAGACGTTTCCGAAGCGATCCACGGCGATTCCGGTGCCCGCGTCGGCGCCGGCGCCGCCAATATAGCCGGCGTAGTCTAGAGCGGTTCCGGTCGCGTTCACGCGGGCCACAAAGGCATCTGAGCTGCCGTTATGGGTGAGATCCGGACCTCGGGTCACCGGGAAGGTCGCCTCGGTGGAGGACGTAAAACCGGCGATATACGCGTTGCCGTCTTCATCTACTGCAATGCCGGGAGCCGCATCGAAATCACTGCCGCCAATGTAGCCGGCGTAGAACAGGGCCGTACCGTCCGCATTGAACTTGGCCACGAACGCGTCCACGCTGACGTCGGATACCGGCACGCCATTGAAAGTGAGGTCCGGCCCCACGGTCACAGGGAAAGTCAGTTCGGTGGAGTTGACGCCACCCGTGATGTATACGTTGCCCGCACTATCCACCGCGATGTGCCCGCCACCATCCTGGCCGGAGCCACCCAGAAAACTCGCATACACCAGCACGGCCGGATCAATCACCAGCGGCCAACTGCGGTCATATTTCCCGACTCGGAAGCCGTATGCGTGCGAGTGCCCGGAAACATCATAGGCGGAGGGGACTTTCACGCGCCTCCCGTTCCGCTCCTGATACGTGTATGGCTGTGCGTCTTTGAACCCGCCGCCCGGGGTGGAGACTTCCAACTCGCCCGCCGTGTTCACCTTCAGATCCTTCGCGCCGCGGTAGGCCAGCCGGATCTGATCGGGGTCCGCACCCGGGTGCACCCGGAACTCATATTTGAGCTGGCTAACGGTGCCGGAGTAGACCAGATCGATGCCGGGCCAGAGATTACGGTAGACCACCTCGCCATAGGTCTTCAGGCCGGTCTTCCACTGCTGGCGCGGCCCTTTGAAGTAGCTCACCATGGCCGGGGTCCGTTCCTGGCCGGCCGGCTGCACCTCCGGATTGGCCCCCACGAAGTCCAGTTTGAGGGCGTATCGCGCGCCCGGTTTGGAGGGCGCACCGTCGCTCTGGGCGGGTGTTTGGAGCGCCAAGGTGATGCCGGTGGAGGTGAAATAGAGGCTCGTCTCGCGACCCGGCACGTAGTACGCTGCCTGTGGGTCCAACTGCCCCCGGTTCTCCACGAAATACAGCGGGAGTTTGTTTAGAGCCTCGGGACTGTATGCTCCGGTGCGGGTCTGCCCGCTCTTCTCGGCCGAGGGGCGAACAGTGACAGGGTGGGCCCGCGGGGGCGGAGCCAGCATCTCGGCGTGGCTGGCGGCCAGTGTACCGGTCAGGAATAGCCCGGCCAGCAGCAGGGGAGCAACCTTTTCAGGAGGGTGCAGGACAGTCATCAGGTCCTCCGTTCGAGCAGACTAGTTTGCGCACGTGCCGGAAGAACTATCAGCAGCGGACAAGGCTGCGGTGGCTAGGGAAGGGTCGAGGTGCTAGGGTGGCGCATCGCCCCGGCGATCCGGGACGGGGCGGCTCGGATGATTTGCCGGCATACCGGCAAGGCCCAGTCGTGCATACCGGCAAGGCCCAAAGGTCCTACTTGGGTGAGCCAGGATCGATTGCTGCTTGATCGATGAGTGCTTACATCCTGATCCTTTAACAGACTCCTACCCGACACTGGCCCCTATTGAACTAAAACTCGACTAAGGGGTTCGAGGGAATAAGTCCGGAGAATTTGGGTAACGCAGGGGTGGAGGTACTCCCGTTGTATCGAGTCCAGCTCACCGACGCGCAACGGGACGAATTGACCCGGCGTACCCGCGCTCCGGAACTACAGCGGCGCACCCGGGATCGCTTGGAATACCTCCGGCTGGCAGATGCCGGCGGGAGCATTCCCAAAATCGCCGCCCTCTTCCGGGCGGAGGAAGATACGGTTCGCTACTGGGTCAAGCGCTTCCTGGCCTTCGGCTTCGACGCGCTAGAAGACAAACCCCATCCCGGCCAGACCTCCCGCCTCACCCCGGCTTTGTTCGCCGCCCTGCGGGTCCGGCTAGCCGAGCAGGACCGCACCTGGACCCGGCAACAACTTGCCGACTGGTTGGCAGACACGCACGGGCTGCGGCTCTCCGCGGATCAACTTGGCTTTCTCCTCCGGCGAGCCGGGATTACCTGCCCTCGCACCGAGCGGTGTCTTCTGCACGCCCAGGACCCGGCCCAGGTCGCCGAGCGGTCGGCGGATCTCGGCACGATAGAGAAAGGGGGGAGGCCGGCTACTTGGACATCTGCCACGTAGATGAGGCCGGCTTGGCTTTGACCCTGCCTCCGACCATGAGTTGGGGACCAGCGGGCGAGCGGTTGCGGGTCCCGTATTTCGCTCCCCAAAGGCGGCGCCTGAACCTGATTGGCGCCTACCTTACCCAAGGACCACAAGCCGGGGACTTCCAGTTTGCCCCATTTGCGAGCCTGCCCACTCCCCGCAGCCCGAAAGGCAAGGATCCAGCGGAAGACCTGGCCCAGCGCGCGCTCAAAGAAGGGCTGGCGCCGGAGGACGTGGGGAAGATTGACAGCGCAGTGTTTCTGGCGTTCGTGTGGCAGTGGGGCGGGCGCCCGCCCCACGCGCCGCCAGGCTGGAAACGGGAGCGACCGCTGGTGGTGGGGGTAGACAACTATTCGGTGCACAAGGGAGCGCGAGTGCAAGCGGAGTTGCCCGCGTTGCAGGCGGCCGACGTCTATCTGCTGTACCTGCCCGCCTACAGTCCGGAACTCTCGCGAATCGAGCCCGTGTGGAAAGACCTGAAATACCATCAGTTGACGTGCCGCAGTTGCGAGCGGTTAGGGGAACTCAAGACGGAAGCCGAGCGAGCCCTCACGCGGAAGGCACTCGAACTCCGGATGGCCCACACGAAAACTCCGGCATAACTAGGCCGCACTCCTTAGGATTCGGCTAGTAAGTTTCGTTCAGTTTCATGTAGTTTCGTTTCGCGACTGGTCACTGAGCCGGACTGATACTCATTGATCCCTCGCGGGCGGCAAATTCCCGAGCGTCCGCCCCAGCCCGGCACAGCGACGAATGATCTCCCGCTGCCGCGCTTCCACGCTGGCAGCCCACGCCACCGCCGCCCGCTGCTCGATCAGCGCGTACGTCCGCCAGTGCATCCGCGGCGGCTTTCCGGCGAGGGTGTTTGGGAGAACTCCGCCCCCGCCGATCCGCGCGGCCAGGCGCTTCGCCCGCAGCGCGAGACGATCACCGGGCCGCTCCTGCTGGCTCTGGTAGGCGAGCCGGCCGCAGCTCCGGCAGAGGAAGCGGTCCCTCACCTCGAACAGCTTGGCCCGTCGGGTGCCGCAACCGGGGCAGAGGAACCAGGGACGGGCGCCGCCATACGTACACGGCGTCCACTCCAGGCACAGGCGCTCCGGTTGTCCGGCGCGCAGGACGATCAGCACGTCCCGGCCGGGCAGGAACTCGTGCCGCTGGACCAGCCGGCCGTTCTCCGTCCAGATGCGGGTAAAGGGCCGTCCCGGCTGCAGCAAGCCCTCGCGGTGCCAGACGCGCACATCAGCGGCGCAGAAGTCCTCGACGCGAGCCTGCCGCGAGGGTCGCCGGTAGGTTCCGGAGCCGAGGCCTCCCATGTTAAGTAGCTCCCCTCTCGTCGCTGCCTGGCGGGTTGCCGTTGCCTGATGATTTCGAAGAAAAGTGCGGCCGATGGTAGCACTACGTAGCGCATCGTAGCGGATTGGCGCCCGCCCTAAAAATCGGCCGGGTCGGGAGCCGCGCTCAGTCTTGGGGCGCCGCGGGTTCCTCCTCGGCGCCCAGCTCGGCCAGGATATGTGTGAGCCCTTCACTGGTGGTGACGCTTTCGAAGCGCTTGACACGCTCGCGGATCAGGCGGCGCAACTGGATGAGGTTGTCCGTGTTCTGGGACCAGTGCAGCCGTGCAGGGCGGATCAGGTCTTGGAAGGCGGAGCGGATCGCGTGGGTGGTCTCGTGGCTAATGTCGAGAGCGAGCTGATCCACAGCTGCCCGGAGCTCTGGAGAGGTCAGCTCGGCTTCGCCGGCCGCGCGGTAGTAGTCGATCTGCTGTTTGCAGTACCTGGCGCGTACGATGGTCTTTCGCCGCGCCTCGGCGGCGCGGGCGTGCCGCCGGCGCTCGGCTTCCAAGTAGCGCTCTATTTGAGCTTCGTATGCGGCCATCCGCTCCGCCCAGCGGATGCGGTCTTCTTCGGTAGAATAGAGGTAGATAGGGCGGGCGGTTGCCCGGCAGCGTTTACTGGGGTTTACGAAAATGGCCGCATTGACCGGGCAGCAGAAGGTTTTCATTGTCGAGCGGTTGGCGTCGTTCCAGACGCCTGCCGAGGTCGTGCAGGCGGTTGCGGAGACGTATTTCGTCACTGTGTCGAGGCAGGCCTTGCAGAAGTACGACCCGACGACGGTAAACGGGAGTGAGCTCTCGGCGCCGCTGAAGAAGCTGTTCCGCGAGACGCGAGAGCGCTACCTAAAGGAGACGGCGGATATTGCTATTGCCCATCAGGGATTCAGGCTTCGTGAGTTGGAGCGGATGTACCGCAACGTGGGCAGAAACGCGGAACTGGGCGCGAAGCTGCTGGAGCAGGCGGCGAAGGAAGTGGGTGGGATGTTCAGTAACGTCTCGCGGCGGGAGCTGACGGGGAAGAATGGGGCGCCCGTCGCGGTCGAGATGAGCTTCGAAAATTGGTCGGTCGAGGAGATGGAAGCGTTCTCCATCGCGGGCCGTGCTGGGCTCGAAGCCCTGCGCCACGGGCGGGACCCGCGCGAACTCGTCGCCGCGGAACTGGCGCGAGAGAAGCAGCAGGCCGCCGGATAGGTACGCGGTCCGGGTCATGGCTTCGCCCTCGCCGGTGGGGCGATGTGCAGCTCTCCGCCTTCCGCTACGCAGCCCGTAGCCCCGCTGGGTGCGCCCAGTAGTGCCACGCTGGCCGCTGGGTGAGCGTCTCCGAGGTGGAGGCGTGCCCCACCGTCGACGCCCAGGTACAATCCCGCCTGCATCTGGTTGTCACGGTAGATCCCGACTCCATTCGAGTCCAACTGCATTTCCGCTCGACTGTGGGAGCCGCCGATGAGAGCGGGGCGGCCGTCCGCGCCGAGGCCAATGGCGACCCGCGGCGAGCCGTCCCCGTTCTGGAGGAGCAGGCGGCCAGCGCCGTCGTGCTCGTCAATCGCCGCCAGGATTTAGCCCTGGGCGTTGATTACGTGCAGCGGCGCCTGGAAGGTGCTTCGGGTGGCGTGAATGAGTACGTGGCGGCGAAGGTCTTCGTCGATCTTCACCTGTCCGGCTGCCAATTCCCGGACGAGCACACCGAGGGTTTCGATTTGCTCCTGAAGCTTCGCGATTTCGCACTGAGCGGGTGAGGGCCTACGCATTCGTCGCCTCGCATTCTTCCAGTTGCGCAGCAGCTAGGTTCAGCGCTTCCCGGAATTCAGGTAGCTTGGCGCGCACGAGTGTGAGGCCTTTCCCGGGACGGAACTCACCGTCGACGGCATCCGGGTACCAGATCCGGACGTCCAGGCATTCACGATTGCCGATGGTCTTCGAAACGATGCGGACCTCTTCCCGCGAGTTCCGGGGGAAGGAGGCGAGGAGTCGTTCGTCAGCCGAGATGGCTTGTGGCATTTGGGATCCTTCGGAGAGTAGCAAGTGCGACTCGACCTACGATCATCGGGCATACCCGGGGCGCCAATCTTCGTCGTTAATGGCTTCTGTGAGGTCGGGTAAGGCAGTAACGTTGGTAGCGTGGGTGGTACCGGTAACAGGTGTAACAGGTGTAACAGCGTTGCGTTGAGGCCCGGAGAGGGCGTGCGTGTTACAGGGCGTTACACCGGGGGGTGTAACGCATTCGGAGCCGTGGTTTGTGCCTGCAGAGAGGTCGGTTGTGACAGGCGTTACAGGTGTTACATGGGTTTCCCCGGGAAGGGCATACCAGCCGTCGTTAGCAGCAAGCAGGCCCTTGAGAGCCATGCGCGAGAGGCGCTGTCTGGCGGTGCCTGACTTGATGTTGAGGGCGGTTGTAACGTCCTTGGCGGTGAGCGGCTTCGGGTAGGCTTCTATCAGCAGTTCCAGGATCTCGTTTTGTTCGCGAGTGCGCTCGAACTGGGCTGCATCTCCTTGGAGGACCCATCCGCCCGCGTTGAGATCGAAGGTGAGCGCGAGCTCGCGTTCTTCCACGTCGCGCCCTGTGAGTTTGAGCACCCCGGCGTTCTGGGTCCGCAGGCGCTGCAGCACGAGGGTCGCGTCCGCGGCGCCACCGAGCCCACGGGTGCCGCTTACCGCGTCGACGAAATCGTCGGACTTACCGCGATTCGTGTGATGGATCAGGAGTATGGCGCAGTTGTGCTTGTCAGCGAGCGTCTTGAACTGGGCTACTGCCGCGTAGTCTTCGGCGTACCGGTCGCCGTTGCGGGTGGCCGGTGGGCGGACGCGGGCGAAGAGGTCGACGACTACCAGCCGGGTTCCTGGGTGCTCCTTGAGCCAGGCGTCGAGCTGGGAATAGCCTCCCTGATCCATCCGGGGCCACTCGGCGAAGATCGTGAGCAGTTCGGGCCAGGGGGTGTCGTGGCCGATCATCTCGCCGATGCGGCTCTTGATGCGGCGTTCGCCGTCTTCGAGCGCCAGGTGGAGAACGGGGCCGCGCTCTACCGGGATGATGCCGAGCGCTATCCCGCCGCTGGCAACGGCGAGGCTCAGGTTCAAGGCCAGCCAACTCTTCCCCGCCTTTTCCGGGCCAACGAAGATCGAGCAGCCCTCGGCGATGAATGTATCGATCGCCCATCGGATCGGGCGGAACTCCTTCGACTGGAGTTCGGCGGCGGTGATCCCAACGGGGGCGACCGTGTGAAGCCGCTTGCGAACGGATTGGAGTTGCGCAAGCATCTGGTCGATGCTGGCCGCCGGGTCGCAGGATCCGTTGGTGAACTTGTCTCCGGTAAAGGACGCGAGCTGGCGGCGGACGGCGAACTCCAGAACCCGCTGCGCGTACCACTCAACGTGTGATGGGGTGGATGCGCCCTCGTATAGTGACGTGAGGTAGGGGCGGCCTCCAGAACTCTCTAACTGGCCCTTGTTGTGGAGCGTTTCGGCTACAGAGAGGGGATCGACCGGTTCGCCGCGATCAGCGAGCTCCAGCATCGCCGCAAATATTCGGGGGTGAGCCAATGCCGCCTTGAAGTCGTCCGGGATGAGGCCCAGTTTGATGACTTTCGCAACAGCCGGCTTGGAAATAAGTAGGCAGCCGAGGGTAGCCTGCTCCATCGCAAGCGACGGTGCGATTGAAGGAGCGGGGATACTGGCGAGGGTAAGTTCGGGCCGCGCTCGCGGGGAAGCTGACACTATTCAGCCCTCCTGGTGGCGCGCTTGGCGCCGGTGGTGATGCCCAGGTTTTCCATTGCGCCGATGGTGGCTACCGCCTGTCGGCGTTCCTGGTGCAAGAGGTGGACCACGGTGCGGGCGAAGGCGCGGTCGGCGGCGGAGTTGATCGGTGACGCTGCGATCTGGCGATAGAGCACTGAGAGCAGTGTCGCGAGCTGCGGGGCTGTCATGGCGCCGAGGGTGGCAGCAAGTTGGAGATGGCGGCGTAGCTCCCGTTGGCGCTCGGGAGGGAATTGTGCGAGCCAGTCCGCGGACACGGAAGTACTATCCACTTGGTCTCTGGTGTCTATCCTCGCTGCAGAGGTACGAGTTGTCACGATGCGCTCCCAGTGGGTATGCCAAACAAAAACACCCCTGCGCACCTAATGCGCCGTAGCTATTCCGACCAGGGGCGCAAGGGGACTGCGCGTAATCCCTGCGGGTCGGGTAGCTCCGGCGCTGACCGGCCTGGCCTCAATTGAGGCCAGGCCGGTCAGCAGGCGGGCAGCGGTGAAGAACGCATACTCTGGAAGCTTTTGACGTCGGTTATCCCGTTGCTCACCTTGGTGGGCGTGGGTGGTACCTCGATGGGCACCTTGCGTCTTAAAGCTAATTACTACAGTAAGCATAGCTCTCAGTCCATAAAACCGTAAACGTTCGTTCTGTTCGGTTGTTAATTGCTTTTGGGACTATCATCAGCGACTTTCCGACGGGGGGACCCGGTCCGCTTGCGGTCAGACCGGGTCCCGGCTGCATCTGCCGAGGGCGTTCCACCGCCCTTTGGTCTTTGGGGTAAAAAGTCTTCCATCCGCGCGCCGAGCTTGCGAGACAGTCTGAGCGCGAGTCCGTAGCTGAATTGGCCGGTGCGCTCGCAATCTCGGAGGTACTTGGGCGTCACGCGGGCGATCCGAGCCGCGGCTTCCAAAGTCAAACCGGCCGCTTCTCGCGCCTGGCGGGCGGGAAATGCTGAATGTGTAGCAACGGGGGCGATTAGCACTATCTCTCTCCACCTCGAAAACTGGAATGCAAAAACCCCGGGGAGGTCGCGGTCTCCCCGGGGTCCTGCTGGCCGCTCCCGTGACGGTGGAAGCGACGGCTGGAATTCAGTCTTTCGGATTAGCGCTGCCGCGACAGCCAACGCCGTTGAGGCCCCAGAGGGTCTCGGCCGAAAAGCACAAACTCTTCTAGCGGACTTGAAAAATCGATGCAACAAGCGAGCAAGGGTGAGTCGGGCGGATTTGTGCCTAGATCGTGTCGTCGGATGGGAAAACGGGCGGAAAAATAGTCAAAAAAAGTGGGTAGTCGGACCTGACTACCCACTACAGGAGATGGTGCTTGGAGCTGCTACTTGCGCTTGATCCGGTCGCCTGGGCTGAACTGCCGGTGTTGGGCTTCCCGGTCCGCTTGCACGAAGGCGACGTATTTGTTGGTCATCGCCAAGGTGGTATGCCCAAGCAGTTCCTTGAGGGTGAAGACGTTCCCGCCGGCCCGGAGGAACTCTACCGCGAAGTAGTGCCGGAAGGTGTGCGGAGAGCAACGGACGCCCTGTAGCTTGGCGTCTACGCCCAGGTCGTGCAGGACGTGATAGAGCCCGCGGCGGGTCAGCGGGTCGCCCACGGTCGAACCACGCTCGGAGATAAATACGTATCCATCCTGCGCTTGGTCCCGTTCTTCCTCGCGCAAGTAAGCCCACAGCGCCCGGGTAGCCTGCCGGCCCAGAGGTACGCTCCGTACCTTCTTCCCCTTACCGTGGATCGTGACGCACTTCCCGGTCAGATCGAGGTCGGAACGCTTTAATGCGCAACACTCGGAGGCCCGAATGCCGGTGTCTGCCAGCATAAAGACCACGGCCTCGTTACGGCGGGGATGGGTGCTCTGGTGGGCGGCACCGAGTAGACCAGACATCTGATCCCGGCTAAAGGGCTTGATCTGGTCGGCGCGGACAATTGGCGCGCGGAGGGAGTCGATAGGGGAGTGCTCCAGATCCCCGGTCTCCACTAACCAGTTGCAGAATGCCCGGACGACTCGGTGATAGGCCTTGAGCGTGCCGGGGCCGGCCGGCTTGGTCATGTGCCGGTTGCCCCAGCGGCCCCGCGGGTCTTCATGACCGCGGTTGACGTAGGCGAGGAAGGCGCGGAACTGGCGGGTGCCGCACTGGGCGAGCTCTCCGTCCTTCAGGAACCAGACGAGCTTCGTAACTACTCCGCGGCGTTCGGTGAGGGTGCAGTCGGAGAGCTGGCGCATCTCTCCGTCATCGATCCAGGCCTGCCCCAGGTCCTGGATTTCCGCGACTGTAAGAGCTTCTTCACTCGCGGAAACATGTGCAGTTTTCAGCATCGGTCCTCCTGATGGGGGTCAAGGAGGACGGTGGAACGCTATCGACAGATGTAGGATGTAGGCACGAAAACCGCAAGTTTTCAGTAAAACGGAGAGGGAGAGATTCGAACTCTCGAACGGGTTACCCCGTCACTTGTTTTCGAGACAAGCTCCTTCAACCACTCGGACACCCCTCCAGGTGGCCGCACCCGAGCGGGTGCTAGCATCTGA
>Ga0255338_1003951_pt1 | contig 16485 bp, 15 predicted proteins | sample MeOH1_35cm_T4_19_FD_203715 | JGI IMG/M metagenome (GOLD analysis project Ga0255338, IMG submission 203715) | Sandy soil microbial communities from University of British Columbia, Vancouver, Canada - MeOH1_35cm_T4_195 | ecosystem: Engineered > Artificial ecosystem > Sand microcosm > Unclassified ...
TGCACTTGCCGGCGTCGCGTTCGGGCTCGCGGCAGGCGCCGCCGTACCCTTCGTGACGGATCGTGTGGCGGGCGATCTCATCCCCGTGCCTGCGGCGCTCGGGCTTTATCCGGGGCCGCTTCTACTCGCCGCGGCTTATGGGCTTCTGACGGCGCTTGCCTTCGCGATCTGGCCGCTTGCCCGCGCGCGCGAAGTGCCTGCGGCAAGTCTCTTCCGCGCGATCGTTGCGCCGGAACGGCGACTGCCGAAACCGCTCTATATTGTGGCCACAGCGGCAACGCTTCTCGCGCTCGGTGTCCTTGCCGTCGCTACCGCAGAGCAGCCGCTTTTCGCACTCTGGTTCATTCTCGGCGCGGCAGGCGTCTTCGGCTTGTTGCGCTTCGCGGCCTCCGGCGTCATGGCGCTGGCGGCACGGCTTCGCGGGCGCTCGCCCGAAATGCGGCTTGCGCTTGCGAACCTTACGCGGCCCGGTTCGCCGACCCCTGCCGTCATGCTTTCGCTCGGGCTTGGGTTGACGCTTCTCGTCACCGTCTCGCTCATTAACGGCAATCTGTCGAGCGAGATCATGAAGGATATTCCCGGCCGCGCGCCGTCCTTCTTCTTCGTCGATATACAGCCCGACCAGACGGACGCCTTCGAGCGCTTCGTGCGCGGGACGCCGGGCGTCACGAAATTCGATCGCGCGCCGATGCTTCGTGGACGTATCGTTTCGTTGAACGGCATCGCCGCCGACAGGATCAAGCCCGCATCCAACGCCGAATGGGCGCTCAAGGGCGACCGGGGCATCACCTACTCAGCCACGCCACCCGCGAACGGCAAGCTCCTCAGTGGCAAGTGGTGGCCTGCCGATTACAAGGGGCCGCTTCTCGTTTCCTTCGCCGACGAACTCGCCAAAGGTCTCGGCCTCAAGCTCGGTGACAAGATCACCGTCAACGTGCTTGGCCGCGAAATCGAGGCGACCCTCGCCAATACGCGCGAGGTGGACTGGCAGAGCCTCGGCATCAATTTCGTCATGATTTTCTCGCCCGGTCCGCTGGAGGCGGCGCCGCACACCGAGCTTGCGACCGTCACCATGGACGAGGCGGGCGAGGCGGCGCTGGAGCGCGAGGCGGTGGCGCGGTTCCCGAACGTGACTTCGGTGCGGGTGAAAGAGGCGCTCGACGCGGTCAACACGCTGCTCGGTCAGTTCTCGCTCGCGGTGCGTGTCACGGGGCTCGTGACCCTCGCGGCAGGCATTCTCGTTCTCTCAGGCGCCATGGCGGCGGGGTTCCGTGGACGGGCCCGGGATGCTGTTATCCTCAAGGTGCTGGGTGCGACACGGGCCCGGGTGCTCGGCGTCTACATGCGGGAATATGCGGCGCTGGGGCTTTCGACGGCGCTCGTCGCGGCTGCGGCGGGCAGCCTCGCGGCATGGGCGGTCATTCGACTCATCATGGAAATGCCATGGCAACCGCTCTGGGGAACGCTGGCGATCACTGTCGCGGGCGCAACGGCGACGACGGTTGGCCTCGGCCTGCTGGGCACATGGCGCGTTCTCTCCGTGCCCGCTGCCGGCATGTTGCGGGCTGAGTGATAGCTAACGCCCTGAAACGGTTACGCAATATTCACCGGATCGCCATGCGGGCGGGGCCATTTCCCTTGAATTCGAGGGGTGAACCGCCAATATTAGGTTCGCACTGCCAGGAGGGTGCAGAGATATGGCCAATTTCGACCAGGACAGGCTGCGGAGCAGCGTTGGCGTAGAGAGCCCGGCAATCGACCAGGGCCTGCGCAGCTATATGCTTCGCGTCTACAACTATATGGCGGCAGGTCTCGCCATCACCGGCGTCGTCGCGTGGCTCGCCTTTCAGGCGGCCGTGCAGGACACGGGTGCCGGTCTCGCGCTTTCGCCCTTCGGCGTGGCGCTCTTCACCAGCCCGCTGAAGTGGCTCGTCATCTTCGCGCCGCTCGGGCTCGTCTTCTTCCTCAGCGCGCGCATTCACAGCCTCAGCGTTTCGGCGGCCCAGATCACGTTCTGGATTTTCGCCGGCCTGATGGGTCTTTCGCTGTCGAGCGTTTTCCTCGTCTATACCGGCGCGAGCATCACCCAGACGTTCTTCGTCACCGCGATCGCCTTCGGCTCGCTCAGCCTTTACGGCTATGTGACGAAGCGCGACCTGTCGGCGATGGGTTCGTTCCTCTTCATGGGCCTGATCGGCATTCTCGTTGCCTCGCTCGTGAACATCTTCCTGCAGAGCTCGGCCCTGCAGTTTGCCGTGTCGGTGATCGGTGTGCTCGTCTTCGCGGGCCTCACCGCCTACGACACGCAGACGATCAAGTCGATGTATTACGAGGCCGACAGCGAGGTGACCGCTGGCAAGAAGGCGATCATGGGCGCGCTGTCGCTCTATCTCGACTTCATCAACATGTTCATGTTCCTGCTGCAGTTCCTCGGCAATCGCCGCTAAGCGAAGCGCAGGACACGAAAAGACGAAGCCCCGGTGGAGACACCGGGGCTTTTCATTGGGTGGACCCTTGTCGGAACGGGTTAGGCCCCGATAAGCCGAAGTTTCCGCTTTTCGAAGACTTTCAGAACCTGTTTGAGGTCGTGACCACGCTTGAGCACGAGGCCGGTCGCGGCGACGACGCTATAGGCGCCCTGGCGGCGCGTCAGCTTCGGGCGCTTTTCGATGCGGTAGAGCGGCATTTCGCTGGTTCGGCGGTGGACGGCGAAGACTGCGACATCCCTTGTCGAGCCGATGGCGTAGTCGCGCCATTCGCCTTCGACCACCATGCGCCCATAGACGGAGAGGATCGCCTCGAGCTCGGCGCGGTTGAAGAAGACATCGGGCTCCTGGGCGGGTTTCGGCGAAGTGGAATTCGACGAGATAACGAGGCTGAGCGAGCCTTGGGCCCGCGACGCGTTTTCCGATCCCTCGAAGCTATCCGCCATGCCGTCACACCCTTTCGAAACAGGAACCGAAGCGGCGGCCCGCCTACCGGTCAAACCGGCTAAGGTCTTCATTCTGCTAGCTTTCGTGAAGTTAATCCAGAATCACAATCTTGCCTTTTTTCAGCCCTTGCAGGGACACACTGGACCGTCAGTCTAGCATCGTTGCCTCACTGGCCCGGTTCCCTTGAAGTTCCGGTTTCATCAGCCCCCCAGCCCCACCGGGATGAATTGGGGGACCGGGCCACCCCTTTCAAAGGGGCAACACCAAGAGACAAGACGCGCCGCGAAAGCCCCCCTCGCCGGCGCGTTTTTCTTTGTCCGGACGCATTTCCTCTTCTCGCCAATCCCCCCGCATTTACGATGTCTCATTCTTCACTTGAGGGTGAGGGGGGCTTTGTCTACACATTCAGACCGGTCTTTGGGGGAAACGAGGCAAAACAATAGAGCCCGTCCGGACCTTGAGGGAGTTCACGTCATCACGCGAGCGAGTATGCAAACGGCGAACGGCAACAACCCGGCCGCGGGCGACGCCATGATCGCGATCGAAGGGCTTACCAAGCATTTTGGGCCCTTCACGGCGGTCGACGGTATCAGCTTCAGCGTCTCGCGCGGCGAGGTGCTGGGTTTTCTCGGGCCCAATGGCGCGGGCAAATCGACGACCATGAAGATGATCACGGGCTTCCTCTCGCCAAGCGCGGGTCGGGCCTCGGTCTGCGGGCATGACGTTGTCGCCGATCAGCTCGCCGCGCAGCGCATGCTCGGCTATCTGCCTGAAGGCGCGCCTGCCTATGGCGACATGACGCCTCTGGCCTTTCTCAAATTCATCGCCCGTGTGCGCGCGCTGAAGGGCGCTGCCGCCGACAAGGCGATTGCCGACGCAGTCGCGGCGACCGAGCTTCAGGGCGTGCTCGAACAGCCCATCGACACGCTTTCAAAGGGCTTCCGCCGCCGCGTGGGCCTCGCCCAGGCGATCCTGCACAATCCGCCCGTGCTGATTATGGACGAGCCGACCGACGGTCTCGATCCGAACCAGAAGCACGAAGTGCGCAAGCTCATCGCCCGCATGGCTGCCGACAAGGCGATCATCATCTCGACGCATATTCTCGAAGAGGTCGATGCGATCTGCACCCGCGCGCTCATCATCGACCGGGGCCGCGTCGTGGCCGATGGTACGCCTGCCGAACTCATCGCCCGCTCGCGCTATCACAATGCGGTCTCGCTGACCGTCGGCGGTCAGGTGACGATTGCGGCTGCGGAAGCGCTGAAGGCGCTGCCGGGCATTTCTTCCATCGAGATCAATCCGCGCGGCACGGAAACGACCTTCACGCTTTTTCCTGTGCAGCAGAACGCAATCTCGGCGGAAGTGAAGCTCATCGACGCGGTTGCCGATCTTGCCCGCGAGAAGGACTGGACCGTGCGCGCGCTTTATGGCGAGCCGGGCCGCCTTGATGAGGTTTTCCGCAAACTCACGCGCTCCGACACGGCAGACGCACCGGGAAAGAACGCAGCATGAGAGAGCTTCTTGCCGTTTTCCGCCGCGAGCTCGGCGGTTACTTCGCGACGCCGCTCGCCTTCATCTTCATCGTGATCTTCCTGTTCACGATGGGCGCCTTCACTTTTTACATGGGCGGCTATTTCGAGAGCGGTCAGGCCGATCTCCAGATCTTCTTCAACTTCCATCCCTGGCTCTATCTCTTCCTGATCCCGGCGATCTCCATGCGCCTCTGGGCGGAAGAGCGCCGGACGGGTTCGATTGAATTGTTGCTGTCGCTGCCGATCCCCCTCTGGGCGGCGGTGCTGGGCAAGTTCCTTGCGGCTTGGGTGTTCTCTGGCATTGCGCTCGCGCTCACCTTCCCGATGTGGATCACGGTCAATTATCTCGGCCATCCGGACAATGGCGTGATCTTCGCCGGTTATATCGGCAGCTTCTTCATGGCGGGCGGTTATCTCGCCATCGGATCGTGCCTTTCGGCCACGACGCGCAATCAGGTTATCGCCTTTGTCGTCAGCGTCGTCGTCTGCTTCCTCTTCACCGTGTCGGGTCTGCCGCTGGTGACGGATTTCTTCGCCGCCTGGGCGCCGCAGCAGGTGTTGAACACCATCGCGTCCTTCTCGTTCCTCACGCATTTCACGGCGATCACGCAGGGTGTCATCGACATTCGCGACATCATCTATTTCTTCTCGCTGATTGCGAGCTGGCTTATCGCCTGCGGCGTCGTCGTCGACATGAAGAAGGCGGGTTAGGTCCATGCAGAAGCCCATGCACCAAAATGTAAGCCGCTCCGCCTATGGCATCGCGACGCTCGTGCTTCTTGCCGTGCTGTTTCTCGCCGTCAATCTCTTCTCGAACATCGTCTTCCGCTCGGCCCAGGTCGACCTGACACAGGCCCGGCTCTTCACGCTTTCGAAGGGCACGGAAAATGTGCTCGCCAAGATCGACGAGCCGATCACGCTGAAGTTCTTCTATTCGGAATCGCTTGCGACCGATTTCCCGCAGGTCCGCGCTTACGCCAATCGCGTGCGCGATCTTCTGGAGGAAATCCGCGACCGCTCGCATGGCAAGATCGTTCTCGAAGTGATCGATCCCGAGCCCTTCTCCGAACAGGAAGACCTGGCCATGTCGCTCGGCCTCAAGGGCGCGCGGACGACGGAAGGCGAGGTCATCTATTTCGGTCTCGTCGGCACCAATCTCGTCGACGGTATCGAGGCCGTGCCCTATTTCACCGACGAGCGTCAGCAATATCTCGAATATGACGTGACGCGGCTCATCCAGAATCTGAGCCGTCCGAAGAAGCCGGTGCTCGGCATTGTGACCAATATTCCGATGGATACCGGCGCCGGCGGGCTTGTCGAAGCGATGCGCGGCCAGTCGCAGCCTTTCGCGATCTATCAGGAATTGCAGAACCGCTTCGAGATCAATTTCATCGAGCAGAAATTCGTCAAGGTGCCGGAAAACGTCGATGTGCTGATGATCGCCCATCCCAAGCAGCTCGACGAACAAACGCTTTACGCTGTCGACCAGTTCGTGATGCGTGGCGGCCGTGTGCTGGCCTTCGTCGATCCGCATTCGGAGGTGAGCCTCACCGCCGGGCCGAGCGGTCAGCCGGTGCAGGGCTATACGGAGGCCTCCGACCTGCCGGCGCTCTTCAAGAGCTGGGGTATCGAATACGAGCCGAAACGCATTATCGGCGATCGCGATCTCGCCATGCGCGTCCAGACGAACATGGATGCGCGGCGGCAGACGAGCGACTATGTGCTCTGGCTCTCGGTGCCAAAGACGAATTTCGACCACAACGACATCGTCACGGCGACCATCGACCAGATCAATATGGGCACGGCCGGCATCCTGAAGCAGGCACCCGGCGCAACGACGAAGTTCACGCCGCTCTTCTGGTCCTCCAAGGACGCCGAAGCCTATGACGTCGACTATGTGAAGGCGGGTCATACGCCCGACGAGTTGCTGAACAACTTCAAGGCGACGGGCGAGCGCTATGTCATCGCCGCGCGCGTTTCGGGACCGCTGAAAAGCGCCTTCGCCGCCGCACCGCCACCGTCGGCGGAAGAAGAGACCAAGCGTTCGGACGCGATGGAAAAGCCGCTTGAATATGTGGGGCAGACCAAGGCCGACGCGAACATCATCGTCGTTGCCGACAGCGATCTCCTCGACGATCGCTTCTGGGTGCAGAGCTCGGGCTATGGCAATGACCGTACGGTCGAACCCATCGCGGACAACGCAAAGTTCATTCTCTCGGCCATCGACAATCTGATGGGCTCCGACGATCTGATCTCGCTGCGCGCGCGCGAACGCGTCGACCGGCCCTTCGTGGTGGTCGACAATCTGCGCCGCGAGGCTGAGCGCAAGTTCCTCACTGAGCAGGAGAGGCTGAAGGCGAAGATCACGGAGACGGAGCAACGCCTCGTCGCGCTTCAGACGAGTGGCGCAGCCGAAACGCAAAGCGGGCAGACCGCCGATCCGCACGAGCAGGAAGAAGTTGCGAAGTTCCGCGCCGAACTCCTGCAGAGCCGCAAGGCCTTGCGCGATGTGCAGCGCAATCTGCGGCGCGACATCGACCGGCTCGCGACCGAAATCCGCTTTGCCAATGTCGCGCTGATGCCGATCCTCGTCGCCATCATCGCGCTTGCCATCGCGATCCTCCGTCATCGCCGCCGCAGGGCGCGCGCGATCAAGGGGGCATGAGATGAACCTCGCAGCATTCAAGACCAACAAGCCGCTTCGCAACCTCTCGATCCTCGCGCTCGCAACGGCGGTCGCCGTCGTCGCGGCAACCGTCGCGGTAGTGACGCAGGAGCGCGGCGTCCGCATCAAGTTCAAGCCGGAGCCGCTTTACCAGGGCCTCGAGACGAAACTCGATCAGGTCGGCAAAATCTCCTACACGCTTGGCCGCGGGTTGCGTGGCGTCGAGAAGATCACGCTCAATCGCGGAGCGGACGGGCGTTGGACTGTGGCCGAGCGCCAGAATTATCCGGCGAAGCAGGATCTGGTGCAGAAGGCGCTGATCGGCATTTCGGAGCTGATGCTTTATGAGCCGCGCACGGCGCGTCCCGAATGGCACCGCAATCTCGGCCTGCTTTCACCGGACGATCTCGGCTCGGCAACGCGCGTCGAACTCTTCGACAAGACGGGCAAGCGCATGGTTGCCTTCTTCGCCGGCAAGGTGCCGGACCAGACCGGCGATGCGCGTGGACAGGGCATGATCTATCTCCGCCGCGACGGCGAGAACCAGAGCTGGCTCGCGCGCGGTCGCTTCCCGCTCTTCCAGTCGGCGCAGGATTGGCTCGATACGAGCTTCATTGACATCAAGCGCGACGAAGTCAAGCGCGTCACCCTTTGGGCGGGCACGGATCATCCGGTCGTGATGAGCCGTCCGTCGAAGGATGCGGAGGATTTCGCGCTGGAGAATATTCCAGCCGGCCGCGTTACGCGTGGCGCGCCGGTCGTCAATGGAACGGCGACGAGCGTTGTCGATCTGACGTTCGACGACGCGGCGCCGGTGGCGTCGCTTGAGTTCCCTGCGACTTCGCCCCAGACCGTGATCGAAACTTTCGACGGCTTGCGCGTTTCGCTGACCATGACCGGCGGCGGCGGTGCGCTGTGGGCGAAGATTGCCGCTACGGCCGATCCTGCGATTGCCGCCCCCGGCGCGGACATGAAGCCGGTCGAGGCACGCGCCAAGGCGCTCAACGAGCGTGTCGGTCCCTGGACCTACAAACTGCCGCAACAGGCGGGCAACCAGCTCACGCAGTCCATGGATCTGCTGACGCATGATGCGGGCGGCGAGCAGTAAGTTCCTAAAGAAATAAAAAAGGGGCGCCCCGACCGGCGCCCCTTTTTATTTCGACGCCTGCGGGTGAATTGCGGCGGCGCAGTTTCGGCGGCCAAACAAAAAGGGCGCTCCCGTGGGAGCGCCCTTTCCGCATTCAGTCGTGTGTGCGTTACGCCGCGAGGTGGCGCAGCACGTATTGCAGGATGCCGCCATTGGCGTAGTAGTCGAGCTCGTCCTGCGTGTCGATGCGGCAGAGAAGGTCGATCACCTTCTTCGTGCCGTCGGCATAGGTGATGACGGCTTTGACCTTCGCGCGGGGCTTCACGCCCTTCAGGCCTTCGATCGTCACCGTTTCCGAACCGTCGAGGCCGAGCGACTGCCAGCTATCGTCTCCGATGAACTGCAGCGGCGCGACGCCCATGCCTACGAGGTTCGAGCGGTGGATACGCTCGAAGCTCTGGGCGACGACAGCCTTGACGCCGAGGAGCATGGTGCCCTTCGCCGCCCAGTCGCGCGACGAGCCGGTGCCATATTCCTTGCCGGCGAAGATCACCAGCGGCGTGCCGCGGCGCTTGTACTCCATCGCCGCATCGTAGATCGGCATCTGGGTGCCTTCCGGCTCAAGCTTCGTCAGGCCGCCTTCGATACCCTTCAGCATCTGGTTCTTGATGCGGATGTTGGCGAAGGTGCCGCGCATCATGACTTCATGATTGCCGCGGCGAGCGCCGTAGGAGTTGAAGTCCTGCGCGCCAACCTGCTTCGAGTTCAGGTAGGAACCGGCAGGGCTCTGCACCTTGATGTTACCGGCCGGAGAAATGTGGTCGGTCGTGATCGAGTCCGCGAAGAGGCCGAGGATGCGGGCATCCTTGACGTCGGTGATCGGCGTCAGGTCCTTCGAGAGGTGCTCGAAATAGGGCGGGTTCTGCACATAGGTCGAGTCCGCATCCCAATCATAGGTGAGACCGCCCGTGAGCTTGACCGCCTGCCAATGCGCGTCGCCGTCGAAGACGTTGGCGTAGCGCTTGCGGAACATTTCCGGCGTCACGCAGGAGCGAACCGTGTCGGCGACTTCCTGCGTCGTCGGCCAGATGTCCTTGAGGTAGACCGGCTGGCCGTTGGAACCCGTACCGAGCGGCTCCGTCGTCAGGTCGATCTGCGTCGAACCGGCCAGCGCATAGGCGACGACCAGCGGCGGGGAGGCGAGGTAGTTCGCCTTCACGTCGGGCGAGACGCGGCCTTCGAAGTTGCGGTTGCCGGAGAGAACGGCCGAGGCGACGAGATCGTTCTTGTTGATCGCCTGGCTGATCTCGGTCGGGAGCGGACCGGAGTTGCCGATGCAGGTCGTGCAACCGTAACCCACGAGGTTGAAGCCCATGGCGTCGAGATCGTCCTGGAGTCCCGACTGCGTCAGATAGTCGGTAACGACCTGGGAGCCCGGCGCGAGCGAGGTCTTGACCCAAGGCTTCACCTTGAGGCCGAGTTTGCGCGCGTTGCGGGCAACGAGGCCGGCAGCGACGAGCACGTTCGGGTTCGAGGTGTTGGTGCAGGAGGTGATCGCGGCGATCACAACGTCGCCGTGACCGAGGTCGAAGTCCTTGCCTTCCACGGCGACGCGGGTCTTCGCCTGGCCGGGCTTGCCGAAATCCTTCTCAAGCGCGGCGAGGTAGTTTTCCTTCACATTGGTGAGGGAAACGCGATCCTGCGGACGCTTCGGACCGGCGAGCGAGGGCACGACGGTCGAGAGATCGAGCTCCAGCGTGTCGGTGAAGACGGGGTCCGGCGTGTTCGTCTCGCGGAACATGCCCTGAGCCTTCGCATAGGCTTCGACCAGCGCCACGCGCTCGTCGGAACGGCCCGTCGCGCGGAGGAAGCGGATCGTTTCGCCGTCGATCGGGAAAAAGCCGCAGGTCGCGCCATATTCCGGCGCCATGTTGGCGATCGTCGCGCGATCTTCGAGCGTGAGGTGGTCGAGGCCGTTGCCGAAATATTCGACGAACTTGCCGACGACGCCCTTCTTGCGAAGCATCTCGGTGACGGTGAGCACCATGTCGGTGGCGGTCACGCCTTCAGCGAGCTTGCCCGTGAGCTTGAAGCCGATGACTTCCGGGATGAGCATGGAGACCGGCTGGCCGAGCATGGCAGCTTCCGCCTCGATGCCGCCGACGCCCCAGCCGAGAACGGCGAGGCCGTTGACCATGGTGGTGTGGCTGTCCGTGCCGACGCAGGTGTCGGGATAGGCGATCTCTTCCTTGCCCTCGGTCTTCGTCCAGACGGTCTGGGCGAGATATTCGAGGTTCACCTGGTGGCAGATGCCGGTTCCCGGCGGGACCACGCGGAAGTTGTTGAAGGCCTTGGAGCCCCAGCGCAGGAACTCGTAGCGCTCGATGTTGCGCTCATACTCGATGTCGGTGTTTTCCTTGAAGGCCGACGAGGTGCCGAACTTGTCCACCATGACCGAGTGGTCGATGACGAGGTCGACGGGAACGAGCGGGTTGATCTTCTTCGGGTCGCCGCCGAGGTTCTTCACGGCGTCGCGCATGGCCGCGAGGTCGACAACGGCGGGAACGCCGGTGAAGTCCTGCATCAGCACGCGGGCCGGACGATAGGCGATCTCGCGGTCCGAGGTGCGGTCCTTGAGCCACTTCTTCACGGCGCGGATGTCATCGGCGCTCACGGTGCGGCCGTCTTCGAAGCGGAGCAGGTTTTCGAGCAGCACCTTCAGCGAGAAGGGGAGACGAGCGATGCCGGAGAGGCCGTTCTTTTCAGCGACCTTCAGGTTGTAATAGGTGTAGCTGCGCTTGCCGACCTTGAGCGTCTGTTTGGCGCCGAAGCTGTTGCCGGCAGAAGACTTCTTCGCGGCGGGCTTTTTCGCCGCAGGCTTCTTTGCAGCGGGCTTCGCGGCGGGAGCAGCCTTTTTCGGAGCGGCTTTGGGAGCGGCCTTCGCGGCTACCTTCTTCGCAGCCGGCTTCTTCGCGGGCGCGGCCTTTTTCGCAGCGGTCTTTTTCGGCGCGGCTTTGGGCGTTGCCTTCGGAGCCGCCTTCTTGGCGACAGGCTTCTTCGCAGCCTTCGGTGCGGCTTTCTTCGGCGCTGCCTTCTTCGCGGCGGGCTTTTTGGCGGGCGCGGCCTTCTTCGGCGCGGCCTTCACGGCCTTCTTGGGAGCGGCCTTCTTTACAGCCTTTTTGGCGACAGTCTTCTTCGCAGCCTTCGGCGCTGCCTTCCTGGCAACCGGCTTCTTCACGGCAGCCTTCTTCGCCTTGGCCGCCGGCTTCGCCTTGGCGACAGTCTTCGCCTTCTTGGCTACGGGCTTCGCCGCCGCCTTTGTCTTCGCGGGCTTAGCCGCCTTCTTCTTCTCAGGCGATTTTTTCGCCTTCGCTTTCGCCGCCGCCTTCTTCGCCATTCGATCGTTCCTTGATGCTGCCGGCCCGGACGGTGAGGGGGAAACGAGATGGCGTCGTGCGTGCCTCCCGCGCGGTGAAAACGCGCTGGGGCCCCGACATGATCGCCGCCGTTTCCCGCCTATGGGCCTATCTGCTTAACGCGCGCGACTATAATGTCTTTCGTTCGTGAAGGCTATGCTTCGCCCTGCCAGTACAGGGATGATATTGAAGGGCGAGAGAAAAATCGGGGAAGCGCCATGAACGCCGTTCGCGTCGAGAAAAATGGGCCTGTGACAACGGTGATTTTGAACCGGCCGCAGGTGAAGAACGCCGTCGACAGGCCGACCGCCTCTGCGCTGGCAGAGGCCTTTCTCGCCTTCGAGCGCGATGAAGAGGCGCTCGTCGGCGTTTTCGTTGGCGATCATGGAACATTCTGCGCCGGGGCCGATCTCAAGGCCGTTTCGGAAGGCCCGGCCTATGTGCCCGGCGGCCCATTGCCGCGGAGCAACCGGACGACACCGCCCGCGACCGGGCTCGATTTCGACCGGCTCTCGGGCGAGGGGCCTATGGGGCCATCGCGCATGGTGCTTTCAAAGCCTGTCATTGGTGCGATTTCCGGTTTCGCCGTGGCGGGCGGGCTCGAACTCGCGCTCTGGTGCGACATGCGCGTCGTCGAGGAAAGTGCCGTGATGGGCGTATTCTGCCGCCGTTGGGGCGTGCCGCTGATCGACGGCGGAACGGTGCGGCTGCCGCGCCTCATCGGCCACTCGCGGGCGATGGATCTGATCCTCACCGGCCGCCCGGTCGAGGCGCAGGAGGCGCTTTCCATGGGGCTTGCGAACCGTGTCGTGCCCAAGGGCGAAGCGCGGGCCGAGGCCGAGCGGCTCGCCGCCGAGATTGCGCGTTTTCCGCAGACATGCCTCAGGCACGATCGCATGTCGGCCTATGAGCAATGGGATCTCGCCTATGATCAGGCCATCGCCAATGAATTCGAACATGGCCGCAAGGTGATGGCGACCGGCGAGACAGTGAAGGGTGCCGCCCGTTTCGCGGCGGGCAAGGGGCGCGGCGGACGTTTCGATGAAATCTGAATCTCTTCGCCTCAGCGCATCCGGCCTCGCCTGCGAGCGCGGCGGCCGCGTCGTTTTTCGTGGTCTCGATTTCGAGGTCGGCGGCGGTCAGGCGCTGATCGTCACTGGGCGTAATGGCGCAGGCAAATCGAGCTTGCTGCGTCAGATCGCCGGTCTTGTGGATATTGCTGGCGGGCGGATCGCGCTCGACGGCGGCGATGCGGAACTCACGCTGCCGGAACAAACGCATTATGTCGGCCATCTCGACGCGCTGAAGCCTGCGATGAGCGTGCGCGAAACGGCGCTGTTCTGGGCCACCTATCTCGGCGGCGCGGATATTGACGCGGCGCTGGCGCAGCTCGATCTCGACGATCTCGTCGAACTGCCGGTCGCCTATCTTTCGGCGGGGCAGAGGCGGCGGCTCGCGCTGTCGCGCCTACTGCTCGCACCGCGTCCAGTCTGGCTTCTCGATGAGCCGACCGTGGCGCTGGACAAGGCGAGCATTGCGCGGCTCGTCGCGCTGATGGAGGCGCATCTGGCGCGGGGCGGCATCATCGTCGCGGCCACGCATCAGGATATGGGCCTCGGTTCCGCCCGCTCGCTGGTGCTCGGCGCGCCGCAGGCGGCGGGCGAAGAGGTGTCCGCATGATCCGCGCCTTCAAGACGCTCGTGCTGCGCGATACGAAGCTCGCCATCCGCGTTGGCGGCGGGGCGGGGATGGCGGTCTTCTTCTTTCTGACCGTCATTGCCATCGTGCCGCTCGGTATCGGGCCGAACCTCAAGCTTCTAGGCAGCATCGCACCGGGTATGCTCTGGGTTGCGCTTCTCCTGTCCGCGCTGCTGACGCTCGACCGGCTCTTTCAGGCCGATTTCGAGGACGGTTCGCTCGACCTGCTGATGACCGGGGCCTTGCCGCTCGAACTCGTGGCGGCGGCGAAGGCATTGAGCCATTGGCTCACGACCGGGCTTCCGCTCGTCGTCGCGGCGCCGCTTCTCGGCCTCCTTCTCAATCTCGAAACGAGCGCCTTCGGGCCGCTCATCCTTGCCATGCTGATCGGCACGCCGGCCTTGAGTTTCCTCGGGGCCATCGGCGCGGCGCTCACCGTCAGCGTTCGCCGGGGCGGGCTTCTCGCTTCGCTTCTGGTGATCCCCTTCTATATCCCGGTGCTCATTTTTGGCGTCGGGGCGGCGGGCGGCGGCGGGGTTTCGGCCGTTCCGGGGGCGGGTGGTCAAAGCCTGGCTCTGCTGGGCGCGGTGGCGCTGGTAAGCCTCGTGCTCGGGCCGGTGGCTGCTGCGGCGGCGCTCCGCGCCAATCTGAGGTGAGGGCGTTCATGGAAAAGGCGTGGCAAAATGACCCGCTCTCTCCCTTGCCCTTCAGGCCGGAGGACAGCTAAATGGCGGGCATGTCAGAACTGACCGCATCCCAGAGATTTCAGGCTTTCGCCAATCCGGCGCGCTTCATGGCGCTGTCGGACCGGCTTTTGCCATTGTCCGCCGTTGTGACGGCTTTGCTGCTCGGCACGGGGCTCTATCTTTCGCTCTTTGCCTCGCCTGCCGACTACCAGCAGGGCGAGACGGTGCGGATCATGTACATCCATGTACCCTCCGCCTGGCTTGCGATGTTCGGCTATATGGTGATGGCGGGATCTTCTGCCGTGGCGCTCATTTTCCGCCATCCGCTGGCCGACATCGCGGCGAAGTCCGCGGCGCCGATCGGCGCGGCCTTCACTTTTCTCGCGCTGGTCACGGGCTCGCTCTGGGGTCGTCCCATGTGGGGCACATGGTGGGTCTGGGACGCGCGCCTGACTTCGATGCTGATCCTCTTCTTCCTCTATCTCGGTTACATGGCGCTCTGGGCAACTATCGAGGAGCCGGTGCGCGCGGGGCGTGCCGCTGCCGTGCTCGCGCTTGTCGGTTCGATCAACGTGCCGATCATTCATTACTCGGTGGTGTGGTGGAATACGCTGCATCAGCCTGCGAGCGTCTTCCGCATCGGCGGCCCGGCCATCGCGACGTCGATGCTCATGCCGCTTCTCATCATGGCGCTGGGCTTCACGCTTTTTTTCGTGACATTGCTTTTGCTGCGCATGCGTGCGGAAATTTTGCGGCGCCGCGTACGCGTGTTGCGTCTTGCGCGGACGGAGCGTTGAGCATGGCTGCATTTTTCGATATGGGCGGCTATGCCGCATTCGTCTGGCCAGCCTATGGGCTTGCCGCGATCGTCATGATCGTCCTCGCCGTACAGAGCGTTGCCGATTTCCGTACGCAGCGAAAACTCGCGCGTGAACTTGAAGCGGGGAAGATCGCGCGTCCGCGCGCGCCCATGCGTAATCCGGGTTCTGAGGCATGAGGCTCACCGCGCTGATCCCGGCGGGCATCTTTGTCGTGCTGGCTGTGTTCTTCCTTGTCGCGATCTTCCGCGGCGATCCCTCGCGCCTGCCGTCGGCATTGATCGGACGCGCCGTGCCGGAGTTTTCTCTCAACCCTGTAGACGGGCTCGATCTGCCGGGCATTGCCACGGCGGATTTCGGCCATGGCAAACCCGTCATCGTCAATGTCTTCGCGTCGTGGTGCGTGCCCTGCCGCGAGGAGCATCCTGTGCTCGTCGCTCTGAAGGCGCGGGCGGGCGTTCCGTTCTATGGGATCAATTACAAGGACGGCACTGAGCCCGCGCGGCGCTTCCTGCGCGAACTCGGCAATCCCTTCGATCGCGTCGGCGCCGATGCGACGGGCCGCGTGTCGATCGATTGGGGCGTCTATGGTGTGCCGGAGACATATATCGTCGATGGCAAGGGGCGCATTGCCTACAAGCAGGTGGGCCCGCTCACGCCTGAAATCGTCGAGGAGAAGATTCTCCCGGCGCTCAGGGCCGCCGAATAACGACGTCCCCAAGCGCCGGAGAGATATCAGGAGGCCTTGCGCTTCGCAGGCGCGCGCTTGGCGGCCGGACGTTTCGTCGCGGCGGCGGCGCGGCGCGGCGCTTTCGCGCGCTCGGGCTCGGCAGACTTCAGTTCGCTGACGGCGCTGGCGAGATGGCCAAGGCCCTTCAGCAGGTCGGCCTGCACGGCCTTCGGCAGAAGGTCGAGCAGCGCCTTCTCCGCGACGAGTGCGCGGGGCAGCGCCGTGGTGAGCGCGCGACGGCCGGCGGCGGTAAGGCGGACGGCATTGGCGCGCGCGTCTTCCGCCGTGCGCTTGCGGGCGAGAAGACCGTTCTTGATCATGCGGCTGATCATGTCCGCCAGAGTCGAACGATCGATGCCCGTGCGGTTGACGAGATCGGTCTGGCTCAGACCTTCCTCCTCGTTGACCGCGAACAGCACGATGAACTGGCGCGGCGTTATAGCGCTGTTACCCATCTGCTGAACGAACTGGTCGTACGCGAACTGCTGAGCGCGCCGCAACAAATGACTGAGGGAGCTTTCGAGATCGTAACCCCCCGCCGACTTTCTGGCTGCCATTTCTAGAACCTCCGAATTTTTGCGCTGCACCCGATTACTGTACTGGGTTCCAGTCGCATTTTAGAGTGACCACGCGCCTTTTAGATCTTGTTTGAACTGAAGGGGAGCGAACGAGTTTGGCTCGATCACGGACGCGGAATATCTTCATATGCACCTGACGGGGCCTATTGTGCAAGGGGTCGCGCGCGTGAGAAACGGTGAGTGTGCCGTCAGGCAGCGGAATAAATGCGTGAATCCGCTATTTCCGTCTAACGAGCGTTTTATAACAGTGATTTCGTTCGTTCATACGGCTAGCTCCGTGAGCGGATCAACGAGATGATGAAATGAGCAATTCTGAAAACAGGGATGGTCCAATGGATCGGC
>Ga0255338_1003952_pt1 | contig 16479 bp, 16 predicted proteins | sample MeOH1_35cm_T4_19_FD_203715 | JGI IMG/M metagenome (GOLD analysis project Ga0255338, IMG submission 203715) | Sandy soil microbial communities from University of British Columbia, Vancouver, Canada - MeOH1_35cm_T4_195 | ecosystem: Engineered > Artificial ecosystem > Sand microcosm > Unclassified ...
CTCGAAGCCGTGGAACGGCCGCTGCTTGAAGCAGTGATGGCGCGCGCCGAGCGCAACCAGTCGCTCGCTGCCGCCTACCTGGGCATCAATCGCAATACGCTGCGCAAGAAGTTGCAGCAGCACGGTTTACTTTGAAGTGTTCCCCACAGCCATGATCAAGCAAGCCCTCCTCTCCGTATCCGACAAGACCGGCATCGTCGAATTTGCCCGCGAGCTCAACACGCTCGGCGTCACGCTGCTCTCCACCGGCGGCACCGCCAAGCTGCTCGCCGAAGCCGGCCTGCCGGTCACGGAAGTGGCCGACTACACCGGTTTCCCCGAAATGCTCGACGGCCGCGTCAAGACCCTGCACCCGAAGGTGCATGGCGGCATCCTGGCCCGCCGCGACCTGCCCGAGCACATGGCCGCGCTGGCCGAGCACGACATCCCCACCATCGACCTGCTGGTGGTCAACCTGTACCCGTTCCAGCAGACCGTGGCCAAGGATGACTGCACGCTGCCGGACGCCATCGAGAACATCGACATCGGCGGCCCCACCATGCTGCGCTCGGCTGCCAAGAACCACCGCGACGTCACCGTCGTGGTGGACCCGGCCGACTACGCGCCGGTGCTGGCCGAAATGCGCGCCAACGCCAACAGCGTCGGCTACGAGACCAATTTCCGCCTGGCCACCAAGGTGTTCGCCCACACCGCGCAGTATGACGGCGCAATCACCAACTACCTGACCAGCCTCGGCGCGGACAAGTCGCACCAGACCCGCAGCGCCTACCCGCAGACGCTCAACCTGGCCTTCGAGAAGGTGCAGGAAATGCGCTATGGCGAGAACCCGCACCAGTCGGCCGCGTTCTACCGCGACCTGAAGGCACCCGAAGGCGCGCTGGCCAACTACAAGCAGCTGCAGGGCAAGGAACTGTCCTACAACAACATCGCCGACGCCGACGCCGCGTGGGAGTGCGTCAAGTCCTTCGACCCCGCCAGCGGCGCCGCCTGCGTGATCATCAAGCACGCCAACCCGTGCGGCGTGGCGGTAGGCGCCAACGCGCTGGAAGCCTATGAAAAGGCTTTCAAGACCGACTCGACCTCGGCCTTCGGCGGCATCATCGCCTTCAACGCCGAACTCGACGAAGCCGCCGCGCAGGTCGTGGCCAAGCAATTCGTCGAAGTGCTGATCGCCCCGTCCTTCACCGCCGGCGCGCGCGCGGTGTTCGCCGCCAAACAAAACGTGCGTCTGCTGGAAATCCCGCTGGGCACGGGCCTCAACCCGTTTGACTTCAAGCGCGTCGGCGGCGGCCTGCTGGTACAGAGCCCGGACGCCCGGAACGTGCAACAGGACGAACTGCGCGTGGTGACCAAGCGCCAGCCGACCCCGAAGGAAATGGCCGACCTGATGTTTGCATGGCGCGTGGCCAAGTTCGTCAAGTCGAACGCCATCGTGTTCTGTGGCGGCGGGATGACGCTCGGCGTTGGCGCCGGCCAGATGAGCCGTGTTGATTCCGCCCGGATTGCCAGCATCAAGGCACAAAACGCCGGTCTCACGCTGGCGGGCTCGGCGGTGGCTTCGGACGCCTTCTTCCCGTTCCGCGACGGCCTGGACGTGGTTGTCGATGCAGGCGCCACCTGCGTGATCCAGCCGGGCGGCTCCATGCGCGATGACGAAGTGATCGCCGCCGCGGACGAGCGCGGCGTGGCCATGGTGCTGACCGGCGTCCGTCACTTCCGGCATTGAGGTCCGGGCCCGGTCCGTGCGGTTGTCACGGACCAGGCAATCAACCCATCGCGGCATAGCAAGCGCCCACCCTCTCCCCCGGCCCCTCTCCCGCAAGCGGGAGAGGGGAGCCAACCGGCGCGAAGAAACGGCGATATCGCCCAATCAAAATTCGGTGTAGCCGTGTGGAGCGCCCCAGGGGCGGGCCACACCAGCCCGCGATGCGAAGCGAGCCGTCAAGGTGTACCAGGCCGTATGGGGCGCCTCGTGATTCGGCGAAAAGAGCGGAAAAGAGGGACCCATGTCTGAGTATCGCCTTAAGGCGATGCGAGTTTGGGTCCCGGCCGCTCTTTTCGTCGAATCACGAGGGGAAGTCGCCCCATCCGGCGCGCCTTCTTTGCCTACTTTCTTGGCAAGACAAGAAAGTAGGTCGCCGCCCCGCAGGGGTGGTGAAACTGCCTTTGACTTTAAGCTTTTGACTTTGAAGTCAAGCCGTTGCCTTTAACGACGCGCCCCCAGAATCCCCAAGAGCAAACTCAGCGCTACAATCCCCCAATCACGCAATCACCCTCATTAGCCGAGCAACAAACCCCATGCGTATCCTCGGCATCGACCCCGGCCTCCGCACCACCGGCTTCGGCGTGCTGGAAAAGCACGGCAACAAGCTAACCTACATCGCCTCCGGCACCATCAAGAGCGACGGCGACAGCGGCTTGCCTGCAAGGCTGAAGACCCTCTTCGACGGCATCAGCGAAGTCACCCGCACCTACGCCCCCGATTGCGCAGCAATCGAAAAGGTGTTCGTCAACGTCAACCCGCAATCCACGCTCCTGCTAGGCCAGGCTCGCGGCGCGGCAATCTGCGGCCTGGTGAGTTACGGCCTGCCGGTGTTCGAGTACACCGCGCTTCAGTTGAAAGTGGCAGTCGTCGGCTACGGCCGCGCCAACAAGGAGCAGGTGCAGGAGATGGTGATGCGCCTGCTGAGCCTGACGGGCCGGCCCAGCTCCGACGCCGCGGATGCGCTTGGCATGGCCATCTGCCATGCCAATGGCAGCAACACGCTCGACGCGCTGACCGGGCTGGCTCCGGACCTGATACGCAAGGGCATGCGCGTACGGCGCGGCCGCCTGATCGGCTAAGCCCGGCCAGCGCCGGCAAGTGCTCTTACAATCGAGCGGTTCCCTGTCAATGGATGCCGCATGCCCCGCTCGTTCCGCGCCTTGAGTTCGTCCCGATCCCTCCGCCTGCAAGCACTGTTGTCCGCGCTTGCCGCCGCGATCCTCGCCGGCTGCGCGGCGCCGCCTGTTGCCACCGGGCCCGCAACCCCGGCTCCGGGCCCGGCGCTTGCCGCACCCAAGGCCCTGGTGATCGGGCATCGCGGCGCCAGCGCGCTGCGCCCGGAACACACACTGGCTTCCTACGAGCGCGCCATCGACGACGGCGCCGACGTGGTCGAACCTGACCTGGTGATGACCCGCGACGGCGTGCTGGTGGCCCGCCACGAGAACGAGATCGGCACCACGACCAACGTAGCCGAGTTGCCGCAGTTCGCCAGCCGCAAGCGCATCAAGGTGATCGACGGCGAGCGCCTGGATGGCTGGTTCACCGAAGACTTCACGCTGGCCGAACTGAAGACGCTGCGCGCGCGCGAGCGCATTCCGCAGTTGCGCAAGGCCAATACCCAGTACAACGACAGGTACGAAATCCCCACCTTCGACGAAATCATCGAAATGGTGGCCAAGGCTTCGCAGCGCAGCGGACGGGTGATCGGGCTCTATCCGGAAACCAAGCACCCGAGCTATTTCCGCGGCATCGGCCTGCCGCTGGAAGAAAAGCTGGTGGCCACGCTGCGGGCACACGCATACACGCGCAGCGCGCCGGTGTTCGTGCAGTCGTTCGAGACCGGCAACCTGCGCGATCTGCACCAGCGCCTGGGCAACAGCATGCCCAACGTGAAGCTCGTTCAATTGATGGGCGGCGCCAGGAACCGCCCGGCCGACTGGCGCCTGGCCGGCGATACGCGCACGTTCGCCGACATGATGACGCCGGTCGGGCTGCGCGAGGTAGCCAGCTACGCCAATGGCATCGGCCCGGAGAAATCCAACGTGGTGCCGCGCGACGCCAACGGCAACCTCGGCACGCCGACCGCGCTGGTGCGCAGCGCGCACGCCGCCGGGCTGCTGGTCCATCCCTATACCTTCCGCCCGGAGAACAGCTTCCTGCCGCGCAACCTGCGCACCGGCGGCGACGACGCCACGCGCAGTCCCGCCGGCATGGTGCGCGAGGTACAGGCCTTCCTCGCCGCCGGTATCGACGGTTTCTTCACTGACGATCCGGCGCTGGGCCGGCAAGCGGTGGACACGCCGGGACGCTAGCCCGGAGCAAACCGGGAAAGCGGCGCGCGGATCGCCAGCGCGCCGTACGCTGGGCTACACTGGCGGGCTTCGCGATGGCGAGACGCTTCGGGCGCCGCTCCTGTCGCACTTCACTGATTCCAGGCGCGCGCGCCGCAATTCGCAGCAGACACCACACCATGATCGGACGCATCGCCGGCACACTCATCGAGAAGAATCCCCCGCACCTGCTGGTCGATTGCCACGGCGTCGGCTATGAGATCGACGTGCCGATGAGTACGTTTTACAACCTGCCCGCCGTCGGCCAGCCCGTCACCCTGCTGACGCAGCAGATCGTGCGCGAGGACGCACACCTGCTGTACGGATTCGGCAGCGCCACCGAGCGCAACACCTTCCGCGAACTGATCAAGATCACCGGCATCGGCGCACGCATGGCGCTGGCGGTGCTCTCGGGGATGTCGGTCAGCGAGCTGGCGCAGGCGATCACGCTGCAGGAAGCCGGACGCCTGACGCGGGTGCCGGGTATCGGCAAGAAGACCGCCGAGCGCCTGCTGCTCGAACTCAAGGGCAAGCTCGGCGCCGAGCTTGGCCACGCGCCCGGCAGCACGCCGGTGCACGACAACGCCGTCGACATCCTCAACGCGCTGCTGGCGCTCGGTTATTCGGAGAAAGAGGCGGCGCTGGCCATCAAGCAGGTGCCGGCGGGCACCGGCGTGTCGGACGGCATCAAGCTGGCGCTGAAATCCCTGTCCAAGGGCTGACCGGGCCGGATCGAGGGCAAGCCGGAGGGGCCTCCAGGATTGAGCCTGCGCTGGCTGCGCCGGGCCCGTGCGGCCGGCGCCGTGCCCGGAAGGGCTACAATCCAACCACTTTGCCCGCACCAGAAACATGATCGAAACCGACAAGCTAGCCACCGACCGGAGCGCCGATCGCGTGATCGCCCCCACCGCCGTCTCCCCCAACGAGGAGGCCTTCGAGCGGGCGCTGCGTCCCAAGCTGCTCGACGAATACGTCGGCCAGGAGAAAGTGCGCGGCCAGCTGGACATCTTCATGCATGCCGCGCGCAACCGCCGCGAAGCGCTCGACCACGTGCTGCTGTTCGGGCCGCCGGGACTGGGCAAGACGACGCTGGCGCACATCATCGCCCGTGAGATGGGCGTCAACCTGCGCCAGACCTCCGGCCCGGTGCTGGAGCGCCCCGGCGACCTGGCCGCATTGCTGACCAACCTGGAAGCCAACGACGTCCTGTTCATCGACGAGATCCACCGCCTCTCGCCGGTGGTCGAGGAAATCCTGTACCCGGCGCTAGAGGACTACCAGATCGACATCATGATCGGCGAAGGCCCTGCCGCGCGCTCGGTCAAGCTCGATCTGCAGCCCTTCACGCTGGTCGGCGCCACCACCCGCGCCGGCATGCTGACCAACCCGTTGCGCGACCGCTTCGGCATCGTTGCGCGGCTGGAGTTCTACACCGCCGAGGAACTGGGCCGCATCGTCACGCGCTCGGCGCAATTGCTGGGTGCCCGCATCGACCCGATGGGCGCACTGGAAATCGCGCGCCGCGCGCGCGGCACGCCACGGATCGCCAACCGCCTGCTGCGCCGCGTGCGCGACTATGCGGAGGTCAAGGGAGACGGCAACATCACACGCACCATCGCCGACGCCGCCCTCGCCATGCTCGACGTGGACGCAGTCGGCTTCGACCTGATGGACCGCAAATTGCTGGAAGCGATCCTGCTCAAATTCAGCGGCGGCCCGGTAGGCGTCGACAACCTTGCCGCCGCCATCGGCGAGGAGCGGGACACCATCGAGGACGTGCTTGAACCCTTCCTGATCCAGCAGGGCTACCTGCAGCGCACGCCACGGGGCCGCATGGCCACTGCCGCCGCCTACCGCCACTTCGGCCTGGCCGCGCCCGGCGAGAGCGTCGAAAGCGGGGAGCCGCCGCCGGCGTAAGCCGGAAAGAGCAGCCGCTTGCAACAACGTGCCCACGCAAGGGGGAATCCAGACGTTGAGGCCAGGCGGTTGTAGCCCGGTCTCCCCGTAGCCTTAGCGACCGCTTCCCGCACCCCGGCCACCGCAAGCGGCGCATAGGATTCCTCCCGCCGCTCCCCGCATTAAATACTTTCGAGCCCCGCAGACAATTCTTTTGTCGTGCATTGCTGGCGGCTGCCTCCTTGTCCACAATGACTTAGCCCCGACCGCAGAGGCAAGGCGACGTCAGACGCCAGACGGCCGGCTAACTTTTCCCAGACAGGAGAGAGCACATGAATCGACGCCAGTTTGTTACCCGGATGGCGGGATCGGGCCTGGTCGTGGCCACCGCCTTCACCGCGGGCTGCACCACCACCGGCACCAATTCGCCAACCGATGCCGCGGCAAAGAGGCAAGAGATCGACGCGGGCGCCGATGGCGCGATCAACCGGCTGTTTTCGACGGTCGATGGCTCGCGCGAACTGGCCTCGCGCGCGCAAGGGATCCTGATCTTCCCGCGCGTGCTGTCGGCAGGCCTGGGGATCGGCGGCGAATACGGCGAAGGGGTGCTGCGCTCCAAGGGAGCGTCGGTGGGCTATTACCGCACCACCTCGGGCATGATCGGCCTGACGGCAGGCGGCCAGTCCAAGTCCATGGTGCTGATGTTCATGACGCCCGAGGCCTACAACAAGTTCGTCAACAGCAGCGGCTGGACGGTCGGCGCCGATGCCAGCGTGGCGCTCGCCAAGGTCGGGGCCAATGGCAAGCTCGATACCATTACCGGCCAGCAGCCGGTGATCGGCTTCGTGCAGACCAATGCGGGCCTGATGTTCGACATCTCGCTGGATGGCTCCAAGATCGGCAAGCTGAACATCTAGCCCCGGGCCATGTCGGTCAGCCTTGGCCTCCGGGCCAGGGCTGCGTTCGCCTGCGTTACAGGCATGGTGTTTGCGTGGCTGGCATAATCGCGGCAAAGCCGCCCCCGGAACACCCCGATGACCACGTCCACCGCCACGCCCGGTCACACCGGGCGCGTCTACCGTTACTACGACCTTGTGATGGTGGCGTTCGTCACGGTCCTGCTTTGCTCCAACCTGATCGGCGCGGCCAAGGCAGCCCAGGTCACGCTGCCGTGGATCGGCTCGGTGACCTTCGGCGCGGGCGTGCTGTTCTTCCCGATTTCCTATATTTTTGGCGACGTGCTGACCGAGGTGTACGGTTACGGGCGCGACCGCCGCGTGGTCTGGGCCGGTTTCGCCGCACTGGCGTTCGCCACCTTCATGAGCCTGGTGGTGTTGAAGATGCCGGTGGCGCCCTTCATGGGCGACTACCAGAAAAGCCTGGAAGATGTCTTCGGCAATACCTGGCGCATCGCGCTGGGCTCGCTGATCGCGTTTTGCTGCGGCAGCTTCGCCAACAGCTACGTGCTGGCCAGGATGAAGCTGTGGACCGAAGGCCGCTGGCTGTGGACGCGCACCATCGGCTCCACGCTGGCCGGCGAACTGGTCGATTCCTCGCTGTTCTACGTGATCGCCTTCTACGGCATCTGGCCGCTGGAAAAGGTAATCCAGGTTGCCATCGCCCAGTACATCCTCAAGACCGGCTGGGAGGTGGTGATGACGCCGGTCACTTACAAGGTGGTGCGATTCCTCAAGCGCGCCGAGCGCGAAGACTACTACGACCGCAACACCAATTTCACGCCCTTCCGCCTGCGCGTCTGAGGCGCCAGCGGCCAGCGGCCAGCGGCTATGGGACCCGGCGGTCGACTTCGTCCAGGGTCAGCGCTTCGAGGTGGCCCACGTCGGCCCATTGCATGACTGTCAGCCGCACGCTGTCGCAGCGCAGGCGGTTGATGCTGGCGTTAAGCAGTTCGTGCCGGCGCGGCGCCTCCAGCGTCATGTCGTTGGCCTCGCGATACAGGCAGTCCAGCACGCCGCCGTGCGCCACCAGGGCGATGCGCTCGCCGGGATGGCGGCGCCCCAGCGCCAGCGCGGCTTCCACCGCGCGCTCATGGAAGGCCAGCAAGGACTCCCCGCCATCGGGCGCATAGTCGGGGATGCGCGCCTGCCACCTGGCGAAATCCTCGGGCAATTGTTCGGCCACTTCCGCGTAGGTCATGCCTTCGAGCGCACCGTAGCAGCGTTCGCGCAGGCGGGGATCCGGCTGCACTGCGAGGCCGAGCGCCCCGGCCAGCGGTGCCGCCGTCTGCATTGCGCGCGACAGGTCGCTGGCGTAGACCGCGTCGATCGGCTCTGCCGCCAGCGCCCGGGCCAGCGCACCTGCCTGTGCCACGCCAGTGGCGTTGAGCGGGATGTCGAGCTGCCCTTGCAGGCGCCGCTCGCGGTTCCAGGCGGTCTCACCGTGACGGATCAGGATCAGGTGGGTGAAGGCCAGCGAATGCGGCCCGGGCAATTGCGACATGCCGTTTCCTTTACGCGACGCTACGCGGTCTCGTGGCGGCCCTGGCAGACAGTACCTTCGCACCGCCTGCCGGTAGCTTACTGTGCCGGGTGGCCGGCGAGCTTCGGATTGAGGGTATAGGTGCCTGTGATCGCTGCCTGCGCCAGTACGTGGCCCTGGATCGCTTCGCGCACCTGCGCCCCCGTGAAGGTGCCATCGAGCGGCAGGCGGTCGAGGTCAAGCGCGTAGACGGTGAACACGTAGTGGTGCACCAGGGTGTCGTTCCACGGGGGGCAGGGGCCGTCGTAGCCGTAGTAATCGCCCTTCATGTCCGGGTCGCCGGCGAACCAGCCGGTGTAGTCGTTCACGCCGTGGCGCAGGCCACCCGCGGCGGCGGTGCCGCCGGTTGCCTCGGGGCCCGGCTTGCCGCGAGCGATCACGCCATCGCTGTGGCTGCCGGCCGAAATCGTGCGCAGGCCGGGCGGAATATCCACCAGCACCCAGTGGAAGAAGTCCACGCGCGGCAGCGAGGCGGGCACTTCGCGGCCCTCCTGGTTGACGTCGTCACCACGGCTGGGCACGTCGCGGTCATGGCAGATCACCACAAAGGAACGCGTCTCGGCCGGGGCCTCGTCCCAGTGCAGGTCGGGATTGCGGTTGCTCGACAGCGCCACGTGCGTGGCGGGATCGATCGCACAGAAGGCGAATTCGATGGGAATGGGCCCGTTGTCGGCAAAGGCCTTGCTCCAGAGTTTCATGTGTCTCTCCTTGCTGGTAGGCGCCGCGCGCGGCGCGGCGTGCGGGATCAGGCCGTGGCCGGTCCCGGCGGTAAGGTAAGGCGGTAGCTGAGTTGTAGCAGGCCGTCGTCGAAAGCGCGATGCGCGGCCAGGCGCCAGTCCGAACGCCCGCTGCCGGTGAACAGGGCAATGCCCCGCCCCAGCACGACGGGATGGACGAACAGTTCCATCGCATCGACCAGGCCGGCGGCCAGGCAAGCCTGCGCCACCTGCGCGCCGCCGAGCAGCCAGATATGCCCGTCGCGGTCCTTGTGCTCATGCTTGAAGCGGGCCAGCCATTGCTGCACCGGCTCGGCCTCCTGTTCGATCCGCCAGGGGCCGCCTTCGGGCCGCGCCAGCGGTTCGGCGCTGCTGCTGAACACGTGGAAGGGGCGGTCGCCATAGGACCACGGCCCAAAGCCGAGGCTCTGCTCGTAGGTGACACGGCCCGACACGATACGGTCGACGCTGGCGAGGAAGGGCTCGAAGCCGTAGTCGCCGGCGGTAAACAGCCAGTCCACCCCGCCGTCGGGCGAGGCGATCATGCCGTCGAGGCTGGTGGCAATGAAAAGGGTAACGGTCTGGGTCATGGGCGATCCTGTCGGCGCGGCGGCTACGGCATCAGCGCGCGGCGGCGGGCGGTACCCGCAGCCAGAACGTGACGGGCCCGTCATTGATCAGGCTGACCTGCATCATGGCGCCGAACTCGCCGGTCTGCACCTCGCCATGCGCGGCGCGCGCCCTGGCCACGAAATGGTTGTACAGGCGTTCGCCGTCCGCCGGCGCCGCGGCCGGGGTGAAGCTTGGCCGCGTGCCGCTGTTGGTATCGGCGGCCAGCGTGAACTGCGACACCACGAGCAGGCCGCCGCGCGTACCGCGGCCATCGATGTCCTGCACCGGCAGGTTCATCTTGCCGTCGGAGTCGGGGAATACGCGGTAGGCCAGCAACTTGGCGAGCAGGCGCTCGGCCTGCGCCTCGGTATCGCCGCGCTCGGCGCACACCAGCGCCAGCAGCCCGGCGCCGATCTCGCCGGTGGTCCGTCCGCCGACGGTGACGCGGGCCTGTGCGACCCGCTGGATCAGCGCGATCATGCGCGGTTCCCGGCCGGGCTCAAGCCAGCGTCACGCGCGCGAAACGGCGCTTGCCCACCTGTACGACATACGTGCCGGCAGCCACCTTCAAACCCTTGTCGCTGACGATGGCGCCGTCGATCTTGACGCCGCCCTGCTCGATATTGCGGTTGGCTTCCGAGGTGGACGGCACCAGGTTGGCCTGCTTGAGCAACTGGGCGATACCCAGCGGTGCGCCGGTCAGGCTGACCGCGGGGATATCGTCGGGCACGCCGCCGCGCGCGCGGTGGTTGAAATCTTCCAGCGCGCGGTCCGCATCGGCGGCGCTGTGGAAGCGCGTGACAATCTCCTGCGCGAGCATCACCTTGCAGTCGCGCGGGTTGCGGCCCAGGGAAATCTCCTGCTTCATCAGGTCGATCTCGCTCATGGGCCGGAACGACAGCAGCTCGAAGTACTTCCACATCAGGTCGTCCGAGATGCTCATCAGCTTGCCGAACATCTCGCCCGGCGCTTCGGCCACGCCGATGTAGTTGCCCTTGGACTTGGACATCTTCTCCACGCCGTCCAGGCCCACCAGCAGCGGCATGGTCAGGATGCACTGCTGCTCCTGGCCATATTCCTTCTGCAGTTCGCGCCCGACCAGCAGATTGAACTTCTGGTCGGTGCCGCCAAGCTCCAGGTCGGCCTTGAGCGCGACGGAATCGTAGCCCTGCATGAGCGGATAAAGGAACTCATGCACCGAAATGGGAATCCCAGTGCGGAACCGTTTGGTGAAGTCGTCGCGCTCCATCATCCGCGCCACGGTGTACTTGGCGGCCAGCTGGATCATGCCGCGCGCGCCCAGCGGGTCGCACCACTCGCTGTTGTAGCGGATCTCCGTCCTGGCCGGATCGAGCACCAGGCTGGCCTGGCTGTAGTAGGTCTGGGCATTCGCCTCGATCTGCTCGCGGGTCAGCGGCGGACGGGTGGCGTTGCGCCCGGAAGGATCGCCGATGGTGGAGGTGAAGTCGCCGATCAGGAAAATCACCTGGTGGCCCAGGTCTTGCAACTGACGCAGCTTGTTGAGCACCACCGTGTGGCCGATATGAATATCGGGCGCGGTCGGGTCCAGGCCCAGCTTGATGCGCAGCGGCACACCGGTGGCCTCGCTGCGCGCGAGCTTCGCCAGCCATTCGGATTCGACCAGCAGTTCGTCGCAACCGCGTTTGGACACCTCCAGGGCGTGCATCACGGAGGGCGTGAGGGGGTAGGAGGTGGCAGCGCCGGAGGAAACTTCAGTCATGACGTAAGTCTTTGAAAAACATGAGAATTCAGACGGGGCCCCAAAAACGGCTTGCGGCCGGTTTTGGTATAATCCGCGCTTCTTGTGCTGACGGGAACAATCCCGTGGGCCAACCGCCATTCTAGGCGGCAAACCAATATGGCAGGCGCCGCACCTCGGGGGAGGAAGGCAGACGAGGCAAGAAATCGTCGCGGCAGCGCAGCCCGAACCAAAGAGTGAATTTTACGTGATGTGGTCCAGACTCCGCGAAGTTTTCGCGCGTGAGCTGGTGGTTCTAGTCGATCCGACCAATGCCCTGCACGCCCGAAGGCGCAAGCAGTTGACGGCAGCGGTTGGCACGGTGTTCACGCTGGGCATGGCCGCCGCCATGGGCGTGGCCCCCCGTAACGCTTACGACGACCCCCAGGCTCCACGTGTACGGGAGGCCATCCGGCTGCCGGATTTGCGCGCCCAGCTAGAACAGCTTACCGAAACCGACGCCACCTTTGTGCGCGAGGAGCGCATGCAGCGCGGCGACACCATTGCCAGCCTGCTCAAGCGGCTCGGCGTGGACGACCCCGATGCGCAGGCCTTTATCCGCCGCAACACCACGGCGCGCGGCCTGTTCGAGCTCAACCCCGGCCAGACCGTGCAGGCCGAGGTCGACGAGAACAACCTGCTGATGTCGCTGCAGGCCAACCTAGGAGGTGACGCAAAGGCCTCACGCGAACTGGTCATCGAGCGCGTCGGCGACGACGAACCGGTCTACAAGGCGCGCGTGCAATCGGTGAAAAACGAACTGCACTACGAGATGCTGTCCGGCGCGATCGCCACAGGCGGCTTCTTCAAGGCCATGGATGCGGCCAGCGTGCCCGACGACATCGTGCAGCAGATGCTTTCGATCTTCTCCGGCGTGATCGACTTCCATCACGACATCACCAGCGGCGACCGCTTCCGCATCGTGTACGAAGCCGGCTTCCGCGACGGTACTTTTGTGCGCAATGGCCGGGTGGTCGCGGTCGAGCTGATCAACAACAACCAGCTGCACCAGGCGCTCTGGTATGCCCCGGAAGGCAGCACGCAGGGCGCTTACTACACCTTTGACGGTCGCAGCATGAAGCGGCCGTTCCTGCGCTCGCCGGTGGAGTTCTCGCGCGTATCGTCGGGCTTCGGCGGACGCGACCACCCGCTGCACCATCAATGGGCACAGCACAAGGGCGTGGACTTTGCCGCGCCTTCAGGCACCAAGGTCATGGCCGCGGGCGACGGCCAGGTCGAGTTTGTCGGCCAGCAGAACGGTTACGGCAACATCGTCATCCTCAAGCACCATAGCGGCTACTCCACCTACTACGCCCACCTGTCCGGCTTTGCCAACATGCAGCGCGGGCAGCGCGTGTCGCAGGGGCAGGTCATCGGCTACGTTGGCCAGACCGGCTGGGCCACCGGCCCGCACCTGCACTATGAGTTCCGCGTCAACGACGTGCCGCTGAACCCGCTGGCCATCGCCGCGCTCGACACGCCCGCGCTGTCGGGCCCGGCGCGCCAGCAGTTCCTGAGCTATACGAGCGAGATGCTGAGCCGCATCAACGCGCTGCGCACCTACAACGTGGCTTCCGCCAACAACTAAACGAGCCGCAGCCAGCATGCAGACCGCACACCCCGATTGCTTTATCGGCATCATGTCCGGCACCAGCATGGACGGCGCGGACGGCGTGCTGGTGGATTTCTCGGGACCGCGTCCCGCGGTCCTCGCGGCCGCCCACCAGCCCTTCCCGGCCGAACTGCGCGAGGCCTTCGCGGCGCTGCAGCAGCCCGGCGACGATGAAATCCACCGCGAGGCGCTGGCCGCTAACGGGCTGGCGCGCGTCTATGCCGCTTGTGTGGCGACGCTGCTGCGCGATGCCGGCATGGCACCGTCCGCCATCGCGGCGATCGGCGCGCATGGCCAGACCGTGCGCCACCGGCCCGGCCTCTATGACGGCATCGGCTATACGCGCCAGAGCCAGCAGCCGGCGTTGCTGGCCGAGCTTGCCGGTATCGATGTGGTGGCCGATTTCCGCAGCCGCGACGTGGCCGCCGGCGGCCAGGGCGCGCCCCTGGTGCCGGCGCTGCACCAGGCCCTCTTCGGCGATGCAGCCGAGACGCGGGTGGCCTGCAATATCGGCGGCATTTCCAATATCAGCGTGCTGCCGGCCGCTGGCGAAAGCGATGCGGCACGTCCCGTCACCGGCTTCGACTGCGGTCCGGGCAATGTGCTGCTCGACTACTGGATCGACCGGCACCTTGGCCGGCCCTACGACGCCGACGGCGCCTGGGGAACCAGCGGCAAGGTCGACCAGGCCTTGCTGGCGCGCCTGCTTGCCGAGCCCTACTTCAGCGTGGCCCCGCCCAAGAGCACCGGCCGCGACCTCTTCCATCCCGCCTGGCTGGAGAGCCATCTCGCCCGGCTCGGCCAGCCGCTTGATCCCGCCGACGTGCAAGCCACGCTGGCCGCGCTGACGGCCGAGGCCATCGCCAGAGATGTCCGCGCGCACGCGCCCGACGCCATGCGGCTGATCGTCTGCGGCGGCGGCGCCCGCAATCGCTTCGTGATGGCGCTGCTCGCGCGGGCGCTCCCCGGCGTGACGGTGCAAAGCTCGGACGACCTGGGCGTGCCGGTATCGCAGGTGGAAGGCATCGCCTTTGCCTGGCTGGCGCGCCAGATGCTGCGGCGCGCACCCGGCAATGTGCCGACCGTCACCGGCGCGGCCGGTCCACGCGTATTGGGCGCGCTCTACCCGCGATAGCGCGCGGGCATCTCCGCCGCTATGCCGGTTCGGCGTGCCCCGCCTCGCAAACCCACTGGATGAACGCTTCGGCGACCGGCGAAGGCCGCATTGCCGGCGAACGCGCCAGCACTACGCGCTGGGGCGTCACGGCTTCGCGCAGCGGCAGGCAGACGATGGGGCGGCCGTCATAGCTGTGATCGCCCGCCGGCCGCGTGCACGACAGGGCTACGCCATAGCCATGCGCCACCAGCCCGCGCTGCATCTCGAAGGTCTGCGTGTACTGGTGCAGTTGCGGCCGCAGGCCATGTGCCCAGAACAGCGAGAGGAAGTACTCGCGTGTCTGCGCGATGTCCTCCAGGATCAGCCGCTCGCCCGCCAGGTCCTTCAGGCTCACGCTCGGCTGCCCGGCCAGCGCATGGCCGGCGGGCAGCAACGCGTAAGGCTCCAGCCGGGCCAGTATCCAGCGCGGGATGCGCTGGTCGAAACCCAGATCGTAGGTCAGCGCCAGTTCCGCCTTTCCGGCAGTGAGCGCGCGGTGCACCGTGGCCAGGTCGGCTTCGAACAGCGTGACGGCAACGTGCGGATGCAGGCGGCGGAATCCGGCCAGCAGCCGGGGCGCGTAATAGGCGCCGAGGTCCTGGAAACACGTCAGCGAAAGCTGCCCGCTCAAGCCACGCGCCGCCTCTCCGGCGCCCTCCGTGGCCAGGCCGGCCGCCAGCGCCAGGATATCGCGCGCGCGCCCGAGCAGCCGCTGTCCCGCCGGCGTCAATTCCAGCCCGCGGCTCACCTGACGCCGGAACAAGGTTTCGCCCAGCACCTCTTCGAGCTGGGCCACCGCCTGTGACACCGAGGGCTGCGATACGTGACGGGCGCGAGCCGCGGCGCTGATGCTGCCGTGCTCTGCGGCGGCTACGAAGTACTCAAGCTGGCGGAAGGAGAACGCGATCATGATTTCCTATACTACAACATAGGAAATATATTCTTTTCCTATTGATGCCATGGCCCGATACTCGTCCCAGACCAGCCACCCAAGGGACCTTCATGCAAATCACTGCAGCCGATATCGAGACCTACCAGCGCGACGGCGCCCTGGTACTGCGCGGCGCCTTCGCCGATTGGGTGACTTCGCTGCGTGAAGGGTTCGAGCAGAATCTCGCCGAGCCCGGCCCCTTCGCCATCGAGAACGTGGGTACCGGCGAACGCGGCCGTTTCTTCGAGGATTACTGCAACTGGCAGCGTATCGCGCCCTTCGCCCGATTCATCGAGCTCTCCCCGGCCGCCGCGATCGCCGGGCAGATCATGCAGGCCGAGGCGGTCCAGGTGTTCCACGAGCACATCCTGGTCAAGGAACCCGGCACGGCCAAGCCCACGCCCTGGCACCAGGACCTGCCTTATTACTGCGTGGACGGATTGCAGACCGCGAGCTACTGGATCCCGCTGGACCCGGTCACCACGGCCAACACCTTGCGCGTGGTGCTGGGCTCGCACCGCTGGCCCAAGCTGGTGCGGCCAAAGCGCTGGGCCAGCAATGAGAATTTCTATGCCGGTGACGACCAGTTCATGGAGATGCCGGACGTGGACGACGGCAGCCACGCCATCCTGATGCCGGAACTGGAGCCGGGAGATGCCGTGGTATTCGACTTCCGCACGGTGCATGGCGCCGCGGGCAATACCGGCACGGGGCGCCGCCGCGCCTTCTCGGCCCGTTTCCTGGGCGACGACGTGCGCTACCTGGAGCGGCCGGGGCGCACCTCGCCGCCCTTCCCCGGAATCGGGCTGCGCAGCGGCGAGCGGATGCGCGAGGACTGGTTTCCGGTTGTGTGGCGCCGGGATCAATAAGCCGTCGGCGGTCCTGGGCAACAAAAAAGCGCACCGAGGTGCGCTTTTCTATTGCCGCCGAATCCGCGGCGCTCTGGCGAGCCTTACACCGAGAACGAAGAGCCGCAGCCGCAGGTGGTGCTTGCGTTGGGGTTCTTGATCACGAACTGGGCGCCGTTGATGTCTTCCTTGTAATCGATCTCCGCGCCCACCAGGTACTGGTAGCTCATCGAATCGATCAACAGCGTGACGCCGTTCTTGTCCAGCGTGGTGTCGTCCTCGTTCACCTCTTCATCGAAGGTGAAGCCGTACTGGAAGCCGGAACAACCGCCGCCCTGCACGAACACGCGCA
>Ga0255338_1003953_pt1 | contig 16478 bp, 13 predicted proteins | sample MeOH1_35cm_T4_19_FD_203715 | JGI IMG/M metagenome (GOLD analysis project Ga0255338, IMG submission 203715) | Sandy soil microbial communities from University of British Columbia, Vancouver, Canada - MeOH1_35cm_T4_195 | ecosystem: Engineered > Artificial ecosystem > Sand microcosm > Unclassified ...
TGCGCGAGCAGCAACTCGTTCTTCTCGGCTTCGGTCAGCACATGAAGCGGCGGTGGTGAAATCCGTAGGGTGAATCAGCCAATCGACCTCCGCGCAACACTTTTTTGCCAACCCCGTGAGCAATTACCAAGAACCTTCGCGGTTCGCGAAATCACGCTTCGCGAATGACTTCTGGCGAACCGGCGGGCTTTGAATTAGTCCATCCGGACAGTCCGGCGCAAAAAAACCGGATAATGCTTTCAGAGAGGTGCCAGTTGACCGTCCGACCGCTCCCGCTTGAAGGCTTGACGGTTGTCGCGATCGAGCAGGCGGTCGCCGCGCCCTATTGCACTGCTCGCCTAGCCGATGCCGGCGCCAGAGTGATCAAGATCGAACGACCCTCGGGCGATTTCGCCCGCGGCTATGATGATGTCGCGCTCGGGCAAAGCAGCTATTTCGTCTGGTTGAACCGCGGAAAAGAATCGGTCGTGCTCGATCTGTCCGACGAGGCGGCGGTTTCGAGGTTGCGCGATCTCATAGCCGAGGCCGACATCGTCGTCCAGAATCTCCGGCCGGGCGCGATCGAGCGGCTTGGTCTTGATCCAGGCGAGTTGTGCGAGCGCGATCCGGCGCTGATCGTCTGTTCGATCACCGGCTACGGTCGCAGCGGCCCATTGGCACAGCGCAAGGCGTTCGATCTGCTCGTGCAGGCCGAATCGGGTCTCTGTTCGGTGACCGGCGGTCCGGAATCGCCCGGCAGGGTGGGAATTTCCGTGGTCGATATCGCAACTGGAGCAGCGGCGCACGCGGCGATCCTGGAAGCCCTGCTCGTGCGGAGCCGGACGAACGCCGGCGCCCTGATCGAGATTTCGATGTTCGACGTCATCGCGGAATGGCTGACTGTGCCTCTGCTCCAGACAGAAGCGGGACGAGCCCCGGGCCGCATCGGCCTGATGCATCCATCGATTGCCCCCTACGGGCTCTTCGTGACCTCCGACGTAATACCGCTGCTCCTGTCGGTGCAGCATGACCGCGACTGGGCGAAGCTGTGCGAGCATCTGCTGGGTGACAAAAGCCTGGCCGCGGATCCGCGGTTCGCGACCAATGTGGAGCGGGTCAGGAACAGGGAACTGACCGATGCGATGGTCGCCTCCGCCATTGCGTCGCGCTCGTTCGCGGACGTCAGCGCAAGACTCACGGCTGCCGAAACCGCATTCGCCTGCGCAAACGACATCAATGCGCTCTCGAACCATCCGCACCTGCGCCGGATTGCCGTCGAGACTCCGGCTGGAACCATCAGGCTTCCCGCTCCGCCCGCGCAGGTCCGCGGAGAGATGCGGCGGTTGGGTTCGGTACCGGCAATCGGCGGGAACGGCAGCTGCACGGCGCATCCGCATCATTCATGGAGGACAGTCTCGGGCTATGAGCGGGAAATATAAAGTGTCGTTCGCCCTCGCATGCGCTTCGCACACGCCGGTGATGTTCGACGGGGAACTGGCCAGTGCGGAAACATGCGCATCGGCGCGAAGCTCTTTCGAGCGGATGGCCAGGTTCGTTTCTGAGTTCGAACCCGATCTGATTATCGAGTTCGGTCCCGATCACTTCAACGGCTTCAGCTACTCGCTCATGCCCAGCTTCTGCCTCGGCGCCGCCGCGCGTTCAGCAGGGGACTGGAATTTGCCGCGCATCAACATGCCGGTGCCCGAGCAGACGGCGCTTGATTTGCTCGATCACGTCAGGCGCGACGATTTCGACATCGCGCTGAGCTACTCGATGGTCCTGGATCACGGCTTCGTCCAGATGTGGGACTGCATGTTCGGCGAGATCGACCGGTATCCCGTCGTGCCGATCTTCATCAATTGCGCGGCGCCGCCCCTGCCAAGCTACCGCCGGGTACGGATGCTCGGGAAGGCGGTTGGCGAATTTGCCAGGAAGCTCGACAAGCGCGTGCTTTTCGCGGCGTCCGGGGGCCTTTCGCACGACCCGCCGATCGGCGACATCCGCACCGCGAAGGGCGGCGCGCGACAACGCATGCTGGGATTGGTCACGGAAACCGCCGAAGACCAGGCCGTTCGCGAGGCCAGGGTCAGGGAATTCGGGCGCGAGGTCCACGAGGGTCGCGGGCGGATCATGCCCCTCAATCCCGATTGGGATGCGATGATCCTCGACATGCTCGCACAGGGCCGCTGGGATTTCTTCGATTGCCTCGATCCGGTTGCGGTAAGCGCCAAGTCCGGATCTGCGGCCAACGAAATCCTGTGCTGGATCGCGGCCGCCGCAGCGATGAATGCCTGTTCGCCCTATCGCGTCGTGCAGCAGGATTATGCGCCCGCTCCGGGCTGGATCGCCGGGGTCGGCCATCTCGCGGCTATCGAGGCGGGATGAAGGGACGCGGTCCTGAAAATTAGGTGGGCTGTTCAAAATTAGGTGGGCTGTTCAATAGCCGCTTAACAACAGGGGGGAGAAAAGAGATGCAAGGCATCAATTCGGGCATCAAGGTGATGCTGGCCATCGCGATCGGATCGAGTTGGGCAGCCATCGCCCAGGCGCAGGCCGTCCAACCGGGCGCCGATGTCGAAGAATCCAAGAGAGTTCCAGACGGAGACATCGTGGTCACCGCGCGCAAACGCGAGGAGAACCTGCGCGAAGTGCCGGTCTCGATTTCGGCGTTGAGCGGCGATGTGATCGCCGAAAAGCAGATCGTCAACCAGGCCGAGTTGTCATTTCGTGTCCCCAACTACCAGCAAACGAATGGCGTCAATGTCGCTTCGTTCATGCGCGGCATCGGCTCTGGATCGAATCCGTCGTTCGAGCAGGCCGTCGGCACGTTCGTCGACGGGATCTACGCGGGTCGTGGCGCGCAACAGACCTACCCCTATTTCGATCTTGAGCGGGCCGAGGTGCTGCGAGGTCCGCAGGTCACCCTTTATGGCAACAGCGCGATCGCCGGCGCTGTCAACGCTATATCCAAGAAACCCGGCGACACGCTATCGGCCGATCTCAAAGCCAGCTACGAGTTCAACTTCCGCCAGATCAGGCTGGATGGCGGGGTAACCGTCCCGGTTTCCGACGATTTCTCGATCCGCGTGGCCGGCTTTTTCGACAAGCTGGACAAGGGTTGGCTGCGCACGTTTCGACCCACGCAGTTCCCGGGCTGGACGCGCCTCGATCCCCAGTGGGAGAACTGGGGCGGTCGTATTTCGAGCCGCTACCAGATCGCTCCGGACCTTAAACTGGAACTCAAGTATGAAATCTTTCGCATAGCGCAGGACGGAAACACGCTTCAGCCGGTTTCCAACGCTGGCACGCCTACGGTCACCGAGTTCAAGTTCGACCGCCAGCGCTCGTTCGGCAATGGTCCGCCCCAGCCCAATTATGCCTACGATCCAATGCGGATGAAAAGCCAGACCGTGCAGGGGACGATTTCGCTGGATACCGATCTTGGCACCCTTTCCGCTACAAGCGCGTATGTCTGGTATAAGTGGTTCCTGAATACCGAAGCGGATATGTCGCCGGTACCGCTCTTCAATTTCGCCCATCATGAAGATTTCAACATGTTCAGCCAAGAGCTTCGGCTGACGTCGGATAGAGTTGGTAAGTTCGATTACATTGCCGGTCTTTTCTTCCAAAAAGAAGACCTGTTTCTGCAAGGTGAGTTCGAAGGCAACTTCGCCGCGATCGGATCTCCTGTGCCGGCATTCGCTCGCATCATCCGGCTTAACCAGAAGACCGAGTCATCAGCGGCGTTCTTCGATGGAAACCTCAAGCTGACTGACCGGCTCACGCTGAACCTCGGCGCCCGGTACCTGTACACCAAGAAGACCGCGTCGCAGTATTCGCGCGCGCACGACATCGTCGGCAACGCGCCGCGCCCGGACCTCGAAGTGCCGCTGGCGGCGTTGGGCAACCGTTCGTACTTCAACCTGTTCTATGGCCAGCCGCACGAATTCAAGGGGCTGTCGCTTTCGGAAAACCACTTCATGCCGCTGGCCGGTTTGAAGTATCAGTTCACGGACGACCACATGTTTTACGCCAAGGTCGTCAAGGGCGCGAAGGCGGGCGGTTTCGACTGGGCAGTCAACCACCTCAACCGCGACACCGTCGATTTCAAGCCCGAGAAGGCGACTTCCTACGAGGCGGGCGTCAAGGGCACGTTCCGCGACATCGGGTTGAGCTACGGCCTCACCGCCTACCGCATGGAGGTGAAGGATCTTCAGGTGAGTGCATTCGACGGCGCGCTGGGGTATATCGTCGGAAACGCGGCCGAAGCTCGGTCGGAAGGGCTCGAAGCCGATTTCAACTGGAATGTCGTCGAGGGTCTGCGCCTCAACGGAACACTCGGCTACACCGATTCGAAATACGTCCGGTTCCCAGGCGCCGCGTGCTCTGTCGAACTGCGGCTTTCGACACCCGCTGGAACCGTGTGCCGCCGTGACCTTTCGGGTGGACGGTTGCCATTCACTTCAAAGTTGTCCTGGTCGCTGGGTGGACAATACACCGCTGACGTGTCCGATTTCGAGATCAGGATGAATGTCGATTACAGCCACCGCGGTCGCACGAATATAGCGGCCATCACCGATCCGGGTCAGTGGGAGCGTGCGGTGGGTTTGCTCGACGCCCGCATAACGCTCAGTCCGGCCATCGGCGGATGGCGGGTCGCGCTGATCGGGAAGAACCTTACTAACGAGCTTTACAGCACCTACGGCACCGAGGCGCCCTCGAACCCGCTGGTCCGGCTGCGCAACACCGAGCGCCCGCGCCAGGTTGCACTGGAACTGGGCTGGAATTTCTGACCCTCCGCTTGGCGGGTCCATGGAGAATTGGGAAATGTCAGTCAGGTTTGAGGACAGCGCGGCGGTAGATTCACTTCTCGTCGATTCGAGTCTCTATGCTTCGCATGACCGGTACCACGATCTGTTTCGGTACCTGCGTGAACGCGAACCCGTCCGGATGACTCGGCCGGACGGGTTCGTCCCGTTCTGGACAGTGTCCAGATATGCCGACATCTGCGAGGTACAGCGGCAGCCGGCACTGTTCATCAACGAGCCGCGCAATACCCTGTTGCCGATCGCGGTCGAGGAGCGCCTCGAATGTGAGTTGGGCAGTAAGCTCATCATGAACACGATGCTCTCGATGGATGGAGCGGAGCATCAGTCGATGCGCCGGCTCGGCGCCCAGTATTTCACGCCCGGCGGCGTGGCGAAGCTGAAGGACGGGTTTCGACGGGCCGCAAACCATTACGTTGACCGGATGGCGGACCAGGGGTCATCCTGCGACTTCGTGCAGACCGTCTCAGCCTGGTATCCGCTGCGCGTCATACTCCAGGTTTTCGGACTGGATGAATCTACGGATCACGAATTGCATCTGCGGACCAGGGAGTTCATCAACTCCCAGAATCCCGCTCTAAGCGCCGAGGGCAAGCAGGGCGAGAAGATGCTGAAGTCGTGGAACGAGTTCTGCGACTATTTCCGGCCTCTGGTGGCAGACCGGCGGGCCAATCCGCAGAACGATCTTGCCTCGGTCATCGCAAACGCCACGTTTGATGGAGATCCGATCACCGACCGGCGCCTGTTTTCGTATTATATCCTGATCGTCGTCGCCGGACACGACACGACCAGTACGTCGCTGGGCGGAGGAATGCTGCAACTGCTGCGCGACCGGACGCAATTCGATCGGCTGAAGGCGGATCCCGCGCTCATTCCCACGGCAGTAGACGAGATGATTCGCTGGATGGCGCCGGTCAAGCATTTCCTGCGCACCGCGACACAGGACTACGAACTGCGCGGAATGCGGATTTCGGCCGGCGAGACGCTCCTGATGGCGCTGCCTTCCGGCTGTTATGACGAAGAGGTATTCGATCGCCCCTTCGTCTTTGATGTGGCGCGCAAACCCAACAAGCATATCGCGTTCGGGTTTGGCGCTCACGTCTGCCTTGGGCAATATCTGGCCCGGCTTGAGCTGGCGACTTTCCTCGAGGTCTTCCTGGAACGGATCGAGGACATGGACTTGTGTGGCACGCCGGAAGAATCGTCGACGCTGTTCCTCGGCAATGTCGATTATCTCCCCGTCAGCTACAAGTTCAAGGATAGGTGAAATGGCCGGAATGCGCATTTATAGGGAGGATACCCGTTGAAGATCTCCGCTGCGGTCCTTCGCGCCGCCGAGGCATCCTATGCGATCGAGGAACTCGATCTGCCCGATCCATCCCCCGATCAATTGCTGGTCCGCATCCGGGCGGCGGGATTCTGCCATACAGATGTGGTGCCAAGACGAACCCCGTCTCCGCCCGGAATGTTTCCCATCATTACCGGCCACGAAGGAGCTGGTGTCGTTGAGAAAGTCGGCGCAAACGTGGCGGGTATCGCGCCGGGTGACCATGTGCTGCTGTCCTATGATTCGTGCGGCGCCTGCGCGCAATGCCGCGCTGACCGGCCTTATTTCTGCGACAGTTTCGCGTCGCTCAACATCCATGGGTCGGCGCAGCAGGATTCTCCCGCGATCGACGGCGTAGGCGGACAGGTGCGCACGCGCTGGTTCGGCCAATCGTCGTTCGCGAACTACGCGCTAGCGACGGCGCGCAACGCGACCGTGGTCGATCGGGACCTTCCGCTGGACGTCCTGTGCCCTCTGGGTTGCGGCATCCAGACGGGCGCGGGAACCATCGAGAACGTGTTCGGTCTGCAAGCAGGGCAATCGCTTGTCGTGTTCGGCGCGGGTGGGGTGGGCATGGCCGCGATCATGATGGCGCGAGCGCTCGGAGCCAGCGTGATCGTCGCGGTTGACCTGGTCGAGACAAGGCTCGCAATCGCGCGCGATTGCGGCGCCAGCCATGCAGTCTTAGCAGGTCATGACAACCTTGCTGCGGTGCTGCGCGAAGCCGCGCCAGGCGGCGCGGATTTCAGCTTCGACACGACGGGCCGGAACGATGTCCTGTGCCAGGCGATCGAGGCGATCCGGCAGGGCGGAATTTGCGCGCAGGTAGGCGGGGTTGGCGATCTGGCCATCCCGTCCGCGAGCCTCAACGGCCGCACATTAACGCGGGTGATCGAGGGGAATGCCGTTCCCCAGCGTTTTCTGCTGAGACTGATCGAACTCTGGCGCAGGGGCGACCTACCGCTCGAACGCATCGTCCAGACATTTGACCTGGAGCAGATCAACGCCGCCGAGCGCGCTTCGTGCGATGGCTCGGTCATCAAGCCGGTCATCGTCCCGGGGGCGGGTAGGCACTCCCAAGCTTCGGGCGTGGGAGCTTTTCGAGGGATGGCGAAGGCGGAAGGCAAGATGGGTTTCAGGCTGCTGATTGATGGGAAACTGGAGGGAGGCGCCGGCACCCTCGACGTGGTCAATCCGGCGACGGGGGGACTCGCCGGTCGCGCCCCTCGCGCGAACCGGGCGCAACTGGACGCTGCGGTAACCGCAGCGGCGGCAGCCTTTCCCGAGTGGGCCGGGCGAAGCTGGGAAGATCGCGGCAAAGTTCTTAAGGTCATCGCGCGGGTCATCAGGGAAAACGCCGAGGAACTCGCCGCACTGATTACGTGTGAGCAAGGCAAACCCTTGTCGGAGGCGAGGCGTGAAGTGGCCGGTGCGTCCGCAACGCTGCTGGCCGTGTCGCAGATGCAGCTTGAGCCCAGGATCATCGAGGAATCTGCGGAGCGCAAGGTCTACGAAAGATTCGTTCCGCTGGGCGTTGTGGCGGCGATCGGACCGTGGAATTTTCCGCTGCTGCTGCTGGTTGCGAAGATCGCGCCCGCCTTGCTGACCGGAAACACCGTGATCGTCAAGCCCGCGCCTACGACGCCTCTAGCGGTTGTTCGCCTCGGCGAACTAGTCAAGGACGTTGTGCCAGCCGGGGTCATCAACATCATCGTCGATGACAATGATCTGGGAGACGTCCTGAGCGGTCATTCCGGCGTCGCCAAGGTTTCGTTCACGGGGTCGACTGTCACCGGCAGGAAGGTGATGGCCAGCGCCGCCAATACGCTCAAGCGTCTGACCCTCGAGCTTGGCGGCAACGATCCCGCCATCGTTTTGGACGATGCCGATCCAAAGGCCATCGGCCGCCGGTTGTTCGAGCAGGCGATGACCAATTCGGGGCAGGTCTGTGTTGCGATCAAACGGCTGTATGTGCCCAGGTCGCTTTGCGACGAGATCTGCGACGAGCTAGTCGCGCACGCCGAAGCGGCCATCGTCGGCGACGGCATGGATCCGGATTGTCAATACGGCCCCGTCCAAAACCGCCGACAATTCGATCGGATCAAGGAATTGATCGGCGATGCCATCCGCGATGGGGAACTGATTGCAGGCGGCATGCCGGACAGCGATCGCGCGGGATATTTCATTGCCCCGACAATCGTTCGTGGTTTGCCCGACGATGCCCGTCTCGTCCGCGAGGAACAGTTCGGTCCGGTCCTGCCGGTGCTGGTCTACGACGATCTCGACGACGCGATCACCAGGGCGAATACCAGTGAGTTCGGTCTCGGCGCCTCGGTATGGAGCGGCGATGCAGCGAGGGGCGAGGCCATTGCCGCGCGCCTTCAGGCCGGCACCGTATGGGTGAACACTCACGGCGAGCTTTCCCCGGCCATTCCGTTCCGCGGTAGCAAACTGTCCGGCGTGGGCACGGATTTCGGTGACGATGGCCTTGAGGGCTATTGCCAGCCGATCGTGGTCAATATTCGGATTTAAACGCAGTTGATCGGACGTCCTCGCAATTGAAGCGAAGCGTCCCTGATTTGGTCAATTAATAACGGTGGCAGCCAGTGCAGTTAAGTCGTTTTGAAGTGGACAGTCATGGCGATATTCGTGACGCCGTTCGTCGGCTCTGTGCGAATTTTGATAGCAACTACTGGCGCAAGCTCGATGAAACCCGCAGTTATCCGAAGGATTTCGTCGATGCCCTGACGCAAGCCGGATTTCTGTCGGTACTCGTTCCGGAAGCCTATGGCGGGTCGGGCCTTGGCCTTTCCGCTGCGGCGGCGATCCTGGAAACTATTCAGTCGGAGGGTTGCAACGGTGCCGCCTGCCATGCGCAGATGTATATCATGGGGACGATCCTGCGACACGGATCGGCGGAGCAGAAGCAGCAATTCCTGCCGCAGATCGCGTCGGGTGAACTGCGCCTCCAGGCCTTCGGCGTGACCGAGCCGGACAGCGGATCTGACACGACGTCGATCAAGACGACAGCGCGGCGCGAGGGTGACGAATTCGTCATCAACGGGCAGAAGATCTGGACGAGTCGGGCCGAACACTCCGACCTCATGTTGTTGCTGGCTCGGACCGCTCCCAAAGAATCAGCGGCACGACGGACCGAGGGATTGTCGACCCTGATCGTCGACATGCGGGCGGCGCAGGAGCGGGGGGAACTCACCATCCGCCCGATCCGCACGATGATGAACCATTCGACGACCGAAGTTTTCTTCGAAAACATGAGGATCCCGGCCGCGAACCTTGTCGGCGAGGAAGGGAAGGGCTTTCGCTACATCCTTTCGGGCATGAACGCCGAGCGGATCCTCATTGCGGCGGAATGCATTGGGGATGCGAAGTGGTTTCTGCGCAAGTCCGCGGCCTATGCCGGCGAGCGCGTCGTATTCGGACGGGCGATCGGCGCAAATCAGGGGGTGGCGTTCCCGATTGCCCGGGCATTTGCTAACATGCGGGCAGCCGAACTGATGGTCCATGAGGCCTTCGTCTGTTATGACAAGGGCGAATCTCCCGCCGCGGAAGCCAACATGGCAAAGATGCTCGCGGCGGAGGCGTCATGGGAGGCGGGCAATGTCTGCCTTCAGACGCACGGCGGCTTCGGCTTCGCGGAAGAAGTCGGCATCGAACGCAAATTGCGTGAAACCCGACTGTACCAGGTGGCTCCGGTCTCGACCAACCTGATACTAGCCTATCTGTCCGAACATGTCCTCGGCATGCCCCGGACCTATTAGCTGAGCGCAAGCTCGGAAATTCGCGCGTCGGACGTTTGACGCGGCTATCCGGCCCGAGCGCCATGCCCGTCCGCCTGCCTTGCCAATGAACACCGACCGAGCATATCGTATGACGCCGCGGCTGAATGGATGGAGAAACCCGAATGCCGAACGGACTGAGCGACATCGACGAGACATGGACCGGAGGCGCGGCGCTGCCCGACTGGTTTGAAAGGGCTTTGTCGGTTCCGCGGCACGAAGGCTTCGTCGATGTCAATGGCGTCCCGGTTCATTACTTTCGTTGGGGTAAGCGCGGCAAGCGACCGGTCCTGATGACCCACGGGTTTCTGGCGCATGCGCGTTGTCTGGCGTTCATCGCCCCCCTGTTTGCGGCGGATTACGACATTGTCGCCTACGATCTTTCGGGAATGGGTGACAGCGGGTCGCGTAATTATGCGGATGACGAGGGAAGGGCTGGGGAGATGATTGCTGTGGCCCAAGGCCTCGACATGTTCTCGACAAATGAAAGGCCGATCATAGTCGCGCACAGTTTCGGCGCCCGGGTCGGGGTCAACGCGGTCACGTTGGCGCCGGACCTGTTCGGAGGCCTGATCGCATGCGATATGATGTTGCTTCGGCCAGATGCCCAGATGGCGCTATGGGAGCGGGGACACGGCCCGCCGGGATCGGGAGATGCCAGCAAGCCTGTCAGTCGATACCCGGATTTTGCGACTGCGCGGAGACGATATGTGACGTCACCGCGTCAGGACGCCAGGGAAAGTTTCCTGATGGACTACATGGCCTTTCATTCCTTACGCAAGATCGGCGATGAATGGACGTGGAAGTATTCGCCGTCCGTCTTCGCGAGTTTGAACTCGAGAGATTCGTGGCTGGCCATCGCCGAGCGCTTCATTGATGCGAGATGTCGAAAGGCCATAATCTACGGGCGGGAAAGTCCCCTATTCACGGCCGATTCGCGTGATTATGTGCGAGAACAAGGGGGCGAGGACATCGCCATCGTGGAAATACCGGATGCACGCCATCACCTGATGCTTGATCAACCCATAGCATTTGCGGCGGCCATAGCAGCAATTCTGGCGGTTTGGACTGGTTCGTCCGTGTCCGGAAACTGAATGTACGTCCTTCTGACCGGACTGTCCGTGATCGAGGCGTCGTCGTTCGTCGCCTCGCCCTCGGCCGGGCTCTATTGCGGGCAGATGGGGGCGGAGGTGATCCGCGTCGACCAGATCGGCGGCGGTCCGGACTATCGCCGCTGGCCGGTGACGGCGGGCAACGATTCGCTGTACTGGGAGAACCTCAACCGGGCGAAGACCCCTTAGTCCATTTTTGGCTCTGCCTTTGCGCCACTTCAGGACGTTGCATCCACTCACGCGCGAAGAATTGAGAGGGTCGTTCTATCGTCCTGAGTTCGTGCTTCACAGAAGCTGATTGCGCGCCTGTGCATGAAGACGAGGGTCGGTCTGTTCCTGAGCGGTCGATCGCGATCATCTATTTCCTTTCCTCAGTCGTGGGACGGTAGTCAGGTAGTTTGGGAGATCCCACGCCTTCCCGGTCAATCTTCTTGGCCGCATCGCCCACGCGTCGAACTGGTTCGCGAACGGCGCGGGCGGTTTCGGCGATTTGTTGCGCATCCCCTTCCAATTGCCTGATCCGGGGCCGTGCGTGCGAAATGGATAGGCCCAGAGACCGGGCTTTGCCTTCGGCATCATGCAAGGGCCGGCCGAGGCTGTCGTGAAGACCGCCCCGCGATGCCTCGAGCCTCAGGCGAAGCCTCTCCGCGTCGTCTCCCGCCCGAGCCATTACATTCCCTAGAGAATGGATCCTGTCTTCCTGCAGGGCCTCCCCCGCGATTTGACTGACATCGCTTTTCCAGTTCCGCGAGCGCAGCGCGAGTTGGCCAAGACGTTCCTCGATGGATCGCTGACCGGCAGGGTCCAGCTTCTTTGAGATGCTATCGGCACCTGACGATATCTTGGCGATCATCTCGCCTGGATTGAGGTCGCCGCTGAGGAGGCCGCCGGTCTTCACTGGTACAAGCGGGAATGGCTGTCCCGCTTGAACTGTAAGTGCTGGTTCACGCTTGTTGCTTCCCGCCAGGCTTATCTCTGCCGATCCATCGAAGAATGATTTATCGACCGACGCTGTCACGCCGCGATGGAGTAAGATGTCCTTGGTAAGGACGAACCGGACCACGACCGTATCCGGATTTGAAGGTTGGAGCCGGACCTGGGTTACTTTCCCAACGGGAACACCAAGAAGGTTGACGCCCGATCCGATTTGAACGCCGTCGACCGATTGTTTAAACTGCACCTCATACGTGGCCCCGTCAGCCTCACGTGACTGGATGAGCCACAGGGTGAACCCAATGACGGCGGTTATGAGCAGGCCGACAACAAGGCTCACCTTCAACCAGTTCGAACGCGTTTCCATGTGACCTAGAAATCCTGGAGCCGGTAGCGCGACAAATGAGCTTTTAATTTTCGCGAGATTTGGAACGTGATCACCGCCGCTTCACTCGTTCGCCAATTGCCAGGGCAATGGAAAGCACCGCCAGCAGCCCGGCGATGATCGGTTCCGAGGCGAAAAGGATTGCAGCACATATTCCCAATGCTGCGGGGTAGAGCTGGGGAGTGGCTCTGCTGTTGCGCTCATCGCCGCGCAATCGTTCAAGATCCCTGGGTGCGATACTGACGGTGATCGATCCGGTACGCGCAACTCTCTCGATCTGTCCCACCAGGCTCGGCGTTGACAAGGCGGCTCTTCCAAGCGCTGCAAACAGCTTGCCCGCTTCGCCACGCAATCGCGCCGGACTCGTTCGCTCGCGCATCAGTTCCTTTGCCAACGGAGCCAGTTCTCGAGTGATGTCGAATGTCGGATCGATGCGCCGGACAAATCCCTCTGCCGTGAGCAGCGTCCGGAGCACCAGTGCCAGATCGGGCGGGAGCGCGAGATGAAAGTCGCGCAGTATCGCAAAGACGATTTGGAAAATGTCGGTAAGGTCAATTTGCTCGAGCAGGACATTGCTGAAACGGATGATCAGTTCGGCCAGGGCCTCTTCCAGCCTGACACGGTCAACATCAGGGTCGCCCGCCCAAAGCAGCAGAATATCGACGACCCCGCCTGTGTCCTCCGCCGCGATCGCCAGGCCAAGCCGTACCAATTCCTCCCGGCGTCGCGGCAGAAGCGTCCCCACCGCTCCGAAGTCGATAAGCCCCAGCGTTCCGTCCTCCAGGAAAAAGACGTTGCCTGGGTGGGGATCGGCGTGGAAATGACCATTGATGACGATCATGTGGAGGATCGCCTGCGCATAGGTGCTGGCGAGGCTAGTGAGATCAAGGTCGCTTTGCCGTGCCGCCTCCAGATTGCTTGCCGGAACGCCTCGAAACCGCTCCTGTATGTTGACACGCCTGCCGGACAACTCCCAGTCAAAGCGAGCCGTTCGCACGCCGAAAGCTTTGAGATACTCTCCGATCGTATCGCTGGCGCGAGCTTCCGCGCCAAGGTCCATTTCCCGATCGATACTTTCAGCGAAGTGGCGCAGCAGTTCGTCCGGCTTTAGTCGCGCGATCTCGGGGATGCGGCGCTCTGCGATCCGGGCGACGCGGCGCAGCAGCCGAAGGTCGGCGTCGACAATCCGCTCGATCCCGGGACGACGGACCTTGACGATAACGTCCCGGCCGTCGAGCAGCGTTGCTGCATGGACCTGAGCGATCGAGCCGGCCGCAATCGCTTCGTCTTCAAAGGAGGCGAAATAGCTTTCCACAGTTCCGCCGATCGCCTCTTCGATAAGTGGTCGCACGGTGGCGAACGGCAGCGGCGGAACCCGGTCCTGAAGTTTCGAAAGCGCATCGATCAAATCGGGCTCCAGCAGATCACTTCGCATTGCAAGAATCTGCCCGAACTTGACCGCTGCAGGACCGATATCTTGCAGCAGCGCAACGACTGCTTCTGGTCGAGCGCTATCAAATGGTTCCTCACCACCCAGTCTGAGACCTAGCCGGGAGGCCATTCCCTTGAGCCCGTGTCGCCCGAACAGAAGCAGGATTTGTGCGAACCGCTCCCGCTCCTTCAATGCGACCGCTTCAGGCCCGTCCATCAAATGAGGATCAGCCATCATTATGTGCCTTGAGCGTGGGGACGCGACCTTGGCGGAAGCCAGCTTGCGTTTCGAGTTGATCCACGACCTTGTCGAGGTGAAGGATCGCCCTATCCAATGCTTCCAGTTCTTCCGCGGTCAAGCTGCCGAAGGTCTTCGCCACAATGCCATCGTAGAGTGGCAGGGCCTGCTCCAGCATCGCCCTGCCTGCGTCCGTGATTTCCACGAGCTTTACACGACGGTCCTCTTCAACGGGCGAGCGCGTGACCAGATCATTCTGCTCCAACCAGTCAATCGCCTGGGTTACCGTGCGCGGGGCCTGATCGAAGAAGCTTGCAATATCGGTTGAGCGGCTGGGTTGCTCGGCGAGATATACCAGCAGCTTAAGACGGGCCATCGATGCACCTTGGGACGCAAGGTGCGTGTCGATCAGCCGCCGCATTCTGTACCAGGTCCAGCCAAAGGCCGTCGCGAGTGCGCGCAAATGAACTTCCTGAGGTTCCATATGTTATGTCCTTGCTCAATCTTCGATGGCATGGCAAGGGGAGAGGATAAAGTTATGACTGCGACGAAGCTGACCCCACTTGCACCTCTTGGCCCATGGCGTGCCATTGCTCGATCATCATCGTGAGACCCCAATGCTTGACCATGCCAAGGTTCAAGATATGCGCTGCGTGGCGTTGATGCCAGCAGCAGCCGAAATCGTCCGCTGCTCAATTCCCATGCTGCTAGTGCGATGATCGCGGCAGATTGGCATATTGACGAGGGTGGCGGCCCGACTCTGCATGTGAGAGGTGACTGGACTTCGCTTGCTTTGGGCGATGCGGAAGGGCGCCTGGGTGCCCAGGCGGCCAGGAGTCTAGTCGTGCAGCGTCTCGATCTTTCTGCTCTGGGGCGGATCGACACTGCCGGTGCCCTCCTGCTTTTGCGGTCCATGGCTCCAGACGCCGATATAGACTTTGGCGAAAGAGAGGATTTGCAAAGGCTGATAGACCTTGTTCGACCTGCCCTTGAACAAGATACGGCCGGTAAGGCTGGCGTCACTGGTGTTCTGGGATTTTTCGAGCGCTTCGGCCGTCAGGTAATCGGGATCGCCGATGACGCCTACCAGATGCTGGTGTTCACTGGGCAGCTTATTGTGGCGCTCGGCCGTACCCTTGGCGATCCTCGCCGACTGCGCATGACGCCGCTCGTCGCGTTCATGCAGGACGCGGGCATTAATGGGCTTCCGATAGTTTTTATCATGACCTTCTTCATCGGCGCGGTCATTGCGCTCGTTGGCACCAACCTTTTGACAACGCTTGGCGTTGAGGTGTTCACGATCCAGTTGGTGGGCGTGGCCATCCTGCGCGAGTTCGGCGTGGTGATCACTGCCATCCTTCTGTCTGGACGTTCCGCATCTTCCTTTGCCGCTCAGATCGGTTCGATGCGGATGAACCAGGAAACCGATGCGATGCAGGTTATGGGCGTGGACCGTTTCGATGCGCTGGTAATCCCGCGCATCTTAGCCGCGCTTCTCATGATGCCTCTTATGACCTTCTGCGCGGATATCGGCGGTCTTGCTGGCGGACTCTTGGTCAGTTGGGTGACGATTGATATCAGCCCGGTCTTCTTCATCCAGCGTACGCTTGAAACGGTGGACATTAAGCATTTCTGGATAGGCATGTGCAAAGCGCCGTTTCTGGCTCTGATCATCGCTGCTGCGGGCTGTCGGCATGGCCTTATGGTCGGCGGCGACGTCCAAAGCCTTGGTCAAAATGTGACGTCCGCGGTCGTCCAGTCAATCTTCATGGTCATTATGTTCGATGCGATTTTCGCGGTTATCTTCATGGCGCTCGATCTGTGAGGGCGCTTGTGGAAACCGATGCCGAAGACGTGCCCATTCGCGTCAAAGGCCTGCGCACGGCTTTTGGCGACAAGGTCATCCATGAGGATCTCGGCCTTGAGGTCAAGCGCGGTGAGATATTGGGTGTGGTTGGCGGATCGGGTTCCGGTAAGTCGGTGCTGCTCAACACCATCCTGGGCCTCAAGCAGCCTGATGGCGGATCCGTCGAGATATTCGGGCAGGACATCCGCGATCCGCAAGCGCACAGTGAAGTCGAGCGTCGGATTGGGGTGATGTTCCAGCAAGGCGCATTATTCTCCTTTCTCACCGTACAAGAAAATGTCGAGGCGCCACTTCTGGAACATACGAAACTTACACGTGAGTATGTGCACGATCTTGCAAGGCTGAAGATCAAGCTTGCTGGTTTGCCGGAAGATGCAGGCTGCTTGAAGCCTGCCGAGCTATCTGGCGGAATGCGCAAGCGCGCGGGGGTAGCCCGCGCAATCGCGCTGGATCCTGGGGCTGAGACTCATTCAAAGCCAGAAGGCGATGGCTGTGGCGAGCGCAACGCCTGACAGAAAGTTGGCAGCGAGCTTGTCATAGCGGGTGGCAACGCGGCGGAAGTCCTTCAGGCGGCAGAAGGCGT
>Ga0255338_1003954_pt1 | contig 16465 bp, 15 predicted proteins | sample MeOH1_35cm_T4_19_FD_203715 | JGI IMG/M metagenome (GOLD analysis project Ga0255338, IMG submission 203715) | Sandy soil microbial communities from University of British Columbia, Vancouver, Canada - MeOH1_35cm_T4_195 | ecosystem: Engineered > Artificial ecosystem > Sand microcosm > Unclassified ...
GATGCGGTCGGCGGCGGCGTGCTGGAAGGCCATGTAGCCGGCATGGCGCGGCCGCACATAGGCGCGCTCGAGGCTCTCGCGGGTGGCGCGGTAGAACGCGCCGCTGTCGGCGTTCACCGTGTCGTCTTCCCAAGCCGCGGCGTGGCCCGGCTGGCCACCGCTTCTCGCATAAGCCCCGCGCTGCACGTCGGCGCCGGCGATCCAGTAGGCGAATTCGAGGGCGGCCTCGGGGTGGGCGGTGCGGGCCGAGACGGCGATGCCGGTGCCGCCGAGGGCCGAGCCGACCGGCCCGCGGCGGTCGGCCGGGATGTCGGCGAAGGCGAGGCGGCGGGCGCGGAAGCCGGCGCGGGCATAAGGCACGTAGCCGTAGATCAGCGGCGCGCAGGCGATCGGCGAGTCGGGTTCGGCCATCCGCTCCGACACGGCGATCGGGTCCATGTCGAGGGCGACGGCGAGATCGCTCGCCTGCACCAGCGCCTGGAGAAGGGCGTAGGCGCGCTCGCCGTCGGCGGGCGCGACGAGGTCGCCCGGTCCGGACGAGGCGCACGGCCCGCCGAGGTTGGCGGCGAGGGTGTAGAAGCACATCAGCGAGTGCGGCGGGCGCAGCGGCACCAGCACGCGGCCGGCCGAGGCGAGCGCCAGCACCTCGTTCCACGTCGTCGCCGGGGAGGTGAGCAGGTCGGGCCGCCAGGCCTGGACCTGGGCAGCCGCGTCGATCGGGAATGCCCACTGCCGTCCCTGCCACCGGTAGCTCGCGTAGGAGGCGCCGACCGAGCCCCCGGCGATCGCCGCCAGCGCCGCCTCGCGGCCGGGAACGTCGAGCGGCAGCAGGCAGCCCTCGGCGGTGATCTGGCCGACGTGCGGATGGTCGATGACGATGAGGTCGTAGGCGCGCGCCAGTTCCTCGACGGGGAACGACTCGAAGTCCTGCAGCGAGCGCTTCTCCCAGGCAACGTCGACGCCGGTCGCCTGCCGCCACAGCGCCGAGCAGGCGACCATCGGGTCGTAGCCGCGCGGGTGGCTCCAGGTCATGCCGCGAAGTGTGATGGCCATGCCGCCCTCCGCCGGTTGTCGATCCTGGGCCTCAGAGGTCGAACTCGGCGCGCAGCGCCGCCGAGTGCTCGCCGATGCGCGGCGCGGCCCGCGACAGCGGCGGCCGGCGCCCGTCGACGCGGATCGGCGAGCGCGTCGTGGCGATGGCGACGCCGTCCTCGCGCTCGACAACCTGCAGCATGTCGAGGACGCGGAAGCCCTCGCTCTCGAGGAGTTCCGGCCAGTTCAGCACCTTCGCGCACCACACGTCGGCGGGCTCGAGGATCGACAGCCAGTGCCCGGTCGTCGCGCCGGCGAGATGGTCGGCGATGAGCCGCTTGATGGTGTCGCGCTCGGTGAACCAGCTCTGCGGATCGTCCCGGTAGGCGTCGAGGGCCGGCAGCTTCAGAAGGTCGGCGAGCGTTGGGATCGGCGTCATGGCGACGGCGAGGAAGCCGTCGGCCGTCCGGTAGACGCCGTAGGGCGCGGCCAGGTAGGCGTGAGCGTTGTTGACGGCGCTGCGCTGCGGCACGCGGCCGCCGTCGTTCAGGTGCGTCGTCAGCACCTCGAACTGGAAGTCGACGAGCGCCTCCAGGAGGCTCGTCTCGACGTGGCTGCCGCGTCCGCTGACGCCGCGGCGGACGAGGGCGGCGAGGATGCCCTGCACCGTCGCCGCGCCGGCGAGCATGTCGGCAACGGCGAGGCCGAACGGCACCGGCCCCTGGCCGTCGTCGCCGTTGAGCCACATCACGCCGGAACGCGCCTGGGCGAGCAGGTCCTGACCCGGGCGGGCGACCCACGGGCCTTCCTCGCCGTAGCCGGTGATGCTCGCGTAGACGAGGCGCGGATTGATCTCGCGCACCGTGTCGTAGCCGAGGCCGAGGCGGCCGATGACGCCCGGCCGGAAATTCTGGATGAGCACGTCGGATTTGGCGATGAGGCGCTTGAGCGCGGCGAGGTCCGCCTCGCTCTTCAGGTCGATGGCGAGGCTCTCCTTGTTGCGGTTGATGGCGTGGAACAGGGTCGAATCGCCGCCGATCTCGGTGTCGCTGAGATAGAGCCGGCGGCACAGGTCGCCGCCGTCCGGGCGCTCCACCTTGATGACGCGGGCGCCGAGGTCCATCAGCCGCAGCGCCGCCGAGGGCCCCGACAGGAACTGGCTCATGTCGATGACGACGAGCCCCGAAAGCGGCAGGTCCGCGTCCCGGGCCTCGTCTCTACGGGCGGGCATCGCCGACCTCACTCCTTGTCGCCCGCGGCTGTCGCCGCGTCGCGATACTTCACCGTCTGCAGATGCTCGCAGTAGAGCACCAGCTCGCCTTCGCCCTTGAACACCTCGTAGCTCGCGCGGATCAGGCCCATGTCCTTGTATTTGGGTTTCTTCTCGAGGTTCGTCCGGATCGTGTAGATGGTCTCGCCGATGAACACCGGCTTGATGAAGCGCAGCCGGTCGTAGCCGTAGGAAAAGGCGTTGACGCAATTGGTGGCGACGAGGCCGAGGCCGGCGGAGAACACGAAGGCGCCGGCGATCAGGCGCCGCCCGAAGACGCCCTCGCGCGCCGCGAACATGTCGTCCTGGACGTAGGGGTGGATGTCGGTGACGAGGGCGTTGAACAGGTGCGAGTCGCCCTCGGCCAGCGTCCGCCGCAGCGAGCGGATCCGCTGCCCGACCGGCCAGTCCTCGTAGAACCAGTTCTCGGCATTCCACACCGGCAGCGCGGCGTGATCGGCTGGCATGTCGGTCGGATGGGTGGACGACACGCCGACGGTGGCAGGGGAGTGAGTCATGGGGGCAGCTGGACCGCTTCTCGAGTTTGTCGGTTCTTTATCATCGGCGCGTCATATATGAAACTGAGATTTCATTTTTGCACGTGCGATTTGCCAATTGTGCGGGAGTGCGTTGAGTGGATGCGCAGATGGGCGATGCGGCGAGGCGCCGCAATCGGTGGCGGGATTCGGGAGCAGCGGCGATGGACCGCCCGGCCGGGTCTTCACCGCGCGAGCCCGGCCGGACGCTACGGCAGCGTGTCTCCGTTGATGGGCGAAAGCCGGCTATCGTAGTGATCGCCACATTCGGCAGCGGCAGCGTGCGCCCGATCGGGTCTGGCGGCCATGCAGGGCGAGGCGCCGCCGCGGCGGCAGGGAGAGAGACGATGGAGCGACCCCGGCATTTCGAGGACTACGTCATCGGCGAGGTGCGCACGACGCACGGGCGGACGATCACCGAGACCGACTTCGTCGTCCACGCCGGCCACACCGGCGACTTCTTCCCCCACCACATGGACGCCGAGTTCATGAAGTCGACGCCGTTCGGCCAGCGCATCGCCCACGGCACCATGACCTTCGCGATCGGCATCGGGCTCACCGCCGGGGAGATCAACCCGCTCGCCTTCACCTACGGCTACGAGCGGCTGCGCTTTCCGAAGCCGGTGTTCATCGGCGACACCATCCACACGCGGCTGACCGTCAGCGAGGCGTCGGACGATCCGAAGCGGCCGACCTACGGCCGCGTCGTCGAGCGCTGCGAGGTGCTCAACCATCGCGGCGAGGTGGTGATGGCCTGCGACCACGTCCTCCTCGCCGAGAAGCGCGACGCGGCCGCGGTGGCGCATTAGCGTCGGCGCCGCCGACATGGCCTATGATCGGGCGGACACCGGATCCCGGGCGAACGGAAGGAACGGCGGCGTGGCGCGGGCGAGCGGACAGGGCGGCGACCCGGAGGAGCGGCGCTACGCCGCGCCGGCGCTGGAGAAGGGGCTCGACATCCTGGAGCTCCTCGCCCGCTCGCCGGAGGGCATGACGCAGAGCCAGATCGCCCAGAGTCTCGGCCGCTCCGTCGCCGAGGTCTACCGCATGCTGGTGCTGCTCGAGCGGCGCGATTACATCGCCCGCCGGCCGCCCGACGAGGCCTACCGGCTGACCATGCGGCTCGCCGGGCTCGTCGCCGAGTATCCGCCGACCGAGCGCCTCGTCGCGGCGGCGCAGGCGGTGATGCGGCGTGTCGCGGCGGACGCCGAGCAGGCGGTGCACCTCGCCGTCCTCGACGGCGTCGAGATCTTCATCCTCGCCAAGGTCGACAGTCCGGGCCCGATCGGGCTGCACGTCCGCCTCGGCAGCCGGCACTCGGTGGCGCGCACGGCGTCGGGCCGGCTGCTCGCCGCCCATGCCGGCCCCGTCCTCGCCGGCTGGCTCGCCGACCGGCTGTTTTCCGCCGAGCGGGAGGCGGTCGCCCGCCGTCGCTTCGAGGCGCGGCTCGCGGCGGTGCGGCGGGCCGGCTACGAGTTCGCCATCGACGAGACGCTGCAGGGCGTCACCTCGATGAGCGCGCCGGTGGTCGACGCCGGCGGCGCGGTGCTCGCCGCCCTGACGATGCCGTTCGTCGCCTCCCGCGAAGGCGGCGTCGCCCGCGACGAGGCGGGCCGCATCCTCTGGCGGGGGGCTGCCGACGTCTCCGCGGCGATCGGCGGCCGGCTCGCCGAGCCGGCCTTTCCGCTCAGCGATCCCGAGGATCACTCGCCGGAGGCTGGCGGCGCCGGCTGAGGCTTCAGGGGCGCCGGGGAACCGGCGTCGCCGGCGCCGCGGCGGCGCGATAGCACGCCTCGACGAGCGCCATCGTCCGCCAGGCGTCGGCGACGGCCGTCGACAGCACGGCGTCCTCGCCGTCGGCGAAGCGCATCAGGTTCGACATCACCCCGACGAAGGCGTGCGGGAACCAGGCGCCCTCGACCGGCACCCGCAGCCACGCCCCGCCGTCGGTGATCCACAATTCGTCGGGCTCGCCGCGCGGGTAGTCGAGCAGCAGGCCGAGCTTCACCATCGCCGCGCCGCGATCGCCCTCGAAGCGGACGCTCGCGTCCTGGAAGCGCCGGCCGAAGCGGTGGTCGTGGTTGATCGACAGGGTGCAGCGGACGTCGCCGCCATAGTCGAGGATGGCCGAGGTGCGGGTCTGCGCCACGGCGCTGCCTGGATGGCCCATGGTGCGCGCGTGGACGCCCGAGGGATCGCCGAGGAGCGAGCGGATCAGGTCGAGATAGTGGATCGAATGCAGCGACAGCTCGACCCGCTCGGCGCCCTTCAGGAAGGCGAAGAGGTGCCAGGGGGTGAGCAGGTTGAGGTGCACCTCGACATCGACGAGCCGGCCGAGCAGCCCGCGGCGGACGGCGTCCGCGACCGCGAGCATCATCGGCGCGAAGCGCAGCTGGAAGTTCACCGCGGCGACGAGCCGGCGCGCCTCGCACGCCGCGAGGATGCGGTCGGCCTCGGCGAGGTCGCCGCCCATCGGCTTCTGGATCAGCACCGGCGCGCCGACCGGCAGCCGCTCGAGCACGCCGACGTGGGCGGCCGGCGGCAGCGCCAGGTCGAACACGGCGTCCTCGACGGCGAGCGCCGCGTCGAGGTCCGGGAGCACCGCCACGTCCCACTTGGCGGCGATCGCCCGCGCCCGCTCGCCGTCGCGGTCGAGGACGCCGGCGACCGGCAGCCCGGCGAGGCGGTAGGCCGGCAGGTGGGCGTCGTCGACGATCGAGCCGGCGCCGATGACGACGATCGGCCGTGGCCGCGTCGGCCGCGGCCAACTCTGCGCGAGCGGCGGTGTGATCACCCTCGAGTCCTCCCTTCGCGCCCGCCCCGGCGATGCGCTGTCATTCACTTTTGAAGGATAATTTCACTAGCAAGTGACAATGACAAGGGCGGGCCGCTGCGGCGCCGGCGAGCACGGAGGAGGCCGGGAACCAGGCGTCTGGTTCGACGTTGAAAACCGTGGACGCCCGCAACGGATCCCCTCGTTCTTCTGTTGTTTCCGGTTTGAAGGGCTGTCTATTCTGTCTCCCTCGCGGAAATCACAAGGGGAACAGCGATGAGCAGGACTCTCCGCCAGGCGATGATCGCGGCGACCCTCGCCGGTCTGCCGCTGGCGGCGCAAGCCGCCGACGTCGACACCTCCGCCCTGGTCCGCGCCGTCACCGCCGACGGCATCATGACGCACCTCGACGCTCTCCAGCGTATCGCCAACAAGCACGGCGGCACCCGCGTCGCGGGCTCCGCCGGCTATCAGGCGTCCGTCGACTACGTCGCCAAGAAGCTCGGCGCCGCCGGCTACGACGTCACCGTCCAGCCGTTCTCGATCGATCTCTTCGAGGAGCTCGGCAAGCCGCGCCTCGCCCAGCTCGCGCCGGACCGGACGACGTACAAGGCCGGCAAGGACTTCCTGACGATGGAGTATTCGGGCGACGGCACGGTCACCGCCGAGCTCGCCCTCGCCCGCAACATCCAGATCCCGCCCTCCAAGGACCCGTCCTCGACGAGCGGCTGCAAGGCGAACGACTTTCCCGCCTCGGTCGGCGGCAAGATCGTGCTCGTGCAGCGCGGCACCTGCGACTTCGCCGTCAAGGTGGCGAACGCCGAGGCCGCCGGCGCCGTCGGCGTGATCATCTTCAACGAAGGCCAGCCCGGCCGGCGCGCGGTACTGGACGGCACGCTGGGCGGCCCGGTCGACGTGCCGACCGTCGGCGCCACTTACGATCTCGGCCGCGCCCTCTACCGCCTCGCCCAGAAGGGCGAGGTCCGGATGCGTGTGACGGTCGACGCGGAAATCACCCGGATCGACACGTTCAACGTCATCGGCGAGTGGAAGGGGCCGCGCAACGGCCGTGCGGTCGTCGTCGGCGCCCACCTCGATTCGGTCGCTGAGGGGCCGGGCATCAACGACAACGGCTCCGGCTCGGCGTCGATCCTGGAGATCGCCGTGCAGATGAAGAAGCTCGGCATCAAGCCGCGCAACACCTTGCGCTTCGCCTTCTGGGGCGCCGAGGAGGAGGGCCTGTTCGGCTCGACGCACTATGTCGAGGCGCTGAGCGAGGCGGCCAGGGCGAAGATCATGGCGAACCTCAACTTCGACATGCTCGCCTCGCCGAACTTCGTGCGCTTCGTCTACGACGGCGACGGCTCGATCGGCCCGAAGGGGCCTCCCGGCTCGGCCGAGATCGAGCACGTCTTCGATCGCTATTTCGCGGCGAAGGATCTCGCCACCGAGCCGACGCTGTTCGACGGCCGCTCCGACTACTTCGCCTTCATCGAGGCCGGCATCCCGGCCGGCGGCCTGTTCTCCGGCGCCGAGGAGATCAAGACGAAGGAACAGGCGAAGGTCTACGGCGGCACCGCCGGCGTCGCCTACGACGCCTGCTACCATCTCGCCTGCGACGACATCGCCAACATCAGCAAGACAGGCCTCAACCAGCTCGCCAAGGCGGCCGCCGATTCGGTGATGAACCTGGCGCTCAGGACCGACGACATCCGTCCGTCGGGCGAGGCCGTGCCGTCGATCAGCGCCGAGATGGCCGCGGCCGTCGCCGCCGCCGAGTACCGCGGTCCGAAGCGGGTGAAGTGACGAAGGCGCGTCCCTCCCCTGCGAGGGGGAGGGACAGCCCACCGATCTCGGAGGTTTCCGAGCTCGGTCTTGGACCTGGACATCGGGAACACCCGATGTCCTGGGCGGGCAGGGCGGGGCCGGTCCTCCGATGGCAACGTCGCGGCACTCGCCCCACCTGCCGGCTTCGCCGGCCGTCCTTCCCCCTTGCAGGGGGAGGATTCCGCCCTCAGTCGCAGTGGAAGACCTCCTCCATCATCGCCCACCATTCGCCCACGCGGCGGGTCTCGAGCGGCTTCTGGCAGGGCATGCACAGCGCCCACCAGGCCTGCGTCGTCGGGTCGGCGGCCATCTTCGCCGCGTCGGCGGCGAAGTCGGCGCCGTGGTATTCCCAGTAACCGAACAGCAGGTTCTCCGGCTCCTTCAGGAAGATGGAGTAGTTGCTGATGCCGCAGGCCGAGATCATGGCGAGCACGTCCGGCCAGACGGCGGCGTGCAGGCGCTTGTATTCGGCGACCTTGTCGGCGGCGAGGCCGATGCACATGCCCATGCGCTGCATCGAGGACTCCTTGGAACGAAGTGGCGGGAGGGTCGCGAGCTGGGACGAAAGCGAGGCCGCGGCTCAGCCGAGGCGGTAGAGGCGACGGGCGTTCGATGCGAGCAGCTTCTCGCGCTCGGCCTCGCTCGTGCCGGCGAGGAGCGCCCGCGTCGCCGCGACCCAGCGCGTCAGGTCGGCGGTCAAGGTGCACACCGGCCAGTCGCTGCCCCAGACGACGCGGTCCCAGCCGAAGCATTCGATCGCGTGCTCGATGAAGGGCCTGAGGTCGTCGACGGTCCAGTCGGGGCCGGCATAGGCGACGACGCCGGAGATCTTGCAGGCGACGTTGGGGCGCGCCGCGAGCGCCGCGATGTCGGCGCGCCAGGGATCGAGCGCCCGGCCGGCGACGTCGGGCACGCCGCAGTGGTCGAGCACGAAGCGCACGTCCGGGCAGGCGTCGGCGAGCGCGGCGGCGAGCGGCAGCTGGCGGGCCAGCACGCAGAGGTCGAAGGAGAGGTCGTGGGCGGCGAGGCGGCGCAGGTTCTCGGCGAACAGCGGCGCCCGGGAAAGCTCGTCCGGCTGGGTGTGCAGGATGCGGCGGAAGCCGCGCACCCGCGGGTTCGCCGCCGCCTGGTCGAGCCAGGCCGCGAAGGTCGGCGCCTCCGGCCGGCAGGCGGCGATGGCGCCGGCGACGCCGTCGCCGAGACCCGTGACGTAGGCCGTCTCGCCGGCGATGTCGGCTTCGGCGACGTCGACCTCCATGTGCAGCATAGCCTCGATGCCGAGCGTCGCCGCCTCGGCCCGGTAGGCGGCGAGATCGAAGGGGCGGTTCAGCGCCGGCACGTCGTCGAGCCAGGGATAGCGGAAGCGGCCTGGCTCGATCAGGTGCAGATGCGTGTCGACGATGCCCATGGATCTCCTCCGCGCGGCGCGCCTGCGCCGCTGTCGTGTTGTCGAGGTGGCGTCAGCCGGGTTCGTCGCCGCCGGCGCTCTGCGACAGTTCGCTGCCGGTGGCGCGCAGCAGGGCGAGGACCGCCTCAATGTCCGGCGCGTCGGCGTTGTCGATGCGGTCGAGATAGGGGCAGGTGAGGGCGGCGACGGCGGCGCGGCCGGGGCCGAGGATCGGCACCGACAGGTTGAAGACGCCGCGGGTCTGCTGGCTCTCCATGACCTCGTAGCCGCGCTCGGCGACGAGCTTCAGGTGCGCCGTGAGGCCCTTCGGCCGCTTCTCGTCGGGCATCGGCTCGTGCTCGTCGAGCATGAAGGCGCGCTCCTTCGGCGGCGCGAAGGCGAGCAGCACGTGGCCGGAGCCGGTGTTGAGCAGGCCGACACGGGCGCCGACGCGGATGGCGATGCCCCAGTAGCCGGGCGGGTCGATCTGGGCGACGATGACGACGTGGCCCTGGTCGTAGACGGCGAGGTGGCAGGCTTGGCGGGCGTCGCGGGAGAAGCGGCGCAGGATCGGCATCGCCTGGGAGACGAGGCGGCGCACCGGGGCGTGCTGGTGGGCGAGGGCGAACAGCTTCAGCGTCAGCTCGTAGCGGTCGCCGTGGACGCGGGCGACGTAGTGGCGCCTGACCAGCCGATCGAGCATCCGGTAGATCTCGTTCGGCGAGCGCGCCAGCGCCTTGGCGATCTCCGCCTGCGTCATGCCCTCGTCGGTCGCCGCCAGCAGCTCCAGGATGTCGAGCCCCTTGTCGAGCGCCGGCGCCCGGTAGCGATCGCCCGCCTCGTCCGCCGTCTCGGTCCGGCCCGCGGTCCTCTTGCCGCTCGCCGCCATGGCCGCCTCCTTGCGCTCGGGTTTCCTCAGCCGCCGTTGGCCGGCGAGCCTTCCATCGTTGACGCTGCATCGTCAATCATGCTTATATGCGAATAGTTCATTCAAATATGATTTAAAAATATCAGCGTGGCGTATCCGAATGGAACGCATCTCGCAGGGGAGGAGAAGGAATGAAGCTCGACCCGTCGCTCGGGGTGGCCGTCGCCGTTTGCCTGGTGGCCGGCACGGCGCTGTCCACGGCCTTCGCCGCCGACCAGAACTGGGGCTCCTATCCTGGCTACACCTTGAAGGTGAAGCTGATCGGCGGCACCCAGTATGAGAAGCTCTACACCCGCATTCCCGAGTGGGAGCAGGCGACCGGCGCCAAGGTCGAGATCGTCTCCTCGAAGAATCACTTCGACCTCGACCGGGAGATCAAGCAGGACATCGCTTCCGGGACGATCAACTGGTGCGTCGGCTCCAATCATACGAGCTTCGCGCCGCAGTATGGCGACCTCTACGTCGATCTTCGTGGCCTCATCTCCGACCAGACGCTGGCCGATTTCGTCCCGGCGACGCTCGAGAGCGCCGAGGTCGACGGCCGGCTGGTGCAGCTGCCGCGCGTCACCGACGTCTCGAACCTCTATTATCAGAAAGAGCTCTACGAGAACGCCGACAACCAGAAGGCCTACAAGGAGAAGTTCGGCAGCGACCTCGCCCCGCCGAAGACCTTCGACGAGTTCAAGCAGCAGGCGATCTTCTTCGCCAAGCCGCCGAACCTCTACGGCACGGTGTTCGCCGGCAAGGACGAGGGGATGACCGGCCGATTCATGGAGATCGTGCGGGCGAACGGCGGCGACATGTTCGACGCCAGCTGGAACCCGACGTTCAACGCGAAGGCCGGCGTCGACGCGCTCGACTGGTTCGTCGATCTCTACAACGCCAAGGCGGTGCCGGCCGGCACCGTCAACTACACCTGGGACGACATCGGCCAGGGCTTCGCCTCGGGCACCGTGGCGATCGACCTCGACTGGCCGGGCTGGGCGGCGTTCTTCAACGATCCGAAGACGTCGAAGCTCGCCGGCAAGATCGGCCTCGCCGTCGCCCCCGTCGGCACCTCGGGCAAGCGCGGCGGCTGGTCGGGCTCGCATTCCTTCTCGATCACCGAGGCCTGCGACAACAAGGAGGCGGCGGCGAGCCTCATCACCTTCCTGACCGACTACGAGTCCGAGATAATGGAGGCCCGCGCCGGCAACCTGCCGACCCGCACCAAGGTGTTCTCCGACGTCATCGAGGAGTTCGAGAAGAACGGCAACGCCTACATGGCCGACATGTTCTCGACCTGGCAGGAGTCCCTCGCCGACGCGCGCACGCCGCCGCTCGTCGCGCAGTGGATCGAGGTGTCGAACGTGCTGTGGCCGGAGTTGCAGAAGGCCATCGTCGGCGAGAAGACGTCGCAGCAGGCCCTCGACGACGCGGCCGAGAAGGCCAAGGAGATCATGGAGGACGCGGGGCTCCTCAAGTAGCGGGCCCCTCCGGTCGGCGAGGCCCGCGGGTTCCGCGTCGGGCGCTCGTCCGATCCTCCGACGCCATTGCCCGGACGGCCGCGGCCGTCCGGGCGCTTCCTCGCGGGGCGGCCACCGTCGCGATCGTCGTCAGTCTCGAGACCAATGGATATCGCCTCGCGATGCGCTTCTTCCGCAGCCGTTACGCGGCCCCCGTGCTTCTGCTGCTGCCGGCGGTCATCATCGTCCTCGCCGTCGTCTTCGTGCCGCTCGTCGTCTCGCTCTATTCGAGCTTCACCGGCTACCGGCTGACGCAGCCGGCGACGCTCTACAACTTCGTCGGCCTCCTCAACTACAAGCGGCTCGCCGGCGACCCGGATTTCTGGTGGGCGCTGGGACGCACCTTCGTCTTCCTGACGATCGCCCTCAATCTCGAGATGGTGCTCGGCCTCGGCCTCGCCATGCTGGTCAACCGCGTCACCACCGGGCAGCGCACGCTGCGCACCATCATGATGTTCCCGATGATGTTCTCGCCGGTGCTCGTCGGCTTCCAGTTCAAGTACATCTTCAACGACAACGTCGGGCTGGTGAACAACGCCCTGCAGTCGCTCGGGCTGCAGTCGGAGCCGATCCCCTGGCTCGTCGACGGCTGGCTCGCCAACCTGTCGATCATCGTCGCCGAGGTGTGGATGTCGACCTCGGTGTTCGCCATCCTGCTGCTCGCCGGGCTGATGGCGCTGCCGAAGGACCCGATCGAGGCGGCCAAGGTCGACGGCTGCAACGCCTGGCAGACCTTCCGCCACATCACGCTGCCGTTCCTGATGCCGTTCGTCTACATCGCCATGGCGATCCGCTCGCTCGACGTGGCGCGCGCCTACGACATGGTGAAGATCATGACGAACGGCGGCCCGGCCGGGCGCACGGAGCTCCTGTGGACGCTGATCGCCCGCGTCGGCTACCAGGACGCCCGCATGGGGCTGGCGAACGCCATGTCCTACGCCTCGATCATCCTCTCCGTCGCCTTCACCGTCTATTTCTACCGCAAGCTCGCCAGCGCCCGGCGCTACATGGGCGGCATCGAGGACTGACATGGAAACGCCCTTCCAGCGCCTCCTCGTCCGCCTCGGCCTGTTCGTGGCGATGGCGACCCTCTGCGTTCCCGGCCTGTGGGTGGTGCTCACCGCCTTCCGCACCAACGTCGAGGTGATGGCGAAGCCGCCGGTGTGGATCCCGCGCGCGCTCACCCTCGACAACTTCCGGCAGATCTTCGGCCTCTCGGCAACCCAGCAGGGTATCCCGGTCGTCGAGTATTTCGTCAACTCGCTCGTCATAGCGCTGACGAGCACGGTGATCGCCGTCCTCATCGGCATGATGGGCGGCTACGCCTTCGCCCGCTACCGCTTCCCGTTCAAGTCGGCGGTGTTCCTCGGCTTCATGCTGTCGCGGACGGTGCCGGGCATCGCTCTGTCGCTACCCTTGTTCATCCTGTGGAGCCGGCTCGGGCTGATCGACACCCACATCGGCCTGATCCTCGTCTATCTCGCCCTCAACGTGCCCTTCACGATCTGGCTGATCGACGGCTTCTTCCGGCAGATCCCGCTCGCCTTGTCCGAGGCGGCGCAGATCGACGGCTGCACGCGCTGGCAGGCGTTCTGGAAGGTCGAATTCCCGCTCGCCCGCTCCGGCATCGCCTCCGCCGGCATCTTCGCCTTCCTGACCTCGTGGAACGAGTACGCCCTCGCCTCGCAGCTCACCCGTTCGACCGCCTCGAAGACGCTGCCGGTCGGGCTCACCGACTTCACCGCCCAGTTCACCATCGACTGGGTCGGCATGTGCGCGCTCGCCGTGCTCATCATCGTCCCGGCGCTGGTGCTCACCTTCGTCGTGCAGAAGCACCTGATCGCCGGGCTGACCTTCGGCGGCGTGAAGGGATAAGGATTCCAAGGATGGCCGAAGTCTCCCTCTCCAAGGTCGTCAAGCGCTACGGCGGCCATCTCGTCGTGCGCGGCATCGACTTGTCGATCGCCCACACCGAGTTCGTCGTGCTCGTCGGTCCGTCGGGCTGCGGCAAGTCGACGACGCTCCGGATGATCGCCGGGCTGGAGGACATCTCCGACGGCGAGATCCGCATCGGCCCGCGGGTGGTGAACGACCTGCCGCCCCGCGCCCGCAACGTTTCGATGGTGTTCCAGAACTACGCCCTCTATCCGCACATGACGGTGCGCGAGAATCTCGGCTTCGGGCTGAAGATCGCCGGCGAGACGCCGGCGGTGATCGCCACGCGGACGGCGGAAGCCGCCGCCACCCTCGGCCTCGGCGAACTGCTCGAGCGGCTGCCGGCGCAGCTCTCCGGCGGCCAGCGCCAGCGCGTCGCCATGGGCCGCGCCATCGTCCGCAACCCCGACGTCTTCCTGTTCGACGAGCCGCTGTCGAACCTCGACGCCAAGCTACGGGTGCAGATGCGCGTCGAGATCAAGAAGCTGCACCAGAAGGTCAAGACGACCGTCGTCTACGTCACCCACGACCAGGTCGAGGCGATGACGCTCGCCGACCGCATCGTCATCATGCGCGACGGCGTCATCGAGCAGGTCGGCACGCCGCTCGACGTGTTCGAGCGGCCGGTCAACACCTTCGTCGCGAGCTTCATCGGCTCGCCGCCGATGAACCAGCTCGACGCCACGGTGGCGAGCCGCGACGGCCGCCCGGTCGGCGAGATAGCCGGCGGCATCGCCGTGCCGCTGCCGTTCGACGTCGCGTCGAAGCTCACCGCCGGCCAGCCGATCGTCGTCGGCTTCCGCGCCGACGACCTGTCGCCCGAGGGTCACGGCCTCGTCGGCGCCGGCGAGGCGCTGGAGCTGGAGCGGCCGGTGGCCCTCGCCGAGCCGCTCGGCACCGAGACGATGCTGTTCCTCGAGCTCGGCGGGCGGGAGGTGCAGGGCAAGATGCTGCATCCGCGCCCGGTCGAGGTCGGCGAGAGCCTGCGCTTCCGCCTCAACCTTTCCACACTGCACGTCTTCGACAAGGCGAGCGGCATGAGCCTCAGGGCCTGAGGCGACCGCGGCGGCGACCCGGCCGTCCGCGAACGACAACAGCGACAGCGGGAGGAGAGGGGAATGGCGAGGATCGTCCGGGTCGAGGGCCTGATGGTCGACCTGAAGCCGAAGGTGAAGCGCACCGACGCGATCCAGTCCTTCATCAGCCAGGAGACGCCGATCGTCCGCATCACCGACGCCGACGGCGCCGTCGGCATGGGCTACAGCTACACCATCGGCAACGGCGGCCCGGCCGTCATGTCGCTGCTCGAGCGCACCTTCGCGCCACGGCTCGTCGGCCGCGACGCCGGCATGGTCGAGGCGATCTGGAAGGACCTGAAGTTCTCCACCCACGCCACCTGGGTCGGCGCCGTCACGGCCCTCGCGCTTGCCGCCGTCGACACGGCGCTGTGGGACCTGCGTTGCCGCAAGGCCGGGCTGCCGCTCTCCGTCATGGCAGGCGGCGCCCGCGACCGGGTGCCGCTCTACACCACCGAGGGCGGCTGGCTGCACATCGACACGGCCGCCCTCGTCGACGACGCGGTCCGTGCCCGCGAGGCCGGCTTCCGCGGCTCCAAGATCAAGGTCGGCCGGCCGATCCACGAGGACGTCGCGCGGCTTTCCGCCGTGCGCGCCGCCGTCGGGCCCGGCTTCGAGATCTTCACCGACGCCAACCAGGCCTTCGCCGTCGACGAGGCGATCCGCCGGGCGCGCCACTACGAGGGGCTCGACATCGGCTGGCTCGAGGAGCCGCTGCCGGCCGACGACGTCGAGGGGCACGCGCGGCTGTCGCGCTCGACGTCGCTGCCGATCGCCGTCGGCGAGAGCCTGTACAGCCTGCCGCAGTTCCGCGACTACCTGGCACGCGGCGCCTGCTCGGTGGTGCAGGTCGACGTCGCCCGCATCGGCGGCATCACGCCGTGGCTGAAGACGGCGCACCTCGCCGAGAGCTTCAACGTGGCGGTGGCGCCGCACTTCCTCATGGAACTGCACGTCGCGCTGTGCTGCGCCGTTCCGAACGCCCGCTGGGTGGAGTACATCCCGCAGCTCGACGCGCTGACGAGCGAGGGGATGCGGATCGAGGACGGCCACGGCGTGGCGAGCGGGGCCGCGGGCCTCGGCATCGCCTGGGACATCGCCGCGATCGAGCGGCTCGCGGTCGCCGGCGCGCGCTTCGCGCTCGCCGCCTGAGTGACGGAAGGGACGGACGAGATGAGTAAGAGCCTTCAGGGCAAGTCGGTGGTGGTGACCGCCGCGGCGCAGGGCATTGGCCGGGCGACGGTCGAGGCGTTCGCCCGCGCCGGCGCCCGGGTGCTGGCGACCGACATCAATGCCGACAAGCTCGCCGAGCTCGGCGCGGTGAGCGGCGTCGAGACGGCCCGGCTCGACGTCCTCGATCCCGCCGCGATCACCGCGCTCGCCGAGACGACCGGCGCCATCGACGTGCTGTTCAACTGCGCCGGCTACGTCCACGCCGGCTCGATCCTCGAGTGCAGCGAGGCGGACTGGAAGTTCGCCAACGACCTCAACGTCACGGCGATGTACCGGATGATCCGCGCCTTCCTGCCGGCCATGCTGGAGAAGGGGGAGGGGGCGATCGTCAACATGGCCTCGGTGGCGAGCAGCGTGAAGGGCGTGCCGAACCGCTTCGCCTACTCGGCGACGAAGGCGGCGGTGATCGGCTTGACGAAATCGGTCGCGGCGGATTTCGTCGGCCGCGGCATCCGATGCAACGCCATCTGCCCGGGAACGGTCGAATCGCCGTCGCTGCAGGACCGCCTGAAGGCGCAGGGCAACTACGAGGAGACCCGCGCCGCCTTCATCGCCCGCCAGCCGATCGGCCGCATCGGCCGCCCGGAGGAAATCGCCGACCTCGTCCTCTATCTCGCGACCGCCACCTACACGACCGGCCAGATCCACGTGATCGACGGCGGCTGGACCGGCTGAGGGCCGGCCGCCGCCGCGGCGATCCTCGAACCCGAAGGAAGACGCGCATGAAGCTCCTGCGGTACGGCCCGGCGGGCCAGGAAAAGCCAGGCCTCCTCGATGCGGACGGCAGCATCCGGGACCTCTCGGGGGTCGTCCCCGACCTCGTCGGCGATGCGCTGGCGCCCGACCAACTCGCCGGCATCGCGGCGCTCGACGTCAAGATGCTGCCGATCGTCGAGGGCGCGCCGCGGCTCGGGCCGTGCGTCGCCGGCACCGGCAAGTTCATCTGCATCGGCCTCAACTACT
>Ga0255338_1003955_pt1 | contig 16450 bp, 17 predicted proteins | sample MeOH1_35cm_T4_19_FD_203715 | JGI IMG/M metagenome (GOLD analysis project Ga0255338, IMG submission 203715) | Sandy soil microbial communities from University of British Columbia, Vancouver, Canada - MeOH1_35cm_T4_195 | ecosystem: Engineered > Artificial ecosystem > Sand microcosm > Unclassified ...
GGAACGCGCGCTGGCGCATACCGACCGGCCGCAGCCGACAAGCGGCCTCGAGGCGAAATTCAGCGTGCAGTATTGCGTGAGCCGGGCGCTGCTGCACGGCAAGGTGGTTCTCGATGACTTCGAGGGAGACACTTACCGCGATCCCACCTTGCAGGCGATGCTGCTCAAGGTCACGGCGGAGCCTCATACCGGCCCCGTGTTCTGCGCCGACGATCCTTTCGATGCGGAAGTGAAAGTCACGCTGCGAGGTGGCCGAGTGCTCCAGGCGAAGGTGGATCGGCCGCTGGGGCGCACAGCCGAGAACCCGATCCGTCGTGAAGAACTCGACGCGAAATTCGTCGATTGCGCGAGCCGCGTGCTCACGCCGGGAGCTGCGGTAGCGCTATGCCGGAAGATCTGGGCTTTCGAGCACCTCGTGTCGGTGCGGGAGCTGACGTCGATGTGCGAACGCAGGGACGCGACGCGGGGAGATCGAACTCGTGACGGTAGTGAGGCATGACAGCCGCGCCTGTGAACCCGCGCTGCCACCACACGGCCCTGCGGCGCGGCACGAACCGCGCCGCAGCGCTGCCTCATTGCCTGTGCAGAAATCAAAGATAGACAAATCCTTCACTCGATCTTGATATTGGCCGCCGCCGCTATGTCGCGATATTTCTTGATCTCGTTCGCCTGGAAGGCAGTGAGCTGCTCCGGGGTGCCGCCGACCGCCTCGGTGCCCGATTCCTGCATGCGCTGCCGGTAATCCTGCGAGCGGATGATGGCGACAATGTCGGCGTTGAGCTTCTGCACGATATCCTTGGGTGTTTGGGCCGGCACCCACACCGCGAACCACTGCACGATGTCGAATCCGGGCAAGCCAGCTTCGGCGACCGTCGGAATGTCCGGCAACGCGGTCGCACGCTTGCCCGAGGTCACCGCGAGAGGACGCAGACGCCCGGATTTCGCGTACTGAGTCGCGGCGAGCACGGTGACGAAGCCCACCGGTACGTGGCCGCCGAGCAGATCGACCATCGCCGGGCCGGCGCCCTTGTACGGTATGTGCGCCATCTTGATCTTCACCATGCTGTTCATGAGCTCGCCTGCGAAGTGCATGGGCGAGCCGATCCCGACCGAGGCGTAGCTGATACTGCCAGGCTGCGCTTTCTCGAGCGCGATCAAATCCTTCACCGAACGCACCGGCACCGAAGGATGCGCGATGAGCATCGCGGGCGTCGTCGTCGCGAGCGTGATCGGCTGGAAGTCCTTCACTGGGTCGTACGGCATGCTCTTGTAGAGCGCGAGGTTCATCGACATCTCGCTCGATGCGCTCACCAGCACGGTGTATCCATCGGGCGCGCTATGCGCCACGATTTCCGACCCTATCATGCCGCCGCCTCCGGGCCGGTTGTCCACCACCACCGACTTGCCATAGACCTCGGAGAGCTTCTGTGCGATCGGCCGCGCGGTGAGGTCCGTGCCGCCGCCCGGCGCATACGGCAGGACGAACCGGATGGCGCGATTGGGATAAGACTGCGCGATCGCCTGTATCGTGAACAGCGCGCAGGCCAGGATGCCGAAAAGTATCACACGACGACTTGTAATCATCACTCCTCCGTGAGCAACCGCCGCAATGGCGTACCGCCTCATATGACGGCCACGCCCTGGATCTCGATCACGCACCCCGGGCGCGCCAAATTGGAGACCGTCACCAGTGCGCTTGCCGGGCAGTTCCCGTGAGGGAAAAGTTCGTTGCGGATCTGCACGAACCGGTCGCCATTGCGCGGGTCGTTGATGAACACCGTCATCGTCACCATGTTCTGCAGCGATGCGCCGAGCCGCTCCAGCGTTCTGTTAATGAGAGCGAAGATGGTCCGCGCCTGGGGCTCGAACTGTCCCGTGATGTCTTTTCCCTCGAGATCGACCAAGGTCGTCTGACCGGCAAGCCAAACCGTCCGGCCGCCGGAAGTGACGACGGCGGGCGAGAAACTGCGGCTGCTCTGCCAAGCGGTCCCCTCCAAGTGCTGCACCTCTGCGCGAGCGCGTTCGTTACTTTCCATAAACTCCTCCTTTTTCTTCCGCTAACCCTTCGTGCGCGCGCATCACGTACCGTGCTTCGGATGCGCCTCTTTGTGCGCGTATCCCGTCAGTCGGCCTGGGCACTGGCTACGCGTATGACCGTGGCCCACTTCTGGATCGCCGCCGCCAGGTAACGCTCGAAGTCGCCGGCCGATCCACCTACGGGTATGGATCCCTGCTGGGCAAGCCGATGGTGACCTCCGGCATGCGCACACGATGTCTTGAATTTCCGCATTCAGCCGTTTGATCAGCGCCGAGGGCGTTCCCGCCGGCGCCATCACTCCGTACCACTGACCCGCCTCGTAGCCGGGCACGCCCGACTCGGCCACGGTCGGAAGATCGGGAAGCGCCTTGGCGTGTCGCGCTCGTGATCGCCCGTGCCCGGGCCTTGCCTCCCGCCCCATCCCGGTTGTCCACGATGACCCGCTGCCCCAGGCGCTTACCGAGGCGCGGCGCGACCAGCCGCGCAAGAATGTCCACGCCGCCGGCAGCGTATGGAACGATGAAGCGGACCGGCTTGGTCGGGGAGGGCGGATCCGCACTGGCCGTGCTCGCATCCATGGCAATGCACGCCGAAACCATGGCGAACCAGGGATTGAGCCGCATGCGTCTGCTCCTTCCATCACGAGCGGCCAGGCCGCTCGGCAACCGCTCGTTTATTGCAGCACGGTGATGCCATGCGTTCATCACGCGGAGGCCTTCCCGGCCACTTCCAGCATCGAGCGCTGGACGACCAGTTTCTCCCGCGGCTTCCCGGCCGACATGCCGCGCGAAATCTCGTACGCGTCTATCTTTTTCCAGTCGGCGTAGTCGACGTAAGCATGTCCACGCGCTTCGAGGTGGCGCGCAAGCGCGTCCCCACCGAGCTTCGGCTGTTGCGGAAATCTGGCCAGATCGGCGAGCAGCGTCGCAACGGTTTCCATGCTGTCCGCCTTGTTAGTACCGATGATCCCGGTAGGGCCGCGCTTCATCCAGCCGGTGACATAGATGTTACCCGCCGATCCGCCATCGGGATCCGCGACCCGGCCAGCCCGGTTGGGCACTACGGCTCGCGCCTCGTCGAACGGCACGCCGGGCAGCGGCGTACCCTTGTAACCAATGGAGCGAAACACGAGCTCGCACTCGATGTTCGTGAAATCTCCTGTGGGACGTGCCGCCTGCTTGAAGGGTTCGCCTTCCAGCCGGGTTCTCTCGAAGCGCACGCGCTCGACGCGATCCGCGCCCTCTATGCCGACGGGGTTGAGGAAAAAGTGAAAGTGACAGCGTCGCCCTTGCGGCGTGCGTGTGCCGGCGGCGAACTTTCTGAAGATGCCGAGGTTGCTCGAAATGTTGCGACTCATCCGGTCCCCCGCCTCGAGGACACTCGCCTCGTTGAGCGCCAGCTCGGCCTCGTTCACGACGATGTCGCAGCCAGGGATCTTTCCGAGTTCCATCAACTCAGACGGCGTGAACTTCGCCTGCGCCGGACCCCGACGCCCCACGATATGAATATCGCGTACACGGCTTTGCGCGAGCGCCTCCAGCGCATGCTGCGCGATATCGGTGTGCCTCAGCTCATCGGCGCTCTTCGCGAGCATGCGGGTGATGTCGAGCGCAACGTTGCCCTGCCCAACGATGACGACGGCCTCCTGCGACAGGTCGAAGCGATGCCCCGCGTGAGCCGGGTGTCCGTTGTACCAACCGACAAAGTCCGTGCCCGCGTGACTGCCAGGCAGGTCTTCCCCGGGAACGCCGAGGCGCCGTTCGCTTTGGCTGCCGCACGCAAGAATCACTGCGTGGTACATTTGATTGAGGTCGGATAGCGTGACGTCGCTGCCGAAATGGACGTTTCCGAAGTACCGAAAGGAGTCCGAGCTGGCGATACGATCGTATACGACGATTGGTTGCTTTAGCTTCGGATGGTCGGGCGCTACGCCGCTGCGGACTAGGCCGAACGGGACGGGTAAGCGCTCCAGCATGCTAACCTCGACCGACCGACCACATTGAAGCAATTCCTCCGCGGCGTAAAAGCCGCTGGGTCCGCTGCCCACGATAGCAACCCGTAGCGGATTGTCCGGTGTGCGGATCTCCACGGTGTCGGTCATCGGCGCCCCACCGCCTCAGAAGCCCAAGCTTGCACGCTTTTCCTGTGCAGTAGCCAGCGGCTCGGCGGGCCGTGCGACTAACGGCAGCTCTGCCGCCCGTGTTCGATTCGCCGCGAGCCACTCGCTCTTCTCCGACGGTAGGTCGTAGTCCATGTAAATTGCCTGCACCGGGCAGGCCGGGATACAGGCGCAGCAGTCGATGCATACGTCGCCGTCAATGAAAAGCATGGTCTCATCGCCGTGAAAGCATGAAACCGGACAAACCTTCACACACTCCGTAAACCTACACGCCTCGCAATTGTCAGTAACTACCGCCGTCATCGTGGATCTCCAATGTTCTCCCGCCCAAACTACTCGACTTTCGCGCCAGAAATTTTCACCACCCTGTTCCAGAGCGCGAGATTCTTCCGTATGAATTCCGAAAATTCAACGGGGTTCGTTAAGACATTCCCTGCTCCTAAGCCCGCAAATTTCTCTGCGAGGATGGCATCGTCCGGCTTTAGCGTTCGCTTGAATGCCTCATGCACCTTGTAAACTACCTGTCTAGGCGTGCCCGCCGGGGCGAGAACTCCATACCACTGTTCGACGTCGTAACCCCGAAGTCCCGACTCCGACATTGTGGGTATGTCCGGGGCAAAGGGCATTCGCTTTGCGGTCGTAATGGCGAGCGCTCTGAGACGCCTGGCTTTGAGATAGCCGAGACACGAGGGGAGACTAGACATCGTCATCTCAACGCGTCCTCCCAACAAGTCGTTCAGAGCCGGCGCCAAGCCTTTGTACGGGATATGCTGCATATCGATTCCGGCCATACTTTTGAAGAGTTCCCCGGAAAGATGGCCCGTGCTCCCGTTCCCCCCGGACGAATATGATAAGGCCCCCGGTTTTGCCTTCGCGATTGCGATCAACTCCTGCACCGTGCGAGCGGGCATTGACTCCTGCACCACGAGGACAAATGGCGATAATGCAACCTGGCTAATGGGAGCGAAGTCGTTAATTGGATCGTAGGGTACGTGCTTATACAGCGCGGGGTTGATAGTAAGACCCGTAGTCGCGAACAGCAGCGTATACCCATCGGGAGTGGCCTGTGCGGCAAGCCCCATTGCCGTCGACGAGCCGGCGCCGGGGCGGTTATCGATCACGACCGGCACGCCAAGCGCCTCGCTTGACCGTTCTGCAACAACGCGAGCCATGATGTCTGCTCCGCCGCCTGGCGTGAAGCCGACAATCATACGGACCGGTTTTGTCGGATAATTTGATGCCTGCGCGATTGGCGAGTGTGCGAACGCAATCCCCACCCCAACAAAAAGAGCTGCGCGCGTAATCATTGTGCATCTCCATACTGAGCACTGAGGACATCGGAGGTAGGCGCCCGGCTAACACGGCACGCAACATTCCGGGCTTCTGATGATCCGGAAATCGGATCCCACGGGGGGCCATACGGAATCGCGACGTCGACATTAAACACAAGTGACCCATGATCGGAGCCAGGCGTCTCGGGATACCACCATCCCATTCCAGTGGCAACGATGTCTTCCGGCACCTCGTCCGTAAGCCATGCTTTTAATAGGACGCGCCCCGTCCCCGTTGCCGTTTCGACCCATACCCAGTCCTCCCGCTCGATAGCCAGCCGTCGCGCGGTGATTGGGTTGATTCTCAGCTCCGGCGCATCTTGTAGTTTTCGCGCCCAGGCGTGATTTCTGAAGCGGGAATGATGGTAGGCCATGCTTCGGATCCCAGTTAGCAGGACCAAATCGAAATCACCGCGCTTCTGCGCGTACACAGGAGCTTTGTATGCCGGGAGCGGATCCTGACCGATATCGACCAGGCGCTGGGACGCGAACTCAATCTTTTTGCTTGGCGTCTTGAACCCATCTCGCTTATAGGTCTCATAAGCGAACGGAATATCCTTGAAGCCCGCTTCGCGGAGTTCATCGAACGCTATCCCGGTCTCCTTCAGCTGGAAATCGATGAACTCCTTATGGCTGTTCCACGGAAAAAGATTGAAATCAAGCAGACCCCGTGCATTGAGAGCGTCACGTAGACCGATCGCAATCTCGATGTCTGTTTTTGCCTCGCCACGAGGCGGCAGCGCCCGTTGCACAATTGAGATACAAGGAGCTCCCTGATCGATGGAGACGTCCTCTTCCTCGAGCAAAGTCGTTTTCGGCAGGACGAAGTCAGCAAGCTCTGCAGTAGGCGTGATGTGATCAGTCGCGACAACAAGCAGATCGAGCTTTTTCAACGCCTCGATGGTATTTTTGATGTCCGGGTAAGTGCAGGCGATGTTCACGCCGCTCACATAGAGCGCCTTGATCGGATATGGCTCGCCGGTATGAATCGCTCTGACGAGAGACGGGTTGTGGCTGGCCTTGGCCCAACTGTCCGGTCCCGACCATAGGGGAAACGTGTCCCCTCCGATGATTCGATGCTCGATCTCGGCGGGCAGACGAAACTTCCGCTCGCTTAGAACCGTGTAGTAGTCCCGGAAGCCGGATGCGCGCTTAGCAAGCCTATTTGCGCCTTCCTTGTCTATGTTTCCGGTAAGCGCCAGTAGGGCATGAAACGCTATCGCCGTCTTCACTCCGTTGGCCTGCGCATCGATCCCGTGACCGAGGATCATGCAGCCCGGCTTGAGATTGGCGAACAGACGAGCGCTCGTCACAATGTCGTCAACCGACAGCCCAGTTATTTCCGAGGCGGCTGCTGGCTCGTACGCTTGCGCACGCACGCGCAAGTCCTCAGTCCCGGTGCACCACTTTGCGACAAAGTCTGCGTCGTATAGATTTTCGGCAAAAATCACATGAATCATTGCCAGCGCGAGCGCGACGTCACTCCCTGGGCGTACAGGCAACCAATGGTCGGCGAGGCGCGCAATCGGCGTCCGCCGTGGATCAACGACGATTAATTTTGCCCCCTGTCGCTTCGCTTCCTTGATATGCATCCATTGCACGACGCTCGAATCGGACGGACTCTTGCCGATGACTAGTATGCACTTAGCCTTTGGCAACTCGTTTCCGGGCTGCCCTCCCACCCCCGTGAGCAAGGATGCTGTATATCGGCAGCCTTGACACAGGTCTTGGTTGATCATGCAGTTAGGGGAGCCGATGCTTCGCAACAACTGCGTCATTGCTACGCCGCGACTGACGAAATGATTCGACACCGCGCCGGCTATGGATAAGGCGCCGTGCCGACTCTTGACCTCACCTATCTGGTCCGCGATGCCGTCAAATGCTTCCGCCCAAGAAATTCGTTCCCAGCTTGAGGCCCCTCGACTGCCCTTACGGCGCATGGGATAAAGCGGACGATCGGCATGGTCACGAGCAGCGATTGGCGCATTCATGCCCTTTACGCAAAATGCACCCTTCGAGGCGGGATGGCTCGGGTTTCCGGTGATTTTGACGACCTTGCCCTCATCTACGTAAACCAACGAGCCGCACCGTACAGAACATTCCTTACACGTGCTCGGAATCGCAACCGCTGCCATGCGAACCACCCCACTAAAAGGACAAAAGCCTTCGCCTAGTCCGTAATCTCGAATTCGCCCATGATTTCCACCACCGCACGGCGCGGCAGCTCGGCGATGCCTACCGCAGCTCGCGCGTGCCTTCCGTATTCGGGGCCCCACAATTCGTAGAAAAGGTCGGATGCGCCATCGATAACCGCAAATTGACGTTCGAACCCAGGTGCGGAATTCACCATTCCCAGAAGGCGGACCACCCGCTTCACGCGGTTTAGTGTGCCGAGGTGAGCGCGAATTGAGGCCATCATAAGCAAGGCGACCGCACGCGAGGTCTGGTATGCCTCCTGCTCACTCACCTCAGTACCGACCTTCCCGTTACATTTAATGCCCGCCGGCATACCGTGGCGACCCGATCCATGGCCCGAGAGATAGAGTATCGGCCCTACTTGTACGCACGCAGTCCGATTAGGACTTGGATACGGATGTGGTTGCGGTAACGCCAACCCTAACGCCTTAATTTTTTCTTCTATGTCTAACATTGATTCAGTTCCCCAAGTGCGTCGTACATTCAAAGACGAATAAACACTTCACCGCCCTCGACTTTTACATCGTAGGTGCGGAGTGGACGATAATCATGAATTTCGCGGCCCCCCTGCTTCAAGTCAAAGCGCCACGCATGAAGCGGACAAGTGACTACAGTTCCTTCCACCTCTGCACGGTGCATTGGACCGGCCGAGTGTGGACATAGGCCGTTGAAGGCGTAGATTTCCCCGTCTAGGCGTGCGACTCCGACCTTTGCTTTCCCAATTTCCAGGAGCGTTATTTTTTCCGTAAAGTCCTGTTCCGCTCCGACCTTTGACCATTCGTTACTCATACCATCCCTCAGCAAAATATAGCGCGCTCTACATAGGAACGAACCGCTTCCTCCTGATACCCCATGTCCTCGATTTTGGGTCTTAGAAGGGACATGGCGCGGCCCACATCGCCGAGCAACCGCAATGTCTTGAATGGTTCTTCGAATGAGATACCTAGTGACATCGCAATGAGCGAAAAATAGTGGTGCGTCTCGACGCCGTATTCGATCTGCATTTTCACGTGCTGTCGGTAACAAGAGTGATACGGAACCACCAGTGCGTCGGCTTTGAGCTCACGCGCTTCCGCGAACATCTTCGCTTGGTCATCGGGTGGCATAGGGTGCACGGTCTGGCAATGGATACCGGGGCCGTGTGCGTATTGCGCGGGAATTATTTCGAGTCCAGGAATTTCTTTAATTAGCGCAAGCGCGCGGTCTGAATCTTTTTTTCGCTGCTCATTTATATCGTGATAGTGCATGATGACGCGCTTCCGTACCGGCTGTAGCTTTGGGCGCAATTGCTCAACGTAGTCTAGGAATAACTCCGAGACGTTCGAATGATGAAACGATCGTCCTGGTAGCTTGTGCTTCTCAAAAACCTCGTCGCAGTCTGGGCAGAAGGATAAAACCGTCTTCGGTTTTGCTCGCTTAAAGTGCAGCAATGTCTTCGTCGCGACTTCGCCTTCCAGGTCGACATCGCCAAGATTCTTATGGATCGATCCACAGCAGCTCTCTGGGCCACCCATAATTAAGAACTTCATCCCGAGTGCGTGCAAAATTTGCTCGGCGAGATATGGGACAAATATCGTGTAATGAGCATTACACGATATATGCAGTATGAGTGGCACTTCTTCGCTCTGCTTAGGTAATTCGGTCTCCCACTTAAACCCGGGCGGTGCTAACAATCTTCCGAGGGTCCTTGCTCCCTCGAAAGCGCTCGTATACGTTCTCCTTTTGACCGCTGTCATTCCTAGTTCCTTGCTGTTAACTGCCGGCCTACGACATAGGACAGATAGCTGTGAACGTCCATCAGCCGCGCTTAAGGCAACGCAGCAACTGCGTTTATCTCAATTAGCATCCGCTCATCCACCAGTCCGGTCACTTCCACCATGGTCGACGAGGGGGGGGCCTTGGGGAAGTATTGCCTCCGCACAGCATGAATTGCATCGAACTGCTTAATGTCTTTGACGAAGACAGTAACCGATACGAGGTCAGCGAGCGTTCCCCCGGCAGCCTCAATGGTGGCCTTGAGGTTTTCGCACACCTGTCGCGTCTGTCCGCTTATATCACCCGGACAGACCACGTTGCCGGTCTCATCCCGGGCTGTGAACCCAGACAAAAAAACGAGTTTTCCGGGTTGTGTAACCACGATTGCAGGCGACCAAACTCCCGCTGGTTTCGCTATTCCTTTCGGTTGCAATACTTGTTTCATTGCCATGCGTGACACTCCTTAGTGGGCTTTGTTTTTCGTTCTAGTCGAGCTTTGCGCCGGCCGCCTTTACGACCTTCGCCCATTTTTTCGACTCAGCCTTGATAAACGCCTCGAATTGCTCTGGAGAGCTTCCAACGGGGTCGAACCCAGAATCGATCAATCGCTTGCTAACGTCGGGCATATGAACGATCTTTACGATCTTGGCATTTAAGTCATTAACGATCTGTGGTGGTGTCCCTGAAGGAGCGAGCACCCCTTGCCAAGAGAGGGACTCGAAACCAGGTATCGTCTCTGCAACGGTCGGCACTTCTGGCACGGCCGGCGCTCTCTTTCCGCCGGAAACAGCAATGGCTCGTAGTTTTCCCGAGCGCACGAGCGGCATGGCCGGCGCCATCGTCGAAAACATAGCGTGTATTTGTCCGCCTATTAGTTCCGTAAGCGCTTGTGGGATCCCTTTATAAGGCACATGAGTGATCTTCATTCCCGTAAGGGACTTCAGTAACTCCATGTTCAAATGTGGCGATGCCCCGTTTCCAGATGAGCCATAGCTCAATTCGCCCGGCTTTGACTTCATAAAAGTGACAAATTCCGATACCGACGTTATCGGCAGTGATGGATGCACCACCAAAATCGTGGGCGCTGTTGACACGAGGGCCACTGGCGCAAAGTCGGCAACCGGATCGAAAGGAAGTTTGGAATAGAGGCTTGAGACAATTGCGTGATTGGTTGCCGCTAACAGGATTGTGTAGCCATCCGGCGGTGACTTTGCACTTATCTCGGCAGCAATGTTGCCTGCCGCTCCTGGGCGGTTATCGACGAGCACTTGCTGTCCGTACATTTCAGCCAGTTTGTGCCCCAACGTGCGAGCGACATTATCGCTTGCACTACCCGCTGGGTAGCCTGTGATGAACCTGATCGGCTTACTTGGGTAGGATTGACCATGAGATATGCCAACGATACTAAAAAGAAGAGACGCGAGAATCACCCTTAATGAGATCATTGCCCCTCCTTGTCGCTAATGGTCGCGTAGGACATCCAACGGCGTCTCTGCGGCAACCTGGTTTGCCACGCCTTATTACATCGTGTGTGCCACAACCGGAACCCGTCGCCCAAGACGTCTCGTTTGATCGTCATTGAGCAGGTCTGGTAGCGCTTCTACGTCCTAACGGACCTTACATTCCGCTACCCGGTCGCGCAGAACCATATCCGAACGATATGAAGTGCCTCGTTAGTCGGGGACGTTCCGACCCGCTCACAAGTAAAGCAAGTTTGATAAACGCTGGGCCGAAGGGCAATATGACTTTCAGCAACACCTTGTTCCTCCTGGCGCAACGGTCATCCGCGCGCAATACTAGTCGTGAGCCTGGCCTAAGTCGCCGGACGGCATAGTGAGATGCCTTCAAGCAAAGTGCCGCCTGATTTGCGTTTGATAAACCTTGGCCGGTACGGCAATATCGCTCGTTGCAACGTGGTGATGCAAAACGTGCAACGTGCTCGGATATGGAACGATGTGAGGGCAACGAGTGCTAATGGAAGACGCTAAGTACTTCTTGGAGATTTACAACGCTAAGGGTATTAGAAAAGCCGCGGAGCGGCTTAACGTTTCCGCGTCAATATTGAGCCGCCACATCACGGCTTTAGAGCGCTCGCTCGGCGTCTCGCTATTCGAACGCAAGTCCCAGGGAATGGCGCTTACACCAGCTGGAGAAGTGTACGCAAGGTATGTACGAGATTCACTGCTCGAAAAGAGGCGGCTCAAATCTGACCTATTCGAGCTACAAGGACTCAAGAAGGGCGCTGTACGAGTATATTCTCCAGAAGGTTACGCAGTTGACCTTGTAACGACCACAATAGTGAAGTTCCGCTCAGAACACCCGGGCATCAGGTTTCAGCTTGTTACTGGCAGTAGCGAGCAGGTGCTTGTGGCCGTGCAGGAAGGCGTGGCAGATATAGGTCTCGCCTTTACACCGGGACGTGTTGCGGGCGTAGACAGCGCCCTCAGCATAAATACCCCGCTATTGGCGGTGATGTCGCCTCGTCATCCATTTGCCACGAAAAAGCGGTTGAGCTTAAGTGAGGTAGTAGCGTGCGCGCTCGCGCTCCCCGATGAGAGATTTGGCATCAGACGCTTGCTGGACACGATGTGTGGCATCGAACATCTGGCCGCTGACCCAGCCCTTACTACGAACTCAGTAGCCGCCATGAAGAACTTCGCGAGACGAGATGGCGGATTAGCGCTTCTTCCAAAGATTGCAGTGGAAAGTGAAATATTGGCAGGCAGTTTGATTGGGGTGCCGCTTAAAAACCGAACCTTCAATAGGACGACGATCGAGCTGTGCGTCCTTGCGCGTCGCCGCTTGCCGCTTGCGGTCCATGCTTTTTTAAGGGAACTTAGGGAGCAGCGCCTTCTTGATGAAACTAATCGTTAGACCGCTTTGTTAGCCTGCGACGTGTATTCAAGACACGCACCCTTAGGACCTCGGGTCGTGCACAAGCGCATACACTAACGGTACGTTCCACGTCTCGCCCCACTGCGCATGTTGAACTGTCTCTCAATAATGACTTGTTAAATCCGTTCTTTTTGTCCCCTTGTGACGTTAGCGCTCGCCTGCTCTTAATTGCATTATTCAAATCAATGTCTGGAACATTGACGACAACATGCGCGTTGGGGTGGAGGCGTCTCAAACGCACTTGCCCCGTCGCGGTCCGGCGGCGGCCTTTCGGGTTAAAACACCTCGAATCGAGGTGCATCACTGGCATCACTGGCCGGTCAGCTAGCTGATTCGTCCGGTAATGCACTCCAAATTGGCGCACCGCGTTGCACAGTTTGCAACGCCATGTTGCCGCAAATCGCGTTGCCGTACTTTGATACGTTTATCAAACTGAACGTGTTGAGATGTTGCAGAGGGACGGCTCAGCGAACGACTCCAGCACTTGATTTCGCGAGGTGCCGCACGTCCCCGGACAAGTTGATTTTCAGTGAGGAAAACCGGTAGTGCGCGATTGGATCAGCGGCGCCCCATAAATGATGGCTGTCCGTTCGATAGACTGAAGTGAATCGAGAATCGCATGGCTGGCAGCTCATCGTTGTTTGTTGTCGTGGTTGCCAACGCAGTCGTCAGGACAGGAAAGCAGGAAAGCCTTTAGGAAAAATGCGAACCGGCTTTATGAGGAGTCTCGGCGAGGAGAGCCGCACATGAAAATTGCGCCAATTGTGGGGCGAGGACTGTTGCCGTTTCTTGCGACTCTAATTTGTCTGCCCAGCAGCGGATTGGGTGCAGATTATCCAAGTAAGCCAATACGCCTTATTGCTGGATATCCGGCGGGCGCCGCCAGTGACACGTTAGCACGCATACTTGCGGAGCGACTTGCGCAGCGAACGGGACATAACGTTATCGTTGATAACCGGCCCGGCGCGGCCGGCGACGTTGCGGCCGAGCTGGCAGCGAACTCGGCGCCCGACGGTCATACGCTACTCCTTGTGTCTACGAGCTACGGTATTCGCCCAAGCCTCACGCAGCGGCTTCGGTACGATGTAATCAAGGACTTCACAGCGGTAAGTCCAATAGCCTCGGCGCCTTTGATATTGGTAGTTAACACATCTTTGCCAGTGCAGTCTGTTCCCGACCTAATCAAACATGCGAGAGCGAAACCAGGTCAGCTGAGTTACGCTTCCTCAGGAACCGGCACGTCGCTTCATCTCGGCATGGAGCTATTGAAGATCTACGGTGGAGTCAACATAGTACATGTACCGTACAAAGGTGTACCTCAAGCTCTCGTCGAGGTAATGAGTGGGCAGGTCCAAATGATATTCTCCACGACATCGCCGGCCATACCCCTCATTAAAGCAGGGAAGCTTAGAGCGCTCGCGGTGTCAAGCGCTAAACGATCACCGGCAGCACCGGACGTGCCGCCAATCTCCGATACTTTTCCTGGCTTCGTGAGCGACTTGTGGTGGGGGGTGGCGGCCCCATCGGGAACGCAGACGAAAGTCGTCAATATACTTAATGAGGCAATTACAGGCGTAGTAAGCGCGCCCGACATAGCGGATCGTCTACGAGACTTAGGCTTTAGCGCGTTTACAAGCAGCCCTAAGGAATTTGGAGCATTTATTAAGGCGGAGATGGTCAAGTGGGCCAAAGTAGCGAAAGCGTCCGGCGTGCGGTTGGATTAGTTTTGCAGAAACTCAGTGAACTTTAAGGGGCCCGATACTATGAGCGCGAAACAAGTAGTTCAACCAAACGAAATAGCGCGGCCTGCCGGCGCGTGGTCGCCGGCGATCGTCGTAACGGAACCGCGCCGACTAGTGTTTGTGTCCGGATTTACCTCGAGGGATGATAAGGGACGGGTAGTTTGCGAGGGGGACATTAGCGGGCAGACCCGTCAGGTTTGCGAAAATCTAAAGGCTACTTTAGAGGCGGCCGGCGGTACGCTCGCGGATATCGTGTCAGTGACGGTTTTTACGCGCGATATCACGCAGTTTGATGCCATTCATGCGGTGCGTAGAGAATATTTCCCCATTGAGCCCCCGGCATCTACGATGGTCGAGGTCAGCCGCTTGGTAGACGAGCGATCGCTCATTGAGATCAATGCTATTGCGGTGTTGCGATGACTCCCGATACACGCAAAGTTCAGCTCATCGGCGGCGACTATGAACACACCATGGCCCTAAGTGGTGTGCGCGACGGCATCGAGATTAATTACGTCACCGGTTCGATCATGGATATTTTTCGACGCATGATCGCCGAGCGCGCGTACGAAGCATGCGAATTCTCGCTATCAAACTACATTGGGTTAAAAGCCAGCGGAGCTGATTGGCTTCATGCTATTCCCGTATTTCCGAACAGGAATTTCCGGCATAACACGCTTTTTGTGCGCCGTGACAGCGACTTAAATGACCCAAGGCAGCTGCGGAACAAAAGAATTGGTGTGCAGGAATATTCAATGACCGCTGCTGTGTGGGTGCGCGGATTTTTGAACGAGCAATATGGGATTCATTGGAGCGAACTCGACTGGTACTGCGAGGCGCGCCATCGGAGAGTTTCGCCGCCTGAGGGCGCACGGGTTATGGAGGTATCAACTGATATTGAGAGCCTGCTGCTCGCTGGCGACGTGGACGTTATCGTAGCTTTCGCCCCACAGGATGAAAAGTTGCCGATTAGCGAACGACGACTACGGCGTTTGTTTTCGAATCCCGAGGAAGTAGAGAGAGCATATTTCCGAGAGACTGGCATCTATCCGATTAACCATTGCGTCGTTATTCGCCAGGATTTACTAGGGCGGATCCCCGAAGTGCCGGCGACGCTGTTCAAGGCTTATACGGAAAGTAAAAGGCGCGCGTACGAGCGTGGAATTGGAGCGACGATGATTCCATGGGGAAAGCGCTACTGGACTGACGTTTTGGATTTCTTTGGAGGCGATCCTCTACGTTATGGAATGACCGCTGGAAACCGCAAAGTGGTCGGCAAACTCATAAGTTATCTTTATGAGCAACGACTCATTCCTCGTGAACTTCCAGTCGACGACTTGTTCGTCCAAGACAGCCTAACGTACCAAGAGTAGGTGTGGAAGGTGAATGCCAGCCTAGTGAGGCAGGCCAAACCACAGGACAGTGCTGAAACCGTGTCAACTGAAGAAGGCGACGTTTATGTCAGCAGTTTCGGTATTCGAGGCGGGAGGGTATCGCTACATCAAAGCGGTGTTCCAGTATTCCAGTGGCGTGGCTGCTGAACCAGGTTACGAGATACAACGGGCGCGATTTGCTAAGCCTCTGCCCCTCCTCAAGGCCTACGCTGCGGTAGAAGCACACCTTAAGGCAATACAACGCCCAATGACGGCATTTGCCGCGTGCGAATTGCGTTCACCTCAACAGTTCACCGAACAAGGGTTCTACGACTTTAACAAAGTATATGTGGAAACCCTTGAGCGGTGGGGTATCTACACCGGGGGCGATAAACCTGTGAATCCAGTCGCGCGGACAAACGTTTGCCCCATGTACAAGACGCCCGCGGAACCGGTGATGTACGCGTTCTCGTATACAGTTCCCCAGAAATCAGTCAGTAACTCGTCTCATCGGAGCTTCATTCTCGCGGGTGGTGGTGAGCGTCGGAGCACAGGGACCACACCGCGGGAGAGCATCGTTCGTTTTGAAGACACATCCCCAGAAGGAATGCGAGAAAAACTGTGTTTCGTCGTTGCAGAAATGGAGCGGCGATTAGGGTTGCTGGGCTTTACGTGGGACGATGTCGTGACTACTGAAGCGTATACGGTCCAGAACATCGGCCATTTGGTCGGGGAGATGATCGCTGCACGCGGTGCGGCCGAGGGCGGACTCATTTGGACCTACGCGCGACCGCCAGTAATTGGCCTGGAGTACGAAATGGATGTGCGAGGCGCTGCGCGAGAACTCGTCATTTAAGTAGGCGCGTGTCGTTTCGCGGTAAGCGTTCTCCGAAGGCCGTCTTGACGCGGTCAGAGTTCGTATCGTGTGTTCGAGGCAGGGGTGTTGATTTCGTCCACCCGCTGGCCGGTGGCTTGGGCCGAAGCGATGGCGGCGTCCAGGCGCT
>Ga0255338_1003956_pt1 | contig 16449 bp, 10 predicted proteins | sample MeOH1_35cm_T4_19_FD_203715 | JGI IMG/M metagenome (GOLD analysis project Ga0255338, IMG submission 203715) | Sandy soil microbial communities from University of British Columbia, Vancouver, Canada - MeOH1_35cm_T4_195 | ecosystem: Engineered > Artificial ecosystem > Sand microcosm > Unclassified ...
CCTCCGAGATGGTCGGGGCCGGCGCCTCCTCGAGCACCTTCTGGTGCCGGCGCTGGGTGGTGCAGTCGCGCTCGAACAGGTGCACGACGTGGCCGTGGGCGTCGGCGAGCACCTGGACTTCGATGTGCCGGCCGGACTCGACGTACTTCTCCACCAGGAGGGTGTCGTCGCCGAACGCCGACTGCGACTCCCGGCGGGCGGCGGCCACGGCGTCGGCGTACTCCCCGGGCGTGCGCACGATCCGCATGCCCTTGCCGCCGCCCCCGGCGGCGGCCTTCACCAGCACCGGGAAGATCGCTCGATCGGGCGTCTCGGAGAGCTCCTCGTGCGACCACGAGGGCACCACCGGGACCCCGGCGGCCACCGCGAGCTTGCGGGCCGCGTCCTTGCGGCCCATCTGCTCCATCACCTGGGCGGACGGTCCGACGAGCGTGAGGCCGGCGTCCTCGACGGCACGCGCGAACGCGGCGCGCTCGGAGAGGAACCCGTAGCCCGGGTGGATCGCGGTGGCACCGCTCGCGCGGGCCGCCTCGACGACCGCCTCGATGTCGAGGTACGACGGCACCGTCACCGACGCGTCGGCGGCCCGCACGTGCGGCGCGCTCACGTCGAGGTCGGTGCACACCGCGACGGTACGGATGCCCATCCGGCGCGCGGTCCGGATGACCCGCAGGGCGATCTCGCCGCGGTTGGCGATCAGGAGGGTCTGGATGCGGTTCGTCATCGACGCGGTCACATCCTGAAGATGCCGTAGGAGGGGTCCGGGATCGGAGCATGCGCCGCGACGGCGAGGCCCATCCCGAGGACGCGCCGCGTGTCGGCCGGGTCGATGATGCCGTCGTCCCAGAGCCGTGCCGTCGAGTAGTACGGCGAGCCCTGGTGCTCGTACTGGTCGCGGATCGGCTTTCGGAAGGCTTCCTCGTCCTCGGCGCTCCAGGTCTCTCCGCGCAGCTCCAGGCCGTCGCGACGGACGGTCGCGAGCACCGACGCGGCCTGCTCCCCGCCCATCACGGAGATCCGGGCGTTCGGCCACATCCACAGGAACCGCGGGTCGTAGGCGCGCCCGCACATGCCGTAGTTGCCGGCACCGAAGGAGCCGCCGATGACGACGGTGAACTTCGGCACCACCGAGCAGGCGACCGCCGTGACCAGCTTGGCGCCGTCGCGGGCGATGCCGTTGTTCTCGTACTCGCGGCCGACCATGAAGCCGGAGATGTTCTGCAGGAAGACGATCGGGGTCTTGCGTTGGTTGCACAGCTCGATGAAGTGCGCGCCCTTGAGCGCGGACTCCGAGAAGAGGATGCCGTTGTTGGCGACGATGCCGACCGGGTGGCCCCAGATCTTCGCGAAGCCGGTCACCAGGGTCTCGCCGTAGAGCTTCTTGAACTCGTGGAACCGGCTGCCGTCGACGACGCGGCGGATCACCTCGCGGACGTCGTACGGCGTGCGGGTGTCGGCCGGCACCACGTCGTAGAGCGACTCGGCCGGCTCGTGCGGCTCCTCGATCGCCGCCGAGGGGGTCTCGACTGATCGCTCGCTGGCGCTCGCTGATCGCCCACCGTGGGGCAGCGTGTCGACGATCGACCGGACGATCGCCAGCGCATGGGCGTCGTCCTCGGCGAGGTGGTCGACCACGCCCGACTTCCGCGCGTGCACGTCGCCGCCGCCGAGCTCCTCGGCGGTGACCACCTCACCGGTCGCGGCCTTCACCAGCGGCGGCCCGCCGAGGAAGATTGTGCCCTGCTCCTTGACGATCACGGTCTCGTCGGACATCGCCGGCACGTAGGCACCGCCGGCCGTGCACGACCCCATCACGGCGGCGATCTGCGGGATGCCCTCGGCCGACAGGTTGGCCTGGTTGAAGAAGATCCGGCCGAAGTGCTCCCTGTCGGGGAACACGTCGTCCTGCATCGGCAGGAACGCACCACCGGAGTCGACCAGGTAGACGCAGGGCAGCTTGTTGGCGCGGGCGACCTCCTGGGCCCGCAGGTGCTTCTTCACCGTGATCGGGTAGTAGGTGCCGCCCTTGACGGTCGCGTCGTTGGCGACGATGACGCACTCGCGACCGGCCACGCGACCGATCCCGGTGACGATGCTGGCGCTGGGGACGGCGAACTCGTCGTCGCCGTACATCCCGTACGCCGCCAGCGGGCTGAGCTCGAGGAACGGGCTGCCCGGGTCGAGCAGCGCGTCGATCCGGTCCCGGACCAGCAGCTTGCCCCGGTCGGTGTGCTTGCGGCGGGCGCTCTCCGACCCGCCCTGGCGCACCACCGCCAGCCGCTCGCGCAGCTGGTCGACGAGCTCACGCATCTCGGCTGCCACCGGACCACCTTCCCACGGTTAACGATCGTTAACCAACGATAGCGGGGGCGTGGCGCGGGCGCCAGCGGCCGACCCTGGCCGACGACATGTCCGCGGCACCGAGCGTTCATCGGGGCTTCCCCTGATGGGGGCCTGTCCGTGGCCCGGCCGCCGGAGGCTCACCCCGACAACTCCTGCTCCACGAAAGGCCTTCGATGAAGAAGAACCATCTCGCCAGGATCGGTCTGCTCGGTGCCGCGGCCGGAACGGCGTGCCTGCTCGCGACCGGCTCGGCCGGTGCCAGCGGCGGCTTCCACGTGTTCGGCGTGCCCGACGGCAACCCGCGGTTCGGCGTCGAGAGCAACGTGCTCACCCCGAGCGCGCACGAGGTTCCCGCTGCCTGGGGTGCCCTGCCCCTGACCAACCCCGACACCGCCAACGGCGTCACCCACTACGGCTACAACACCAGCAACGGCGGGCCGCTGACCCAGGCCGCCAACGAGGCCAACAAGACCGAGCCCGACAAGAACGTCTACCTGGTCCTCGGCGGCAAGCACTACCTCTACCAGGGTCACGAGATGGGGCCGCGCGGCTACGTCACGCGGATCAACCTCGACGAGACCGACCCGGCCAAGCGCGTGACGCTGATCAGCGACAAGGACGTCAACGGCAACGCGTACCCGACCATCGACGGCATCACCTGGGACCCGTTCAGCCACCAGCTGCTGCTGACCGCCGAGTCCAAGGCTCCCACCGGCGGTGTGTTCGCGGTGGCGCTCGACGGCAACGGCGACGCGGTCGACGGAAAGGCCAAGCGGCTCGACGCACTCGGCTCCGGCGGCTACGAGGGTGTCCAGAACGACAGCGACGGCAACGTCTGGCTGGTCGAGGACATCGGCGGCAGCGGCGTCAGCGGCGGCAAGGTGCCGAACAGCTACGTCTACCGCTTCGTGCCCACCAACAAGGCCGACCTGACCGCGGGCGGCACCCTCCAGGCTCTGCAGATCAAGCGCTCCGACGGCACCCCGGTCACCGCGTCGCAGGTGCAGGCCAACCCGTCGGACGCGTTCATCACCGACCTGCACACCTACGGCACGTCGTTCGCGACCGCGTGGGTCGACGTGCACACCGGCCCCGGCGCCTTCGACGCCACGGCGGCGGCCAAGGCGGCCAGCGCCACCCCGCTGAAGCGGCCGGAGAACGGCGTCTTCCGCCCGGGCACCGGGTTCCGCGAGTTCTACTTCACCGAGACCGGTGACACCTCGCTGAACAGCACCCTGCCCGGCCGGTTCGGCGGCGTCTTCAGGATCAGCCAGTCCTCGCCGAGCGCGAGCACCGGCCGGATCAGCATCGCCGCGGTCGGCGACGCGCAGCACGCCGGCTTCGACAACATCGCCTTCGCGAGCCGCGACAAGGTGCTCGTCGTCGAGGACGCCGGTGACGGCATGCACACCCAGCGCAACCAGCTCGACAACGGCTGGGTGTACGACGTCTCCGGCGACGAGGACCACGGCCGCGGTCACGGTCACGGTCACGGTCACGACGACGGTGACGCTCCCCGCGCCGTCCGGTGGCTGGCCGAGGGCCGCGACGCCTCCGCGACGTTCGACGCCGCCGGCGGCCCGTCGTACAACGACGGCGACAACGAGATCACCGGCATCCACGTCTCCGACGGTGACGCGGGTGTGAGCGGGATCCTCGGCGCCAAGGTGCCGAACGTGCACGACTCCGCCTGGCGGACCTTCTGGACCCAGCAGCACGGCGACAACGTGACCTGGGAGGTCATCTGGTCGCGCTGACCTGATGCCCGCGCCCGGCCCGTGTCGACATCCCGACACGGGCCGGGTTGCGTCTGAGCCCTTGCTCACAGCCCCGGCCACCGGGGTGAGCGGTCGTTAACGCGATGACTAGGCTGGGCCCGTGCCCGCCACCGTGACCAGTCGCCGCGACCAGATCCTCGAGGTCGCGGCCGACCTGTTCGCCGAGCACGGGTTCCACGGGGTGTCCATCGCCGACCTCGGGGCGGCCTGCGGGTTCTCCGGACCGGCGATCTACAAGCACTTCCGCAGCAAGCAGGCGATCCTCTCCGACATGCTGGTCTCGATCAGCGAGGAGCTGCTCCGCGAGGGCCGGCGCCGGGTCGAGGAGGCCGCCGACGACAAGGCCGCGCTCGCCTCCCTGGTCGACTGGCACGTCACGTTCGCGCTCGCACACAAGCCGCTGATCGTCGTCCAGGACCGCGACTGGTCGGCGCTCCCGCTGGAGGCGCGCGAGAAGGTCCGGACCACCCAGCTCGCCTACGTCGAGGTGTGGGTCAAGGTGCTCCGGTCGCTCCACGGCGGCCTCTCCGCCGAGCGCGCCCGCGCGCGCGTGCACGCTGGCTTCGGCCTGATCAACTCCACTCCGCACAGCGCGGTCGTCTCCGATGCGGAGATGCACGAGATCCTGAGCGAGATGGCGCTGCGCGCCCTGCTGCCCTGAGGCCGGCGTTGGCCGCCGGTGCCACGATGAGCAGATGATCGAGTCCTCTCCCTTCGTGGTCGTCACCGGCGCCAACGGCTTCGTCGGGTCCCACGTCTGCGCCGCCCTGGTCGACCGGGGCCTCCGCGTGCGCGCCGTCGTACGCCGACCCGGCACCGCTCCGGACCTGCCCGGGATCGAGGAGTGGGTCGGCGAGTTCCACGACCCCGCCCTCGCCGAGTCCGTCGTGGCCGGCACGAGCGCGGTCGTCACGACCGTGCACCCCCTCGGCGGCGACCGCGAGACCCAGCACCGGGTCGCCGTCGTCGGGACACCGGTGCTGGCCCGCGCGGCCCGGGACGCGGGAGTGGCCCGGCTGGTCCACCTCTCCACCGCCGCCGTCTACGACCGCTCGCCCGGACAGGGCGACGTGGACGAGACCGCCGCCCTCGTCGGCGACGACGCCAACGCCTACGCGGTGACCAAGCGCGACACCGACCTGGCGCTGGTGGAGGTCGACGGCCTGACCCGCGTGCTGCTCCGCCCGCCCGCGATCCTCGGCCGCGGCGCGACCTCGGTGTGGAACACCCTGCGTCCGGCCGAGATCCGCTTCGACGAGCGGGAGCGGCACGCCGTCCCCGGGCAGACCTTCGCCTGGGTCCACGTCCGGGACCTGGCGACACTGGCGGCCGACGTCGCCTCCGGCCGGATCGCCCCGGACGCCGGCCCAGATGCAGACCCCGGTCTGGGCCCGGTGCCCGGCGGCTGCACCGCGGTCAACGTCGCGTCCGCGGAGCGCGCCACGGTGCGTGACTACGTCGGGACGGTGACCGACGCCCTCGGCGTGCGACCCGTGTGGGACGACGCGCCCGCGTGGACCGGCCAGGTCCTCGCCGACCGCGCCCGCGGCTGGGGCTGGTCCCCGGCGGTCGGCCTCGCCGAGGCGCTCGCGGAGATCACCGACGGCCTGCGCCGCTGAGCCCGGCCCGGGTCGCTCAGTCGGCGTCGACCGGCACGAACCCCTTCGTGTGCTCCCCGTCGATGAGGTAGTGCCCGCCGGTGTACTTCAGCTGGAGCACCGTGGGACCTGGCCCGTTGCGGAAGTCGTCGAAGTGCACCTGGTAGCGGACGGTGAGGGCAGCCGGGTCGGCGGTGATGCCGAGCACCCGGCCGTTCGTGGCCCGGTCCCAGAACGTCCGGTACCGCTCGAGGCCGCCGCTCTCGCGCTGGAACTTCGGCGTCAGCATTGTCCAGGCCCGGTCGGGGTCGTCGGCCACCGTGGCGACGTAGTCGCGGATGAACGCCTCCATGCCCTGGGCGGTCGGCCGGGTGGCGGCGACCCCGGTGCCGCCCGAGGGATCGCCGGCGACGTCGGTGCGGTGGCCGCCTGACCCGTCGGGCAGGGCGGCGTACAGGACCACGGCGAGCAGCAGCGCCGCGGCCGCCCCGAGCCCGGCCAGCACGGCGACCGGGAGCCGCCGAGACCGCCGGGGAGCGGTGGTGTCGGGGACCGGCACGGGCGCAGACGCGGGCGCAGGCACCGTCAGCAGCCGGGTGCCGCCGTCGACGGCCGGCGCGGCGAGCGCTGCCGTGGCCGGCACGGCGGCGCGGCCCGGGTCGGTCAGGTAGTCGCGCACCTCGGTCATCGACCACCGTTGCGCCGGGTCGCGCACCATGGTGCCCTCGAGCAGCGGGGCCAGCCACCCCGCGTCGGGCAGCCGTGGCGGGTCCTCGTTGACGATCCGGTACAGCGCGGCGAGCACGTGGCCGTCCACGTCGTACGGCGGCCGGCCGGCGAGCACGTGGAACGTCGTCGCGCCCAGCGACCACACGTCCGCGGCCTCGTCGCCGCGGCCGCCGCTGGCCACCTCCGGGGCGATGTACGCGGGCGAGCCGGTCACCAGCCCGGTCCGGGTCAGGGACATGTCGGTCGCGACCCGGGCGATGCCGAAGTCAGTGAGCTTCACGACCCCGTCGCGCCCGACCAGGATGTTCGACGGCTTCACGTCGCGGTGGGTGATGCCGGCGGCGTGCGCCGCGACCAGCCCGTCCGCGGCCTGGCCGAGCAGCGGCGCCGCGTCGTCCGGCGACAGCGGGCCCCGCTCGCGCGCGAGCTGGGCGAGGGTGACCCCGTCGACGTACTCCATCACCAGCCAGTGCTCGCCGGTGTCGGGGTCGGTGACCACGTCGAAGACGGAGACCACGTGCGGGTGGTGGATCTGCGCGCTGAGCCGGGCCTCGCGCTCGGCCCGTGCCTCGTCCGTGTGGTCGGCACCCGGGAGCATCCCGATCCGCTTGAGCGCCACCTGCCGGCCGAGGACGGCGTCTCGGCCGAGCCACACCGCGCCCGTACCGCCGCGTCCTGCCTCCCGCTCGAGCGAGTATCTCCCTGCGATCACGTCACCCTCCCGGTCCCATTCCCCATCGTGCCCCGCTTCGGCACCGGACATGCGTGCCGCCCCACCCTCACAGCAGCCGGCTGATCTCCTCGTCGTACGCCGCCACGGCGGTGTCCGCGAGACCGTGGCCGGCGGGCGCCTCGCCGGCCAGCCGCAGGATCTCGGCCGCGCGTGCCGCGGCGTCACCGGGGGCCACCGATGGGCCCGGGTCGTCGAGCAGCCGCTCGCGGGTGCGGCCGCGGAGCAGCAGCAGGGCGTAGGGGTCGCCGTCGAGGTGCCAGGCGAGCTGGTAGAGCAGCGCCAGCGCGTGGACGCAGGGCTGGGCCCACGCGTCACACTCGCACGCGGTCTCGAAGTCCGCCGGGCCGGGCAGCACCTCGACGCCGGCCTGGTCGGCGTGCTCGACCAGGTCGGTCGGCAGGTCGCCGGACTCGAGCGCGGCGGTGAAGCCCGCCTCGCGGGCGAGCTCGTCGGTGAAGACCTGCCAGGCCGCCTCGTCGAGCTGGGCCAGCCGCAGCTGCGCCATCACCGACGTCGGCCCGCCACGGTCGACCACCACCGACGCCATCCCGGCGAGCACCATCACCGCGCCGAGCCGGCCGGAGCGGGCCAGCGCGCGGGCGGCGGTCAGGTCGGCGGCGTCGACCACCGTCTCCTCGAAGCTGCGCACCCAGGCGCGCCCCCACCAGGTCGAGCTGCGCGCCGCCGGACCGCGCACCCGGCCCACGCGCGGGAAGACGAGGGGGTCACCGCCGTGCCCATCCATGGGCCTATCCATGGGGGCTATCCATGGGGGGTCCGCAGGGTGACCAGGTCGCGCAGCTCGTCGTTCGACAGCTCGGTCAGCGCGGTCTCGCCGGCGCCCAGCACGGCGTCGGCGAGCGAGCGCTTGCGGGCGAGCAGCTCGCCGATCCGCTGCTCGATGGTCCCCTCGGTGACCAGCCGGTGCACCTGGACCGGCCGGGTCTGGCCGATCCGGTAGGCGCGATCGGTGGCCTGGTCCTCGACGGCGGGGTTCCACCACCGGTCGACGTGGATGACGTGGTCGGCCCGGGTGAGGTTCAGCCCGGTGCCACCGGCCTTGAGGGAGAGCAGGAACACCGGCACGCCACCGGCCTGGAAGGTCGCCACCATCTCCTCGCGCGCCCGCACCGGCGTGCCGCCGTGGAGGAACAGCGACGGGATGCCGGCCTCGTCGAGGTGCCGCTCGAGCAGGCGGGCCATCGCGACGTACTGCGTGAACAGCAGCACCGACCCACCCTCGGCGAGGATCGTGCCGAGCAGCTCGTCGAGCAGGTCGACCTTCTCCGAGCGACCCTTGATCCGGCCGTTGGCCTGGCGCAGGTAGTGCGCCGGGTGGTTGCAGATCTGCTTCAGCCCGGTCAACAGCGCCAGCACCAGCCCGCGGCGGGTGTCCTCGTCGGCCTCCTCGATGCGGCGCATCGACTCGCGGACCAGTGACTCGTAGAGGACCACCTGCTCCTGGGTGAGCCCGACGACCTGGTCGGTCTCGGTCTTCGGCGGCAGCTCGGGGGCGATGCCCGGGTCGGACTTGCGACGGCGCAGCAGGAACGGCTCGACCAGCTGCGCGAACCTCCGCGCCACCGACGGGTCGGCCCCGCTCTCGATCGGAGCGGCCCAGACCTTGCGGAAGGCGTTGCGCGAGCCGAGCAGCCCCGGCGTGGCCCAGTCGAGGATCGCCCAGAGCTCGGTGAGGTTGTTCTCCACCGGCGTGCCGGTCAGAGCCACCCGGCACCGCGACCCGATCAGCCGCAGGTTGCGCGCGGTCGAGGAGTTGGCGTTCTTGATGTGCTGGGCCTCGTCGGCCACGACGAGGTCCCAGGTCACCCGCGCCAGGGTCTCGTGGTCGGCGCGCATGGTGCCGTACGTCGTGAGCACGAACCCGAGCTCACCGGACAGGTCGCGCTGGCTCCCGTGGAACCGCCGCACCGGCACGCCCGGGGCGAAGTTGCGGATCTCCGCCTCCCAGTTGCCCAGCAGCGAGGCGGGGCAGACCACCAGGGTCGGCCCCGACGAAAGCCCGCGCTGCCGGCGGTGCAGGTGCAGGCCGATCAGGGTGACGGTCTTGCCCAGGCCCATGTCGTCGGCCAGGCACGCCCCGAGCCCGGCGCCGGTGAGCTCGGCCAGCCAGGTGAGCCCGTGCCGCTGGTAGTCACGCAGCGTGGCCCGGAGCCCTTCCGGCGGGTCGATCGGGCTGACCTGGGCGGCGTCGACGATCCGGTCGCGGACCTTCTCCAGCGTCGCGCCGGGGTGCACCTCGACCGTGGGGGCGTCGCCGTGCACCAGCGGATCGGCGAGGGTGCCGGTCAGGACCGCCTTGAGCGCATCGACCGGCTTCAGCTCGCGCCGGGACCGGGACCGGGCGTCCTGGCCGATCGCCGCGCGGGCGCGCCGTGCGGTCGCCGGGTCGATCACCATCCAGTTGTCCCGCAGCCGGATCACCGGGCCGTTGGCCTCGGCGAGCGCCGTCATCTCCTGGTCGGTGAGCGGGTCGCCGGCCAGGGCGAGGCGCCAGTCGAACTCGAACAGCGTGTCCGGCCCGAAGACGCCCGTCATCAGCGGGGCCCCGGCCTCGCCCCGCGGCGGCGTCCGCACCTCGATGCGCGCCTGCGGAGTCAGCTCGTGGCGCAGGCCCCGGGGCCAGAACACGTCGACGCCGATCCCGGCCAGCGCGCCGAGGCCGTGCTCGAGGAGGTCGGCGACCTCGTCGCCGTCGAGCAGCAGCCGGTCGGGCACCGAGCGCCGCAACAACCGGTCGAGCACCGGCCACGCCTGGGCCGCCCGCCGCAGCGCGACGCCGGCGCTCACCCGGGCCGCGCGGGAGAAGCCGTGCCCGTCCGCGGTCGGGGCGTCCAGCCAGAGCCGTTCCGCGTCGATGACGTGGGTGGCCACGTCGACCTCGTGCACCTGGGGTACGACGGTCAGCCGGCCGCCGGCCAGCTGCTCGTCGGGCGCCTCGATGCGCAGGCTCAGGTAGACCTCGCCGGGCAGGTCGTCGGCGACCGCCTTCTCGGCGAGGCGGTCGGCCAGCGACCGGCCCTCGGTGGCCGGCTTCGCCGAGACCGCGGTGCCTCCTTGCCGGGTCATCGTGTCGGCCACGGCGTCGAGCAGGGCGCGGATGATCTCCTCGGCCTCGTCGGCCTCGGTGCCGTCGTACGCGCGCGCGACGGCGAGCGCCCGCACCCGCTCGTCGTCCTCGGGCAGCATCGGGCCGACCTGCCAGGCATGACCCGCCGGGCTGCGCTGCAGTCGGCCGGCGGCGACCAGCTTCATCGCCAGCATCGTGGCCGCACCGAGCAGCGTCACCGACGCATGGGCCTCGTCCGCGCGCAGTGCGCGGGTCAGCACCGGGATCGCCCCGCGCATCGGCAGCCTGAGCGTGCGGTGCGGGGCGGTGAACTCGATCTCGCCGTCGCGGGGAGGGTCGGCGACGTGGAATCGGGCCGGACCCTGCAGCGGGACGAAGCTCACGTGCGCGCCCTCCACGGCGATCGGCGGTGCTGTGAATCTAGCCCCGGAAGCCAACCCCGCGAACCTAGCCCCTGGCACGGACAGCGGCGCCGACAGCGGCGCGCGGGCGCCGGACCCGCCATGATGGCGGGGTGACCGACACCCGAGACCAGCCGGTCCTGCGGGCCATCCAGGCCTACGCGGAGCGCCAGCCCGAGCTGCAGCACCTCACCCAGCGCTACGTCGCCCTGGTGACCACGCTCCTCGACGACGCCGGGATCAACTACCTGACCGTGACCGGCCGGACCAAGTCGGTGGCGTCGTTCGCCGCGAAGGCGGCCCGGGCGGGTGCGGGGAGCCCCGCCCACGAGGACCCGCTGCACGGCATCACCGACCAGATCGGCGTCCGCGTGGTCGCCTACCTGCTCAGCGAGGTCGAAGCGGTCGCGGAGCTCCTCGCCGACCAGTTCACGATCCTCGACGACCGCGACATGGGGCGGGAGACCGCCAGCCAGGGCCGGTTCGGGTACGCGAGCCGGCACATCCTGCTCAGCGCGGCCGAGCGCGACCCCGAGCTGCAGCAGCCGGCGTCGGTGCAGGTGCGCACGGTGCTGCAGCACGCATGGGCGGAGTTCGAGCACGACATCCGCTACAAGGGCACGGTGCCGGCCGAGCACGCCCCGGACCTCGACCGCCGGTTCACGCTGGCGGCCGGCCTGCTCGAGCTCGCCGACCGGGAGTTCTCCGAGATCCGTACGCGGATCCAGGCCGCCGGCCCGCAGCGCTCGGAGGAGGACGCCAACGACCCGCGGATCAGCGCCCACGACCTGGCGGCCTTCCTCACCGGCCAGTACGCCGACGCGGGCTGGTCCCGCACCGACCACTACGCCTGGATCTCCGGGCTCCTCCTCGAGCTCGGCATCACCTCCCTCGACGAGCTCGCCGGGCTGCTCACCTCCGTCGACAGCGCGGCGATCAACGCGCGCCTGGAGTACAAGTACCCGCCGGGCGCCGTCCGCCGTCTCGACGACGCACTCCTCGCCGTCTTCGGCCAGCGCTACCTCGACCTGCACGGCAACGCGCACCGTCGCGAGCTGCTGGCGACCCGGCTGGAGAAGCTGCGCGCGGAGGACGACGAGGCGTCGGCAAGCGACGGCTGAGCGGCTCCGCCCGGACCCAGCCGCTCAGTCGGCCACCAGGTGCGGGCCGTCGAGCCGGGCCGCGATCTCGCACGCCCCGGTCCCGACGTCGCAGCGGACCAGGGCCCCGTCGGGCACCGACGCGTCGGAGACGTCGAGCAGCACGTGCCCGTCGTCCTCCCACCGGGCGCTCGTGAAGCCCTGGTCGAGCACCGGCAGCTGCAGCCTGACGTTCTGCGACCCTCTCCGCGACCGCCCGTGGGGCGGCCGTTCGCGGACGTGGATCTCGCCGTCGGTGTCGGCGTACACGACCCGACGGCCGAGGGGGTCGCCGAAGTCCGCCTGCCGGGCGTTGATCTCGTCGTGCACCAGGAAGGCGTCGTCCTCGAGCACGCCGACGGCGAAGTGGGACGGCAGGTACTGCACCACGATCCCGCTCGCCGTGACCTGGCTGATCACGCCGTTGCCGAGCCCGGAGATCTCGTGGACCTGGTCGCGGGTGCCGCCGTCCGGGGTGGTCCAGACCCAGGCCCGGTTCGCGGCCGGCAGCGACGCGATCACCTGACCCTCCTCGGTCATGCCGTTGACCACGAACGGGTTGTCGCAGCAGCGCGGCGTCGCCGGGAACGCCTGCTCGTCGCTGAGGAGGGCGGCGCCTTCAGCGTCGACGGACTGCACCGCGACCACGGCCGGCCCGGCGCCCCCGGCGAGCCAGGCGACGTGGTGGCCGCTCGAGTCGGTCACGACCTCACCGCGGGAGTCGCTCCTGACGGTGGTGACCTCCGCGGTCGCGGTGTCGACCCGCACGATCGCTCCCGACAGGTAGGCGACGTACAGCCAGTGCCGGGTCTGCACGATCGCCGACGGCTCCTCGGCCAGCGCCACCTCCCGGCCACCACCGAGGTGCAGCGACGTGCGCACGCTGAAGGCGACCCGGGGCTGCTTGCCGTCGGGGAGCATCGAGACGAACCGCGGGATCGCCACCGACGGCTCCGGCCGGCCCGGGTCCTCGCCGCCGGACGTGCGCGCCTGGACCAGGTTGCCCAGCGCCAGTCCGGCGAGGACCAGCGCCGCAGTCCCCGCGGCCCAGCCGAGCCCCCGGCGGGTACGCCGGCGCCGGGCCCGGTGACCCTCGGCGATCAGGGACGCGACCGGCGGCAGCGGCACCTCGGCCTCGTGCGCCCGGCGGACGAGCTCGTCGCGGAGCTCGGCCGGGTCGACGCCGGTCTCGAGCGCGAGGACGTCCGCGGTCACCGCCTCGGTCGAGCACCCGAGCGTGTGCGCGATCTCCGCGTCGGAGAGCACCTCGTAGTGGCGCAGCACCAGCACCGCGCGTTGCCGGGGCAGGAGCCGGCCGATCTCGCCCCAGAGGGTCGGCCCGTCCTCCCCGGGGCCGGGCGCCGCGGCGTCCTCCGCTCCGCGCCCGCCGGCGGCGGTCGCGGCCAGGATCGCCTTCACCAAGTCGTCGGTGGCCGCGTGCTCCTCGAGGTCCGGCCAGACGAGGTAGGCGCGCACCAGCGCTGCCTGCGCGACCTCCTCGGCGCGACGCGCTCCGACCAGCAGGGTGGCGAGGCGGTAGAGCATCGACCAGCGCGCGGCGACGTATGCCGCGAACGACTCGTCGACCACCATGTGCCCAGCCTCCCCCCGGGACCACGTGCGCGCGGGGGATTCGGTTCAGCCCGAATCGCGGGTCGGGCGCCGGTCAGGTCTCCGAGCCGAGCGCGAGCGGCAGGACGGCGGCGGCCCCGTCGGTGCGCAGCCAGTGCGCGGCCAGGGTCATCGACCAGCCGCTGGCAACGAGGTCGTCGACCAGCAGCACGCGCTGGTCGGCGACGTCGGCGGCGCGGAGCTCGTGGCGCCGGGAGACGGCCGCGATCCGCTGCGCGGAGTTGGTGGCACCGTGGCCCGGCTCGACGGAGTCGTCGCGGATCACCACCCGGCCGAGCACCGGCAGCCGCAGGTGCCGCGACAACCCGTCCACGAGGCTGTCGAGGAGCACCGGGTGGGTGCGCGACTCGAAGCCCACGATGCCGTCGGGTCGCGGCGCCCAGTCGGCGAGGGCCGCGACCACGCCCTGCACGAGCGCGACCGGCACCTCCTGGTCGGGCGCCCCCGGGCGGAACAGGTCGCGCAGCGCCTGCCCGAGACCGAGGTCGGTGAGCCGGGCCACGACCCGCCCCTCCTCGGCGCCGGTGATCTTGCCCTTGAGGTCGAGCCCGAGGTTCGCCAGCGCGGTCGGCCAGAGCTTGCGCGGTGCCAGCGCCACACCCGGCCGGGTCAGGCGCCGGCCTGCGTTCGCCACCGCCGCCTCGGAGACCGACGCCGGGACGCTCACGCCGCCGCAGTTGTCGCAGCGCCCGCAGTCCTCGGCGCCCGGGTCGTCGAGCGCTTCACGCAGGAAGCGCATCCGGCAGCCCGTGGTGGCGACGTACTCGAGCATCGCCGCCTGCTCGTCGCGACGGGCAGCCGCCACCCGGTCGTAGCGGTCCTGCTCGTAGACCCAGTCCTGCCCGGTGGCCGTCCAGCCACCCTGGACCCGGCGTACGGCGCCGTCGACGTCGAGCACCTTGAGCATCATCTCGAGCCGGTTGCGGCTCAGGTCGACGTAGGTCTCCAGGGTCGCCGTCGACATCGGCCGGTCGCTCTCGGACAGTGCCTTGAGCGCGACCCGCACGTGCTGCTCGGCGGGGAAGGCGAGCGAGGCGAAGTAGCGCCAGATGTCGCGGTCCTCCCGGGCCGGGAGGAGGATCACCGACGCGCGGGCGCCGTCGCGAAGGCCACGACCGGCGCGGCCGACCTGCTGGTAGTAGGCGACCGGCGACGCCGGCGCGCCGACGTTGACGACGAAGCCGAGCCGGGCGTCGAAACCCATGCCGAGGGCGCTGGTCGCGACCAGCGCCTTGAGCCGGCCGGCGAGGAGGTCCTGCTCCAGGGCGAGCCGCTCCGTGGTCTCGGTCTGCCCGGAGTACGCCGCGACGTCGTGGCCGCGCTCGCGCAGGTAGCCGGCGATCTCCTGGGACGCCGCGACGGTGAGCGTGTAGACGATGCCCGACCCCTCGAGGTCGTCGAGGTGGTCGGCCAGCCAGGCCAGGCGCTCCTCGGGCCGGGCCAGCTCGAGGACGGCCAGGCTCAGCGACTCCCGGTCGAGCTCGCCGCGGAGGACGAGGACGTCGGCCTCGGCGCCGTCGTGCACCGCGAGCTGCTCGGCGACGTCGCGGGTCACGCGCGCGTTGGCGGTGGCCGTGGTGGCCAGCACCGGGATGCCGGCCGGCAGCTCGGCGAGCATCTGCCGGATCCGGCGGTAGTCGGGGCGGAAGTCGTGACCCCAGTCGGAGATGCAGTGCGCCTCGTCGATCACCAGCAGGCCGGCCGACTCGGTCAGCCGCGGCAGCACCTCGTCGCGGAAGCCGGGGTTGTTCAGCCGCTCCGGGCTGACCAGGAGCACGTCGACCTCGCCGGCCGCGATGTGCGCGTGCACCTGCTGCCACTGCTCGCTGTTGGTCGAGTTGATCGTCACCGCGTGGATGCCGGCCCGCTCCGCCGCCTCGATCTGGTTGCGCATCAGCGCCAGCAGCGGCGAGATGATCACCGTCGGGCCGGCGCCCTGCTCGCGCAGGAGAGCCGTGGCGACGAAGTACACCGCCGACTTGCCCCACCCCGTGCGCTGCACCACGAGAGCCCGGCGCTTGTCCTCCACGAGTGCGGCGATCGCGGCCCACTGGTCGTCGTACAGGGTGGCGTCGTCGCGCCCGACCAGTGCGCGCAGGTGCTTCTCGGCCTGCTCGCGGGTGTCGGTCATGCGGCATGTCTACCAGCGGGCTGGGACGAGACCCCATCTACCGCGGTGCTGTGGTCGAAAGACACCCGCACAGCGCGTGTTCACACGCCATAACACCGCGTTACATGGGGCCCCTGGCCTCACTCCCGGTGGACGACCACCGCGCCGGTGTTGGTGACCACGCCGAGCAGGTCGGGGGTGGCCAGCAGCTGGTAGGGCCAGTAGGTGGTGTTGATCCCGTCGACCGGCAGCGGGTAGCCGACCTGGGACCCGTCGTGGACGTCGAGGGCGAGCAGCTCCGAGGTGGTCGGCACCAGCACGTGGGTGTCGTCCAGCGAGGGCATCTGGGCGAGGGTGAAGCCGTACGGGAAGTAGGTGCGGTCGGTCGGCACCTTCTTCGTCCACAGCAGCGTGCCCGCCGTGGCGTCGTACCCGTAGAGCGCGGAGGCCGACTTCATCACCACGACGCCGTCGCGCAGCGTGGACTCGAAGGCGGCGTCCTGCGGCTCGACCGACCACGCCTCGTCGCCGGAGCCCGAGAGGGCGAAGAGATGGACGCCGTCCGCGCCGCGGCGCACCGCGACCACGCGGCCGTCCGCGACGCCGACCACGTGCACCAGGGTGTCGGCGTCGGCGCGCCAGGTCCACGCGGGGCTGCCGTCGCCCGTGTCCACTGCGGTGATCGCCGCGCCGGCCTTGGTGTGCGGCGCCTGGTCCGCGAGCCGGAACTCCTCGGTGCCGCCGGCCACGACCACCTCGTCGGTCAGCGGGCCGACGTAGTCGGCGCGGCCGACCCCGGCGTAGCTGCGGCTCCAGAGCGTCCGGCCGGTGCGGCTCAGCCGGGTCAGCGCCACCGTGCCGTCCTTCGGGTCGCCGTCCGGGAGGGCCGTGAGCACGC
>Ga0255338_1003957_pt1 | contig 16448 bp, 12 predicted proteins | sample MeOH1_35cm_T4_19_FD_203715 | JGI IMG/M metagenome (GOLD analysis project Ga0255338, IMG submission 203715) | Sandy soil microbial communities from University of British Columbia, Vancouver, Canada - MeOH1_35cm_T4_195 | ecosystem: Engineered > Artificial ecosystem > Sand microcosm > Unclassified ...
TCGACGTTCAGGATGCGCTGCTCGCGCGCGTTGCATTCGGCGATCAGGCGATCCGAGGTCAGGCGCCGGCCGTCGGCCGTGATGCAGCTGTAGATCGCGCCGATCGACGGCGGCTTGCCGGCCTGCTGCGCCCGAGCCAGCGCGGGCAGGGCGGCAACGACGAGGACGAGGGCGGTGCGGAGGAGCAGCATCAGACGCCGTAGCGGTCTCGATAGGCCTGCACCGCGGCCCGGTGGCCGGCGGCGGCAGGGTGGCTGGTGGTGTCCAGATACTGCAGCAGATCGCCCAGGCCGGCAATCGCGGTCACCGGCAGTTGCAACTGCTGCGTGACGTACTGCACCGCCGACCAGCTCATGTCGACGCCGTTCTCGGCCGCCTTCTCCTGACGGTCCAGCGCGATCGCCACGCCGCAGGGCGTGGCGCCGGCGGCTTGGATCATCGCGATCGACTCGCGCACCGAAGTGCCGGCCGAGATCACGTCGTCGATGATCAAGACCCGACCCCGGACCGGCGCCCCGACCAGGGTGCCGCCCTCGCCATGGTCCTTGGCTTCCTTGCGGTTGTAGGCGAAGGGCTTGTTGTGGCCCAGCCGCGCCAGCTCGATCGAGACCGCCGCCGCCAAGGTGATGCCCTTGTACGCCGGGCCGAAGATCATGTCGAACTGCAGGCCCGAGGCCAGCAGGCGCTGGGCGTAGAAGCCGGCCAGGCGGCCCAGCTTGGCGCCGTCGTCGAACAGGCCGGCGTTGAAGAAATAGGGGGAAAGGCGCCCGGCCTTGGTCTTGAACTCGCCGAAGCGCAACACGCCCGCCTCGACGGCGAAGGCGATGAACTCCAGAGCCAGGGGATCGGGCGAAGCGGGGGCGGCGGCGGCATTCATGCGCGGCATTGTAGGGGCGGAAAAAAGCCCGGCCCCTGGCGGGAACCGGGCTTGCCGGGCTGACCCGGGCGCCGTCAGGCGATCAGAAGATCGCCTTGAACTGCACGCCCCAGGTGCGCGGGTCGTTGATGAAGCCGGTGAAGTTGTTGAAGTCGATCGCGCCGGTCACGCGGATCTGGTTGGTGATGTTGCGACCGAACACGGCGGCTTCGTACTTGCCGTTGTCCCAGATATAGCCGACGCGCAGGCCGCCCTCGGTGAGCGCCTTGCCGGTGAACTCGACCGAGTCGTACAGGAAGAAGTTGACCTTGGAACGGTAGGCCCAGTCGGTGTAGACGTAGTACTCGTTGCCGGCGGCGGTCGGGAAGCTGTAGCGCGCCGTCAGGTTGGCGATCCACTTGGGCGCGTTGGGCAGCGGGTTGCCGTAGATGCTGTAGTTGCCGTTGGCGTCCTTGGGATCCAGCACCGTCGGGTTGCTGCCCGAGCGCGGCAGGGCCAGGCTGCGGTCCTTGATCTTGGTGTCGTTGTAGCTGCCGCCCAGGGTCACGAGCAGGCGCTCGGTCGGCAGCAGGTCCAGGTTCAGCTCGAAGCCGCGGCCCTCGCCCTTGCTGGCGTTGAGCAGGGTGTTGCTGTTGTTGGTGCCGCCCACGGCGGTCAGTTGCTGGTCCTTGACCGTGTAGGTGAAGACGTTGGCCGACAGGCGCGCGCGACGCTGCCAGAACTCCGACTTCACGCCCGCCTCATAGGACGTGACGGTCTCGGGGCGGGCCTTGGACATCGCGCCGAAGCCGCTGGCCGGGTAGATCGACGCGGCGCGGAAGCCGGTGGCCACGCGGGCGTAGAGGTTGGTCTCGGGCGTCAGCACATAGGTGGCCGAGAGATCCCAGTTCACCTTGTTGTTGTTGGTCGCGTCGCTGGTGCCCTTGCTGGTGTCGACCTTGCCGGTGGTCGCCAGCGTCTTCTTGTCATGCGTGTAGCGCAGGCCGCCGCGCAGCTTCAGCTCGCTGCTGATGTCGTAGTTGACCGAGCCGAACAGGGCCCAGGCCTTGTTGGTCTGGCGCGTGCTGACCAGGGCGTCGGCGGGCGCGGCCAGGTAGTCGACGCTCTCCATCGTGTACTTCTCGTCGAACAGGTAGAGGCCGCCCTGCCAGCGCAGCGGACCGCCGGCGTTGGACTCGAGGCGCAGTTCCTGCGTCAGCTGGCGGTGGTCCTTCAGCGCGTCCGAGGTCTCGGAGCTCCAGAACACATTGCCTTCCTTGTCGAACGGCGAGGGCTTGACGAAGTTGTTGATGTAGCCGCCGTCGACGTCGGCGCGGCTGAAGGGCTGCACGGTCTCGATCGCGGTGATCGAGTGCAGGGTGAAGCCGTCCAGGGCCCACTTCAGGCGCGCGCTGGCGCCGGTGGCGTGCAGGCGCTGCACATTGGTGGCGTCGATGTACATCTTGGCCGGGTCGAAGCCGTCCACCAGGTCGTTGGTGCCGGGCTTGATGATGCTGGAACGGAACAGGCGCGGCGAACCGTCGAGCTCGCGGTTGTGCAGGTTGAACAAGGCACTGAAGGCCTTGTTCGGCTCGTACAGCGCCTGGATGCGCACGGCGCGGTCGTCGTAGCCCTCGGTCTCCTGGGTGCCGGCCGCGTGGTTCTGGTTCTTCACCCAGTTGTCGCGGTGCTGCACCTGCGCCGAGACGCGCGCGGCCCAGTCGCCGCCCAGCGGCAGGTTGAACGCGCCCTCGACATTGGACGTGCCATAGCTGCCGTAGGACAGGTTGACATAGCCTTCCTGCGTCTTGCTCGGCTTGACCGAGTCGAACTTGACCACGCCGCCCGGGGTGTTGCGGCCGAACAGGGTGCCCTGCGGGCCGGCCAGCACTTCGACGGCCTTCATGTCGAAGACCGGGAAGCCCTTCAGGATCGGGTTCTCCTGCACCACGTCGTCATAGACCAGGGAGACCGGCTGCGAGGCGTTGAGGCGGAAGTCGGTGTTGCCGTAGCCGCGGATGTAGAAGCGCGGGAAGGCGCGGCCGAAGGAGGACTCGATGTTCAGGCTGGGCACGCGGCCCGACAGGAAGCGCACGTCCTGGCCGCCGGAGTTCAGCACGTCGAGCTTCTCGCCGCTGATGCTGGAGACGGCGCTGGGCACGTCCTTGATGCTCTCGGTGCGGCGCTCGGCGGTGACGGTCACGGTTTCGAGCTGGGTCTTCTCGCTGGTCTGGGCCAGGGCGGGCCAGGCGGCAAGAGCCAGGCTGACGCACAGGGCAAGCTGCAGGGGGCGATTGGCGTGAGGCTTGTGGCTCATGCAGGGTCTCCGAGAAAGGGGTAAGGCTTGGAATTCTTCGGGGCCGGAGCGCGGCAGAATCGCCGCCTTCGGCAGGCGCCCGAATCTAGCAATTCACGCGCCGGGAAGTCACCTTGCTGTCACAAACGCGGGGCTTTTCTGTCGCGAAAACCCCGCACCGGTCCCGCTGCGATACTGGCGCCCGCCTCTCCCCAGATTCACGCAGCAACCCGGAGCTTCCAGACGTGCGCATCATCTCCGCCAACCTCAACGGCATCCGCTCGGCCGCCAACAAGGGCTTCTTCGACTGGCTGCCGCAGCAGCAGGCGGACGCGGTCGGCGTGCAGGAAGTCAAGGCCCAGCACGAGCATGTCGACGGCCAGTTCTGCAGTCCCGGCGACCTCAAGGGCCACTTCCACTACGCGCAGAAGAAGGGCTACTCCGGCGTGGGCCTCTACACCCGCGAGGAGCCCAGCGACATCATCACCGGCTTCGGCGTCCAGGAGTTCGACGACGAGGGTCGCTGGATCGAGAAGCGCTTCGACAAGCCCGGTCGCAAGCTCAGCCTGATCAGCTGCTACTTCCCCAGCGGCTCCAGCGGCGAGGAGCGCCAGCAGGCGAAGTTCCGCTTCCTCGATGCGATGTACCCGCACCTGATGGCGCTGAAGGCCGAGCGCGAGTTCATCCTGGTCGGCGACGTCAACATCGCCCACAAGGAAATCGACCTGAAGAACTGGAAGGGCAATCTGAAGAACAGCGGCTTCCTGCCCGAGGAGCGCGCCTGGGTCACGAAGCTGATCGATCCCGACCAGGGCGGCCTGGTCGACGTGTTCCGCACCCTCAACGACAAGCCCGAGCAATACACCTGGTGGAGCAACCGCGGCCAGGCCTACGCGAAGAACGTGGGCTGGCGCCTGGACTACCACTTCGCCACGCCCAAGCTGGCCGCGCTGGCCCGGCGCGAGGCGATCTTCACCGGCACCAAGTTCAGCGACCATGCCCCGCTGACGATCGACTACGACTTCAAGCTCTGATCCGCCGATCCCGGCGCAGGGGGCCGGGATCGGGACGGCGCTCAGTTCAGGGCGGACGCCGGCCCGAAGAACTCGTAGCGGGTCTGCTGCTCGGGCACGCCCAGCGACCGCAGGCCGCGCTTGACCAGGGCCATGAAGGGCTTGGGGCCCAGGAAATAGGCGTCCACATCGCTGGTGCCCGGCAGCCACTGCGCCAGGCGGGCCGGGTCCAGCCGGCCGACCGCGTCGGCACCGTCGGCGGCGCCGGCCTCGTCATAGCAGTAGAAGCGCTTGAGCTGCGGATGGCGGGCAGCCAGGGCGTCGATGGTTTCGCGAAAGGCATGGGCGGCCTTGTTGCGGGCGCAATGGATGAAGTGGATGGTCCGCCCGGTCTTCAGCGCCTCGCTGAGCATCGCCAGGGTCGGCGTGATGCCCACACCACCGCTGATCAGCAGCAGGGGCTTGCTGCCCGCCTCCAGCGTGAAGACGCCCGAAGGCGGGAACAGCTCCAGCGTATCGCCCTCGCCGACGCGCTCGTGCAGGTGGTTGGAGACCACGCCACCGGGCTCGCGCTTGACGCTGATGCGCAGGTCCCTGCCGTTGGCCGCGGCTGAGAGCGAATAGTTGCGGCGCAGCTCCTGCCCGTCGATCGTCAGGCGCAGGCCGATGTACTGGCCCGGCTTGTGCGCGATCACCGGACCGCCATCCACCGGCACGAGGTGGAAGGAGCTGATCTCGCTGCTCTCCGCCACCTTGCGTGCGACGCGGAACTCGCGGGCACCGCGCCAGCCGCCCGTGGCCGCGGCATTGGTGGCGTAGACCTGCTCCTCGGCGGCGATCAGGATGTCCGCCAGCTGCTGGTAGGCCGCACCCCAGGCGGCCAGCACCTCATCGGTGGCCAGCTCCGCGCCCAGCACTTCCCGGATCGCACGCAGCAGGCAGGCCCCGACCACCGGATAGTGCTCCGGCAGGATCTGCAGCGCCACATGCTTGGCGATGATCTGCGCCGGCAGCTCGCCCAGGGCTTCCAGCCGGTCGATATGGCGCGCGTACATCAGCACACCGTTGGCCAGGGCGCGCGGCTGCTCGCCGCTGGCCTGATGGGCCTGGTTGAACAGGGGACGCACCTCCGGATGCTCGGCGAGCATGATCCGGTAGAAATGGGTGGTCAGCGCCTCGCCCCCGGTTTCCAGCAGCGGTACGGTCGATTTGACAATGGCGCGTTGAGCAGCGTTCAGCACAGCGTTTGACTCCTTCAGGAATGGAATGGATGCCTTGAGCCAGCGCAATGAACATGCCCGTCGTCCGCTTGTGATAAATCAATCGCTTGCGTGGGAAAATGTTCAAATGACTCATAACGAATCGAGTCATAAAGACTCCGAAGGAGTCGCTATGACTCATCACCAATGGATCAGGCCGCTGGTGCCGCTGGTGGCGGACCTGTCGCAGGAGCTGCCCGAGCCCGAGCGCTACCGGCGCCTGCTGGAGGCACTCCGGGCCCTGTTTCCCTGCGACGCGACGGCGCTGCTGCAACTGCAGGGCGAGCATCTGGTGCCCCTGGCCATCGACGGCCTGAGCCGGGACACCCTGGGACGGCGCTTCCGCATCGCCGAGCACCCACGCTTCCAGGCGCTGCTGGAGGCCCCGCAACCCCGGCGCTTCGCCCCCGGCAGCCCGCTTCCCGACCCCTATGACGGATTGATCGAGGGCCTGCAGGGCCAGCTGGAGGTGCACGACTGCATGGGCTGCGCGCTGCAGGTCAACGGCCGGCCCTGGGGCCTGCTGACCCTGGACGCACTGCGGCCCGGCAGCTTCTCGGCCGGGCATCTGGAAGCCCTGCAGGCCTTCGGCAATCTGGCCGCGGCCACGGTCGCGGCGGCCATGCGCATCAACCAGTTGGCCCTGCGGGCCGAGAGCGAGCACCAGCAGGTGGAGCGCTACCGCCGCGCCGCCGGCCAGCCCAGCCGGCAGCTGCTGGGCCAGAGCGCGGCGCTGAAGCAGTTGCTCAAGGAGATCGAGCTGGTCGGCCCCAGCGACCTGACGGTGCTGCTCACCGGCGAGACCGGCGTCGGCAAGGAACTGGCGGCGCAGGCGCTGCATGCGCACTCCCGGCGTTCCGAGCGGCCCATGGTGAGCCTGAACTGCGCGGCGCTGCCCGACACCCTGGTCGAGAGCGAGCTGTTCGGCCATGTGCGCGGCGCCTTCACCGGCGCCGTCAGCGAGCGCCAGGGCAAGTTCGAGCTGGCGGACGGCGGGACGCTGTTCCTCGACGAGGTCGGCGAGCTGCCGCTGATGGTGCAGGCCAAGCTGCTGCGCGTGCTGCAGAGCGGGCAACTGCAACGCCTGGGCTCGGACCGCGAGCATCGGGTGGACGTGCGGCTGATCGTCGCCACCAACCGGGACCTCGCGGCCGAGGTCCGCGCCGGCCGGCTGCGGGCGGACTTCTATCACCGCCTGAGCGTGTTCCCGCTGCGCGTCCCGCCGCTGCGCGAACGCGGCCGCGACGTGCTGCTGCTGAGCGGCTTCTTCCTCGAGGAGAACCGCTCCCGCCTGGGCCTGGGCGGCCTGCGTCTCGATCCCGACGCACAGGCCGCCCTGCTCGCCCACGACTGGCCGGGCAATGTCCGCGAACTGGAACACCTGATCGGCCGCAGCGTGCTCAAGGCCCTGGGCCGGCAGTCCCCGCGCCCGCGCATCCTGACCCTCAAGGCCGCCGATCTGGACCTGCCTGCGCCGCATCCGGCCGCCGCCGTGGGGCCGAGCACCGCGCCGGCGGCGGATGAGCCGCCTGCGGCCGCGGACCAGGGCCTGCGGCAGCAGGTCGAGGCCTACGAGCGCATGCTGATCCGGCAATGCCTGGAACGTCACGACGACAACTGGGCCGCCGCGGCCCGGGCCTTGCGCATGGACCGGGCCAACCTGGTCCGCCTGGCGCGCCGCCTGGGCCTGGCGCCGACCTGAGATCGCCGGGTCAGCCGGCGTCTTCCGGCAGGCCCGCCCGGCCGAACAGATCCTCGTCGACCCGCCCGGGGCGGGTCGCGGGAAGCGTGCCGCCCAGGTTGACCAGGTGCCGTGCCCACTGCGGGGCGGCCATGCTGGTGCCGGCCAGCCGGGCTTGCGCCCCCGCCAGGCCGGCCTGGGCGCGCACCCCGCGCAGGGCACGGCTTTCATCGGTGGGCTGGCTCACCGTGGGCCGGGCGCCGCGCTGCTCCGGCGCCCCGGACGCGCCGGCCGATGAATACAGGGCATGCCCGGCATCGTCCAGGCGGAAGCCGGCGGCGACATGCAGCCGGGCTTGGCGCGCGCCGGTGGCGATGCCGTTGAGCGTGCCGCGGCGCCGCAGCACGGCCCCCGCGCGCGGCCCGGCATTGGCGGGATCATGGTCGGCGTCGTCCTCGGGGGCTCGCAGATAGGCCAGCGCACCGTCCGGGGCATCGACAAAGTAGGACTGGCGCCCGCGCAGCCGCGCGCCCATGTCCTGGTCGTTGCGGGCGATGTAGGCGTGCATGGGCAGCGGCCGCCCCCCCTTCAGGCCGGTCCAGCTCAGCTGCCAGTCGCCATGGGGCGCGGCCGGCGCGCGCCCGTCCGGCACTTCCGTCGCCTCCACCACCAGCAAGGCCATGGCCTCGCCGGCACCGCCCCGGCTGCTCGCGGCCAGGTAGATGAGAGAGGCTTGCACCACCTCCCCCGCGCCGTGCAGCACCGCCGCCTCGCCGCAGCCCACCTCGATGCGGCGCCCATCCGGGGCGCTCAGGCTCAGGCGCAGCCGGCGGGCGCGAGCGGCCTCCTCCGCCGGCAGCCAGAGCTGCATGAAGCTGGGCGTCTCGCCACCCGGCAGGACCCGCCAGCACAGGTGGCCGGCCCGGGCGAGATCGACCAGGGCATGGCCCCGGGCCGAGAAGGAATTGCCGGCGGCCAGCACCAGCTGCAGCTTCTCGTTGGCCTGCAGGGCTTCGGCAAAGGCCTGCTCCAGCATCGACTGGCCGTTGTGCGGCCCCACCGTGTGGCCGTAGCTGATGCTCATCACCACGGACTGCAGGTTCTTCTGCCGCGCTGCGCAGGCCAGCACGAAGCGCAGCGATTCCAGCAGGCGCAGCGCGAGCCAGTTGCCCGAGCTGTCCTGGATGCCGCTGTCGGGCAGCTGCACCAGGACGATCTCCGCATGCGCGGGATCGGCCGCGCGGTCCGGGCCGGGGTCGGGGGACGGCGGCTCGATGGCCGTCTGCGCGAGCCGCGCCGCCAGCGGCAGGCGCCCGGCGGCCAGGTCCAGCACATGGGCGCCATGCGTGATGTGGCGCCGCGGCCGGTCCAGCGGCCCCAGCGCCTCGGCATCGAACGAGGCCTCGTCGACCCCGCCACCGCAGCGATGGCGGGCCAGCTGGGCCTCGATGTCGGCCACGCACAGGTAGCGCCCTTCCACCCAGCCCTCGGGGCCGGCCTGCGCATCCCTCAGCATCGCCTGCTCGCGCAGGTCCAGCACATGACCGATGCGCGCCCGGAGACTGCCGTCGGCACGCCGGGTCAGCAGGCGCTGCCCGACCAGATTGAAGCCGCTGTCCACCACGCCAAGCAGCACCGGGGCCGCGCCGGCCCGCGGCTGCAGCGGCCGGCTGCCCGGCGCGGGCGGCACGGCCGCGCGCACCGGGCCGGCCGGACGCACCGGCAGCACCGGCAGGCAGATGTCGAATCTGGCGATCATCGAGCTCAGGCGCGGATCGCCGGCCAGCTTGGCCAGCACCTCGCGCGACACCCGGACGGTCAGGAAGCGGCTGCGCCCCTGCTGCAGGCAATGGGCGGGCAGCAGGCCCAGCGCCCCGGGCCCCATCCCCCGGAGCACACCGTCCAGCGCCTGCTGGAAGCCCTTGACCGTCGCCCCGGGCACGAGTTCGACCAGCAGCGGCAGGGCCGCGGCCGGCCCCACCGCCTCGGCATTGCGCCACTGTGTCAGCTCGTACCAGATCACATAGGGATCCGGGCGCTCGGCATGCACGCCCGCCAGGGCCTGCACCGCCGCCGCCGACCAGACCGAGCTGCTGCTACTCATTTCTTCACCTTCTTCCTGGGCGCCGGGGCGGCCGGGGCCGGGCCATATGAGCGCCCCGCCCATTCGCTGCGAGCGGCCGTCCAGAAGGTGTTCAGCAGGCCGCCGGACTCGGGCTCGACCTCGACCGCGGCGGCGGCACAGCCATAGAACGGCGCCAACTTGGGATCGCCGTCCAGCGCCTGCTCGAAGGGCCGGAAGTCGCTGTCGGGCGTCTTGTCGAAGGCCGCCCCCAGAAAGGCGCGCGAAGCAATCCTGCGATTGCCGCCGTCACCCACCACGCGGGCCAGGAAATACTCCGCCAGCGCCTTGCCCAGCACGCGGCCGGCCATGCTGTCCACCGGGAAATGCACGCCGGCCACGACCCGGTTGGTGGCGATGCGCGCGGCCTGGCGCTGCAGCTGCACCACCAGGGGATGCCCGTCCTGCCCGGCCAGCCCCAGCAGGGCCGCCAGCACCTCCGCGGCCATGAAGGCCTGGGTGGCATGACCGCTGGGCAGGCTGCCATGGCCGGGGGTGGTCAGCAGGGGCTGCACCTGGGGCGAGAACTCGAGAGGACGCCAGCAGGCCAGTTCGTGCTTGATCCGCATCTCGACCGAGACCGCGAACTGCAGGGCCAGGTTCAAGAGCTCGTAGCTGCGGCGGGTGCGCTGGGGATGCAGATAGGCCACCGAGGCGAGCATGGCGAACTGGTTGTCGATCTGCGCCAGGATCTCGGCGCTGCGCTCGTCGCGCAGCTCGGCCCAGCTGAGCACCAGCTTCAGCTGCCGGCGGAAGCTGGCGAGCGCGGGTGCCTGCAGGCTGACCACCGGCTTGTCCTGGCCCCGGTGCCAGAGGCTGACGACGCCGGCCTCATCCCGCTCGACCCGGCAGGCTTCGAGCAGGGCCTGCAGGCCCACCGTGTTGCGCACCCAGGGCTCCCAGCGCTCCATCGCCGCGGGACCGCGCGGCGGCTCGCCGATCCCGGCATAGCTGTCGGCGTCGCTCGGGTCCAGCGTGGCCTCGCGCCCGGTGATCAGGGAGGACACCGTCAGGCCATTGGCGAAGCCGTCGGCCAGCGATCCGCCCACGCCGCCAACCCCACCCACGCCACCAACACCCCCAACACCGCCGACGCCCCCGACACCCCCAACCCCGCCGACGCCGCCAACCCCGCCTACGCCACCGAACCCGGCAAACTGTGTCATCTATTGCTCCTTCCCTAGCCTCGTGGTGCGCCGGCGACCCGCAGGCTTTCGGCCAACAGATCCCCGAACGCGCTGCCCTGCGCCGGCGAGCGCGCCATATAGCGCGCCAAGTTGAAGCCCGGCTCCAGGATCTGGTGCTCGTCCATGCAGGCCCGCGCCTCGTCGATGCGCTGGAGCTGCACCAGCGCGATGGCGCGGGCGCGCCAGGTCGAGGAATGGCGGCGGTTCAGGCGCAGCGAGGACTCGCTGAGCGTCAGCGCCTCCTCGTAGCGCCCCGCGGCCAGCGCCACCGAGGCCGCCAGCGATTCGAAGTAGTAGCGCTGCGGATCCAGGGGCGAGAGCCGCATGGCCCGCATCGCGGCCTGCCAGCCGGGCTCGCCCTGGCCGCTGAAACCCAGCACCATGGACTTGAACAGCCAGGCCAGGGCCTCGTTGGGATTGGCCTGCGTCGCAGCCTCCAGGCGCTGCAGGGCCGTGGACAGGTCGCGCCGCAGATGGCAGTGCACAAAGCCCTCCGTTGCCAGGGCGAGCGCGTTCGCCGGATCCAGCGCCAGGGCGCGCTGGGTATGCTCCAGGGCCAGTTGCGCCTCGCGCTGCGGCTCGTCGGAGCGCCCGCGCGTCAGCCTCAGGATCGCGTGCTTGGCCAACCAGACATGCGGGCTGACACTGCGGCCATGGCGCTGCGCCAGGTGCTCCAGCACCGCGGCGGCCTCGTCGAAGCGCTGGCCCGAGGTCTGGTGCATCAGGCTGATGGCACCCAGCTGCAGGGCATAGCTGGGCAGCGTGGGCAGGGGATGGTGCAGCACGCGCTCGGCCTGGGCGGCGCAGAACACGGCGACCAGGCCGCGCGCGACCGCGCTCAGCAGCTCGCTGTCCGGCCGGAACAGGTCCGGCTCGGCGCCGCTGAACTGCTCGGACCAGAGCACGGCATTGCCCTCCACCGCGGCCAGCTCGACGAACAGGCGCAACTGCCCGCCCAGCAGGGTGGCCCGGCCGCACAGCAGGTGGGTGGCGCCGAGCGCCTGGGCCGCCTCCCGCGGATCCTGCAGGCGCTGCGCCACCAGCGAGGACGAGAGCCGCGACAGCACGTCCAGCTCCACCCGCGCGCCCAGCATGCAGACCAGGCCGTCGGCGATCAGCTCGCCATAGGTCTTGTCCACATTCGTGCAGACAAAGGGCAGCACCGCCAGACGCGGCTTGTCGTCGGGCAGGGGCATCAGGACCTGCTTGAGCGCATCGGGCCGCGCGATCCGGCAGGCATGCACCGGCAGCGCCCAGTGCCGCAGATGGCACAAGCCCAGATCGACCACCTCGGCATCCACGCCGGGCAGCAGCTGCTCGCGCAATTCGGCCGACACGGTGATGTCGCCGGGGCCGCCGAGCGCCGCCAGCCGCGCGGCCAGGTTGACGCCGCTGCCATAGACATCATCCACATCGCTGACCACCTCGCAGACATGGCCGCCCAGACGCAGCACCAGCTGGGCCTCGGCCGGACGTCCGGCGTTGTAGCGGGTGATGCCTGCCTGGATCTCCATCGCCGCCGCCACCGCTGCCGCCACCGCATCGAACTCCAGCAACATCCCGTCGCCCAGGCTCTTCACCATGCGCCCGGAGTGCGCCGGCAGGATCCGGGAACGGACCTCATGGACAAAGCGTCGCCAGCGGTCGATGAAATCGGCCTCGTCGGCCTGCATCAGTCGCACCGACTCGACGACATCCACCACCACAATGGTCTTGGTGGCCCGCACAAGTTCGGGCCAACTCTCGCCCTGTGGGTCGGTGTTGCTCATGGTGGGTGGGCCCTGTTTGGCTTTCATCCTCATTCTGGAGGACGGGCGCATAGCGCCCTGCGGGGTTTGCGCGAACCTAGTTCTAGGGGCCGGGTCTTGGCAGGGCATCGGCGTCCCGGCCCGCCGGCGGCGCCGGGCCGATATGCGCACAAATGCGACAATCCCGCCTCAGCCGCCAGCGCCCAGGCCCTGGCGGCTTGTCTTTGCCCGGTCGGTGCATCCCGCCACACGGGCGAGCGATCCGTCAACCGAGACCTCACGGAGAGTCGTTTGAACAAAATTCAAACCGCCGGGCCACACACCATTCTTGGCCACCCCGACAGCCTGTTCGTCCTGTTCTTCACCGAGATGTGGGAGCGCTTCTCCTACTACGGCATGCGCGCCCTGCTGGTGCTGTTCCTGGTCTCGACCGCGGCCAAGGGCGGCTGGGGCTGGAGCCGCGAGGAGGCCACCACCCTGTACGGCTGGTACACGATGCTGGTGTACTTCACGCCCATCCTGGGCGGCTACCTGGCCGACCGCCTGCTCGGCACGCGCCGCGCCGTGGTGCTGGGCGGCTTCATCATCGCGGCCGGCCACATCGCGCTGTTCCTGGACACCGTGACCAGCTTCTATATCGGCCTGGGCCTGGTGATCGTCGGCACGGGCCTGTTCAAGCCGAACATCTCGGCCATCGTCGGCCAGCTCTACGGCAAGCACAACGAGGCCTCGCGCGACGGCGGCTACACCCTGTTCTACATGGGTGTGAACGCCGGCGCCTTCTTCGGCATCTCGCTGTGCGGCTACATCGGCGAGAAGATCTCCTGGAACCTGGGCTTCGGCCTGGCCGGCGTCTTCATGATCCTCGGGGCGCTGCAGTTCTATCTGGGCCAGGGCATCTTCGGCGCGATCGGCGGCGTGCCCGAGCAGGGCCAGGCGCAGACCTCGGCCAAGGTCGAGGCCGACGAGCCCCCGGCCGACGTGGTGCGCGACCGCCTGGTCGCGATCGGCGTGCTGTCCTTCTTCACGATCTTCTTCTGGTTTGCCTTCGAGCAGGCCGGCGGCTCGATGACCATCTTCGCGGCCGACTACACCGACCGCGCCCTGGTGGGCACCGGCGGCTTCGTCTTCAAGGTGGTCAACAGCCTGATGACGCTCATTCCGGTGGCCATCCTGAGCGTGCTGCTCGTGCAGCTGTGCCGCGGCACGGCCAGGCGCTACCTGCTCTCCAACCTGCTGCTGGCGCTGGCGCTGGCGCTGATCTGGGCCCTGTCGCTGTGGATGCTGGGGCGCGAGTTCGCGCTGGAGCAGAGCGAGGTGCCGGCCACCTGGTTCGGCGTGCTCAACAGCTTCTTCCTCGTGATCCTGGCGCCGCTGTTCTCCAGGACCTGGGAGCGCTGGTGGAACCCCAGCGGCCCGGTCAAGTTCGGCGTCGGCCTGGTGCTGCTGGGCCTGGGCTTCGCGGCCCTGTCCTATGGCTCGGCCGGCATCCCGGCCGGCGCCCGGACCGCCCAGGTCAGCATGGTCTATCTGAGCCTGGCCTATCTGCTGCACACCATGGGCGAGCTGTGCCTGTCGCCGGTGGGCCTGAGCTACATCTCCAAGCTGGCGCCGGCGCGCCTGCTGGGCCTGATGTTCGGCGTCTGGTTCCTCAACACCGCGATCGCCAACAAGCTGGCCGGCTGGACCGGCAGCTACATCGACCGCATCTCCGAAGCCTACTCGCTGTCGACCTTCTTCCTCATCTTCACCCTGATCCCGATCGCCGCGGGCCTGGTGCTGATCCTGATGAACCGCTGGATGCTGCGCAAGATGCACGGCGTCCATTGACCCGAGGTCGCGATGGCATTGCGTTACCAGATCCTCCCCGTCACCCCCTTCCAGCAGAACTGCTCCCTCGTCTGGTGCGACGAAACCCGGGAGGCCGCGCTGATCGACCCGGGCGGCGAGCTGCCGCGGCTGCTGGCCGCGGTCGCCCAGCATGACCTGACCCTGAAGGCGATCTGGCTGACCCATGCCCACATCGACCACGCCGGCGGCGCCGGCCAGCTGGCGCGTGAGCAGGGCCTGCCCATCATCGGCCCGCACCCCGGCGACCAGTTCTGGATCGACGGCCTGCCCCAGCAGAGCCAGATGTTCGGCTTCCCGCCGGCCGAGGGCTTCACGCCGACGCGCTGGCTGCAGGACGGCGACGAGGTCCGCATCGGCCGGCAGACACTGGCGGTGCGCCACTGCCCGGGCCACACGCCGGGCCATGTGGTGTTCCATTCGGCCGCGGCGCGGCGCTGCTTCGTCGGCGACGTGCTGTTCGCCGGCAGCATCGGCCGCACCGACTTCCCCGGCGGCGACCATGCCACGCTGATCGCCTCGATCACCCAGCGCCTGTGGCCCATGGGCGACGACACCGTCTTCATCCCCGGCCATGGCCCGGAAAGCAGCTTCGGCCAGGAGCGGCGCAGCAATCCCTATGTGAAGGGCAGCTGAGCGTACAAGCCGCCAGCCGCGCCCCCCTAGGCCGCCGGTGAATTTTTCACAAGGCCGCGGCCGCAAGATTCACCGCCGCGCTCAGGGGCGGCTCCCTAAGCTTGCCAGCATGGTGTGTTTGCACCGCTGACCCGGGAGTCGATCCATGAACGCATCCGAATCCGCCCATGCCGCATGCCGCCCGAACGCACCGGAGCGGCGCCGTGCCACCTCGCTGAGCAGCCACTGGATGAGTCTGGTGCTGGAGGAGCTCGACTATGGCGTGCTGCTGCTGAACCAGCGCGGCGACGTGCTGCACAGCAACCGCGCCGCCCGCCAGGCCATGGGCGGCGAGCATCCGCTGCAGCTGCTGGGCGGCCAGCTGCGGGTCCGTTTCGCCAAGGACGTCAAACCCTTGTTCGAGGCGCTCGCCCAGGCCGAGCGCGACGGCCGGCGCTGTCTGCTGCGCCTGGGCGAGGGCGACGACCAGGCCAATGTCGTGGTGGTGCCGCTGAACCGCGACGTGGAGCAGGCCGCCGTGCTGCTGGTGTTAGAGCGGCGCCAGCTCTGCGGCGCCCTGGCGGCGCAGTGGTTCGCGCTGCGCTACGGGCTGACGCCGGCCGAGACCGAGGTGCTGAAGGGTCTCAGCGACGGCGCCGAGCCCAGCAGCGTGGCCCAGGCCCAGGGCGTCGCGATCTCGACGGTGCGCACCCAGATCCAGAGCATCCGGGCCAAGTCCGGCGCCCCCAGCATCCGCGAGCTGCTGCGCCAGCTGGCCGTGCTGCCGCCGCTGATGTCGGCGCTGTACAACTGAGCCAGCGGGCGCGCTTTACATCCCGTAACATGGCGCTTCATGACGCGGTGGGAAGCCGCGTGGAGGCGCCGCATGCACACGCCGGTCCTTGCCCAGGTCTTCGAGCCCGCCCTGCTGGCCCAGCTGCCGCCCCATCTGGCGGCCCTGGCCGCGCATGGTGTGGCGCGCAGCTACCGGCGCGGCACCCTGCTGATCGAGGAGGGTACCCAGGGCGACTGTCTCTATCTGGTGCTGGCCGGCCGGCTGCGCGCCTTCGGCTGCGATGCCCGCGGCCGCGAGGTCACCTACGGCATCTACGGCGTCGGCGACTATGTCGGCGAGATGAGCCTGGACGGCGGCCCGCGCGCCGCCAGCGTCATCACCGAGGAGGCCAGCCGCTGCGTGATGCTGACGCGCGCGAGCATCCTGGCCCATATCGCCGAGCACCCCGAGTTCGCGCTGGAGCTGCTGACCAGGGTGATACGACGCGCCCGCGCCGCCACCCTGTCGACCAAGCAGCTGGCGCTCAACGACGTCTACGGCCGTCTCAAGGCCTTGCTGGAAAGCGCCCCCGACGAGCGCCTGACCCACCAGGCCATGTCGCAGCGCCTGGGCTGCTCGCGCGAGATGGTGTCCAAGCTGATGAAGGACCTGGAGCAGGGCGGCTACCTGGCGCGCAGCGCCAACAGCCGCTACGTGCTGCTGCGCCCGCTGCCGGCGCGCTGGTAGCAGGAGGCCCCGGTTCAGCCGGCGCGCTTCAGCGGCGGCGCCACCTCGTAGCGCCTGGGCGGCTTCTCGGCCCGCTCGTAAAGCCCCAGGACGCGCGGCAGATTGGCCTCGATGTCCTTGATGCGGGTCGGCCCGGCCGGGTGGGTGGACAGCCATTGCGGCGGTGCGCCCTTGGACACCTCGCCCATCTTGCGCCACAGGCTCACGCCCGCCTCGGGGTTGTAGCCCGCCCGGGCGGCCAGCTCCATGCCCACGAGGTCGGCCTCGCTCTCGTCCTCGCGGCTGAAGGTCAGGGTCAGCA
>Ga0255338_1003958_pt1 | contig 16442 bp, 12 predicted proteins | sample MeOH1_35cm_T4_19_FD_203715 | JGI IMG/M metagenome (GOLD analysis project Ga0255338, IMG submission 203715) | Sandy soil microbial communities from University of British Columbia, Vancouver, Canada - MeOH1_35cm_T4_195 | ecosystem: Engineered > Artificial ecosystem > Sand microcosm > Unclassified ...
TGGACCTCGTCTGCGGTAAGCTGAACCTGCATAGCGGCGTTTCCTTTCCCTCGTAGTTGGCCCTACTAAAGGAAGGGTTACGCCGCTTGCTTCTTCTCCTCATCCACAAGATTCGATCATAGCTCGACCGCAAGCCCCAGGGCTGGAGCCCGCAGACCGTGATTGCGCGACGGTCATTGACCGGTTCCGCAGCCGGCGTTTCGGGGCATCGTCAGGCTGGTATCGAACCGGCACTTCCTCACTTACGCCCAGGAGGAGAAGTCTGACCGCCGGTATGGGAGCGACCATCCCCGAGGCAAGTTGGCAGCACGCCCGACAGAGGTTATCGCCGCCTCCGGCTCATCCAGGAATTCCCCCGCTTCTGCTTGGCGGAAGGGCTACTCTTCGGATCCTCAGTGAAGGACGTCAAGCCCAATACCCCCACGTACCGAATGGCGCCACTCTCGAACGCTCAGCTCCAGCCTCTCGCCGATGCGGCACGTCGCAACCGTCACGCCATTCGGTATCCGGGGTTGGTTGGATGGTCCGACGAAATACCCATCGCCACAAGACGCTGTACCCATGAAAACATCGTAGATCGCTATGTATTACGCGGTCTTATCGTATGCGCGTATTCATCAATTTATCTATTAGGGCGAGGCAGTGGATTCTGGCGCTCGTCGCCGTGCGGCGCGAGGGAGCCGGCAACGGAGTGGGTGAAGAAGTCGGCCAGTTCCTCGGCTGCTAGGCGGTAGCCGTACTCGTTCGGGTGTCCAGTCCACGGGAGGGTATTGGCAAAGCCGTAGGGCGGTCTATGTGTGGCCGCGTACTCCCGTCCGAACCGGTGGCGTAAGGAAATCATGGGGACCGCGTTCCGGCGCGCGGCCTCGACCCACTCCGCCTCTTCTGGCTGGCATGGCAGCAGATCCGCATTCTCCGGCGCGCCGTACGGAAAGTGGATGAGGACGAGCCGCGGGTAACGACGGCGCAGTTCGCGCACGGACTCGCTCACTGCCTGTAAGGCCGGAGACGTCGCCACGGAGGGACCCGCTTCTCCGGCATCGGACCGCAACCGCACCATATCCTGGAGGCGTTGGAAACCCAGCTTCGCCACGGCGGCATCCCGTATCCGCGATTCCAGCAGCAAACGCTTGAGTTTTCCCATTTCCTCGGTGTGCCAGCGATGGTGGAGTTTGAGCCGGGTGCCGACACGCTCATAACGGAACTCGTGAACCGGATCGAACACCGTGTCACCATAATCCCGGACCTGGAGTACCACCCAGTCCGGCTGGAAGAGGCGCTGATACGTTTCCGCCAGACCTATGGAGTACACGGCGTTGATGCCCACCCGTCCGCCGTTAATCACTCGCACGGACGCTGGCCGGCCCGGGAGAGACGCGCGGGCGGCTGCAGTGGAGAGCAGCGCTTCCAGTCGGCGCGGAAAGGTCTTCTCTTCCGAAACGGCCCCACTCACGGTATACGAATCCCCCAGGCAGAGGATGCGGAACTCGCCCGGTTGTTTGGGCTCGATCCGCCGGTCTCGCAGGCCCCACTCGTTGAATCGGGTTTGTGCCCAGCCCTCGGTGCCGTTGAAGCTCCGCCCGAACGGGCGCGGTGACCAGCCCAGTTGAGGATGCTGTGCATAGCCGGACGGAGACAGCACGGTCAGACGAAGAATGCCCTCCCAGAGTAGTAAGCTCAAGGCGAAGGCGGTGCCCACCTTAAGCAACGTACCAAAGGCGGAAGTCAGCGGTTTGGAGCGGGTTTGGGGTGACAAAGCGGACGATTGGCCGGATCGTGCCTGCGACTACGCAGCGCGCAGACGTGGAAGTATCAGAATTGGAAGTAAATAAAGGGCGAGCTGTGGCCGGCGGCCAGGAAGAATATCCCCAGGATCCAGGTGAGCAACAGCACCAGATGCGGAAAGCGACTGGGTTGTAGGTAGAGGGGCTTATGCCTCTGCCGAGCGGATGCAACGAAGTGCGCACCGATTACGGCGCTTCCAAAAGTGAGGAGTTGGGCGCTCGACCAGTGGATGCCACTGGTGGCCCAGCCGGCGATCCGGCTCACGCAGACCAGTGCATCACTCACGGATTGGCAACGGAAGAAGATCCACGTGAGCACCACGTAGGCGAACGTGACAGCCCACGAGAGAGCCCGAAGTGCCGATCCGCTCCGTTCCGGCACTCCGGCCGACAGGAAGGTGCGATAGGCCTTGTGCATCGCGAGGCCCAGGCCGTGAAGGGCGCCCCAAACCACGAAGTGCCAGCTCGCACCGTGCCAGAGACCGCCCAGCACCATGGTGAGAAAGAGGTTTACGTAGGTGCGAGGAGTGCCGCGACGGTTTCCCCCCAGCGGAATGTACAGGTAGTCTCGCAGCCATGAAGAGAGCGAGATGTGCCAGCGTCGCCAGAAATCAGTGAGATTGGCGGCGACGTACGGCAGCCGGAAATTGACCGGCAGGTCGATGCCCAGTAGCCGCGCCAGGCCCAGCGCCATGTCGGAGTAGCCGGAGAAATCGCAGAAGATCTGGATCGTATAGGCAAGAGCCGCTTGCAGCAGGGTGGAGCCGGAATAGGCGGTGGGGTTCGCAAAAACCAGGTCGGAAAACGGCGCCAGGTTGTCCGCGATCACCAGCTTCTTCGTCATACCCAACAGAAACATCTGCCCCCCAATCAACACATTGGGCCACCGCAACTCCAGGCGGTGCTCGAGTTGGGGGAGGAAGTCCGCCGGACGAATGATGGGGCCGGCGATCATGCGCGGGAAGAAGAAGATAAAAAGGCCGAAGTCTCGCCAGCGGCGGCACGGCTCCAATTGCCCTCGGTAGATATCGATGCAGTAGCTCATCGCCTCGAACACGAAGAAGGAGATCCCGATCGGCAAGATGACCTGGAGGGTCCCCAACCTCATACCCGTGCCGGCCAGCAGCATGTTGGTGGAGTCGATGAAGAAGTTCAGGTACTTGAACGTGGCCAGCAGACCGAGATTGATCGCGATATCGAGGATCAAGAGTCGCTTTCGCACCGGCTCCCGTGCGGAGGCGATGGCGAGCCCCAGAAAGTAGTCGAAAACGGACGTGAAGCCGATCAGCAAGAGGAAGCGCCAGTCCCATTACCCGTAGAATACCACTCCTCCCAATAGGAGCCAGCCGAGACGCTGATCTCGCGTACGAAGCATTGCGAAGCCGCTCAGGAGCGTCAGTAAGAAGAGCGCAAAGGGCAGGCTGGTAAAGAGCATGGAACTCGAAAAAGTGGAGACACCGCGGTCGTGGGGCGCTCGCGCCTAGTCCATTGTCGGTAAGTCGGACCACTCACTGTTCGTCGCGGGAGGAATAGGTTGCATCGATTTCCCTTGGCTGACTTTTGGAGGGGTCGAAACTTCTCGGCGCGGCCTCTGTCCCATCACACAGCTTCGCTGCTCTTCCGGGACAGAGGCGTCCCTCGACCCGCCGTCTGAGAAGTCATGCGCCACAAGCGACAGCGATCCCGCCTCTGGCTCGGCCTCGCCTGCCTCGTCCCTGCCGCCGCTTCTGCGGACAGCGCCCCGGACTACGCCCTCCAGGTGAAGCCCCTCCTCGCCCGCCGCTGTTATTCCTGCCACGGCAGGCTGCAGCAACTGGGCGGCTTGCGCCTGGATACGGGTGCATTGGTCCGTAAAGGGACCCTACACGGCCCCATCCTCGTTCCCGGTAAGGCGGCTTCCAGTCGCTTGATCCAGCGCGTCACAGCGGAGAAGCCCCCGGTGCGGATGCCGCCGGAAGGAGAAGCGCTGAAGCCGCAAGAGATCGCCGTGCTGCGCGCTTGGATCGATGCCGGCGCACCCTCGCCGGCCGGGGAAAAGCCGGAGACCGACCCCCGGAAGCACTGGGCGTTCCTGCGGCCGGTCCGCGCGCCGCTGCCGAAGGTGAAGAACGCCGCCTGGGCCCGCAACCCCATCGACCTCTTCGTGCTGGCGGAACAGGAGAAACGCGGCCTCAAGCCCGCCCCGGCCGCCCCGCGCGAGGTGCTGCTGCGGCGAGTCTACCTGGACCTCACCGGCTTACCGCCCACCCGGGAAGCGCTGCACGCCTTCCTGGCGGACCCTAGCCAGGGCGCTTACGAAAAGGTGGTGGACCGCCTCCTCGCCTCGCCGCAGTACGGGGAGCGATGGGGCCGGCACTGGATGGACGTGTGGCGCTACAGCGACTGGTACGGCCGCCGCATTCAGAATGACGTGCGCAACAGCTACGGTCAACTCTGGCGATGGCGCGACTGGATCGTCGACTCCCTGAACGACGACAAGGGGTACGACCGGATGGTCCAGGAGATGCTGGCCGCGGACGAGATCGCGCCCGGCGACGAGAAGGCGGAGGTGGCGACGGGTTTCCTGGTGCGCAACTGGTACTCGCTGAACTATAGCCAATGGATGCGGGACAACGTGGAGCACACGTCCAAGGTGTATCTGGGGCTCACCCTCAACTGCGCGCACTGCCACGACCACAAGTACGATCCGCTCACCCAGAAGGAGTACTTCCGCTTCCGCGCCTTCTTCGAGCCGCTGGAACTCCGCCACGACCGCTGGCCCGGCGACACCGACCCCGGCCCGTTCAAGAAGTACGTCTATGGCGGTAGCACCGCGGCACTAAAAAGCGGCATGATCCGCGTCTTCGACGAGAAGCTAGACGCCAAGACGTTCGTGTATCAGCGTGGGGACGAGCGCAACCGGACGGAAGGAGAGCCGCCCGTGGAACCCGGCGCGCCCGCAATCGTGGGAGGCGACCGGATCAAGATCACCCCGGTGGCGCTTCCGCCACAGTCCTACTACCCGGCCGTGAAGCCGTTCATCCAGCAAGAGGAACTGGCCCGCTATGAGAAGTCCCTTGCCGTGGCGAGGGCTGCAAATCCCGCTGACCCGCCGCGGATCGCCGTCGCGGAGGCGGAGTTGACGGCACTGCGAGCGCGGATCGACGCGGACAACGCCCGCTACGGGGTGACGCAGGGCAACGCGACTGAGCTCTCTTTAGCCGCCAGCCGGGCCGAGCGCGTGGCGAAGCTCCGCGCCGCTGAAGCAGCCACCGTCACCGCGGCCAAGGCGCTGCAAGCTGCACGGGGCAAGGCCGCTACGCCGGCCGCTCTAAGGCAGGCCGAGGCGGAGGCCGCCGCGAAGCAGGCAGCCGTCGAGGCCGCGATTAAGGCGGTCGAGACGGCGGACGGCACGTACACTCCGCTGAGCCCGCTTTACCCTCAGACCAGCACCGGTCGCCGCCGCGCCCTGGCGGAATGGATCGCCTCCCGCGAGAACCCGCTCACCGCCCGGGTGGCCGTCAACCACATCTGGCTCCGGCACTTCGGCCGCCCGCTGGTGGACTCCGTCTTCGACTTCGGGCGCAATGGCAAGCTCCCCTCGCATCCCGCTCTTCTTGATTGGCTTGCTTGCGCGCTCCAGGATCGGGGCGCTTCGCCCGTTATTGACGGAGCGATGGAGAGACAGAGGGAAAGAGGGAAGGCAAGTGCCGGCCGCGGGGTTTTCCTCTCTCCTTCACGCCGTCCCCCTGTCTCTCCGTCAATAACGGGCGAGGGCGCCGCATCTACCTACGGGTTCAACTGGTCAATGAAGAAACTCCACCGCCTACTGGTCACCAGCAGCACCTACCGGATGGACTCCCGCCCTGACGCGTCAAACGCGGCAAAGGACCGGGATAACCGTTACCTGTGGCGCTACAACGCGCGGCGGGTGGAGGCGGAGGTGGTGCGGGACAGCCTCTTGAGCGCGGCCGGCACGCTGGACCTCACGCGCGGCGGGCCGGAACTGGACAATACGCAGGAGAACACCCGCCGCCGCAGCCTTTACTACAGCGTCTACGCAGAAGACGGCGGCGCCATGCGCTTCCTGACCACCTTCGACGCGCCGGATACCTGTGACGCTTACAAGCGGACGGAAAGCGTGGTGCCGCAGCAGGCGCTCGCGATGGTGAACAGCCGCCTGACCCTGGACCAGGGACGCCTCCTCGCCCGCAAGCTCTGGGAAGAGACCGCCTCCGCGCCTGGAGAGCGGGAAGCCGCGTTCATCACCGCCGCCTTCGAGCAGCTCCTCACCCGCCGCCCGAAGGCTACGGAACTGGCTGCGTGCCGGGAGTTCCTGCGCAGGCAATCGGTGCGCTTCAGGGCAAGCGGCCCGCCCAGCGCCGGCCCCGGCATCGCGCCCTCCGCCGATCCGGCGCTCCGGGCTGGCGAGAGCCTGGTCCAGGCGCTGTTCAGCCACAATGAGTTTTTGATGATCCGGTAGGCGAGGTTATAGGGTGTGCAGGAGGCGGTCATCCTTTCGGGCTCAGCATCCCCGAGGCTTCCGCCTGCAGCGACATTGCGAAGGTAGCGAAGCGGAGCGTGGCGATCCTGTCCGATGATTTCCTGCCATCGAACAGGATTGCCACGTCGCCTCGTTCCTCGCGATGACTGTACTAATGGGACGTAAGACCTTCGGACCATGTCGGGAGAACACCAGAGGATGAGGCACCGAAAACCGAACGCCGAAGCGCGTGGGCCAGCCTGTGGACGTGTGTCCCGGCGCATGTTCCTCTCCGACGTAGGGATGGGATTCACCGGCCTGGCGCTCGGCGCCATGCTGAACGCGGACGGGATCGCACGCGCGGACGGGCTGCCACCTACTGGCCGTCCGCACTTCGCTCCGAAGGCGAAGTCGGTGATCTGGGTCTTCCTCTCCGGCGGCTACAGCCACGTGGAGACGTTCGATCCGAAGCCGGCGCTCACCAGATACGCGGGCAAGACCTATCAGGAAACGCCGATCCCGGACCCGCTGAAGTCGCCAATGCACGACCTCCGCTCCCGCTCCGTGTTTCCGGCGAAGCGCCCTACCCTGCCGAAGATCTTTCCGCTGCAGGTGGGCTTCCGGAAGCACGGGCAGTGCGGCGTGGAGATCACGGACTGGTGGCCGCACCTGGCCGGATGCGTGGATGACATCGCCTTCGTGCGCAATATGTGGACCACGGACAACGACCACGCCGCCGAGAACCAGATGCACACCGGCCGCCACAAGCTGGACGAGGTACAGCCCAGCATCGGGTCGTGGGTACATCACGGCCTCGGGACTCTCAACGAGAACCTGCCGCAATTCGTGGTGCTGGGCGGCCCCACGCGCCCGGATACCCGGGACTCGATCAACTCCTACTACCTCGGTCCGGAGCATGCCGGCATCCCGCTGGCGCTCGATCCGAAGAACCCGCTGCCGTATGGCAGCCGGGGAGCGGACGTGCTGCCGGAAGAGCAGGCGGACCAGTTCTCCCTCATCTCCCGCCTGAACGGCCTCTCCGGCGTGGAGTACCCGGATGACCCGGCCCTCCGCGCGCGAATTCGTGCCTACGAGTTAGCCTTCCGGATGCAAATGGCTATCCCGAAAGTACTCGACCTCTCCGCGGAAAGTGCGGAAACGAAGGCGCTCTACGGCCTCGACCAGGCTCCGACCAACCTCGCCGGCCAGCGGTTGCTCGCGGCGCGACGGTTGGTGGAAGACGGGGTGCGGTTCGTACAGGTCTATCCCATGCCGTATGGTCAATGGGATTCCCACGGCCAACTGCAGGTCAACCACTCCCGCCTCTGCGGGCAGGTGGATCGCCCCCTCGCCGGGTTGCTGAAAGACCTGAAGCGCCGCGGCCTGTCTGACGAGGTGGTGGTAGTTTTGTGCACGGAGTTCGGCCGCACCCCCGGCCAGGAAGGCGGCGATGGGCGAGACCATCACCCGCACGGCTTCACCGTCTGGCTCTCCGGGGCGGGCATCAAGGGCGGCACCGTCCACGGCGCCACGGATGAGTTGGGCTTCCACGCCTCCGAGCCCGGCCACTACGTTACGGACCTCCACGCCACGGTGCTGCACCTTCTGGGCCTCGACTCCCGCCGCCTCAACATCCCGGGCCGGAAGCGCCTGGAAATCGACTACGGCCGGCCGATCCGGGAGATTATGTCCTGATCCGTTGTGATCAACGGATGTTTCGGATGGCGGAGCGGTTGCGGGATAATCCATCGGCTTGCCGCTGGACAGACGGCCCGGAATAGACGTAACTACAAGGGGCAGTGTTTGTCGAAACAATCGTGATGTGTGCCTTCGAGTTTGTCCTGGGGAGTGTTCGCCGATGTTGACGATCCACGGAAGAAGGATGCCGTTCTGCGATGGCCTCAACCGCCGCGAGTTCCTGAAGATCGGCGGCCTCGCGATGGGTGGGCTCACGCTCACAGACCTCCTGGCGGCGGAAGCGCGGGCGGGGGTGAAGTCGTCCAATAAGGCGATCATCATGATCTACCTTCCGGGTGGCCCTCCGCACATCGATCTGGTGGACATGAAGCCGGACGCTCCGGTGGAGATCCGAGGGCCGTACAAGCCGATGGAGACGAAGGTCTCCGGCATCCAGATTACGGAACACATGCCCCAGATCGCGAAGATGATGGACAAGTTCGCCCTCATCCGCTCCCTGGTCGGCGCGCGGGACGAGCATGCGTCCAACCTCTGTCTTACCGGCTACCCCATCGGTGAGAACCGCAACAACTTCTGGCCATCGCTGGGCGCCGTGGTCTCCAAAGTGCAGGGCAGCTCCGACCGCACCATCCCGCCCTTCGTGGAGCTCACGCCCAAAACGCAGCACGCGCCGTATTCCAACCCGGGAGATCCCGGCTTCCTCGGCCTGGCGCACAGCTCCGTGCGCCCCTCCGGCGCAATGATGGCGGACATGGAGCTGAAGGGCGTCACCCTCTCCCGCCTCTCGGACCGCCGCCGCCTGCTGGAAGCGGTGGATCGCCACCGGCAGGTGATGGACGCCTCCGGTAAGCTGGAGCAGCTCGACGGTGTGAGCAGCCGCGCATTCGACCTGATCATGTCGGACCGGTTCGCCAAGGCGCTGGACGTAACCCAGGAAGATCCGAAAGTCCGCGAGCGCTACGGCAAGGGCTCCGCGGCTGCCATCACGGATGCCGCTCCGGACTGGAACGACCAGTTCCTCGTGGCGCGCCGGCTGGTGGAGGCGGGAGTCCGCTGCGTGACCCTGGGCTTCGGCGGCTGGGACTATCACCAGTTCTGGGACCCGAAACCGGGCGCCCAGGCGGAACGGCTGGACCAGGCCCTCAGCGCCCTGGTGCAAGACTTGCACGACCGCGGCATGGACAAGGACGTGTCCGTGGTCTGCTGGGGCGACTTCGGCCGCACCCCGCGCTTCAACAAAGACGGCGGGCGCGATCACTGGCCCGCGGTCTCCTTCGGCTTCCTGGCGGGAGGCGGCATGCGCACCGGTCAGGTGATCGGCTCCACCGACAAGTTCGGCGAGCAGGCGGATGAGCGCCCCGTTCACTTCCGGGACGTGTTCGCCACCCTCTACCACAATCTCGGCATCGACATCGAGTCCACCCCACTCCACGATTCGGAAGGTCGCCCGCAGTATCTGATGGCGGGCCACAAGCCGCTCGAAGAGCTGGTGTAACCGCGGGTGCGTCCTGTGCGGCGCACCCCACAAAGCCTCCACGATCGGTTCCGTTACAGGTCACCCATCGCCAGCACCCGTAGCAAGGCTCATTGCTACGGGTGCTGTTTCAGGTCCTCTGCCGCCAGAACCGGTAGCAAGGGCCCTCGTGGCCCGTTCGCTCTTGACCATGTATCCTGATATTGGTGCGTACGCCTGCCGGAAGAGGGATCAAAGATCGAACGAGGGACGAGCCCTCTTGCTACCGGTTCTGGCGTGATAGGTCGGAGGTTGCTACAACTTTCCGCTCTTCAGGAACTCGTGCCGTACGGGGACGGTGACCTCTTTGCCGCTTTCGGAGACGAAGGTGGCGTGGCCGGGCGTGAACCGGACGCGCTTCACCACGTCGAAGCCGGCGGGGATCTTCGCGACGCCCTGGATGTAGTTGATCGCGGTGGGGTGATCTTTCGAGAGCTCCAGCGTGGTGGGGATGCCGGCGTCGTTGAGCAGGTTCGGACGGGCGGAAGGGACGAGGCCGTCCGCGAAGAAGGCGGTCACGTCTTCCAGGCCCAGGCACCGGTTCCGGCCGCTCCAGGGGGAGCCGTAGCGCCCGTGGTTCTCCAGCCACATCACGGTGCTCGCCAGCACCGCAGGGTCCTTCAGGGAAAACCAGAGGTAGCCGGCATCCGCGTTGGTAGCGGTGGTCCAGGCAGGGCCGTCCAGCTTCTCGGCCGGCTCGCTGGCCAGGAGCAGCAGGTCCGCGAAACCGGTGCGCGCGGGGATCCGGGTCACGTCCGCGTCTGGGGCGCCCTTCCACATGAGCGGCACCTTGTGGAGGTCCGTAAAGCGCTTGCCGATCTCGAACGACTGGTACTCGCCCTGCTTGGGATCACTAAACAGGCCCGGGTTGGTCATCCCTAACCGGAATGGGCTGGTAGCGATCCGCAGCGAGCCTTCCTTCTCCGGCACCGCGAGGGTGGCGTGGTGGCCCAGCGGCGTCTTCCCGGCAAAGCCTTCGATCACGTGGCGGCTGTACACCACGTTCTCGCCATCCACCAGCGAAAGCTGCTTGGTCACCTTGCCCGGCCGTGCCTTCGTCTCCAGGCTCAGCGTGAGGGTGGTGACCGGCCCGGTCTTCTGAGTGCCGACTTCCGACCACTCCGAGCCCACGGTTTCGCCATGGGGCGGGTGCTTCTCTCCCTGGTACGGCTCCGCGTTGCCGCCGAACGGCAGGCAGAAGAAGTCGCCGCGGAGAGTGACCAGCACCGGTACCTCCAGCTTCAGCTTTTCGTCTTGCCAGGGGCTGATGTGGTAGGGCTGCACCGGGTGGTCGCTGCCGCGGTAGAACGTGACGGGGGCCATGTGCCCGCCGTGCCGGGTGACCGCCAGCTCTACCTCGTGGTTCTCGATCACCCAGGAAGGCTGGGAGTGGATCGTCTTCATCGTTGCCTTTCCGGCCGCGGTCGCCGCCCCCGCCGCCAGTCCTACCGCCAGCAGCATCGCTGTTCCCGAGCGCTTCATCACCGCAGCCTCCGTTTGTGCCAGACAGCGCCATCCCGCCGTCGCCCTTCCGGTTCGCGAACGGAGCGGCCGATCCCTGCCCTGTTCCACGTAGCGGCCGCGTGGTTGGGTCGGCGGGGACTTCGGGTACTCGGCCCGCTGGTGAGCCGACCGCGGAGCGAGGCGCGGCTCTGGGTCTGCGGGGCGCATCGACGCGCAAATGATGCAGTGCTCTTTACAACCGACCTTGCAAGCCCAGGGCGTAATGATGAGGAACTGGCCCTCTGCACCCCGGGCACACTGCTTTCAGAAGTCTCCGCGTTGACGGTGCGCTAGGACTGCGGCGCGATCTCCGTGGTGGATAGGTTTCGCTCCCAACGGTTGGCGGAGATCGTCACGGACCGGGACATTGCATGCCGGACCCCGGCATTAGGACTTGACCCACTCAGTATGAACGCCGTGCAGGTCATATCCGCGCCCGTGGTCACGGCAGTGCTGGAGACCGGCTTCTGGGAGTGCGTGAAGGTGATGGAGTAGGCCCAGGTCCGCCGCCTCCCGGTGGTAGACCTGGGAAGGCGCTTCCACGGAATCATCACGCAGGCCGAGATCGCCAGCACAAACCCGGGCTGGCGCATCGGCGCGATGGGGGGAGCGGATCTCAGACCCGAATCCGGCAAGGGCCATGCCTATTTCGCTTCGCTGACCGTCCAGGTTACGGGAAGTGTCGACTTCGGCACCGCCACCATGTGGAACGGCGAGGTGATGGTCTGTGTCACGAAGCCGCCCGGCTTCGGCACCTTAACCTCTACCTGCGCCACGAGCTTTCCATCCTGCTCTTTAGCGCTGGTGATCTGGATGGCGTAACCGCCCGTGTTGCGCGTCCCCATGAAGGCGGCCAGGACCATCTCTTTGGACCAATCCACCTTGGGCGCCTCGGTGGACGACGCCTCGCCGGCGTGCCGCTTCCAGAGCGCCGCCCATTCTTCCTGGGTCTTCGCGGTGACCCGCTCAGGCTTCTTCACGCCGGACTGCGAGCCTCGCGCCAGGTTCCGCAAGCCCTCCTCGGCAGCGAACGCCCCAATAGTCAGGACGATGCATGCTGCTGCGACCCCGAATTGAACACGCATGGATTGATCCTCCACTGCCATGCTACCCAGAGGCTCAGCTCATGACCAGCCCACTCGACCATTGCCGCCAAATTCGCATCCCATGCTGCGTGCAGGGATACGGCTCGTAGGGCGGCAACTGGGAGGGCGGAGGAACTCCATTGAACGCTCGCCCACTGATCTTGCCGCTGACGCTCACCGTGGCTGCCGCGCTGCTCACGCGGGCGGGCGCGAACCCGGCCGCGCTCCACGCCTTCTGGCCGCAGTTCCCCACGCCGAAGCAGATCGTACGCCTGGAACACTCCTCCACGCGAGGGGAAGAGTTCACGGCACAAACCCTGGCCGGATTGGTAGCGCGCCGCGCACGGCTGAAGGGCTCCGGTGAATTCGTATGGCTGCCGACCGAACATCCTGCTTACCTCCGCTGGTACGGGCGAATGCTGGCCACGACGGGCGCGCGGGAGGAGGGTCCGCTGAAGCTGTGGGACGCGGTGACGCGCTACCAGAAGCAGGGATTGGTGAAGGGTTACCTCCTGTATCGCGCGGACCACTCCACGCGCGGCTTGCACCTATCAGGACCGCTCGACGCCTCGGTGAATGTCGCCACCTCGCTCTGCGCGCCGCTCCAGGGGATTGCGGTTTCTGAAGAGGATGAGCCGCGCGCGAAGGCGCTGGGCCTGCCCCGGCTCCTGGACGCGCGCACGCTGACGGAGGCGGAATGCTTCGACCGCTACCGCGACCGCTTCGAACGACGCGTGCTGGCCCTGCAAGACCCGAAGATCCCGAACATCCGCGCGGAAGCGGTCGCGCTCGGATCGTTAATGCTCACCCAGCCCGGGCCCCTGTATGAGCGGGCGCTGCAGTGGGCGGAACCCGGCTCTCCCATCCTCGGCTGGGGCGTGGGCGACGAGCGAGACCAAACCTCGCCTGTAAGCCGGTGGGGGCAGTTCATTACGTCCACGGACTGGTGCCAGAACCTCCCCATCCTAGCCGACCACCCCGGGTTGAAGCTCCCGAAGGCCCACCTGCGCCGCCCTGCCCCACGCTCCGTCTGGGAGCTACCCTGGGAGCGAGACGTGCACTACGCCGCCTTCGTGATAAGCGACGGGGACAACGCGCAGTGGCTGATGGGGGATTTTCAGGAGAGCGGGGAGCGCTCCTGGTGGGGCAGCCCGGACCGCGGCAGCGTGCCGGTGGGTTGGACCACCTGCACCGCCGACCTCGCCCAGCTCAATCCGTATTGCCTGGAGCGGCTCTTCTCCACCGCGACCCCGAAAGACGACTTCATCCTCTTCAGCGGCGGCTATTACTACCCGGACGAGTTCGGACAGAACCGGAAAGGGCAGCCGCTGCTCCGCCAGCACGCCACACGGCTCAGCGCCTACATGCGGAGAGACGGCCAGAACCTGCTCGCCGTGAACATGCAGCGCTGGGACTCCCCGGCGGCGCAGGCCGCCTACGAGACTTATGCCCAGAGCATGCCCGGCCTCCTCGGAATCTACGCGATCCAGTACGCGCCCTATGCCGCGGGCAAGGGGCGCGTACTGTGGGCGAGCGACCCCCAGGGAGACGAAGTGCCCATCCTCTCGCCGCGGTTTGCGATCTGGAACCACTCCGAGTTCGCGCAGGACGGCAGCCCCGGACAGATCGCGGAGCGGTTGAACCGCCAGGCCTATCGAGGTGAGCCGACGAGTGACGACCACTTCAGTTGGGTAGTGGTCCACGCCTGGTCATGGTTCCGGCATCGCGCCCCGGGGGAGCCGGCATCCACGGAAGAGATCGACCAGAGCCGCGGCGGCGAGACCGGCACGGCGCGCGGCCTCACGCCGGTCCGCTGGTGCCGGGAAGCGCTCGAACCGCACGTGCGGGTAGTCACGCCCACCGAGTTGACGCTATTGCTCCGCCTCCGGACGCGGCCGGCTGCCATTCTGCGCCGCGAGTTGGTCGCGTTGGAAATCCAAACACGCAGCCGATCGGCTGCCGGGGCCAGTGACCTGCTCCGAAAGGCGCAGGCACTGCTGAAGGAAGGCGACTATCCGCACTGCTTCGCCGCTGGGAAGCAGGCTTACCTGAAGCTGTATCCGGCATCCGGTGCGGGGAGTTCGCGCTAACCGGCATCCGAACCGGTACGCAAGAAGGCCGGATAGTCGTGCGGTGACTATCCGGCCTTCTTGCGATTCTGTGCGGCTCTAAGTCCCCGCCGCGCCTATTTCTCCAGGTGCGCGTTGTAGCCCGCGTCGCGCAGGGCCTTCAGCACCGCCTTCGGGTCGAGCTCTTTATCCGAGGTAACCGTGAAGGTGGTCTCGCGCGGCTTAATAGCGATGGTGCCGAACGGCTTCATCGCTTCCGTGATGCCGGTGGTGCAGGAGCCGCAGCAGTTGTGTACGCCGCCCAGCTTCAGCGTCTTCGCCGGGACCGCCTTCTCCGAACTGTCGGCCGGCGTCTTGGCGCCCTCCACCTTGCCCGAAAAACCCGCGTCGAAAAGGGCTTTCACGGCTTTGTCCGGATCGGGAGCGCTGAAGGTGACTTCCGTCATCTTCGGCACGATGTTGGTAGCGCCCGCGCCGGTCAGCGCCGTGGTGATGCCTTTGGCGCAGGCGCCGCAGCAGTTGTGGATCTTGGTAACCTTGACGTCCGCGGCGTGCGCGGCGGCGGCCAACAGGAGGGTAGCCACGCCAGCCAGAAGCATTCGTTTCATGTAGGACCCCTGCCCCGGCATTCAGGGCGGTGACGGCAACCAGCGGAGTGGGTTGCGCGGAAAACTGGTAAGTGTCACATCACTCTACGAACGAGAGTACGCTCTGTCACCTTTGACGCGGGCAGAGGCCACGTTGAGAATGCTACAGCCCGCGACCTAGGGCGGACGTCGTAGCGGATCCTTCGCGGTTGCGCGTACCTGGATTTTGGATGCCAGATTTCTCAAGGGAGACCGCTACCTGGCTATTCGCGGACTCACCAAGGTGCTCGCTGCGCCGGTCCGCGTCCTGGCCTCTTGGGTCGACGGCGCTGATCATCACCCCGCATGTCCGGAAGGCGCTGGAAGACGAGCTGCCATTCCACCCGAAGTCGACGGATAAGGATCTGAAGCGGATTGATGGCGAGTTGGTGGAGGTAGTGCTTGCGGCTCCCGGAGCGGAGCCGGTGCACATTACTTCCTGGTATCGGTGACCAAGCAGCCCTGACGCAGAGAAGCGCGCGAAACCCGCCCGTGACCTGGCTGGGCTTCCTTACCCAGGGAGCAACTGCTCCAGCGGAAGACCGTCGATCAGCCGCTCTGCGAGGGTCTCGTACTCGGCGACGGTAAGGCGCTCCACTTGGGACACAATGGAGGCGGATACCTTACCGAAGCGCCTTCGGAGCAAGCGCAAGGCCATTTGGCGGGCTTCTTCTTCCCGCCCGCGAGTCTCACCGCGAGCTTCACCCCGAGCTTCGACCTCAGCAATCCAGTCGTCAACGATTGTCGCGCCCCTCACCATAGGTAACGTCTCCCGAAAGATCCGCTCCAACGCTGCACGAGGCAGATCCCTCGCACCGACGCGGAGTGCAAAAGCGAGCAGGTCTGCCTGCTCGGTGGGAGTGGCCGGAGGATGGATGATCAACTCCACTTCCCGCCGTACGGTGGCTTCCGTAGGATTATCTTCGCACAGTACCAACAACGGGCAAGCTGCCACAACTCACCATCGCGAATCCGGTCGGCGTGTTCCCAAAGGCGTATCGCGGTAAAGCGAAGTTCGGTCGGGATTCCGGCAACCGAGACCGAGAGACGATCCGGAAAGGTCGCGTAGTTTCCGCGCTCCAGGTAGAGGACCAGCCGGGTAGTGGGCAAACTTAACTGCCGAAGTAAGCTGCTCCATTTCACGGCCCAGGTGACCAGGTTCGCCGGGTCCGGGACGAGCAGGTATTCGAGGTAGAGCGCGCCCTGGTTCGGCTCTGTGCCCGTGCCGATGACGAGCGCATGCTCCGCGTGCAATTCGGGCAGGTTGAGTGCGGTATCCTCCCACCGCCATTGGCCGGGCACCGGATGCTGGCCCAGTAACTGAAAGAGAACTTGCACCTGGCCGCGAAGGAGGCCTTTGATCGAGGTGTCAATGGGATTGATGGCTTGCATTGCGGGTAACGGCTCAAGGTGACTTCTTCCAAAAGAGTGGCGGCGCCGTCACCAACTTCCCGCCCACAGGGGTTACCTGTACGTCCGCAGCGATCCAGTGACCGCCGGAAGACTGCTCTTGCGGCTCGGCTGCACGGTAAATCCGCAAGAGCTGGTCAGCGGCTCTCTATTGATCCGTGCGTGAAGTACTAACGAGCGCCGTCTTTGGGTAAGAGGCGGCCATGGAAACTACCGCACCCAGAGAACCTTTGACTTGGCGGGAAGGACGTCGCCTCCGGGCCTGGGAATTATTCCAGGCCGGTTGGAAGAT
>Ga0255338_1003959_pt1 | contig 16438 bp, 27 predicted proteins | sample MeOH1_35cm_T4_19_FD_203715 | JGI IMG/M metagenome (GOLD analysis project Ga0255338, IMG submission 203715) | Sandy soil microbial communities from University of British Columbia, Vancouver, Canada - MeOH1_35cm_T4_195 | ecosystem: Engineered > Artificial ecosystem > Sand microcosm > Unclassified ...
GCGGTGCCCCGCCTCGACGACGCGACCGCCGTGCACCGGCACGTGGTCGACGCCGTTTCCGGGCTGGGTCCGCTGCAGCGCTACCTCGACGACGAGACGGTCGAGGAGATCTGGATCAACTCGCCCACCGAGACCATCTGTGCAGGTCGCGGGCTCATGAGACCCCGCTAGTCCGCAAGCCGTCCGCAGGACCGCCGAGAACGTCCGCGACGAGGCCAGCGGCAGCCGCCCGGGTCCGGTCCTCCGCCGAGGGCCACAGGTGCGCGTACACGCTCAGGGTCGTCGTGGCCGACGAGTGCCCCAGCGCTCGCTGAACCGTCACCACATCGCACCCCGCGGCGATCAGGCCCGAGGCGAAGAAGTGCCGCAGCGAGTGCAGGTTGACCCGCACCCCCGCCGCATCACACGCCGCCGTCCACCAGCCGTTCGCCGTCGAGGGCGGCAGCGGGCCACCGGACGGCGCCATGACGAGCCACCCACCCGTCCCGGCACCGAACACCTCCAGGTGGCGCGCCAGCAGCTCGAGGAGGCCGTCTGCCGCGTACACGACCCGCTCCGACCCGTACTTCGGCGGCCGCACCTCCAGCCCTGTGCCGCGCGCGCCACGCTGCACCTGCCGCTGCACGAGGATCCGCTTGCGCAGGAAGTCGACGTCGCCCACCTGCACCGCGCTGGCCTCACCTAGCCGCAGGCCCGCGAACGCCGCGAGCGCCCACAGCGGCCGGTGATACTCCTCCGCAGCGTCCAGGATCGCGGCCACCTGCTGGGCCGAAGGGATCGTCATCGAGTGCTCGGCGCGACGCCGGCGCGGCAGGGACACCCCCTGCGATGGGTCGGACGCGATCACCCGGTCCCGCACCGCGGCCTTGAGCACCGCGCGAACCGTGTTCATCCGGGACGCGATCGTCGTGGGCGCCAGGCCGTCCGTGGACATCTTCTTCACCCACGCCTCGACGTGGGACGCACGCAGCTGCGCCATGGGCGTCGGCCCGAAGGTCACCCCGTTCATCGCGAGCCGGGCCGCCCGCCTCGTGCTCGCCTCCCACACCTGCCGTGCGGCCCACTCGCGGGCGAACGAGTCGAAGGTGACCCGCCCGGCCTTCGGGTCGACGTACATGCCCGTAACGACGCTCGCGGTCACCTCGTCCAGCCACCGCTGCGCATCCGCCTTGCGGGCAAAGTGCCGCGCGTGCTCCCGGTTGGCCTCGTCCCGGTACCGGGCCCGGTAGCGGCCGTCAGGGCGCTTCGCGATGCTCGACATCGACACCTCCCCGCACCTGTTCGGCGTACCGGAGAGCCACATCGATCTCCGCGATCTGCTCCTCAAGCCGGCGGATCCGCTCGAGGTCGTCGTCGCGCGGCCCCTGACTCACGAGGGGGCCAGTCCAAGTGGTCCCGCCCTTCGTCGAGCGGAGCGAGTCCAGCTCCTTGGTGAGCTCGACGCGGCGCTTGGTCATGCTGGCCACGTCTTCCCAGAAGGCGGACATGTCCGGTTCGGTCACACCTTCGGCTTCCGACGGGGGTGATTGGTCGGCGAAGGGCGCTTCCTCTGCCCACTGCCTCCGCGCTTCTTCGATTGCGCGATAGACGATGTCGGGGCTGAGCAGAGTGTCGATCTGGGCGGCGACGTCGCCATCGACGTCGATTCCGCTCTCGCGCGCGGCGTGGTACGCCGCCGAAAGGGCGTACTGCGAGCGGTGGAACGCGACGATCGTTTCTACGGCCTGCCCCCACAGCCGGTTGGCGTCGTAGATATGCATCGTGAGGCCGAACCAGCCCGAGTCGCGGACTAGCTCGCTGACGAAGTAGAAGCGCCCCGGCCGCAGGATTTCGACTACGTCTGCCGCTTCGGTGATTCGAAGCGGCCGCTCGCCGCTCTCAACCGCCCAGACGGTCGCCTGCGACCACCGCCACCCTCGCTCGCGCATGGCGGTGGCGAGGCTCTGCTGCGACATCGAACCTCGCAACTTCGCAAGGTTCTCGCCGACCTGGACATCCCTGGGGTTCCGTTCCGCCACGCTCGACACACTAGCGGAGACAGTTGCAGACTACCAGCGTTTGTGGTGTACTCGCGTTCGCAGTCGAAAGCGACTAGGAGGCACAGTGGACACATTGACCGCGCAGGAGGTGTCGGCGGAGTACCGGATCCCGCTGCCGACCTTGAGGTGGTGGGTCCAGTCGTCGACTGGCCCGAAGAGCTTCAAGCTCGGCAGGCGCCGGCTCTACAAGCGCTCGGACGTCGAGGCGTGGATCGAGCACGCCTACCAGACGACCGCTACCGGCGGGGCGGCGTGACAGCCGTGACCGCCACACAGAAGAAGCCCCGGCACCTGCGGGAACAGGTCCGGGGCGTGGTTCCCACCGATGAAGGAGCGAACGTGACCATCGTAGACGAGAGGGTCCCGGTAGGCCACGTGCCGACGTGGCACGACTGCATGAACGCCCCCATGACGTTGCCCATCCTGAAGACCGCCACGCGCCGGGACACGATGGTCTGGCGGGAGCGGGGGGAGTGCGCGCTCGCGGACGACGTGCAGTCGTTCTACAACACCCTCGTCTGCGACCTGGCAACGACCTTCACGCAGCGGGTCTTCCGGCCCGGACAGGCCGGGCCGTGGGACCACGCGTGGTCCGCGTTCCTTGCCGGGGAGTTGCGCGAGCGGGGCCGCGCGAGGCACTACCGGTCGCTCTATGGCGACCCACGCTACGCCAGGCGGGCCCGGATCGACTCCGTCGACCGGCTTCACGAGGTCGCTGGCGACAGTCTCGCCATGACCCCGATCACCCCGGCACCCATGACCGTCACCGAGCGGATCGTCGAGGCGGTTGCACAACTCGGCCTTGCCGGTCCCGTCGCCGTCAGCGAACGGGTCGGTAGGGATCAGCGCTATTGCGCCACACGCATGTCTCAACTCGTGGCGAGCGGTGCACTCATTCGCGCTGGCCGCGGGTTCTACACGGTCCCCGGCGCCAACGTCGAGGCTGCTCCGAAGACCGTCACCGAGCGGATCGTCGAGGCGGTTGCGCAACTCGGCGAGGCCACCGCCCGGGCGATCTCGGGCGCGGTCGGGAAGCCGGTCGACTACTGCCGAGCCGTGCTCTCGCGTCTGCTGCGACTGGGTCGGGTCCGCCTGACGGCTCCCGGCACCTATGCGCTCGCGGATGGTGCCCGATGACCGCCATCACTCTCGTGTCGACCACCGGCACCGCGCCCCTCACGTTCGCAGCAGAAGGCCCCGGGACGGTCCGCATCGACCTCGAGGACGGCTCCACGCAGGTGTACGACGTGGCCGCCTTCCGCGAGGTCTACCGCCAGGTCGTCAAGATCCCAGCCGCCAAGGCTGTGATCACCGACCTGCTGCACACCTACGGGATCGACGACCCGAACCAGGCCAAGCGCCTCGTCCGGGAACGGTTCACCGAGGACGACCGACGCGCCTACGTCGCCGCGCTCAAGGTCCTCTACGGGAACGGGGCCCTGGGGTGAGCGACGCCGAGTGGAACTACATCGTCGGCACCGCCATACAGGCGGCACAGCAGTGGTCCGCGTGGGACCGCGTCTTCCTCGTCGAGATCGGGGTGCAGCCATGAGCAAGGTCGAGGTCGAGTGGGAGCCGCTGCCGCCCGAGTTCACCGACAAGCCGGCCTACGGCCGAGTGGACCCGAAGGTAGGACTCGCCGTGGTCAGGGTCGTCTCGCCAGCGCACGGCCAGCACCTTGGCTGCTATCCGTGCTGCTCGTCGGTCGAGTACTACGTCGATGTGATCGACGGCGTCGTATCGGTCTGCGAGTGGCACGACGAGGACTGTCCCGCCCTGCCTGAGATCCGGCGCCAGGCGTGCCACGGCGTCCTCGAGCCGGGCACCTACTGCGCCGACTGTGGCACGTACAACCCGAACGGGGAGTAGGTGAGTGCCGGCGCCCCGATGCTGACGAAGCTGACGTACTTGACGCGGCTTCGGGGCGTCGGGCTTACCCCCACTGAGCACACGGTCCTCGTGACACTGTTGACCTACGCCCGCAAGGACATGACAAACGCCCGCCCGGGATGGGCACGGCTCGCGGCCGACACCGACCTCGACGTGTCCACCGTCAAGAGAGCCACCAAGCGGCTCACGGAGCGAGGCTTCCTCGTCCTCACGGAGATGGGCGGGAACCTCGTCGGGCACGGCCGGGCGAACGTCTACATGCTGACGCTGCCCAGTGCTCTCCGCATCGATCCGTCATCCACAAGGGGTGCGGGCGTGGACCCCTTCGGGGGTGATGAAGGGGGGCGCCCACGCACCCCTAAGGGGGGCACGGGTGCACGGGAAGGGGGGCACGGGCGCCTCGGAAGGGGGGCACCAGCGCCCCCCCATCAGGGAAGTACATCATCCGGTCCAAACGTCATCATTCCGGATGCCAAGCATCCGGGTCCGGCTCCCGCCGGACGCGAACACCACCCGGACGACGATCTGTTCTGGCGCGACCAAGTCATGCAGAGCCTCTGGGCCTCGATGCTCGACGACTACGACGAGCTGGAGGCATGGCTCGACAGCGACATCGGACTACACGCCGACGAGCCCTCCACCGCCCTCGGCATGTGGGAAGACGGCAGACACCCGATCGCGATCCGCAACACCATCCTCAAGGCCAGGCGGGCAGCGTCGTGACCGCCGCGTGGACGGGCCGTGTCGTCACCACAGCACGGGCCTACTGGCGCCCCAGGCTCCCGCTCCCATGCCACTGGTGCGGCAAGCCCGTCTACCCCGACCAGCCCTGGGTCGTCGAGCACATCACGCCCCGCAGCCAAGGCGGCTCCGTCACCGACCCGGCCAACCAGTGGGTCAGCCACCGCCGACCCTGCTCCGACGTCAGCGGCGCCAAGATGGGCGCCGCCATCACCAACGCACGGAAGCGACAACCCCGGCTCGAGAGCGAGAGGGGACGGGGGATTCGGGGGATCTAGTGAGGGTAGACAGCGGCCCCGCCCGAAGAGAGCGGGGCCGCGGCCGAGGCTGGGTTCGGATCAGCGAGCCGAGGGTGCGTGCGGCTCCACGGTGTAGCTCGGCTCGACGTCAGTCTCATAGACGTAGGTGACTCCGGGCGTAAGCGACTTGGTAGCGACGGTCGCTGTCGTCGCGCTGGTCGTGACCAACGTGGGCATCGCGGATCTCCTTCGTGGGATGACTTGTCTCATTGTCCACTAACGCTGGGGCTTGGGCGACCCGTTCCCCGTCTCCTTCTCCCACGCCGAGAGCTGCTTCTCGAGCGCCTTCATGATCTCGAACACCTGCCCTGGCGGGATCTTGACCCGCGCGACGATCTGGGCGTCAAGCTGAACGAACTTGTTGCCATCCGGGTCGGTGGCAGGGTGCGCTGCCTGCACGAGCGTGGCGAAGTCGAGTACGAAGGTGTCCGGAGTGTGCCAGGCGCTAACGAAGTCCGCGTGCACCCCGGCGACCTTGTCGGGCGGCATGGTGATCTTCAACCGCTGTTCGGGCATGCCTGACTATCGGCGTGCGAAGGCGTCCATGATCATCCCCCATTCGGGTGAACGACTCTTTAGGTCGGGCACGACAACCCGCGCTTGCCGCCCGCTCTCTTTCCCTCCCCCCGTGGCTGGATCTGACACAATCGGGGTGTGGCGTCAGCAAAGCCGACTCATCTGAGTCGCATCCCCCGGGACACGGACGTCTCGGTTGCCGACGTGGGCGCCAGGCTGCTGGGGCTGTCGCTGTTCAAGCAGGGCTACCAGGTGGCGGGGGTGATGCAGGCCCGTGGCCGTGGCGGCGACCCGTTGTACGAGGAGGTCGTCGTCCTGATGCCTCGTCGGGCGACGAAGACGACGTCGATCTGGGCGACGCTGCTGGGTCGGTGCGCGACGATCCCGGGCTATCGGGTGGTGTGCACTGCGCAGGACGGCACGCGGGCGGGGGAGAAGATCCGCGAGCACATGGAGATGCTGGAGGCCAACGGCTTCGAGGAGTCCGGGGCCGGTGAGTTGAAGTGGAGCAACGGCAAGGAGCGGATCGTCTTCGAGAATCGCTCGATGCTGTGGACCGTGGCGCCCAAGCCGGGTGCGTTCCGGTCGGCCGCTGCGGACGCGATCTTGTTCGACGAGGCGGGAGAGCTCGACCCGGAGCAGGGTGAGCTGCTGCTGGCCGGGGCGCTGCCCCTGATGGACACCCGCGACGCTCCGCAGGTGGTCATCACCGGGACGCCGTCGAAGACGCGGGCGGGCCTGCTGTGGTCGACGCTGCAGGACGGGCGCGCCAGCAAGAAGGGGACCGGCATCGTCGACTACTCGCTGCGCGACGACGAGGAGATGGTGGCGGTCGACGACGACGGGAACGCCGTCCTGGTGGAGTCGGTGCTGCGGCGGGTGCACCCGGGCATCGGCACGTTGACGACGATGGCGCGGATGCGCTCGCGGTTCGAGAAGATGAGCCGCACGCAGTTCGAGATGGAGTACGGGTGCCGGTTCCCGGCGGATTCGGCGACCGACGCGCTCGACCCGGTGAAGTGGTCGGCCGGCCAGGTCCCGGAGATGGAGCGCCCGGAGCGCGTGGGGGTCGCGTTCGACTGCGCCTACGACGGCTCGAGCGCGTCGATCGTGTATGCGTGGCGCCTGGACGACGGGCGCCCGGTGGTCGAGGTGGTGGCGCACCGCCTGGGCACCAACTGGGTGGCGCGGGAGGCGCAGCGGGCTTCGGAGAAGCTGCGGCGGGTGCCGATCGCATACGACGACATCGGGGCCAACAAGGACCCGGCCACGGCGCTGGAGCGGATGAAGCCCAAGCCCCGGCTGGACCGGCGCAACACCAAGGACGTCATGGGTGCTGCGGCCCGGCTCGCGAACGAGGTGCACGCCGGGCGGCTGCTGCACTTCGGGCAGGCCGACCTGGACGCCGCGGTGGACAACCTGACGTGGCGCGACGTGCTGCGCTCCGGGCGGGCGTTCGGACAGAAGTCCCACGCGGGCGCACCCATCAACCCGATCGTGGGAGCCTCCATCGCGCTGTGGTCCTACGACCAGCTGCCCGCCCGCGGCACCCACACGCTCGTCGCCTGATCTGACGGACGGCGCGCCCACGTCACCATCGTTCTGACGTTCGTGGGTCCCGCGTCGTATAATTCCCCACGTGGGGATATTCTCCCGGCTGCGGACCGCGGACCAGCTGGAGCGCTACGCCACGGCGCAGCCGGCCCGGGCCCTGGCCACCCCGTTCGCCGGTGAGCCGACGCTGGCCCCGGCCGTCGTGCTGGACAGCATCTTCGAGGGCCGCACCATCCCGGTCACCCGGGCCGAGGCGATGAGCGTCCCGGCGATCTCACGGGCGCGACGCCTGGTGTGCAACATCCTGGGCCGACAGCCGCTCGTGGCGTACCGGGCCGGTGAGCCGTTGAGCGAGCAGCCGCGGTTCCTGTACGCCTCGCGCTACTTCCCGGCCCGGCTGCGAATGATCTGGACGCTCGACGACCTGATGTTCTACGGCTGGTCGTTGTGGGTGCTGGACCGCGGCGCGGAGGACCCCTCGGGCCGCGCGCCCATCCTCGACGCCCTGCGCATCGACCCGGCCCGCTGGCAGGTCCGCGACGGGAAGATCGTCGTCAGCGGCCCCAAGGCGCAGCAGATCGAGCTGCAGGACGGGCAGTACCTTCTGTTCCCCGGCGCCCAGGAGGGCCTGCTGACAACGGCGGCGGGCACGATCCGCGGCTACCGCGAGCTGGAGCGCCACTGGCAAGAGCGGGTCAAGAACCCGGTCCCGGTCACGGAGATCCGCTACGTCGGCGACGACGACCTGACCCCGGACGAGATGCGGGACATCCGCAAGACGTACATCGACGCCGCCAACGACACGGGCGGCACCGTGATGGTCACCCCCCGCGGGTACGAGATCCACACCCACGGCAGCGAGGTGCTGGACCTGTTCGTCCAGGGCCGCAACGCCGCCGCCCTGGACGCGGCCCGGTTCGCCGCCATGCCCGCCTCGATGCTCGACGCCTCCCAGGTCAACGGCTCGTCCATCGACTACGAGAACAACGAGGCGGGGCGCTCGAGCTACCGGGACCTGACGCTGCGGGACTGGGCGCTGCCCATCGAGGAGGCCCTGTCCCAGGACGACGTGCTGCCCGCCGGCCAGTACGTCCAGTTCGACCTGTCCGCGCTCACCACGACCGACACCGGCACCGGCCCGGCACTGGAGGACTGATGACCACCATGAAGATGGCCGGGCGCCTGCTGCGGGCCTCGGCCGACGACCGTGTGAAGACCTACCTGCTGGCCCCGTTCGGCGAGCCGGGCCGCACCAACCTGGGCAAGGTCAAGCTGACCGCCTCGTCCCTGACGGTCCCCGACGACGTGACCGCCCTGGCCGTCAACGTCGAGCACGACCCCAAGACCCCGGTCGGCAAGTTCGTCCGTGTCCAGGCCACCGACGCCGGCTACGAAGCGGACGTGCGGTTCCTGGCGACCAAGGCCGGGGACGACGCCCTGACCGAGGCCAACGAGGGCGTGCGCACCGGCATCAGCGTCGAGGTCGACAACCCGGTGATCCGCAAGGGCCAGATGCTGGCCGGGGCGCTGTCGGGTGCCGCGGTGTGCGTGACCCCCGCGTTCCCCTCCGCCCAGCTGGTGGCCGCCGACGCCGGGGACCTGCCCGAGGACTTCCCGAGCTGGCAGGCCCCGTCCGAGTCCAGCTCGACGAGCACCGACGAGATCGTCGTGAACGGCGTGACCTACGTCGTCAAGCGCACCTCGACGTCCAAGACCGAGGTCGAGGAGAAGACCACCACCGCGGACCCGCCGCCGGTGGACGAAGCCGCCCCGGCGGCAGAGGAGGGCAACATGAGCACGAGCCTGACCGCCGCCGCCGTCGCGGCCGCCGGTGTCCAGCCGGTCCACCACGGCGCCGACAAGCCCAAGGGCGCCGAGGAGGTCTACCGGCTGCTGGCCGGCGCGCACCGCAGCGGCGGGGAGACCCGCATGCTGGCCGCGCTGACCGACGTCACCCACGACGACGGCAACAACAACGGCGACGGCCTCGGCGAGATCGCCGCCGCCCCCGCCTGGCTCGGCGAGGTCTGGGCCCAGGTGCCCTACGTGCGCAAGTGGATCCCGCTGGTCGCCCAGGCACCGCTGACCGCCTACCGCCAGCTCGGGTTCCACTTCGGCACCAAGCCGCTGGTGCAGAAGTACACCGGCAACAAGGCCGAGGTCCCCTCCAACGGGATGACCGCCACCCCGGTGTCCTACGGCACCCAGCGGTGGGCCCACGCCGCCGACCTGGACCGCCGCTACGTCGACTTCGGCGACCAGGACGTGATCCGCGCGTTCATCGAGGCGCAGAACGAGTCCTACCGCAAGGAGACCGACCTGTCGGTGCACGACGACCTGTTCACCATGGCCGCCGCGTTCGTGCCCGGCGCGGTCCCCGCGGGCATCGACGCCGGCCTGGCAGCCCTGGTCGACGGCGCCCTGGCCCTCGTCGCCGCGGACCTCAACCCGACGTTCGCGATCATCGGCGTCGACCTGTACCGGCCGCTGCTGTTCACCCTGGAGCAGAAGGGCCTGAAGTTCCTGACCATGGCCCTCGGCCTCGAGGAGGGCAGCCTCGACGGCTTCAACATCAAGCCCTCCGGTCGCCCGGCCGCGGCGGGCAAGGTCCTGGTGGGCGACGGCTCCACCGTGGTGTTCAAGGAGTTCGGCGGCGGCTCCCCGCTGCGCGTCGAGGCCGAGGACATCGCCCACGGCGGCCGCGACCTGGGCCTGTTCGGCTACACCAGCCTGCAGGACAAGACCCCCGCGACGGTCGACGGCATCGTCGTGGCCGACCTGGTGCCGTGATGGCCGTCGAGCGCGCCGACCGTGAGCGATCCATCGCGGTCATGACCGCCCAGGGCGCCACGCCCGAGGAGATCGCCCGGGCGTTCGGGGACGTCGTCGAGATCCCGGCCGACGGCGTCGAGCGTGACGTCACGCTGCCGGGCAAGGCGCGCCGGCGCACGCAGGCCTGAGAGGAGGTGGCGAGCATGGCCCTGGTCGGATGGGTGGACACCGTGACGCACGCCGCGGTGCTCGACGTCGACTTCCCCGACGCCCCGGCCGACCCGGACGTGCTCGCCACCTACCTGGCGACCGCCTACGAGCAGTGCGTGGAGTACCTGCCGCACACCCGCGACGCGCTGACCGGCGAGCTGGTGCCCGTGGTGCCTGATCCGCTGCCGGACAGGCTCGTCAAGGCCCAGATCTGGCAGGCGCGGGCGCTGTACGCCTCGGTCGTCACCGGCCCGGGTGACCAGGTCGGCGTGGACGGGATGCGGGTGACCGTGTACCCGATGGACTGGTCGGTGCGGAACCTGCTGCGCCCGCGCCGGGTCGGCAGGTTCGCATGAGCCTGCGCGCACCGATCGCCGCCGCCCTCGCCGCGGCCCTGCCGGGCACGTGGAAGGTCACCGGCTACCCCGGCCAGGTCATGGGCCGGGTGGACCGCACCACCGTCGCGGTCTGGACCAACGAGATCGCCCACCTGGACGGTGCCCCGGCCACCGCCTACGTCACGACGTTCACCGTCGCCCTGTACAGCGTCCACCAGGACCCCGCCCAGGCCGACGACGACCTCGAGCAGACCCTGCCGCTGCTGCTGGACGCGCTGTGGGGCATGGCGAACCTCGTCCTCGACAAGGCCGAACGCACCGTCAATGCCGACAACACCCTGCACGCGTGGGTCCTGACCGTCCGGCAGGGCATCACCATCACCGAGGAGGCCTGAGCCATGCCCGTCACCATCCCGAACGTCGCCCCGCTGACGCTCAAGGACATCGACCTGATCTTCGGCGAGCTCGTGGCCGGCGTCGCGGACTACACCAACGGCGTCAACTACAAGAAGCACGTCGACCAGGTCGAGCTCGTGCCGTCCTCCTCGACGCAGTCGTGGACCGGCCTGGGCGGCAACACCCACACGGACGTGTCCACCGCGACATGGGCGGCCACGATCCGCTACGCCCAGGACTGGGACACCGCCGCGTCGCTCAGCGAGTACCTGTTCGACCACGAGGGCGAGCACGTCCCGGTCAAGTTCCAGCCCCGCACCGGCTCCGGGTCCACCTTCGAGGCCGTCCTGGTCATCACCCCCGGATCGGTCGGCGGCCAGGTCAACACCCTGGGCGCCCCGACATCGGTCACCCTCGGCTGCGAGAGCAAGCCGACCCGCACCCCGGCCGCCTGATGCTGTCGGCACGCGGCTCCCGCGAGCTGCGCGCCGCCGGCCTGGCCCTGAAGCTGGTCGAGCGCGACGTGCGCAACTCGATCAACCGCTCCATGCGCTCGACCATGAACCCGGTCTGGCGCGGCGCGGTCGCCGAGCGTGCCCGCACCCGCCTGGACCAGCGAGTCCTGAACACCGGGGTACGGGTCGCGCCGGGCAACCCGCCGGCCTTGATCGCCGCCGGGTCGACCCGAGCCCTGCCCGGCGGGCTCGTCCCGGCCGCCACCTACTACGCGGTGGAGTTCGGCGCCGACCATGACACCGTCACCACCTACCAGCGCACCAGCCCCAAGGGCACCCGGCACACCGTCACCCGGCACACCAGCCACCAGCTGCCCGAGCGGCGCCGCCAGGGCCGTGTCGTGTGGCCCGCGGCCGCCGAGCTCGCACCCCGGCTGGCAGCGCTGTACGTGCAGACGATCGTGCGCGGCGTCTACGAGGCCATCGAGAAGGGCGGGCGCTGATGGCGATCAAGATCGCGATCATCGACGACTTCCGCTCGATCTTCTCCGGCACCAAGAAGCTCAGCGAGGCGTTCGAGGACGTCGCCGACAGCCTCGACGGCGTCGCCGACGAGTCGAGGACCACCGCCCGCGAGGTCGACACCCAGATGGGCAAGGTCGAGACCGCGGGCAGGGAGGCCGCCAGCGCCCTCGAACGCAAGTTCTCCGAGGACTTCGAAAAGGTCCGCAAGGACGCCAAGCGCACCGGCGACACCGTCGACACCGAGACCCGCTCCGGCACCCGCCGGGCAGGGGAGGCCACCGGCGAGTTCAAGCAGGAGGCCCTGTCCAACCTCTCCGAGGTCACCTCGTCGTTCTCCGGTGACATGACGCAGGCCGTCGACGGTGTGCAGGGCCTGCTGGGCGGGCTGGCCGGCAGCGCCATCCCCGGTGTGTCGGCCGCTGCCGGTGTGGCCGCTATCGGCTTCGGGGCGGCGTTCGGCGCCATGCGGGCCGAGGCCGAGGCGACCAAGGAACGGGTCGGGGCGATCTTCGACGACCTGGTCACCAACCAGCTCGGCACCCTGTCCGAGGCGCTGATCAACTCCCGGCTGCAGGAGATCGTGCAGGACACCGGCAAGGTCGCCAACGCCCAGAAGGCCGCCAAGGAAACCGGGCTGGACTACGGGCAGGTGCTGCGGGCCATGGCCGGGGACGTCACGGCTGCCGACAAGGTCACCCGGGCCTATGACGCCATGATCGGCGACCACGAGGACACCGTGCGTGGCCTGACCGACGAGCTGGCCACCAACAAGGACCGCACCTATGCCCGCACCCAGGAGCTGTACGCGCAGGTCGGTGCCGAACAGCGGGTCATCGAGGAGCTGGAGAAGTCCCGCTCCGGCTACGGGCTGGCACGCGCCGACCTGGAGAAGGCGACCGAGGCGCAGCGGGCCCTCAACGACGCGCTCGACGCCGGCTCCAACCGCGCCCAGGTCGCCAAGGACCGCCTCGACGCGCTCCGCGAGGCGGCCAGCGCCCAGGGCGGGGACATCGAGTTCACCATCAAGCTGCTCAACTACGACCAGACGTACAAGTACCTGTCGGACATGGAGACCCTGGTGCGTTCGATCACCGGGGACAAGACCCTGCGCATCGGCCGGGGCCTGGGCGGCGGCGGCGGGCAGGTGCTGTGATGGCGACCTTGACGCGTGACGCGGTGGTGTTGGCCCCGGTGGACGTGCTGGGCTGGTCCTCGACCCGGCGTGGGGCGTCGGTGGTGCACCAGGTGATCGGTGATCCCGACCCGGACGTGACGGTGCGGGCACCGTCCCTGGCGTCGGGGGACCTGCGGCTGATCTGGGCCGACGAGGCGACCGCGCTGGCGGCTGCTGCGGCGCTGGCCGTGGTGGGTGGCCCCTGGGTCCTGGGCATCACAGGTCGTCCCGGGCTGGACGGGTTGAGCGTGCTGGTGGTGGGGGACATCACGGTGGCGGCGACCGACGACGCCGGGGCGGCCTGGACGCTGACCGTGGGTGTGCAGGAGATCTCGTGAGCGCGCCGGCGATGCTCACCGCGTGGGCCACCCTCACCGGGTTGCCGACCGCCCGCTGCCAGTCGCTCGAGGTCGATCTGGACGAGGGCCGCGCCCCGTTCGCCGCCGCCCGGTTCGCCCTGGCGACCAGCCCGGCGCTGACCGCGGCGCTGTCGCAGGCGGCGATCCGGGCCGGGACCGTGGCCGTGGACCTGCTGGTGCGCCGCCAGTGGTTCACCGCACCCACTCTGCTGGAGGTCGGGCAGGGCTGGGCGGGTCTGACCCTCGCCCAGGTCGGGGTCGAGGTCGGCGGGTCGACGCTGGCCGCGCTGGCCGACGCCTGGTCCACCCCGTGGGACACCGCCGACCCGTGGCGCGCCCCGCAGGAGATGGCGGCCCACCTGACGGTGTCGGCCCGTGACATCGCGAGCCTTCCCGGTCAGGTCGTCGTCACCGCGGCGTCCGACGAGCTGCGGCTGCGCAAGGAACGGGTGATCGGCGCCCGGGCGGCCGAGCCCGCCAGCACCCGGCTGGGCGCGTTGTGCGCCGCGGTGGGCATCTCGACGGCCGCGCTGAACCTGGCCGGGTTGCCGGTGGTCACGGTGCCGCCGTTGACGCTCGCGGACTCGGCCACCACCCCTGCATGGGACCTGTTGATGACCACCGCGGCCGCGGTCCAGCGCCGGTTGTGGTGCGACCTGGCGGGCGCCTGGCAGCTGACCGACCCGTCCGTGGCCCCGTCCGGGTCGGTGCACGTGGCCCGCGTCGCTGACGCCACCGACACCGAGGACGCCTCCGGGGTGTTCGCCGACGTCGTGGTGTTCGTGGCCACCGCCACCAGCTACACGACCAACCAGAGCACCGGGGTGGTGACCTCGGAGAAGGTCACCGAGATCATCACCTACCCGTTCCCGGTGCCCGCCGGACGGCACGCCTACCTGACCGTCACCGAGGACTACGGCGACATCGACGTGGCGGGCATCCCGTTCGACTGGTTGCCGACCCCCGCGTCCCTGGCGCCCCGGCTGGCCAAGGTCAACGCCACCGACCGGCAGCTGACCGCCACCGCCACCGCCGACCCGTCCGTGCGCCCCGGGATGGCGTTGACCACCGGAGCCCCGTCCCTGCCCACCCTGGCCGGCGTCGTGTCGGCCGTCAGCATCCGCATCCCGGAGGACACCATGACCCTGACCGCCCGCGCGATCACCGAGGTGCCGTGATGGGCGCCACCGTCGACCGCATCTGGCAGTACGCCGCCACCGACCTGGTCGACCCGGCCGGGCTGCACCTGCTGCTCAACGCCCTGGGCGACAGCGTCCGCAAGAACCTGCCGCGCGCCATGTCGGCGGCAAACGTGCTCGTCAGCCCGGACACGACCACGAAGGTGAGCGCCGTCATCCCGTTCGGCGTCACCTACGCATCGATCCCGCTGGTCATCACGCTCTCACCCATCACGTCCGGCGGCATCATCGTGTCCACCTACGCGGTGAGCATCGGCCTGACCGGCTTCACGATCCGCTACAAGGCATCCGCCGCAACCGCAACCCTGGGATGCGACTTCGTCGTGATCGGGACCCTGGCATGAGCCTGAACGGACGCCTCACCGCCGACGAGCTGGTGACCGTCGACACCGCCCGCTGGCTGCCGGGTCTGGGCCACCAGCTCGCACCCGCCGCCGCGGCGTCCTACCTGGCCGCCCGTGCCGCCGGGATGCCCGCCGGCATCCGCGACGCCTACCGCACCTACGACCGGCAGGTCGCCTACGCCGCCAACCCGCCCAACGCCGCGGGGCTGGCCGCCAAGCCCGGCACGTCCCCGCACGGCTGGGGCACCGCCCTGGACCTGGGCGTCCCGCAGGCCGCGTGGCTCGACGCCCACCCCGAGTACGGCTGGCGCCAGACCATCACCCGCGAGCCGTGGCACCGCGAGTACCAGCCCGAGCACGACACCCACCAGGAGGCCGACATGGACGCCACCCAAGCCAAGCAGCTCGCCGACACCCGGACCGAGGTCGCCAACATCCAACGCGTCGCCGCCAAGCTCGACGCCCGGCTGTTCGCCATCGACAAGGCCCTCGCCGCCCCCGCCGGCATCGACCTGAACGCCCTCGCCGACCTCCTCGTCGACAAGATCGCCCACCGCCTCCAGAACGGATGACCACCATGACCCACGCCGACCCCGACCCGCGCGACCTCGTCCCGCCCATCCTGCGCACCTGGTGCTACGGCGTCGGGACCGTCATCGAGCTGGGCGTCGCGCCCGCCCTGCTCGCCGCCGGGCAGACCGTCGCCGCAGCCGTCTGCGCACCCATCGGCGGAGCGGTCCTCGCCCTCGCCTGGGGCTACCGACCCACGAGGCCGGCCACGTGAGCGAGGAGGTCTGGACCCCCGCCGAGCAGACGCGCGCGCTCAAGCGCATCGAGGAGAAGGTCGACGGCCTGACGCTCGCCCTGCCGCAGACCTACGTTCCGGCCACCCTCTGGGAGCAGCGCAACACGCACGTCGACTTCGTCATCGCCGGGCTCGGCCGCGAGATCGGCGACCTGCGCGGCGAGCTGCGCGCCAAGCGGGCACCCTGGTGGTCCGTCGCGGCCGTCGTCATCGCCGCCGCCGCGCTGCTGTGGAGCATGTTCGGCGGCTAGACCTCACGGCCACGGCGGGCGACGAGCACCATCCCCACGCCGGACACCACCAGCACACCGGCCAGGACCCACCCCTCGAGCGAGGTCCCCGTCTCCGCCAGCACCGTGGCCACCGGCAGCGCCGCCGGATCGACCACCGGCGCAGGCTCCACCGGATCGATCTGCCGCCCGATCGTCTCCTCCGGCAACATCCCCTGCGCGCAGTGGTCCACCTCCACCACCTGCCCCGGCTCGCACACCGGGTCATCCGGCCCCGGCACCCACGCGGCGAGCGCGAGCGCCGCCATCACCCCCACGGCGCCGTACCGCCTGGGCTCAGTCCGCAGATAGTCCGCAAGACGGCAGTCGTCAGCCATCATGATCCGTTCTTCCCCCTCGGCGTCCTCGCAGGTCAGACGCACGTTCCATCAACGACACGGATGTGCCGTCGCTAGGTGGGGAGTCCTGGATCAACTCGCCCTCCGCGGTGTTCGTCGCCCGGGGCGGCGTCGCCGAGCTGACCACGACGATCCTGTCCGACGAGCAGGTGCGCGACCTCGTCGAGCAGATGCTCAAGGCGAGCGGGCGCCGC
>Ga0255338_1003960_pt1 | contig 16437 bp, 11 predicted proteins | sample MeOH1_35cm_T4_19_FD_203715 | JGI IMG/M metagenome (GOLD analysis project Ga0255338, IMG submission 203715) | Sandy soil microbial communities from University of British Columbia, Vancouver, Canada - MeOH1_35cm_T4_195 | ecosystem: Engineered > Artificial ecosystem > Sand microcosm > Unclassified ...
CGCTACTTCGACGGGTCTGACCCCTGGTATCAGGAAGGCGACTGCCTGGGCCTCTGGCTGGAAGGCCGCCTGGCGAGCGCCGTACACGTCTGCCGCCGTCCGCTGGAGTGGCCCGGCGAGACCCTCTGGTGTGCGGCTCTCGCTAACGTAGCCACCCATCCGGACTTTCGCCGCCGTGGCCTCTCCCGCGAGCTACTCGGTGCCGCCACGGAACGGCTGGCCGGGGAAGGCTTCGCGTTCTCGATGCTCTTTTCCAGCCAGTCCGGCCACTATGCGCCGCTTGGCTGGGAGGCCGTGCCGACTCCGCGTCCGGTGCTCCGCATCAGCGAGGAGTTGGAGCCATCCGGCTTCCTGTTCGAGCCGTTCGTCTCCGACCTGGACGAAAGCCAGCTTTACGCCGAGAGCCCCGCGCGTCCCCTGCAGCTATACCGCCCGGAAGAATACTGGTCCGGCTGGGTGATCTGGCTGCACGCACACCGGGAAGTGCAGCGCCTCACGGTGCGGGGCGCCTATGCGGAGCTGGAGTGCCCGGAAGACCTGGAGCGCCCGGCTCGGCTGCTGGAGTGGCGCGCCCGCGATGCCCGCGGGGAAGCGGCGCTGCTCAAGAAGGCCGCGCTCTGGGCCAAAGCCCGCGGAAAGGGAGAGCTGACGCTTGAAGCGGTTCCGCAATGGGGCGGCCTGGCTGCACTACAGCCGTTGGGCGAAGTGGAGTCCAACGCCGGCGGCTACATGATGCTCCGCAACGTCTCCCTTTCCGAGCAGCGCTTTCAAGGTGTCCTGGAGCTGTATCGCAGCGGCGCCGCCAATTGGTGGCCCGCCGACGGCTTCTGAGCCCGCCTACGATTCGCCGCAGTCCTGGGTGGCTCTCCTGCCAAGATGGACCATCTGGCCTTGCCGGGAGCGCATGTGGAGGGGGTTGGAACGAGTAGGAACCGGAGCCCAGGATCCGCTCTTGGACCGTACTACATTAGCGCCACCTCGATCACCTGTGACCACAGTGCACATGTACCGGACGGGACGGGCGAAGGCGCCACGCAGCCGGCGGAATTGTCCCTTCGTAAGGCACTCGTCGATAAAATAAGATGAGCACAAAAATGGGCCCTGGGAACCGTGTCCAGGGCCCTTAACCATACTGCTGGTGATAGCTCGGTTGCAATTCAGCCTGGAATGCGTCGCCTGTTCAATTACAGGCAGCCCCATTCAGGCGCAAATTGTGAGAGGGCGGTGCAGGATTTGAACCAGCGACCACCTGTGTGTAAGACAGGCGCTCTACCACTGAGCTAACCGCCCTGGCGAACCGTCCGGACGAAAGGACGGCAACAGCCGGATTATACCATGTCCGCAGAAAACGTCTAGGCCCTCGGAGAGTGCAAGGCCGAATTCCGCCAAACGGGTAGAGGCGCAGCGGGCGCCCGTTCCGTTTGAGGAGGCCGGGTGGTACACGGAACTCACCCGCGAGGGCTTGCTGTGCTATAATCTCTCTTTACTTTCGCCGGTGGCCTGGTCACCCGCTGTTTCGGACGATCCGCACGATGGCTCATACGCTCACTCCTCACCCGGTCAACTCCCTGGTGCGCCGCGCGCGCGTTACGGATGCCGCCGACATCCAGCGTCTGATCACCACGTTTGCGGACCGCGACGAGATGCTCCACCGCTCCCTGGGGGAGATCTACGAAAACATCCGGGACTTCTACGTGGCGGAGGACGAAGAAGGCCGCGTCGTCGCGTGTGGGGGGTTGCACGTCTGCTGGAGCCACCTGGCGGAGATCAAGAGCCTAGCGGTGGATGAAGGGTGCCAGGGCCGGGGCTATGGCAAGCGGATCGTGCTGGCCTGTCTGGAAGAGGCACGCGAGTTGGGGTTGAAGACCGTCTTCGCCCTCACCTACAAGCCGGAGTTCTTCACCAAGACCGGGTTCCGCATCGTAGACAAGGCGACCCTCCCGCACAAAGTCTGGAACGAGTGCATCCGCTGCCCCAAGTTCCCGGCCTGCGGCGAGATTGCGGTCGTTTACGACCTCGCCCGCGTCTCCGCCCCGCTTAACCTCCCCGTCGTAGGGTAGCCCTTCGGCCCTGTGGAAGGAAGTGGATTGGTCAATTGAAAATTGGCAATTGGAAATCATCAATTGCCAATTCCGAGGTTCTCTCCATGACCATCCGCCCTTTCCTCCCCACTGATCTCTCGCGCGTCCAGGCCATCACGATCGGGAGCTTCGAGGGCGTCTCGATCGACCGCAATATCGAGCAGGCGTTCGGACCGGTAGCCGGGAAGGACTGGCGAGAGCGGAAGGCGCGAGACGTCACCATGGATTGCGAAGTTCAGCCGGAAGGCGTCTTCGTAGCGGAGACGGAGGAGGGTCAGGTCGTCGGCTACGTCACCACCCGCCTGGACCGCGTGACCCGGATCGGCCGCATCCCCAACCTTGCGGTCGACGAGCAGTTCCGGGGTCACGGCCTGGGCACCCGGCTGATCGAGCATGCCATTGCCTGGATGCGTGCGCAGGGCATGGCGATGGCCAAGATCGAGACGCTCGTCCAGAACGAGCGCGGCCAGGCGCTCTACCCACGCTTCGGCTTCCGGGAAGTGGCCCGGCAGATCCACTACGTCAAGGACCTCACTGAGGAGCCTTAGACACCAGCGATCTCAGCGCCAAGCCGCCGGCGCGACTTGGCGCAGAGGGTTTGGCGCTTCAAGTGGCCTTCGGAAGGCCCGAGACCTCCAGCACGATAACGGAGGCGGCGGGGTCCGGTGCGCTGCCGGGGAGGTCGAAGGTGATGCCCGCGCCGTACTGCTCCACCCGCACCGGCCGCTTTTTGTCCGTCAGCAGGTACGCCTTTTTGACCCGGTTCTCCAGGGCCGGAATGCCCAGCTTGCCGTCCTTGGGCCAGTCGAACACATGGACGTAGAGCTTGCCCTTGCGACTGGTGATGCGGCCCCAGGGAAGCTGCTTGGAGTAAGGGCTTGCGCGGGTCTCGTAAATCGCTTCCCCGTTGACGCGAATCCACTTGCCCATCTCCGCCAGGCGCTGCACGCTGGCCGCGGGGATCTCCCCTTCCGAGGTGGGGCCTACGTTCAACAGGAAATTGCCGCCTTTGCTGGCGATGTCACACAAGTTGCGAATGAGCGTGGTCGACGACTTCCAGTTCTGGTCGTTCGACTTATAGCCCCAGGTGTCGTTCATCGTCATGCATGACTCCCAGTCCACCCCGGGAAGTCCGGACGGCGGGATCTGCTGCTCCGGCGTGCCGAAGTCGCCGGCATACCCCTCGCCCTTGTTCATCCCCTCCATCCCCTTACGGCCCTTGCCGATGCGGTTGTTGATGATCAGGCTCGGCTTCATCGAGCGGAGGTACTGGTAGAGGTCCTTGGCGTCTTCTTCCGTCCACCAGGTCACCCACTCGCCGTCGAACCAGAGGACGGCCGGGTCGTAGTTTTCCACAATTTCCTTCAGCTGCCCCTTCAGGTAGGTGACGTATTCCTGCTTTCGGCCCGGCTTCATCGCGTTGCTGGCGAGCGAGGCGTGAAAGTCTTTCGCCTGCGGGTTGGGCTGCTGGGACGGGTGGTGCCAGTCGAGGATCGAGTGGTACGTGCAGAACTTGATGCCCGCCTTCTTGCACTCGCGGCTCAGGTCACGCAGCACGTCTCGTTTATACGGGGTACCGTCCACAATGTCCCAGTCCGTGAGCTTACTGTCGAACATCGCGAACCCGTCGTGGTGCTTGGACGTGATCACCACGTACTTTACGCCCGCATCCTTCATGATGCGAACCCACTCCTTAGCGTCGTATTTCACCGGGTTGAACTGGGGTGGGAACCTGGCGTAGTCCTGCGGCGGGATCGTACCGGAGGCCTGGATCCACTCGCCGATGCCGGGGACCGGCTTCCCGTTGTAGAACCCGGCCGGAACCGAGTAGACGCCCCAGTGAATAAACATCCCGAAGCGCGCGTCCCGCCACCATTCCATCCGGGCGTCACGCTGCGGCTTCGCTTCCCGGAGGAAGTCCTTCGCGGTGCCGTCCTGCGCGGAAGCCGGAGTGAGACCGGCCGGGAGGAGGCCACCTGCCGCAGCTAGGCCGAGGGCGGAAGCAGCCAGCAACTGGCGCCGGGTGACCGGCGCGGACAGCTCATCGTCGAAGAGGTCGTTAGGGTCCATGATCGTCATTGATTCCTGGAATGAGGGGCCAGTTGCCGCGTCCGCACTGGGGAGGCCGCAGCGAGCGTAGCCTGTTACTCTAGGAATTCAACACGATCTGTCCGGCGCTCCTTCCCAATCTGACGGCGAGAGCGGCACGCCTTTTCAGAACGCAATAACACCGGGCCACTTCGGCGCCCGGTGCTTGCGGAAGAGTGGGTTGTTGAGCCGAGCGTAGGGTACTAACGAAGGCGGAGTAATGGAGCATGCGAGCCGCAGACTCGCTGTTGCCGCAACACTCCAACACTCCATTATTCCCGCGGTGTTAGCTGTTATTGCTCGGCTCTATAGGAGACCCGGTCAAGCGAGTTTGCTGCGCTGCGGGGTCCACGCGCCGGCGACGCTGTCGCTCACGGCCAACTGATCCTGAAGCCGCAGCAGCCCGAAGGTGCGGCCGACGCTGCTGCCGCGGCGGATGGCCAACCGCAGCTCTCGCTGGGAAGCATGGAGGTCCGACTGGAGCTGCAAGAGCGCGCGCACGCCCGGACTATCGATGTACGACGCCTGGGAGAGATCCAGCAGCACCCGGCGTGAAGTCCCCGCGGAAGCTGCGATGCCCGCGCTAAGCCGGGCGGCCGTCTCCAGGTCGAAGGGACCGGCTACTCGCACCACCACACTGCGGCCGGCTGCCTGGATCTTCAGCCCTATGCCGGCGGGACCGCCGGCAAATCCAAGGGAGCTAGCTGGTACGGCGGTAAAATCTGCGGTATGCATTGGGGGAACCCTCATCGGCCCGGGCGTCTTCGCAACCTGTCCACAAATAGGTTAACCGCCTACCGTTAACGCAATCTTTCCCCAATGTAAAATTTGGGTTAACGGGCGCGCTTCACGAGCGCGGGACGGCGTGCGGCGCAGTCGCCGTTGTGGTAGCCTTCCCGGCGCCGCCGTGCGCGCAAGCGTAGAGGTACGCGGTTGGTGGCTTTTCGCATCCGAGCGCGCTTGGTATTTCGCCCCCTTCTATTCCTTCAAGTCCGGTCCCGCGCCAGAGGATCTCCGGTTCCGGTACTCCAACCGGCGCGCTTAAGGAAGATTTCCCCGTCGGGCACCTCGTTCCGGATTGCCTGCCGCGGACCGGGATGGCGGTGACTTCCACGGACTCGCCCCGCTCACACTACGGTCGAGTCGCAACCGTCGCCACGACAAGGAGGCCCTTGGGGCGGGCAACGGGGAAGCGGATCCGTTGACCTCTGCGCGGCAAGTACCTGGCCAGAGGGACCATCCCTGCTTCTGATGTTGGAGTTCGGAGGTATTTATGTTTCAAGGAAGCACCCTGGTGGTAGGAGGTTGGACAAAGTCAAGACACCTTGGCCCAACCTCCAATGAACCCTAACCGGACAGACCGCCGCACGGCAGTGGCTTGCCCGGCAGCATCCCCCGGGTAATGGCGAAAGCGGCCTCGTGGCCGTTCGCCGGCTAAACACCTCGGAACGCAGTCACCTGAAACGTCCCAAGAGTCTCGCGTCGCACACATGGCGGCTCGGTCCACTCCACCAGAGACAAGGGTGGACGCATTGGGACGGATCTCTTAGGTCTCAATGAGGAGACGGTAAAGTGATGCCTGTCCAGAGGAAACCATTTGGCATCATGCTCGCTGGCATGATGGCCGCGCTGCTGCTCACGGTCCTGCCCGCATCGGGCAAGCCCGGTGTTCCTGCCCCGAGTCCGGGGTTCCGCAACGGAGGCGCGCTTCTCGCCGCCCGCTCCGCGCTCACCGCCCAGGTCGGGCTGTTGAACATCCAGCAGGCGGGAGGGTCGCGTGCCTATCGCGGTGCCTCCCGCTACTCTGCGCCGGTGGCCGCTGCCGAAGTGTCTCCGGCCGCGGCGGCACGCCAGAAGCGCCCAAGCCAAGCCCGGCAGCAGGAGTTCGACGTTCCGAATGGCGAAAACCCGCCGCCGCGATTGATGGAGGGCTACCGGACCCCTCCCACGATCCAGCCGAGAAAGTCGACCCGGCCGCAAACCCTGGCACCACCGGCCGGTCCGGACTCCGGAACCCCGGAGCCTTCCACTGAATTCGATACGTTCGGCTTCACTGGCTTTAGGCCGCCGGACTGTGCGCTAGCGGCCGGGCCGGCCCATCTGGTCTCCCTGGTAAACGCGCACATGCAAATCCGAAACCTGGCCGGCGTGCAGATCGGGAGCCAGGTGAGCTTGGTGAGCTTCTTCCCGATTGACACCACCGGGTTCATCTTCGACCCGCGCGTGTCGTACGACCCCATGAGCGGCCGTTTCATCCTGGTAGCCGCGGGCCGGTTTGATAACGATGGGTCCGCGATGACTCCAACGTTGGAGGGTACCGAGCAGTCGACGCTGGTAATCGCCGTTTCTGCTACCTCCGATCCAACGGGCACCTGGAGGACCTACTCCTTCAACATCCGCCGCGGCTCAGTGGCGGGTGGTGACCTGCAGTGGGGCGACTATCCCAGTCTCGGCTGGGATCAGCAGGCGATCTACGTCACGTTCAACATGCTGCAGTTCGCCGGCGCTACTTCGGGCGGAGGCAACCGGCTGATCACCCTGAACAAAGCCATGGCGATCGCCGGCAACCCCCTCACGCCCGTGATTGTGGAAGACGTTCTACTTCCCAGCCCGCCATTTGCTGCCGGAAGCACCGTCTCCACGCCGAAGCCGGTGGAAACGGCCGGTCCCCTGAGCCCCTATCTGATGACCGCGGCAGAAACAGCGGCCGGAGGGGTCGGGGTCGGGATTGCGCTATACAAGGTAACGGACCCGCTGGCGCTGGGTGGTGGGCCGTTCATCAGCGTGAGTCATATCGCCTCGGCCTACCAGAGCGCCGGGAATGCCGCGCAGCCGGGCGCCACGATGGCGAACCAGTTCCTGGAGGCGTTTGGAACCCGTCTCCAGAAGACGAGCTACCGAAATGGCGTCATCTGGACCAGCCACCAGGTCTCCAACGATGGATCGATCGGCGGTCCGCCGATGTGCCGCTTCTACCGGATCGATCCTACGGGAGCGGGGAGCCTGCTGGACACGGATGACATCACGGACGCCACCCGGAATTACTTCTACCCCGCCATCTGTCCCGATCCGGCCGGTAACGCCATCGCGGTCATGGCGGCGTCATCGAGCACGGAGTTTGCGTCGATCTACCACACGCGGTACGACGCAACCACCGGCGCGTTCGAGCCCCCGGTCCTGCTGGAAGCGGGGACGGTGTTCTATCAGTCACTGGTCAACGGCCGGAACCGGTGGGGTGACTACTTCGACTGCTCGCTCGACGTGAATGAAGGTGGCACGTCCGTCTGGGTTCAGGGAGAACTGCCGGTCACCGGGACCACCTGGAAGATGCGCGCGGCTCGGGTGACTTCCACCTTTACGGCGGCGGTGGGTCCGAATATCGCAGTCAACACCACGAATCTTACCTTCGGTACGCTTTGCTCCGGCGAGACTGCGGACCGGGTGCTGCAAGTGTTCAATACCGGCGATGCCACCTTGCACTTGCAAAGTATCACGCGGATCGCCGGGAGTTTGGACTTCGCGATCGTAGCGGGACCCCCGCTGCCGACGACGATCGCGCCGGGCAGCCACGTCGACTACACCATCCGCCTCACGCCCACCGGTTCAGGAGGTGCGAAGACAGCCACGTTCCGCATCACGAGCGACGACCTGGACACCACCACCCTCGACGTCACGGTGGGTGGAGTGCTCGGTTCGCCCGAAATCGTGGTCCAGGGCTGCCCGGTGAACTTCGGGCTCGTGCCGCTAGACGATGCGGCGGCGCATGAGAAGGAGATCCAGATCTGTAATCAGGGCGATTGCCCATTGACGGTCACTGGAATTGCCTTCAACCCGGCTACCACCGAGTTCACCCTCGTGGAGACAGCGCCGACGGCGGGCTCCCCGCTCGTGGTCGGCGTGGGCGCCTGCGTGCCGTTCCACATCCGGTTCACGCCGACGTCCTGCGGTCCGAAGAGCGCCACCCTGGTGATCCAGAGCGATGATCCCGCGACTCCGAGCATTAACTGTCCGGTGCAAGCGGATAGCGCGTGCGCGGATGTGGATGACCTGGATGCCCCGGCTGGACTTTGCTTCCCGCCGACCGTGGTCCAGTCGTTCGGTTCGTGCTACTCGGAGATCGAGCCGGCCATCAGCAACAAGGGCGCCGGAAAAATGCGGATCAATAGCGTCACTCTCGCGGGAGCCAATCCCGGCGACTACGAGCTGGTGGCGCTGCCCTCCATGCCGGTCTTCCTCAACCAGGGTGACGTTCTGGGCGCGGGAGACTTCGCGGTCCGCTTCCGGCCTACCGAGGTCGCGCGGAACCGCGCCGCGGTGCTGGAGATCGTGGTTGCGGATCCGATCTCCGGAGCGGCCCTCGGGACCGTACAGGTGCCCTTAGGCGGCGAAGGGGTGCGACCTGGTGCCCGGCTGCTGGTACGCCAGAACGGAGCGCCGGTAGCCAGTATCTACCGCGTGGTGCTCTGGCGCTCCACGGAAGGCCAGGGCTTCCATAAGATCACCGAGTTGAAGAACGTTCCCCTGAAGAACGTCAACCCGGGAGCGCCCTGCCCGCCGTTCCAATATCATGTGGAATACGGCGGCGTGGATACAGTGGGTGAACCGACCTACTTGCGGCCCGGCGAGTACCGGTTCGAGGTGACACTCAAGATCGGCAACAAGCAAGTCAAAAAGCTGATTGACTTCGGAGCAGTCGATTCTTGTAGCTTCAATGCCAACCTCCGGCTGGATTTCTAACCAGCCCGCGTCAGACAGGGGGCCGGTCTCCGGCCTCCTGTCCCTGAACCGGGGCTCGCGCGTGCTGGCCAGCCGAGCTCCGAGGGCAGGCAATGCCTGCTCATCTGTCAAACGTTGACGGCCCGTCCGTTAGTGCATTTCGTCGGAGCTCGAGGCTCACCCTCGCCTACCTCCGCTTCGAGCGGGAAGGCAAGTGGGTGGGTGCCCTGATCGGCTACGCACTGCTAACCAAGGTCAGAGGGCTCAACGACATCCACCTGGGCCGGGTAAAGTCTGCACCCTGCGGTAGACGCCGTTCCAGCAGATGTTGAGACCGGCGAGTTCGTAGCGGGCTACCACCGTCGCCGCTTTGGTTCTCACATGCTGAACGTCGCTTGACACTGCGGCGGGCGAGACGTGACAATACCAGGGTGCCTTGCGGCCGAATTGTTGGCCGCCTCAACGCCTGGAGTCCGACTGATGGGGATTTGACCACCCGAACCGACGCCCACCCCTCCCGGGAGACCCTGAACGGCCCGTCCGCTACGGACGCCCCCGGCCGTGAAGCCCCGGTTCCTTCTGCGTGCCCGAGCACGCCGCCTGCACCTACCGGCCCCTCCCAACCGCCGGCTACTGCTGCGCCTGCCGCAACCGCACCGCACGTGACTGGAAAACCCATGAACTACCGCGACACCCTGAACCTCCCGAAAGACGTCCTTCCGATGCGCGCCAACCTGCCGCAGCGGGAGCCCGAGTTCCAGCAGTTCTGGGAGCAAGCGGAGATTTACCGGCGCTCGGTGGAGAAGGATGCGCCGAAGGGCAGCTTCATCCTGCACGACGGGCCGCCGTACTCCAACGGCGACATCCACATGGGTCACGCGCTGAACAAAATCCTGAAGGACTTCATCACGCGCCACCGCACCATGCAGGGCTACCAGGCGCCGTACGTGCCGGGCTGGGACAACCATGGCATGCCGATCGAATACGCCGTGTCGCAGGCCGCGCGCCAGGCGGGCGAAGTACTCAGCCGCGTGGAGCTGCGCAGCCGCTGCCGCGCCTACGCCGCGCAGTGGATCGACGTGCAGCGGGAGCAGTTCAAACGGCTCGGCATCCGGGGCGAGTGGGAGAACCCGTACCTGACGATGGCGCACGACTTCGAAGCGCAGATCGTTGAGGTGTTTTCGGAGCTGGCCCTCAAGGGGTTCGTCTACCGCGGGCTGAAGCCGATCCTCTGGTGCCCCTACGACGAGACGGCGCTGGCGGAGGCGGAGGTGGAGTATGAGGAGAAGACCTCGCCCTCCATCTACGTGCGCTTTCCCCTGGGCGAAGACCCGAACGGGCTGATGCCCGAGGGCGAAGAGAATTACACGGTCATCTGGACCACCACGCCGTGGACCATCCCCGCGAACCTGGCGGTGGCGTATCACCCGGACTTGAAGTATGTGGTGTTCCGCTCGAACGGCGCCAACTACCTGGTCGCCGAGGGACTGCTCACCGCCACCGTTGAGGCGATCGGTCTCGAAGAGTGCACGATCGTCTCCGACCATCTGGGCCATGAACTGCAAGGGATGACCTTCCGGCATCCGCTCCACGCGCTCGACCCGGTGTTCGACCGCCCGTCGCCGGTGGTGCTGGCGGACTACGTGACGCTGGACGCGGGAACGGGCGTGGTTCACACCGCTCCCGGTCATGGTGAGGACGACTTCCGCACCGGTCAGAAGTATGGTCTGGGCGTGTTGAACCCGGTGGACGGTCAAGGCCGCTACACCGCGGAAGCGGGGCCGTTTCAGGGCAAAGCCATCCGGCCCGGCGAGGCGGATGCCGTGGTCCTGAAGGCCCTGGCCGAGTCGGGCAATCTGCTGATGCGCAAGGCGTACAAGCACAACTACCCGCATTGCTGGCGCTGCCATGGCCCGTTGATCTTCCGGACTACGGTGCAGTGGTTCATGAATATCGATCACCCCCTGGGTGACGGCACGACCCAGCGCCAGCGGATGCTGGAGCAGATCGCTAAGACCCAGTGGATCCCGGCGGAGAGCGTCAACCGGATCGAGGCCATGGCCGGTGGGCGCCCGGACTGGTGCCTCTCCCGCCAGCGCGCCTGGGGCGTGGGGATCCCGGTCTTCTACTGCGACACCTGCACCGAGCCGATCCTGACGCGCGCGAGCCTGGAGTCCGCCGTCAAGCTGGTGCGGGAGCAAAGCGCGGACGCCTGGTACACGGTACCCGCGGAGCAGATCTTGCCGGCCGGCTTCCAGTGCCCGCACTGCTCCGCTGCGGGTCCGTTCTCGAAGGAGACGGACGTGCTGGACGTTTGGTTCGACTCCGGCTCCACCTGGAGCGCCGTGCTGGAAAGTGGCAAGTGGCCGCTGCTGCGTTACCCGGCGGACCTGTACGTGGAAGGCTCCGACCAGCACCGCGGCTGGTTCAATAGCTCCCTCACCGTTTCCACGGGGGCGCGGGGCCGCGCGCCGTATGACGGCGTCATCAGCCACGGGTTCGTGTTGGACGCGAACGGCGAAAAGATGTCCAAGAGCAAGGGGAACGTGACGGATCCGCTCGTGGAGATCAAGACCAGCGGCGCCGACATCCTGCGCCTCTGGGTCGCCAGCGTCGACTACTTCGACGACATGCGCATCGGTGGGCCGATCCTGGAGCACGTGCGCAATGTCTTCCTGCGCATCCGGAACACCCTGCGGTTCCTGGTCGGTAACCTGGCCGACTTCGATCCGCAGGCGCACATGGTCGCGGAAGCGGACCGCCTGGAGATCGACCGCTGGGCGCTGCACCGCCTCCACGAGGTGCTCTTCACGTGCAACGACGCATATAACGACTACCTCTACCATGACGTGTTCCATCAGGTGCAGAACTACTGCGCGGTGGACCTGGGCGGCTTCTACCTGGACGTGATCAAGGACCGCCTCTACTGCTCCCGCGCGGATAGCCCGGAGCGGCGGAGCGCGCAAGCCACGCTCTACCAGATCGCCGACCACCTGGCCCGGCTGCTGGCGCCGATCCTCGTCCACGTTTCGGAAGAGGTGTGGCAGGCGCTGCCTGGCGCGAAAGAGCGGTTTGAGAGCGTGCACCTCGCCCCGTTCCCGGATGCCCATGACCTCTGGCGCGATGAGGCGCTCGGCGAGAACTGGCGGCGCCTCCGCGAGGTGAGGGACCGCGTCAACGCCGCCATCGAGCCGCTGAAGCCGAAGTCGAAGAACGACCCGAACTTCGTGCTGAAGACCAGCCTGGAAGCACACGTGGCGCTGACCGGCGGCCCGGATTGGCAGCCGCTGTTGCAGCAGTACCAGGAGGTGCTGCCCTCGGTGCTGATGGTACCGGTAGTGGTGCTGGAATCGCAGGACGACGCCGGTCTCCTGGTCCAGGTGGAGCGTCAACCCGGGCCGAAGTGCGAGCGCTGCTGGCTGGTGCTCCCCACCGTCGGCCTGGTGCCGGAGCATCCCGGGCTGTGTGCGCGCTGCGCGGCGGCGATTACCACGTAGAGCCTCACGCAGAGGCGCAGAGAAGGGAAGTGAAAAGGGGTGAAGCAGAGTTTCGAACTGCTTCACCCCTTTCAACGTTACACAACGCCATTCTCCTCTTAATCCCTCGAGATTCTCTCTGCGTCTCTGCGCCTCTGCGTGAGGCTTCCCGTGAGCCTCTCGACTACACCGGCCTCCAGGTGGGTATAAGGAGTTACACAACACCCTGTATCGAGCCCGCGAGGGCTCTGGAGACGGAGAACGAGATGGCGAACGCAACCGCGGGACCGCGCACCGACATCGACCTGGACCATTTCCGCGAGATCCTCGAAGAGGAGCGGCACCGGGTGCTGGAGCAGTTGCGGCAAGTAGACGCCCGCGAAGAATCCGGCGCCTCCGGTGTGGCCGGTGATGAGATTTCGGACTACGATCAGCACCCGGCCGATGACGCCACGGAAACGTTCCTACGCGAACAAGACCTGGCGATCCACGCGGGCCTCAACCAGGAGCTTCGGCAGGTGGAAGCGGCCTCGCATAAGATGGACCACGGCACCTACGGCCTCTGTGACCGCTGCAATGCCGAAATCCCAGCCGAGCGTCTGGAAGTCATGCCGTTCGCCCTCTTTTGCATCAAGTGCGCGGCGGATTTGGAAGGGCAGCGTTAGCCAGGCAGTCAGGGGAAAAGAGTAAATGATCCGGGAAGAAACCGGTCCTCTATTTCCCCATTTCCCCATTTCCCCATTTACTCTTTTCCTCGGTCCCCATTTCCGTCACCGGGGCGGGAGGGCCTTTCGGCTCCCTCGCCTCTTTTGTCGTCAACCGGCGTGGGAACCGGGAGGCGCTGCCGCGGGTCAGATGAGCTGAGGGTGATTGAGGAGCCGTAGAGCAGTCCACCAGGCGGGAGAATACCGCACGAGGGGGCAGGTTTACGGTAATTGCCCTTTAGGAAATATCAGCCGTCAGCCGATACTATGAACAACAGCAGAGCCCGAGCGGACATTAGCTCGTTCGGTCTCTTTGATGAACAGCTCGGTGCGGTCGTCCCGCTTGGCGCTATGCCGGTGGGAAGCCGGGGATCCGTGTGTTGTTTGACAGTAGAGAGGCGCCGGCAGCGGGGTAACCCTGCCGGCGCCTCTCGTTCCCTCAGACGAGAAACGGCCCCGCGAGACCGCCCTGTCGCGGGCAGCGTTGCTGCCCGGAGGAGGGACTCACGTGCCGGCCCAAATCTCCGCCGATCATCCCATTCGGCAGCTCTTCTTTACGCTGGTCCAGCAGACCTTCCAACGCAAGTTGGGCGAGAACAGCCCCGAAGTCACGCGGTATCTCAGCGACGTCATGGTGGACTTCACCCACCGGGACCAGATTTTCTCCCTCCGGAACACTCTGGGAAAGCAACTGGAAGAGGTGGGCGAGATGCTGGTAGAAGGGGATGTCAGTCTGAACGCAACCTCCTTCGAGCGTGAGCGCGAGGTGCACAAGCACATCGGCGACTTCACGCTGTTCTGGACCGGCGCCTATCCGGAGATGCTCCGTTACTTGCGCGCCTCGTCACGCACGGATCACCTGATCGACTACGTGGAACAAGGACGGAAGTCGTACCAGATCGCCTCCACGTTCCAGTACGACCCCTACGTGGAAGAGGCCACCTTGCTGCGGCACCTGGCCGAACGGTTCGAGCTGTATGTGCACGGGCTGCACCTGGTACGCAAGGAGATGGATGGCTACGGAAGCCCGGAGATGCAGCGTTTGCGGAAGTTGCTGGAGTCGTAGCCGCCCACCACTACGCGGTGTCTAACCCGCATCTCCGGCCCGCTTTCGCCCGGCCGGAGATGCGGCTTATCGGCTCAAGCGGCCGACACCTTCGTTCTCGCCCTCAGCGAGACGGGCCGTGTACCAGAAGTAGCCGCCTGCGCACAGCAAGATCACGCCGTAGAGAATGCTGAGCGGAAGCACCGGCACCGGGGTAAGCGGCAATACCGGCTCCGGCTCCGGAGTGTGCGCCAGCAGGGGTGTCGTGCTCGCGTCCGGTGTCGGGGTGCCAGCCCCAGTTTCCTCTACAGGCGTATTCCCCGGCATTTCCGGGCGCAGCCCACTTTGCGCCCCTGGCATGACACTCGCATCCGCTCCCAAGCCAGCCGTGTCCCTGGGGGAGGGCTCTGCGCCCAAGAGTGGATTGCCAGGGCCTGTTCCCTGGTTATCGGAAAGCGGCGCGCCTGCCTGGGGCCTCGGCATGACGGGGGTCGACTGGGGTGTTTCCAGAAGTTTTATCGGCGCCGAAGGCATGGCTCCGGTGGCCTTAGGCGCCGGAGCACCCTTCTCCGGATCCGCAGTCGCGGGGGCCTTAGGCTGTCCTGCCACTGCCCCTGACGCTGCGGCAGTGGCAGCGGGCGGAGGCGGGGCGACGCGAGTTTGCGCCCCCACGCTGGAGAGAAGGCCAAGGCTGAGCAATGGCGCGAGGACGAGCCTGGATCGAGTTCGACGCATTCGCTGAAATCCTCCGCTGGCGGGACCGAGAGCGGGGTGCCAGGTGCAGGCGCCTGCCTGCACCCCCTTACCGGTTCGCTCCGCTTGCATTCACCACAGCTAACCGCCGCAGTTCCACCTTCTGCCCCGCCGGCGCGACCACCTCCAATACCCGCCAGCCGCTGCTGGACGTGGTGTCTCCAGTATCCCAGGAGGTGGCGCCGGTAGGCTGCGACGTCGATCGCACCAGCGCCTTCCCGTCCAGCACCACGCGGGTCTCCGGCGGGAACATCCCTTCCGCCTGCACCGCCCAGGTGCCGGTAGGGAGATAGAAGCGATACCCGGCGCGGAGGAAGCGGACCACGCCCCCTTCTCCGGTTTCCGCCCCTTGAACGCTATTGGGAATATAGACCGAAGGATCGATCGGGAGCCCCTGGGGTAGCGCTCGCGCGGCGGCGGCGTAGATCACCGGCAGGCCCTTTATGCTGGGGTTGCCGAGACGGCTGATCGTCTCCCGCAGGAACGCCGGGCCGTGGGCCGCTTCCAACGCCAATACCTGGCCGATCAGGTAGTCCATCCCCTCCGCATCGATCTTTTGCGCGTCCGGATGGTCCGGCCCGCCATTCAGGAAGCGCTCTCGCAGCGGTCTCACCTGATTGGCCAGGTAGCCAGCTCCATCGATCGGCTCGGTCCAGATGTCCGTCTGGCGATTATCTCCTAGCAGCCACTTCAAGTAGAGCCGCTCCCCCAGGTAGCCGTTGGCCCAGCGCTCCGGTTTGGAGAAAGGGCCGACCGTGGGTAGGGTGGCGTGGCTGTACTCGTGGGCCAGCTCTCGGAGCCACTCCGCCGGCGCGCGCGGGGTATCGATGGCGAAGAGCCAGATGTTCTCATCCGACTCCTCTCCGCCCGGAATCCCTTCCCGGGCCAGCCACACCGTGATAAACGACTTGCTGCTGGTAGGCACCCCGAGATAGTCGATTCCCAACCAGTAGAAGCGGGCCATTACGGAGCCGATCAGCCGCGCAAGCGGTTCATCTTCCCGCTTGAGATACATGATGCGGAAGTGATGAACTGGCGGGCTGTCCGGGCTTTGCGCGTCTTCGACGGTCAGCACCTTAAGGGCGAACGGGTAAGAAATATTGTACTTGGGGTCCCGGACGGGACCATCGTTAGTCGCGCCCTTATCGACCGAGATAATCCACCCCCGCTTCGGCAGCTTGGCGCTGAGACGGGGATCCGAGTATTGAAGCGAACCTTCGCGCAGCGGCAGCGCGGCCCGGGCTGCCACCGCACTGAAGGCGGGAAAGGCCGCCGCAGCGGCCAATGTGCCCAGGCAAAGCTCCCTCCGACTGATTCGTTCCGGCACTTTCAAGACCTACTCCCTGGTAAATAATTCATATCATGGTATAGTACGTTCCAGGCCTGCGGTGCTATTTCCTAACTGCGCCGCTATCGCGTAAGACGCTTCCACATCTTTTCCGGTTCCCGGCTACAGCTCAGATTGCTTGCCACCGAGAATAACCCTACCGGAACGGAATGCGTTTCGGTAGGGGCCACGTCACCCCCAGTGACCGTGGCCAAAGAGTAGCCGCTACCCCCGCAACGGGGACAGT
>Ga0255338_1003961_pt1 | contig 16433 bp, 13 predicted proteins | sample MeOH1_35cm_T4_19_FD_203715 | JGI IMG/M metagenome (GOLD analysis project Ga0255338, IMG submission 203715) | Sandy soil microbial communities from University of British Columbia, Vancouver, Canada - MeOH1_35cm_T4_195 | ecosystem: Engineered > Artificial ecosystem > Sand microcosm > Unclassified ...
TAATTGCTCCGATGTTAATTAAAGCCTGAAAAGAAATCCATGAGATTATACCAACAGCCAACATTTTTCCAAACATGTCAGGTGCCCGATTTGCAATCATTAAACCTCTAAAAGCAAGAATTAAAAAGAGACCAATAATTAAACCTGAGCGAAGAAAACCAAGCTCTTCTACTGTTACTGCAAAGATAGAGTCACCCATAACCTCAGGTAAATAGTTATACTTTTGCCTTGATTCAGTATATCCTCTGCCAAAAAACCCACCAGAACCAATTGCAACCATGGCCTGATTAATCTGATAGCCAATACCTTGCGGGTCTAAATCAGGATTTAGGAATGTTGTTAAGCGATGCAGACGATATGGTTCTAACTTAATCAATATGCCCATTGCAACTAAACCGGCAACAAAAATCCAAAGCAAGTGCTTGATCCTAGACCCCCCAACAAAAAGCATTACAAAAGCTGTGACTGTAACAACCAACATTGTACCAATATCTGGTTGCAAGATTATTAAACCCGCAATTGCGCCAATGATAATCAGGGTTGGGATGATACCGTAGTAGAAATCATTAATCTCACTCTTCCTTTTATCAATCCAAGAAGCAATGTAAAAGATCAGGGCAAGCTTAGCTATTTCTGCTGGTTGAAAAAATATTGGTCCAAAATCAAGCCAGCGCCTAGCATTACCAACCTTAAAACCCAATCCTGGGACTAAAACCAAAGCAAGCAGCGCTACGCTAACAATTATTAACAACGGCGCAAGTTTCTGCCATCTGTGATAATCAATCTTGCTAAAAATATACATACAGACTAAACCAATCAAGACTCCTTGAGTTAACTGACTAAAAAAGTAGTGTGTGTTATTCCCAAACTTAGAAAAAGAAATAACTGTTGAAGCAGAATACAGAATAATCAAACCAATACCAAGCAAAGCTAAAACAATAGCTGTCAGCTTGTAATCAACACTCGCCTGCTTTAAACGCCCCCTAACTATTGCCATAGTTTCTAGCTTGTTCCTTAAATTGATCTCCTCGATCCTTGTAATCTTTAAACATATCAAAGCTTGATGTTGCTGGAGCAAGAAGCACTATATCCCCCTCCAAAACAACTTCCTTAACTTTTTCAAAAATCTCAGACATATTCTTAGCACCCAACAAAATCTTCCCTGAAAAACCCGTCTTTAAAAACGCACTTTCTAAAACCTTCGCAATCTCTCCAATTAAAATAACTGCCTTAATCTGTTTTGCTTTTGCTAATTCAAAAGCAAAGTTTGTGTAATCAACGCCTTTGTTAACCCCTCCGATTATGACTATCTCTGGTTTACTAAAAGCTTTGACAGCTGCAAGCGCACTCTCTGGAGTTGTACCAAAAGAATCGTCATAAAACTCAACGCCATTAAATGTGCCAACAAGCTCAAGTCTATGCTCTAAACCCTTGTAATCTCTGATGCTTTGTAAGATAACCTGATCTGTAAGCAACTTTTCTGTCCTTGAAACTATCTTTGCAACTAAAATTGCAGCACCAACATTTTGTAGGTTATGAAAACCAGGCAAAGAAAACTCTTTTGCATCAGCATAAAACTGTATCTCTTCGTCATTAACCAAATATATGTGCTTTTCTAACTCTTCTGCAAAAATACCGTCTTTTATCTTTAAAAACTCTTCTGGCTTGTAAATCTTAAAAGGATCAGCTTTAGAAACCTCTTCTTCCCTTAAAGTTTGAACATAGTACTTCTTAGCATCTGAAAGCTTTGCAATACTCAAAGATTCTTCGTAATCACTGTTTGCAATTAAAAAGTCGTCCTTACTTTGAAATTTAGCAATAGAACTCTTTGCATCAAAATATTCTTTAGCGTCTTTGTGATAATCAAGATGCTCTGGTACAACCATTAAAACAACAGCAATGTGCGGACTAACATCTAAGTCTGCTAATTGAAAACTAGAAAGCTCTAAAACAATATATGCATCATCATAATCTAATAAACTTAAAACCTCAGAACCAAAATTACCACCCAAGAAAACTTTTAAACCAGCATTTCTTAAAATCTCGTAAATGAGCTTTGCGGTTGTCCCCTTACCCTTTGATCCTGTGACCCCAATTATTTTTGCTTTAGTATTCTGCAAAAAAAACTTTAACTGCGAAGTAATAACTATTCCCTGTTTTTCTGCTTGTAAAATATTCGGATCATTTAGTTTAACTCCTGGGGATCTAAAAAGAACCTGACAATCAAAAATCTCAGAAAAATCTTTGAACCCGAGTTTTGGGTTTTGATCAAAGACCTCAAAAACTAAACCGTGTTGCTTTAAAAAGTTCGCAACTGCCTGCCCTTCCATACCAAAACCTAAAATACCAATTCTTTTGTTTTGTAAATCAGTAATATTCATTAGGCGTGTTTTCTTAAAACTCTACCAGCTAATTTTTGTGTTAATTCACCATTAACTAAAGCTTTGTGCCCATTAACTAAAACTAGATCAATACCGATTGGCTGTTGAAAAGGGCTTGAAAAGCTTGCATAAGAGTCAATCTTTGGATCAAAGACCACTATATCCGCATAGTTATCAACGACCAAAGCACCTCTGTGACTCAAACCAATTTTTTTAGCTGGAATTGAAGTCATCTTAGAAATCGCCTGTTCTAAACCGACCAGGTTATTCTTTAACACCAGATTCAAAAACTTTGGCATTGAACCAAAACATCTAGGATGCACCAAAGACTCTCTGCCTTTAATTGGAAAACCAGCACCATCTGTAGCGATAATTCCCAACGCATGCGCAAGCAAAGTCTCTACTTGTTTTTGATCTAAGTTTCTTTCAAAGACTAATATTTCGCTACCACCTTTTTCTACAATATTTAAAAGCGCATCTTCAACATCTTCGTTCTGTCTTTGAGCAATTTCTGCCAAAGTCTTACCATTAACATTCAAAGACATAGTTGTGCTTGCAATATATATTGAAGCATAATCAATATTCTTACTTTGCAAATGTGCTTTAATCTTTTTTCGCTCAATTGGATCTTTTAAGTGTCTTAGCATTGCTTCTCTACCACCCTCATAACTCCACTTTGGTAAATATGTATACAAGACCTGCCAAACAAAGTCATATGGATAGACATCAAAAGAAACATTGCTACCTTTTTGAAAAGCAGTTTCAAGCATATGCAAAGCATCATCTAACAAATGCCAATTTTCTTTGTTTCTAACTTTCAAATGTGAAATCTTTAAATTAACACCTGTATTAGCTGCTAAATTAAGCGCTTCAGTTATGCTTTCTAAAAGCTCGTTTGCTTCAGAACGTAAATGCACAGCAAGCATGGCGTGATGTTTTTTCAAACTCTCAGAAAGAGTTAAGAGCTCGTCAGCTGCAATTCCTGATTCATGGGCATATGAAAGACCAGTAGACAAACCAAAGGCTCCAGCTTTCAAACTTTTTTCTAAAGCATGCACTAGGATAACCATTTCCTCGGGTTTTAAAGAACGTATCTCATCTTTAACCAATCCTCTGCGCAATGTTGAATATCCAACTAAACTTCCAATATTTACACCAAAACTTCTTTTGCTTAACTCATTTAAGTACTCTTCAAAGGTTAACCAGTTAAAATTAACGCCTTCAAGATTATGCCACTTCTGAATTGACAACAAGGCGTCTCTGGAAAGTAATGGCGCAAGAGATGCTCCACAATTACCAATGATAGCAGTTGTAATGCCCTGTGCCACCAAACTATCTAAGCTTGGGTTATCAAAAACTGTCCAATATACATCAGAGTGATTTTGGATATCAACAAAACCAGGAACTACGTATTTTCCCGTTGCATCATAGATTTCTTGAGCATTAGCCTTTTGTAAATTGCCAATTTGAACAATTCTTTCTTGTTCAATGGCAATGTCTGCCTTAAAAGCAGGCTTGCCAGTACCATCAATTATCGTCCCGTTTTTTATGATTTTTGAATACATTTTGTTTTCCCCCTAAATTAAGATTTTGTGCCAACGAAATGAATAATCACACCGAGCATTGCAAAAACCATCGAAACAATCCAAAGGCGCATGGTTACTTTTGCTTCGGGCCAACCTGATGCTTCTAAATGATGATGTAGTGGTGATGAAAGCAAGAGCTTACGTTTAAAAACTTTTCTCCAAAAAATCTGTCCAAACAAAGAAAGCGCCTCAATCACAAAGATTATTCCAATGATTGGTAAAACTAATTCGCCATGAACTAAGAAAGCAATGACTGCAAGAACTGTACCAAGCCCCATTGAACCTGTATCTCCCATGAAAAACATTGCCGGAAATATATTAAACCAAAGGAAAGCAAGCAAAGCTCCGGAAATGACACCAATGAAAGAAGCTAACTCATAACGTCCTTCAAGATATGCGATTAAACCATACGCAAGAAATGCAGTAAGCAAAGTACCACCTGCCAAACCATCTAAACCATCGGTTTGATTAACAGCAAAACTTGTACCAACTGCAGCTAAGATGAAGAAAGGAATATATAGCCAGCCAATGAAGACATTACCGAAAAAAGGAACAGAGAGATAATCAAAACCAAGTTTGAAATAGAACCAGTAAGCACCAACAGCTGCAACTAATGCGTAGAAGATCAATTTGTATCTAAAACGAATGCCTCTGTTTTTGTAACCTCGTCCTCTCCAATCTAAATAGTCATCAAACAAACCAATCATTGAAGCACCAAACAAAGCACCAACAGGCAGTAATGTTTCTTTTCGAGTAAGAAAATTTAAAATATGAAAATACTCAATATGCAAGACTCTATCTAAAAACCAAAACAAAGCAATCAAAAAGCAGGTTGTACCCCAAACAAGAATTCCTGCCATGGTTGGTGTTCCCTGCTTACCTGCATGCATCTGACTATACACTGGCGTTGATCCATCATTGCGTATGTTTTTACCAACTTTAAACTTTAAAAGAAGGTTTGTCAGCAAAGGAGTTGCTGCTAGAGCAACACAAAAAGAAATCCCAGCCAAAATCAAAACTTTTAGGAGATGATAACTGATCATAGTATGTTTTCCGCTTTTTATTATACCACAAAATGACTAATATCCTAAATTCAAAGACTTGCTACACAAACCTGCTTTCTGTAGAATATTGGCACACCTGAAACGGAGGAACCATGGCGGGCGGAAGCATCTCAGTGGGAAACGCTGAACCGAAGCCGATGCACATTGAAACCGTAATCGGCTTGATCGCATTCGTGATTGGCGCACTCGTTGCTGCCTCGATCCTCACGATCAACACCAACGCAGCCGATGCGATCAAGGCCCTCGGCTTCTGGACCGGTATGGCCTACCGGGTGATCACCTTCATGTCGTGGCTTCTGGCTGCGGCCCTCCTGGGAGTCGGAATACTGACCGCTTGCGACAACTAAGCCAGACCAAGCAACGGCCCCCTCCCAAGCAAAGCAAAGCCCCGATGACAAAAATGATCATCGGGGTTTGTGTTTAATATATTAATTTCTGTTTTTTAATTCCAGCTAAAGTTATCAAAGACATACTTAATGACTTCCAGGGTGCTGTCGTTTCTATCTGGTGTTCCTAAGACAATTGCAATAACTTTGTTTCCTTTGTCGTTTTCAGCCTCAACTATCATGTTTCCCTGAGCCTTAGCAGTGTAGCCTGTTTTAATAGACTTAATATTCTTATATTCAAAAACTAAATCATTGCTATTCTTAATTTTGTAAATCTTGCCAAGCAATGATTCAAATGAATAGCTTGCTTGCTGATTCCAGATTTGATCGTATGGTAATATTTTAATTGCATAACTAACTAACTTACGCAGATCTTTTGCTGTAGAATAGTTTGCCTCAGAATCAAAACCAACTGGATTACTAAAATGCGTTTTAGTCATTTCTAACTCTTTTGCTTTTGCATTCATCTTTGAAACAAAGTCAGCTTTGTTTGGAAAATGATTTGCAAGAGTTAAGGCTGCATCATTTGCAGAACCAAGCAACATTGCTTTAACTAAATCTTCAGGATCAACTTTGTCTCCTGGAATTAAACCAAGATACGGACTAACCCTTAAAACATCTTCTTGAGTAACAGTGATTGCTTCTTCAAAGCCTAGATCCTCTGATGCAACTATTGCTGTCATCAATTTTGTTAAAGAGGCTATGGCAACCTGTGCATCAATGTTTTTCTGATACAGGATTGTTTCGATTGCAGGGTCATAGACTAAAAAAGACTTTGCTTTAACATCTGGTGCTACAGAATAGTTGGTTTGTTTAACAACTCCCGTATTTTCTGACTCATCTCCTCTTGGTACTGCTATGATTGGACCTTGCAGTGGGGTAGAAAAATTAAAATCCTGACTTTGATCAGGAAGTGTAGCAGTAGTTGAAGCACCCAAGACCTTACCTGTATTTGCTGCTGGTCTTTGCCAATTTAAAGCAAAAAGTAGCAGGGCAACTGCAGGAATTAGGATTGATAGATTTTGCGCTATTTTCCTTGGCACTTTTGTTTTTGTTTTAAATCCTTGCAAGGATTAATTTATTTTTCTTTGTAATCTCAATATATAGTAGGTGGGGGGCTTTGACAACACCATTTGTTGTGGATAAAATGAAAGGGTCATTAAAAATTTAGGAAACACAATGGACCTGACAAAAGACAATTTTGATAAAGAGGTATTACAGACAGAAATGCCTGTAATCGTTGATTTTTGGGCAGCTTGGTGTGGACCATGCCGCGCAATAAGCCCAATAGTTGAGGAAATTGGCACTGAATACGCAGATAAAGCAAAGGTTGTTAAAGTAAATGTAGATGAAGAGGGTGAATTAGCTATGCGCTATGGCGTTATGAGCTTGCCAACCTTGAAATATTTCAAAAATGGCCAACAGGTTGGAGAAATAGTTGGTGCTGCACCCAAAGCAAGCATTGTTGCAGAACTTCAAAAACATCTTTAATTAAATAAACAAAAACAAATGAGTGATATAAAAAACCTAAAGAGATCCAAAGAACACAGAATCATAGCCGGAGTTTGCGGAGGTATTGCAGAATACTTTGAAACTGACCCAGTTTTGGTTCGTTTAATTTTCCTAGCTATTGCTTTAATGGCAGGATCAGGAATAGTGCTCTATCTTCTCTTAATCATTGTTATCCCAGAACACGGCGAAAGAAGCAGTATTGTTGAAAGAGAACTAGGAAAGTTAAAAGAAGATTTTAATAGAGAAGAAATGCCAAAACGCAAGCATGACGAACACTACAATCACACTAAAGGAGTTTTTGGTTTCTTCCTGATTATTATTGGTTTAATGGTTTTGATAGACAACATGTTTCCAGGACTACACGTTGTTTCTTTCTGGCCAATGATCTTGATCTTCCTTGGTCTAACAATCATGATGGGAAAACATCGACACTACTAAAAGAAAAAGCCCCGAGCTCGGGGCTTTTTTTATTGAAACATACTGCCGTATTTTTCTTGCATCAGCTTTTTAAAGTTTTCGTTTAAGTCATGCAAGGCTTCACGAATATCTTGAGCAATCTTTTTCCTATCACCAACCACACCATCCATTACTTCAACGCTTTTAATATCCTGATTACCATCCATGATTAAACGAATCATTGCATCATTTGATTGTCCGGTAACTTCTACTTGTGCCAACTGAATCTGCATCTGTTTAGCCTGTTGGCGCATCGCATTTATATCCTTCAGCTTATCAAACATTCCCATATATGTCCTTTCTTAGTTTAAGCAAATATTACACGAACTAGGTAAAAATCTCAATCTTAATATCTCTGACTCCCCAACCTTTTGAAATTAACAAACTTCTGGTGTCCTTAATCATTTCAGGAGCACCACAGATATATGCAGTGTAACCTAAGTATTTATCAAAGTTTTCTTCGACATGTTTAGTAACTCTGCCAGTTATTCCCCGCCAGTTCCCTTTAGGCTGTGAAAGCATTGGTATGAAAGTAAAGTTTGGATGTTCTTGTGCAAGCTTTGAAAACTCATCATGATAGAAGACATCATCTTCGTTTCTAACACCAAACAAGAGCACGATCTTTTTTTCAAAGCCACTGCTTAACAAATCTTTAATCATAGATCTAAAAGGAGCAATACCAGCACCAGTTGCAATGAAAAGCAAATCCTTGCTTTTGTCAGAAACAATGAACCCACCATATGGACCTTCTAAGTTAAATTGATATCCAGGCTTTGCGTTAAGTACTAACTGAGAGCCTGGGCCCATTGGTGCAACATCAACACAGAAACTTAACTCATTACCATGTTCTGGTAAGGACGTTAAAGAATACAGGCGTTTTTCTTTGCCTTGAACAATACGATCCTCTGTGCCTGGAAGCACGTGGAAACCAACACACTGCCCAGCTTTAAATGACAAATGGTTTGGATTAACCAAACGAACGTTTAATTCAAAGATCTTTTGTGTTAACTGTTTTTTTGAGATTACTTCAACTTTGTATACTTCCATAGTTTCGTGAGTTTACATGACTGTTTAGATATTATATACTTTTAGGGCTTTTTAAGAAACTTTTGGGGTGTCGCCAAGTGGTAAGGCAGCGGCCTTTGAAGCCGCCATTCGTAGGTTCGAATCCTACCACCCCAGCCAATACTATGAAAACTTTTCAATGTAAAATCTGTAAGTTAGAATACACGAATTTGGAACTAGCCGAACAATGCGAAGCTTGGTGTAGCAGGCATAATAGCTGCAATTTTGCGATTGCAAAGCAAGCAATCAATAAAGAACAGGCAAAAAACTTTTCAGTCAGTGATGATACAAGGTTTAAATAACACGTTTAAAGTATATCTAATATCTTTAGTTAAAATACATGGACTTAAAGAACCAATTTTTAGAAACTGCAATCAAGGCAGCTCAAGAAGCAGGAAAGATTCTAGTCTCTCATTTTGGAAATGTTCAGGCTGAATTCAAAAATGGTAGTTACGATATTGGCTCTGTTATTACTAAAGCTGACTTAGAATCCGAAAAAAAGATTGTACAAATCATAAAAACAGCGTTCCCTGACCACGGTCTTCATCTAGAAGAAGGTGAATCAGAAAACGAAACCGCCGAATACGTTTGGTATATTGACCCTTTAGATGGTACATCAAACTTTATAAGGAACATTCCCTTGTTCGGCATATCTATTGGCTTACTGCAGAACGGTGAACCTGTTCTTGGTGTGCTCTTCTTCCCTGCTCTAAACTTGCTTTTACATGCTGCCAAAGGACAAGGAGCATTTGCAAATGACAAACAAATATCTGTTTCTAAAAGACCCTTAGAACAAAGCTTGTATTATTCTGGCGGTAAGTTCAATGGAAAAATGCTGTTAAACGAATCTTTGATAGAGCACGTAGCTATGATTAAAATTATTGATTCTAGCGCCTATGAGTTTGCTCAGATTGCAATGGGAGATGCTGAAATATACTACCTCATAAACATCCCTCATGATGTAGTAGCGGGAATCTGTCTTGTTAACGAAGCTGGTGGTAAAATAACAGATGAACACGGAAATCCCTGGAAACTTGGTTCAAAAATGATTCTAGCAACAAATACGCTAATACACGAACAAGTATTGAGCATTCTAAAAAATACTTAACTACGTTCATAAAAAGGCTTCTTCCAAACATATAAATCGCCTCTCTGGCGATTTTTTGTTATGCTTCACCCATGAATCAAGAAAAAGTTAAAAACACCCTTAGACTTCTCTCAATCCCCTTACTTCTGTTAGGCTTGTATCTTTTGCTTGCTTTGATTTGGAGAATCTTTCATCTACCAACAGACAAAGCTTTGTTTGAAATCCTTAAGGGATATTTTAATACATATGGTCTTTGGCTGATCTTCTTTGGCGCCGTTATTGAAGGCTTCTTACTTCTTGGTCAGTATTTCCCCGGAGGTTTAATTATCTTCCTAGGAGTCATTACTGCTGCTCAGGATTTAAAAAGAGTTGTCTTAGTTGTTTCCATTGTCTCTTTAGCCTTTTTGATCTCATACTCTCTTAACTACCTCGTTGGAAAATATGGTTGGTACAAGCTACTTGTTAAGTTTGGATTAAAAGACTCACTTGAAGAGGCAAAAAGAAAACTCATTAAGCATGAGTTTAATGCAATCTTCTTAAGTTACTGGGAACCAAACCTTGCCTCCATAACTGCAACAGCAGCTGGGGTTCTATTTATCCCCTTCAAGCGTTTCCTTTTTCTTTCATTTTTCTCAGTTATATTCTGGAATATATTCTGGGGCACACTAGTAAACTCTCTTGGTGAGAACGCGATAAAGATCATGGGACTTAAGTATGTCCTGATTATCTTCTCAGTTTGGATTTCGGTTATTCTCCTGAAGAAATACTTTTCTAAAAAACTCGCTGAGTAGCGAGTTCTTTGATACCTTAGATTTTTAAGTTTTTAAGATATTCCGACAAATCTTTACCAAGTTCTTGATCTTTTAATCCAAACTCTATGTTTGCTTTCATGTATTCAAGTTTGTTACCACAATCGTAGTACTTACCATCCTGAATTTCTTTGGCATACAAAGGCTTTCCTTGGGCCAGAAGCTTGTTAACACCTTCCCAGATGACAAACTCATCTTTTCTTCCTGACTTATCAAATTCAGCTCTGGCTTCTTGAAGTGCTGGGAAAAGGTCAGGAGTAAAAATACCGCTAAAAACAACTGCCATTTGTGAGGTTGTTTTTCCTGGACCTGGTTTTTCGACGATCTTTGTTACTTTAATAACACCTGGTTCTACTTCTTCTCCTTCTACAAAACCATAACGCTTGTAATCTTCTGGTGTGTTTTTCTTTACTGTTGCAATTACAGGAGCATTGTATTTTTCATAGACTTCAGCAATCTGCTGACAGCGTGTTGGACTTGCAACAAAAATATCATCTGCAGAAAGCAAGAAGAATGGTTCATCACCAATTAAATCTTTAGCGTTTAAAACTGGGGTGCCATTGCCTAATGGACCACGTTGGCGCAAATAGAAGAAATTAGCTGTATCAGCAATTTTTCTGATGCTTTCTAATTCCTTTGTTTTGCCTGATTCTAAAAGTCTTGTTTCTAATTCAAAAGGATAATCAAAATGATCTTCTAGGGCTTTTTTAAACCAACCTGTGACAACGATTATATCCTCTGCTCCTGCTGAAACCGCATCCTCAACAATGTATTGAATCACCGGTTTATCAACTACAGGAAGCATTTCTTTAGGAAGTGCTTTTGTTGCAGGAAGAAATCTAGTGCCATAGCCTGCTGCTGGTATTAAAGCTTTTCTTACTTTTTGTGCCATATATATAATTAATTAATCTCTGAAAAGTATATTATACACGCGCCATTAAGACAACTCTGGTCCAAAGACTTCAAAAGCAACAGCTTGGGTATCAATACCCTCTGCTCGTTCTTTTTTCTGCAAGGTCGTTTCTAAAGAAAACACTGTTTCAAAATGATTGTTCAAGATCTTTAACAAAACGTCCTTGTTCTTTGTATTTTCAAGCGCATCTTTATGAAACTTAAAATCACACTGCAAGATCAAGTGGTTATTCTCTGCAGACTGTAAATATACATTTTTCATAACTGCAAAAAGCGTGCTGGCTTGTTCTTTTAACTCTAAAAGAATCTCAGGCCAAGCTGCAAACACTTCTGCTTCTAACACTATTTTATCAGCTGATGGCTTTTTTTTTACTTCTTTAACTGTTTCTTTCAAAGTCTCTGAGGCTGTAGAAGCTACTGGTTTTGACAAAACAACTGTTTCCGTAAAACAAGCCTCAGCTGCAGCTATTTCAACAGGCAATTCAACGTTTGGACTAATCGCAAAATCTTTGTTTGCTCTCAAAAACAACCTGATTATATACATCAAGTGCTGTCCTTTTACTTCCCCTGCCTGGCGTTTTAAGTTTTCTCTTTGACTTTGATCTAGTGCAAAGTCCATGTCTGCTCCCAAAGAAATCATTAAAACTTTTCTTAAGTACTCAAGAAAGTCTTTGTTAAACTGAATCGGATCAACCCCAGAATTAAAAATCTCTGAAAGAAAGTTTAAGGCTCCGGCAGCATCTTTACTGTTTAAGAGATCAAGAAACTTTTGAGAAGCTATGACATTAGTAATACCAAGTAAAGCTTCTGCTTGAGCTAAGTCAATTTTATCAAAGGTTGAAAGCTTGTCTAAGATTGAAAGCGCGTCTCTAACACTTCCCTCTGCTGAATTAACAACCAACTCCAAGCTTTCCTTGTCTATCTTAATCTTTTCTTTTTTAGAAACTTCTTCTAAGTACTCTAGAAGACTTGTGTTATCTATTTTCTTAAAATCAAAACGCTGAGTTCTGGAAATGATGGTTGCAGGAACTTTATGTACTTCTGTGGTTGCTAAAATGAATACTGCGTGTGCTGGTGGTTCTTCTAAAGTTTTAAGCAGTGCATTAAAAGCGCCCTTAGAAAGCATGTGCACCTCATCGATGATGAAAACCTTGTACTTAACACTTGTTGGACTAAACTTTAAATGTTCTGTGATCTCTCTGATGTTTTCAACGCCTGTATTTGATGCTGCGTCTATCTCCACTAAATCAAGTCCTGTGCTGTTTAAAAACTGCTTGCAGTTATCACAGCTATTGCAAGGCTCTCCGTTTTTTTGTTTAGCACAGTTTATGGCTCTAGCTAATATTCTTGCAACTGTGGTCTTGCCTGTGCCTCTGGTGCCTGTGAAAAGATAGGCATGCGCAAAAGTACCCGCAGCAACTGCTTTTTGCAGGGTCGTTTTAATATGCTCCTGGTTTATTACCTCAGAAAAAGATTTTGGTCTGTAATCTCTGTATAAGACTGGCATGGTTAAAGTATATCAAAAAAAGAAGGCTTCGGCGACTGATTTAACTATGCCTTTAAAACAATCTTTTTAAGCTCTAAAAGATTGGTTATGATATAGTTTGGTTTTTCGTTTTTAAGAGCTTAGCTGCTCCGCTGAGTCTAAGATATACTTTGGTAATTTCTTACTGGCATCAATAATTTCTATACCACCCAAATGACCTTCTGAGTCAAAATCTAGATTGATCATGCCGTTAACTTCAAATGGATCACATGGATAAGTTTTTGTTACCCAACTTTCGGTGATCTCGCTATCTTTTTTCAGATAGATATAAGCTGCGTCAGCCTTCTTATCGTATATTATTTTCATATTATTTACCTGTTAAATTATTAACATACCTTTGAGAAGCATTGGTTATTACAGTTACCACTTCACCAGCTTTTAACTGAGCAACGAATAGTTGACTACCTTTATCATAATAACCCAATTTAGTTGCACCATCATGGAAGTATTCAAACGGTTTACTATTTTGTAGGAGATTAACAACTCTGTCAGGGCTTATGTTTCTTTCTGCCATTCTTTGAAGAGCATGGTCGGAGAAATTATTATATCCTCGGCTACTCAAGGAACTATTTATTTGATCCATTCTCGAGCCAACTTGAGGCCCATACCTAGACACGAAATCTGAAGCCCTACTTACTTGCTGAGCTGCTTGATTACAAAACATCACGCAACTGGAACCTATTTGTGCAAGAGTAGTATAACCTAATGCAGCACCTCCAGCCAATATTCCAGCACCTGCACCAGCCGCAAAACCGATACCACCTGCGGTGTACGCAACCCACTTTTCTCTAGTCACATAGTCAAATGCTCGGTTATTTGCTGCAGTATTATTTACCCAATTGCCGATTGCCACCTGTGTTCTTTGAGGCAGGAAACCGATTGGGTTTATTGAAAACTCGCCTGTTGGGTCAACGTATACCAACGGGTTATTTCTCGCATAAGCATATGAATTTAGATTTTGAGGATCTGCCAGCAGTTGCTGTAATTCCTGTCGGGTAATTTGTTTTATCTCCCAATTATCACCTAGAACTAGGAATACTGGATCTTGAGAGATAAATCTACCGATCGCTGAATTGTAGTATCTTGCGCCGTAATTATAAAGGCCAGTATCCACGTCATACTCCTGTCCAGTGAATTTTCTTTGATCATTGTATGACCCTGAATCAATTCTAACGCTTCCGAATGGATAATAATCTAAGGTTTCGTCAGCAGTATCACTTGCATTTGTGATGATATTTGAACCAGTTAAGTGATCTGTATGTGTATAATGAATGGTTGCTCCACCGCCTGTGCCATCCACTACACCAATTTCCATTCCTAGAGCGAAGATATGCTTCTTAGCTGTAGTTCCGTCCGTATCGTAGAACTTAGATGGGTAATAAGTTGTAGTAGTACCGTTAGCATATTTAATCCTCTGTCCCGCAGCGTCATAGTCATATGTAACTGTGGTTCCACCCGCTACACTTTGAGTTATTCTGTTGTTGTAATCCCAAGTGTTAGTTAAAGAAGAACCTTTGGTTAACTGATTACCATTATTGTCGTATGTGTAACTTACGGAACCTGTAGAAGTTGAAGTTACTGCATGAGGATTTGCATATAGCACACCAGTATTTCCAGCATAAGTATAATTTCCAACTCCGGTCTTGCTTGCAATATCACCAATTGCATCATAGGTATAGTTTTCAGTGTAAGTAGATTGTCCACCAGCAACAGACGTAATGGCTGCTTGAGTTAAACGATACAGATCATCATAAGTATAATTTGCAGTCTTAGAAGTCGAGGTAGAAGAAGCATCTATGATTTGGGTTATGTTACCCACGGCATCATATGTGTAAGCCAAGTCCTGGGCATGTGAGCTGCTTGCAATTGTAGTAACCTTCGCGGTTAATCTATACAGCTTAGTAGAATCGTAAGTATTAGTCGTTGTAGCACCATTTTGATATGAGATCGTGATTGGTTGTTCTGTCGGAGAGTAATCAAAGTTGCTTACAACGTCTGTATAGATTCCTCCAGATTCTTTTCGTTGAACTTGATTAAGTAACCCTGCCCCATTGTAAATATATTTAACTTCAGATGAATCAGGATTCGTGATAATGAGTTGATTACCTTGTCTGTTGTAGGTGTAGCTAGTTAGATAAGTTGTGGAGTTTATTACCTTTGATTCGCTCTTAAGTCCGTTGTTGGCGTTCCAAGTATTTGTTTGAGTAATTACACCTGTAGCCATGGACGTGAGGTGACCCTTACCATCCGTGCCCGAATCATAAACATAAGTTACTTCAGTTCCAGCATTCCCAGTATAATTCTCAGTTAACGGACGATTAATATCGTCGTAAGTGTAATCTATCGTTTGGCTCTTTGAATCGACTTTTTCGGTTAAATTACCTGCATCGTCATATGTATATGTCCACGTACCGAAGTAAGTAGTATCAGCAGGATCGTGTAAATCTTGCGCGGCCACCCTTCTACCTAATCCATCATAAGTGAAATTACGGATATTGCTTAGAGCATCTGTGATTTTTGTTAGGTTGCCAAGATAATTATACTCATAAAAAGTCGAATAAGTATTTCCGGAATTATGCTCATCTACTTGAACTAATTTATCATAAGCACTCTTATAAATATCTTTGACTTTACTATTTGCATCAGTAATCGTGAGTTTCCAGTCCGCATACGTATTTGTGGTGGTACCTAGATTATTTACAATAGTGGCAATCCTTCGCATCGGATCATAAGTGTAACTGGTATATAGAGATGTTGTTCCGGTTGCTGAAGTCTTAGAAGATCCAGAGTTGTTATAAGGCAAGGATTCTTTCTGGAGTAATCCCAGATTGTTATAAACATAATCCCTGACCGAGTAGTTACTTTCGGCTTCTTTTCGTTCCTGAATCTTACGGTCCAAACCATCAAAATAGGTGTATGTATCTGCAACAGTTGAACCATCCAAGTAATCACTCTTCAGAACTCTTACAGAACCAGAAGTATCTGTATAAGCGTAAGTCGTTTTGGTCACCAGGCTGCCAGGAGAAGCAAGATCTGGTTGTTTAACTTCAACTAATCTATCTAAACCATCATAAACATTTTGATATACACGTGTATTAGGATCAGTAGTCTGTATAACCTGACCTGAAGTGTAATCGTAAGTATAATCAGTTTCTTGGCTCAATGGATTGGTTACAGTAGCTTTATACAGATTTGGCGTATCGTAAGTATAAGAAGTAACTTTTCCTCTTGGATCGGTATCAGAAGTGACCAAACCATAGCTGTTGTAAGCATGCTGATTATTAATATACGTTGAGCTGACTTTCCAATCTTCTTGTTTAGTTAGGTTACCTGTATTAACAGTTCCATATGATTGGGTGTCATAGTAAAACTTCGATTCTTTTACTTTGGTACTGCTATGGTCAGTTACGGTACTGATTTTTGGAGTAGAGACGATATACGGAGTAGTATTTATCGCGTAGTCAATTGCGGTAGTGAAATCATCGATTCCGCTATCACTAAATGTCCCGTCATCACTGCCCGTAACTACACCATACTCAATTTTTTGCGTCAGGTTTCCATAAGTATTGTCGTAGGTATAAGATTCAGCCTTGTCTTTATGAGATGAATCACCATCGTAAGTAGAAGTA
>Ga0255338_1003963_pt1 | contig 16422 bp, 16 predicted proteins | sample MeOH1_35cm_T4_19_FD_203715 | JGI IMG/M metagenome (GOLD analysis project Ga0255338, IMG submission 203715) | Sandy soil microbial communities from University of British Columbia, Vancouver, Canada - MeOH1_35cm_T4_195 | ecosystem: Engineered > Artificial ecosystem > Sand microcosm > Unclassified ...
TGTTCGAGATCGAGTAACGCATGTTGGCGATGCCGCCCTCATACATCAGGTCGACGATCAGCTTCACTTCGTGCAGGCATTCGAAATAGGCCATTTCCGGGGCGTAGCCCGCTTCGGTCAGCGTCTCGAAGCCGGCCTGGATCAGATGGGTCAGGCCACCGCACAGCACGGCCTGTTCGCCGAACAGGTCCGTCTCGCATTCCTCGCGGAAATTGGTCTCGATGATGCCCGAGCGGCCGCCGCCGACGCCGCTCGCATAAGCGAGGGCGATGTCGTGCGCGTTGCCGCTCTTGTCCTGGTCGATCGCGATCAGGCAAGGCACGCCGCCGCCGCGGACATATTCGGAGCGCACGGTGTGGCCCGGGCCCTTGGGCGCGATCATGATCACGTCCAGATCGGCGCGCGGCTCGATCAGCCCGAAATGCACGTTCAGGCCATGGGCGAAGGCGATCGCCGCGCCCTGCTTCAGGTTGGCGTGGAGGTCATCGGCATAGATCGCCGCCTGATGCTCGTCGGGTGCGAGGATCATGGTGACGTCCGCCCAGGCGGCCGCCTCGGCGTTGCTCATCACCTTGAAGCCTGCGCCTTCGGCCTTGGCGGCGGTCGCCGAACCGGGGCGGAGCGCGATCGCGATATCCTTCACGCCTGAATCGCGCAGGTTCTGCGCATGGGCATGGCCCTGGCTGCCATAGCCGACGATGGCGATCTTCTTGTCGGTGATCAGGTTCAGATCGGCATCGCGATCGTAATAAACGCGCATTCTAGTTCCTTTCTTTCCCCCTCCCTGCGGGAGAGGATGCGAAGATGCGCCGGCTGGCCGGCTGGGATGTGCCGGCGGGCCGGCGGGGATGGTGCCGGCGTGCCGGCTGGTCGAAATTGCTTCGGGCGAGGAGAGGGGCGGGCTTGCTCGCTCCCTCGCCCACCGCTGCGCGGCGGCCCCGCCTCTCCCGCGGGGAGCGTGTGTCTATGCGGGGTCCTTCCCCCGGGCGATCGCGACGATGCCGGTCCGGGCGACCTCGAGCAGGCCGACCTCGCGCATCAGCGTGATGAAGGTATCGATCTTCTCCGGCCCGCCGGTGACTTCGAACACGAAGCTCGAGGTGGTCGCATCCACCACGCGGGCGCGGTAGACATCGGCGAGGCGGAGCGCCTCGATCCGGTGATCGCCGGTGCCGGCCACCTTCACCAGCGCCAGTTCGCGCTCGACATGCGGGCCCAGTGCGGTGAGATCAGTCACCGAATGCACCGGTACCAGCCGGTCGAGCTGGGCGAGGATCTGCTCCATCACATGATCGGACGCGGTGGTGACGATGGTGATCCGGCTGACCGCCTTGTCGGCAGTGACGTCGGACACCGTCAGGCTCTCGATATTGTAGCCGCGCGCGGTGAACAGGCCGGCGATCCGGGCGAGGATGCCCGGCTCGTTGTCGACCATGATCGCGAGCGTGTGGCGCTTCGCCTTTTCTTCCTTGATATGCATCAGACGAGGGCCTTCGCTTCGTCGTCCATCTCGCCCGAGACTTCGGTCGCCTGGAGAATCATGTCGGTATGGGCGGCGCCCGAGGGGATCATCGGGAAGCAGTTGGCGAGCTTCGCGACCATGCAATCCACCATCACCGGCCCGTCATGCGCGAGCATCGCGGCGATGCCGTCCTCGAGCTGGTCGGGGTGCTCGATGCGGATGCCCTTCCAGCCATAGGCCTCGGCCAGCTTCACGAAATCAGGGAGCGAATCGCTGTAGCTCTCCGAATAGCGAGAGGAATAGGTCAGTTCCTGCCACTGGCGGACCATGCCCATATACTGGTTGTTGAGGATGAAGATCTTGACCGGCAGGCGATATTGCGTCGCGGTGCCGAGTTCCTGGATGTTCATCTGGATCGAGGCCTCGCCGGCGATATCGATGACGAGTGCATTGGGGTTGCCGAGCTGCGCGCCGATCGCGGCGGGCAGGCCATAGCCCATCGTGCCGAGCCCGCCCGAGGTGAGCCATTTGTTGGGCGATTCGAAATCGAAATGCTGCGCGGCCCACATCTGGTGCTGGCCGACCTCGGTCGAGATGATCGGCGATTTGCGGTGCGTCGCCTCCCACAGCGCCCGGATCGCGCGCTGCGGCATGATCTCGGTCGGGCTGTCGGTGAAGTCGAGGCTCTTCACGGCGCGCCAGCCCTCGATCCGGCGCCACCATTCGGCGAGATCCGGCTTGGGATGGCGGCGCGCCTTGTAGACGCGGACCATGTCCTCGAGGGCATGGCCGACATCGGCGATGATCGGCAGGTCGACGCGGACATTCTTGTTCACCGATGAGCGGTCGATATCGACATGGATCTTTCGGCTGTTCGGGCTGAACGCGTCGAGCCGGCCGGTGACGCGGTCGTCGAAGCGCGCGCCCAGCGCGATGATCAGGTCCGCCTGGTTCATCGCCAGGTTCGCCTCATAGGTGCCGTGCATGCCGAGCATGCCGAGCCACTGGTCGGACGAGGCGGGGAAAGCGCCCAGGCCCATCAGCGTGGAGGTGACGGGCGCGCCGGTGATCCGGGCGAGCTCGCGCAGCAGTTGGCTCGCGGCGGGGCCGGCATTGATGATGCCGCCGCCGGTGTAGAAGATCGGACGCTCGGCCGCCGCGAGCATGTCGACGGCCTGCTCGATCTGCGACTGATCGGCCTTCACGCGCGGACGATAGGTCTTGTGCTTGATCGGGCCGGGCTTGGCATAGCGCGCCGTCGCGACCTGGACGTCCTTGGGGATGTCGACCACGACCGGGCCGGGGCGGCCCGAGGTGGCGATATGGAATGCCTCGTGCAAGATGTCGCCGAGCCGCGCGGGATCCTTCACCAGATAATTGTGCTTCGAGCAGTGGCGCGTGATGCCGACGGTATCGGCCTCCTGGAAGGCATCGGTGCCGATCAGGCCGGTCGGGACCTGACCGGTGATGACGACCATCGGGATCGAATCCATCAGCGCATCGGTGATGCCGGTGACGGCATTGGTCGCGCCCGGGCCCGAGGTGACGAGCACGACCCCCGGCTTGCCGGTCGAGCGGGCATAGCCTTCCGCGGCATGCGTCGCCGCCTGCTCGTGGCGGACCAGGATGTGCTTGATCCGGCCGGAGCGGAACAGGGCGTCATAGATCGGGAGGACGGCGCCGCCCGGATAACCGAATACGACTTCCACGCCGAGATCGCACAGCGCCTCGACGAGGATATCGGCTCCGCTTTTCTCGGTCATCGTGTCGTCCTGCCTCTTCATGGCGCTGCCGCGACGCAATATTGCTTCGCGAATGGCGCGGTTAGTGATTGAAAATTTGTTCGTCAAGTCGTCTGGGCTAATCTAGTTTCAAAATCATGCAGCAGCGCGCATGTTTCTGTCGCCGCGTCGCGGTGCCACATAGCGGGAGGCTGGTTCCGAAACCACGTAAATTGTCGCTTGGCATATTGGCGGGTGGCGACCTGTGCGGCGGCGAGCGCCTGCGCCGCCGTGAAGGTGCCGGCGAGCATCGCCCCGATTTCCGATACGCCGATCGCGCGGCGGACGGGCGCGGCGGGCAGGATATCGGTACGCGCCAGTACCGCGCGCGCTTCCTCGATCGCGCCGCCCGCGAACATCGCCTCGAGCCGGGCGTCGCAGCGCGCGAGCAGCCAGTCGCGATCGGGCAGCAGCACCAGCGCCTTCAGGTCGATCGCGGTGCCGATCCCGCCGATCCTTGCCTCCTGCCAGGAGGCAAGGGTCCGCCCGGTCGAGCGGATCACTTCAAGCGCCCGCGCGACGCGCGTGGTGTCGGCCGGCGCCAGCCGCGCCGCGGCGGCCGGATCGAGCATGGCCAGCAGCGCATAGGCTTTGGCCACCGGCATCGCGCGGACCTCGTCGCGGATTGCCTGGTCGATCGGCGGGACGGGGGCGATGCCGTCAAGCAGCGTGCGCATGTAGAGCCCCGTGCCTCCGGCCAGCACTGGCAGCAGGCCGGCCGCATGGGCGCGGGCGATTTCAGCGCGGGCATCGGTGGCCCAGCGTGCCGCCGAATAGATGTCGGCCCCGTCGACATGCCCGAACAGCCGATGCGGCACGCGCGCCTCGTCCTCGGCGCTTGGGCGCGCCGAGAGGATACGCAGATCGGCATAGACCTGCGCCGAATCGGCGTTGATCACCACGCCGCAATGCTTTTCGGCGATCGCCATGGCCAAAGCCGACTTGCCGCTGGCGGTCGGCCCTGCGATGAGCGCCACGCTCGGCAAGGGAGACTTCATGTTCATTGCGACGCTGATAGCAGCCGGAAGCCTGACCGGGGGCGATATTTCCGACGCCCAGGACCGCCTCGACCAGGCGGGATGCCTGCCGGCGGCGCATGGCTGGATCGACCATGGCCATGCCGCCGACATCATGTTCGGCATGGGGCCGGACGCGGCGCGGAGCGCGCTCGAAGGCGTGTTCCCGGGCACCGACGTGGTCGTGCAGGCGATCGACGGCCGGGCGAAGCTACTGCTCGTCGCCGACATGGATTCGACCATGATCACGGTCGAATGCATTGACGAGCTGGCCGACTATGCCGGGATCAAGCCGCAGATCGCCGCCGTGACCGAGGCGGCGATGCGCGGTGAACTCGATTTCGAATCGGCCCTGGACGCGCGCGTCGCGCTGCTCCGGGGGCTGGACGAGGCAGTGATCGAGCGCTGCCTCGCCGAGCGGGTGACGATCATGGCCGGCGCGATCCCGCTGGTGCGCACGATGCGATCGCGCGGGGCCGCGACGATCCTCGTCTCCGGCGGCTTTACGCGCTTTGCCGAGCCGGTTGCGGAACGGATCGGCTTCGACCGGGCGATCGCCAACCGGCTCGAGATCGCCGAGGGTGCGCTGGCCGGAACGGTCACCAAGCCGATCGTCGGATCGGACGCCAAGGAGCGCGCCCTGATCGATGCGATCGCCGACCTGCGGATTCCGCCCGAGGCGACGCTGGCGGTGGGCGACGGGGCCAATGACCTGGCGATGATCAAGCGCGCGGGGCTGGGGGTCGCCTATCATGCCAAGCCGATCGTCGCCGCAGCCGCGGCCGCGCGAATCGATCACAACGATCTGACAGCGCTGCTTTACGCGCAGGGCATTCCCCGCAGGGAATGGGTGGCCGGATAATCACCCGCTCCCGCCGGGAGCGGGAATGTCAGGGCGCGACCGGCACGCACGGCGTGCCCGTGGGTTTCACCGCCGAGCAGAGTCGCGCCGCATCGCCCGCCGAGGCGAGCGGCCCGGCCTGGAGCTTGGTCAGCGATCCGCCATTGTTGATGAAATAGGGCTGGAGCCCGCCCAGCGCGCTCACCTGGTTCTTCAGCTTCGCCCAGAGCGCACGCGCATTGCCTTCGTCGCGAAAGGCGCCGAACTGGACCTTCCAGCCGCGGCCGGTCGCCACCGGGGCGGTACGGACCACCGGCGGGGTGGCGGCGACGGCAGGCGGGGGCCGGCGCGGCGGCGACGTCACCGTCGGGGCAGGCCGGGCCGGTTGCGGCGTATCGACGGACGGTCGCGCGCCGCCCGTCTGGTCATAGGACGAGGGCGGGAGATCGGTGCCCTGCATCGCGGGTTCGCTTCCCATGCCGGCAATCTCCGGCGGAAGCTGCGGGCGCCGCGCGTCCATCTCATATTGCCGGGCGAGCGTGAGGCCGCGCTGGCGGTCGGCGACCGGGATATACTGGTCCATCTGCGCCTGCACCTCGGTGGCGCGGGGCTGACCCGTCGCGGCCGAGCGCACGATCAGGGCATAGGCGCGCGGCCAGTCGCGCGCGACGCCGTCACCATTGTAGAGCATCGTCCCGAGCACCAGCTGTGCGCGCGGTTCGCCCCGGGCGACCGACTTTTCGAGCCAGGGCAGGGCTTCCGTGCGCTTGCCGTTCTGGAACAGGATCAGGCCGTAATTGGCTTCCGCCTCGATCTGGCCTTGGAGCGCGGCCTTGCGATACCAGCTTTCGGCCATCGCCATGTCCACGGGCACGCCACGGCCGAGCTTGTAGGCCTGGCCGAGATTGAACTGCGCATCGGCATCGCCGGCGATCGCCGCCGGGCGCCATTCCTCGACTGCCTTGCGATATTCGCCACGGCTCCAGGCGTCGACGCCGGCCTTCACATCGGCTTGCGCGGGGGTGGTCGCCACGATGATGATTCCGGCGAGCCCGAAGGCCGCCAGCCGAAACGCGTTGCGCATGTCTTCAGTCCCATCCCCGCTACACAACTCAGGTGATAATGCCTTCTGCACGGCATTTGGCAAAGAAATCGTTAGGGATGCTGTGCCGAAGCGGGGCGCGTGGCGGCCCGTTAACCGCTTCTTGACGTCTCCCGTGCCAATCAACGCTCTGGAATAGCGGGAGTTGAAGGGGCACATGCGCGTTCTCGCGTTGGCATCTCAAAAGGGTGGGTCGGGGAAGACGACCCTGTCCGGGCATCTGGCCGTACAGGCACAGCTGTCGGGCGCTGGCCCGGTCGTGCTCATCGACATCGACCCGCAAGGGTCGTTGTCCGATTGGTGGAACGAGCGGCAGAGCGAATATCCGGCCTTCGCCCAGACGACGGTCGCGCGGCTCGCCGCCGACCTGGAGGTGCTGCGTCAGCAGGGCTTCCGTCTGGCGATGATCGATACGCCGCCGGCGATCACCATGGCGATCCAGAGCGTGATCGCGGTCGCCGAGCTGATCGTGATCCCGACGCGGCCCAGCCCGCACGACCTTCGCGCGGTCGGTGCCACGGTCGATCTCTGCGAACGCGCGGGCAAGCCGCTGCTGTTCGTGGTCAACGGTGCGACGCCCAAGGCCAAGATCACTTCCGAAGCTGCGGTCGCGCTGTCGCAGCACGGCACGGTCGCGCCGATCACCGTCCATCACCGCACCGATTTCGCCGCCTCGATGATCGACGGCCGGACGGTGATGGAGGTCGATGGCAACGGCAGATCGAGCCAGGAGATCCAGGCACTCTGGACCTATATCTCGGACCGGCTCGAAAAGAATTTCCGCCGCACCGTGTTCGCTGCGCCGTCCGCGCCGAACGGCTATGCGGCGCAGCGCCCTGCTGTGGGCGGCTTCGGCCGCCGCGTGGTCGGGAACTGAGCCCATGTCGATGTTCGGACAGCCAAAGCCGCTCGCTTCGCTTTCCTCGACGCTGCTCGCCCGCAAGGGCCAGGCCCGGCCCGCGATGCGGCCTCAGGGCTTCGGCGGCTTCGGCGCGATCCCCGGTGCACATGACGATCTGGGCTGGAACGACATGGGCCATGGCGAGGCGCATCAGGCGCCCGAGCCCGTCTATGCGCCGCCGGTGATGGTGCCTCCCGTGCTGCGCCAGCGCGAAGCGCTGCAGGAAGAGTTCGAGACCCCCGCCGCCTTCGGGGAGCCGGAAGAATTCACGGCGACCGAGCCGGTGGAAGCCGCGCAGCCGATCGAGCCCGAACCCGTGGCAGAGCCGGAGCCGGAGCCGGCACCGGTGGTGGCGCCTCGTGCCGCTGCACCGGTCGTCACCGTCTCGCCGGCCACAGCCGCGCGCGTCGCCCGGGAAACCCAGACCAAGCAGCCCAAGGCGGCCTTCACGCTGCGGCTCGATTACGACCGGCATCTGCGCCTCCGCCTCGCGAGCGCCTGCCTGAACACGTCCGCCCAGGCCCTGGTGACCGAGGCGCTCGATGCACTGCTGCAATCCCTGCCCGAGGTGGAGGATCTGGTCCGCCAGTTGCCGCCACGGGCTTCCATTTGACACGATCAGGGAATTTTCGATGAAGACCCGGGCCATTCTCACTCTTGGGCTCTCCGCACTCGTGGTGTGCGGCGCGGCGGCGGGCATGGCCTCGCATGGCGGGATCGCCTTTGCGAGCGATCGCAACGAATCGCGCGCCGAGCGGCACGCGGTTTCCGAAGCCGCCAAGGCGAAGAAGGCACTCAACGGGGGCAGGTTCGATCAGGCGATCGTTCATGCCGAGGCGGCCGTGGGGCTTCGCCCGCAGGTCGTCGAGTTCCGGGTATTGCTCGGGACGAGCTATCTCAAGGCCGGCCGGTTCGATTCGGCGCGTCAGGCCTATGCCGATGTCGTGGCGCTCGATCCGGGCAACGGCAAGGCTTCGTTGAATCTCGCGCTCGCGCAGATCGCGACGGGGGACTGGTCGGGTGCGCTCCACACGCTGGATGCGCACAAGGACACTATTCCAGCGAGCGACCGCGGGCTCGCCATGGCGCTGGCGGGTGATCCGGCCGGCGCGGTCGAACTCCTGATCGGCGCGGCGCGCAGCCCGGAGGCAGATGCCAAGACACGGCAGAATCTCGCGCTGAGCCTGGCGCTCGCCGGCCGCTGGCAGGAAGCCAGGACGATGGTCGCGATCGATGTGGCCCCCGGCGAAGTCGACCAGCGAATCATGCAATGGGCTGAGTTCGCCCGCCCCAAATCGGCATATGACCAGGTTGCCGCCTTGCTCGGCGTCACGCCGGTGCAGGACCCCGGCCAGCCCGTCGCGCTCGCGCTCAACGCCTCGCCGGCATCGGCGCTCGCGGCGGTTGCGCCGGTCGATGCCTTCATGCCTGGCCAGGCCGAGGCTGCCGTGCAGGCGGCGCAGGAAGCGCCGGCACCAGCGCCCGCTCCAGTGCCGGAGGCGCAGGTAGCGGTCGCTGCTGCGCCGGTCGCGGCGCCGACCGAAGCATCACCGACCCCGGCCTTTTCCAGCGTCGTGTTCGGTCCGCGGCAGGAAGTTGTCCAGCGGCTGCCCGTCAATGCCGTGGCCACCCGGCCGGCGCGGATGGCGAGCGTGACGGCCGAGAAGGGGGCGACTGCGGCCAAGGCTGATCCGGCGCCGCAGCGCGCGCCCGGCAAAGGCAATTATTTCGTCCAGCTTGGTGCGTTCCAGAATGCCGGCGTTGCCCGGGATGCCTGGGGCCGCATCACCCGCCGCGATGCGGGCTTCGCTGCGCAGACACCCTCGGGCATGAGCATCTCGACCTCCGCCGGAACCTTCTACCGGCTTTCGGTAGGCGGCTTCGCGCGCGCGGACGCGAATGCGCTGTGTAGCGGCTTCCGGGCGAAGGGCGGCACCTGCTTCGTCCGCGCCCATGCCGGCGATCAGGTTGCGCTCTGGGCGCGTCCCGCCCGCCAGCAACTGGCCTCGCGCTGATCCCTGCTCTGGCCGCGCGCGGTCAGAGCAGTTCGGTGCCGCCCTTGAACAGGCGGCGCACCTTGCCCTGAACGGGCAGCTTGTCGAACGGCGTGTTGCCCGCCTTGGCGACCATGCGATCGGTATCGATCTGCCACGGTGCTTCCCAGTCGAGCAGCATGAAATCCGCCGGGGCGCCAGGTGCGAGCGTGCCTGCCTCGAGCCCGAGGATCCGTGCCGGATTCGCCGATAGCAGCGTGAACAGCCGCTCGATATCGATCAGCCCGTCGCGAACCAGCCCGAGCGACAGCGCCAGCAGCGTTTCCGCGCCCGCCATGCCGGGCGAGGAATCGGCGAAGGGCAGGCGTTTCGCCTCGGGCCCGCGCGGATCATGTCCTGAACAGAGCACGTCGATCGTGCCGTCGCGCACCGCGGCGAGCGCCGCCTGGCGGTCGCTCTCGCCACGCAGCGGCGGCGAGAGGTGCGCGAAGGTGCGGAAATCGCTCATCGCGATATCGGAGAGGAACAGATGCGCCGGCGTGATGCCGCAGGTGACGGGAAGTCCGCGCGCCTTGGCGCGACGGATCAGGTCGAAGCCGGCGGCCGTCGTCACCTGGCGGAAGTGGAGGCGCGCGCCGGTTTCCTCGGCAAGCAGCAGGTCGCGGGCGATCGCCAGTGCCTCGGCGATGGCGGGGGCGGAGGGCAGGCCGAGCCGGGTCGCGGTCTCGCCATCGCTCGCAACCGCAGTGCCGACAAGGCCGGCGTCCTCGGCGTGCGCGATCACGGTCAGGTCGCAATCGCGGGCATAGGCGAGCACGCGGCGCATGACGCCCGAATCGGCGATCCAGCCGCGCCCGGTCGCGACGGCGCGGGCACCGGCATCATGGGCGATCGCCATTTCGGCCAGGTCGGTGCCGGCAAGCCCGCGCGTCGCCGCGGCGATCGGATGGACCCAGATGTCCGGCTTGCCCATGTCGGCGGCGCGCTGAATGATGCCGGGATCGTCGAGCACCGGGGACTGATCGGGCATCAGCCCGACGCGGACGATGCCGCCAGCGCGGCATGCGGCCTTGTCGACCGCGAACACGCCGAGATCGATGATCGCCGGTGCGATCAGCACGTTGCGGCCGAGCGCGCTGCAGTCGATCAGTTCGGCGCCATCCGGCACATCCTTGCGACCGATCGCCACGACCTTTTCATGGTCGACGATCAGCGCCGCCACGCCCTGATCCCCGGGCGCGACCAGGGTCGCGTTGCAGAAGGCGCGCATCATGCCCAGCCCTCCACCTTGCGGGCGCGTCGCGTCAGCACGTCGAGACACGCCATCCGCACCGCCACCCCCATCTCAACCTGCTCGGTGATTGCCGACCGCTCGACATGGTCGGCGACATTCGAATCGATCTCCACGCCCCGGTTCATCGGGCCCGGATGCATGACGAGCGCATCGGGCTTGGCCCGGGCGAGGCGTTCGAGCGTCAGCCCGTACCGCATGTGATATTCGCGGGTGGAGGGCACGAAGCCCCCCGACATGCGCTCGGTCTGCAGGCGCAGCATCATCACCACGTCCGCGCCCTCGAGCGCTGCGTCGAAATCGGTGAAGGGCGTCACGCCCATGCGCTCGATCGCGGCGGGCATCAAGGTTGACGGTGCGCATACCCGGACATCGGCGGCGAGCGCGGTCAGCGACAGGATGTTGGAACGCGCGACGCGGCTGTGGAGCACGTCGCCGCAGATCACGACGCGCTGGCCGGCGACGTCGCCCCGTCGCCGCCGGATGGTGAGCGCATCGAGCAGCGCCTGGGTCGGGTGTTCGTGGCTGCCGTCGCCGGCATTGAGCACCGGGCAATCGACCTTGTCGGCGATCAGCCGCACGGCGCCCGAACTCATGTGGCGGATCACGATCACGTCGGCGCGCATCGCGTTCAGCGTCATCGCGGTGTCGATCAGCGTTTCGCCCTTCTTCACCGAGGACTGGGCGGCATGCATGTTGACCACGTCCGCCCCGAGCCGCTTGCCGGCGATCTCGAACGACAGCAGCGTGCGAGTGCTGTTCTCGAAAAAAGCGTTGATCTGCGTAAGGCCCTCGAGCCGCTTGTCGCTCTTGGCGCGATTGCGGTTCGCCGCGATCCACTGCTCCGCCTCGTCGAGCAGGAACATGATCTCATGCGGCTGCAGGCCGTCGATGCCGGTGAGGTGCCGGTGCGGGAAGGCGGCGCTGCCCGGAAGGAGGGTAGCGGGGCGATGATCTGAGCTTGGCATTAAAGGGGTTCGGTAACGGGGGCGGGGGCCGTGCGCAAGGTGGGCCGATACCTTTACCCTTCGCCGATCGGTCGCCGCTAACCGTTCACCAGCCCGTCGATCGCGCCCTGGAGAATATAGGCGGCGGCCATCTTGTCGACGAGTTCGGCGCGCTTGGCGCGGCTCGCATCCTGTTCGATCAGGGTGCGGGTAACGGCCTGGGTCGACCAGCGTTCATCCTGCAACAGGATCGGATAGCCAAGGTCCTCGAGATTCCTTGCAAAGGCGCGGGTCGACTGGCTGCGCGGGCTCTCGCTGCCGTCAGTGAGATTGAGCGGCAGGCCGATGACGATTCCCGTCACCTGCTGCTCGGCGATCAGCGTGGCAAGCGCCGCCTTGTCCTTCTGGAACTTGGTCCGGCGAATCAACAAGGCGGGGCTCGCAAAGCTCCAGCCGGCGTCGCACAGCGCCGTCCCGATCGTCTTGGTGCCGACGTCCAGGCCGATCAGCCGTCCGGCCTGGGGAAGGGCTTCGCGAAACACCGCGCGATCGGTGGTGATCATGTCATTGCACCCTGAACGCAGCCAGCCGCCTAGCGGCGTCGGCCCGCACGTTCGCCCAGAACAGGCTATAGTCGAACACGTGATAATTGTTGCCGGGCAGCACATAGCCGCCGAGCGCGGGCGGGCTGCCGATCAGCAACAGGCCGCGTCCGGTGCACCGGGCGGGGATCCGGCCGGGCTGGAGAGTCGCGTTCTTCAGGTCCGCATCAGGCACCAGCGTGCCGAGATTGGCGCTGGCCGGGGCGGTTGCATTCGGCGTGCCCGTGATCGGGTTGGTGCAGATCAGGGCGCTCCCCGTGCGGGCGGCGCCGGTAAGGCCGGGCGTGGCATCGAAGGTATCGAAGATCAGCGATGGATCGGCGGGTTCGGCGAAGCTCTGCCACGACAGGATGCAGCGGGTCTGAGCGGCGGTGCTGCATTCGGGGAGGCCGAGGCGCGGCAGGTCGGCTGTCTTGGAAACCGGCCAGCCGACGACATAGGCCGCAACGATCCGTGTCGCGAGCGGCGTGCCGGCGATCCGGTCGCGCAGCAGCCGCGTGAGGTGATAGGCGCCCTGGCTGTGGCCGGCGAGGATGATCGGGCGGTCCCCGGCTTCCTTCAGGAACTGGTCGAACGCGGCCGCCACGTCGCCATAGGCGAGGTCGAGCGCCTTCTCGGCCTCCGCCTTGCTGGTAAGGAAAGCGCCGAAGGTCGCCTGGCGATAGCGTGGGGCCCAGATCGCGCCGGCCTCGTTGAACGCCGTGGCCTGGCCGCGCAGGAACAGATCGGCGGTGGCATTGGCCTGCTGGTCGTCGAGCGGCGCGTTCCATCGCGCGCGGTTCATGTAGGAAGTCGGGTGGATGTAGAAGACCGCTGCCTCGGGGGACTGGGACGGATAATAGCCGGCGGGCGCCCAGAGCGCCGGATTGGCTGGCTTGTCAGGCCGCGCGATCCACAATTCCGGTTCGGCATAGGCATTGGGCGCGACCTGCGCCTGCGGCTCGAACGCGGCCGTCGGGATCATCGACCAGCGGGTCAGCTGGACGCCGAACAGGTTGAAGGCGAAGCCGGCGGCGACCGTCAGCATGATGAGGACGACGACGACATAGAGAAATTTCCGGGCCAAGCCTGATGCTCCATTGTGCGGCCCACCACGGGCGCCGGCAACGCGGATTCCGTGCAGCAGGAACGCGACGCATGCAACTCGGCATCGCTGCCGTGCTTTCCGGGCCCCGGCGATGCGGGATATGCGCCTTTTGGTTGCGCGCCTTGGCCACGCTCTGCTAGCCGCGCGGCCATGTCCGTAGATATCGCAACCGTAAAGAAGATCGCGAGCCTTGCCCGCATCGCGATCACCGAGGAAGAGGCCGCGCGCATTGCGCCGGAACTCGACAACATCATGGGCTGGATCGAGCAACTCGGCGAGGTCGACACGTCGTCGGTCGAGCCGATGACGGCGGTGATCCCGAACCATCTGCGCCTGCGCGACGATGTCGTCACCGACGGCAATGTTCGCGATGCGGTGCTTTCCAACGCGCCTCAGGCCGAACACGGCTTCTTCACCGTGCCCAAGGTGATCGAATGATGATCGCAAATCAGCACGCGATCGTTCCGGCGCAGGCCGGAACGCAGGAATCAAGAGCATGACCGACCTTACCGATCTCGGCGTCGCCGCCATCCGTGATGGCGTACGCACCGGCTCCTTCTCCGCCCGCGAGGTTGCGGACGCGTTCATCGTCAAGGTGAGCAAGGCCAAGCCGCTCAACGCCTTCCTGGTCGAGACCCCCGATCACGCCATTGCCGCCGCCAAGGCAGCCGACGATGCGCGCGCGGCGGGCGAGACGCTCAAGCCGCTGGCCGGCGTGCCGATCGGGATGAAGGACCTGTTCTGCACCAAGGGCGTCGCCTCGACTGCGGCGAGCCACATCCTCGAAGGATTTACGCCGCCCTATGAATCGACCGTTTCCGGCAAGCTGTGGGATGCCGGCGCCGGCATGCTCGGCAAGCTGAACATGGATCAGTTCGCCATGGGTTCGTCGAACGAGACGAGCTATTTCGGCAACGTGATCTCGCCCTGGCGGCGGTCAGACGGCGGTAACGCACCGCTCGCGCCGGGCGGTTCCTCGGGCGGCAGCTCGGCCGCGATCGCGGCGCGGCTCTGCCCGGCCGCGACCGGCACCGACACCGGCGGCTCGATCCGCCAGCCGGCCGCCTTTACCGGCATTTCCGGGATCAAGCCGACTTATGGCCGCTGCTCGCGCTGGGGGGTGGTGGCCTTTGCCTCGTCGCTCGATCAGGCCGGGCCGATGGCGCGCGACGTGCGCGACTGCGCGATCATGCTCGAGGCGATGGCCGGGTTCGATGCGAAGGATTCGACCTCGCTCGATCTGGCGGTGCCGAAATGGGAAGCGGGTCTCTCGGGCAGCCTGGCCGGCAAGCGGATCGGCATCCCGAAGGAATATCGCGTCGATACCATGCCCGCCGAGATCGAGGCGCTCTGGCAGCAGGGCATCGACTGGGCGAAGGACGCGGGCGCCGAGATCGTCGAGGTCTCGCTCCCGCACACCAGATATGCGCTGCCGGCCTATTACATCATCGCGCCGGCCGAAGCGTCATCCAACCTCGCCCGTTACGACGGCGTGCGTTACGGCCTGCGCGACCTGCCCGAAGGGGCGAACCTGCAGGACATGTATGCGGCGACCCGCGCGGCCGGGTTCGGCGACGAGGTCAAGCGGCGTATCATGATCGGCACCTATGTGCTCTCGGCCGGCTTCTACGACGCCTACTACACCCAGGCGCAGAAGGTCCGGACCCTGATCGCGCGCGATTTCGAGCGGGCGTGGGAGGCGTGCGACCTGCTGCTGACGCCGACCGCCCCGTCGGCAGCGTTCGGGCTCGGCGAAAAGACCGATCCGATCGCGATGTATCTCAACGACGTGTTCACCGTGCCGAGCTCGCTGGCCGGCCTGCCGGCGATGTCGGTGCCGGGTGGGCTCGACAAGGCGGGGTTGCCGCTGGGACTGCAGATCATCGGCAAGCCGCTGGACGAGCAGGGCGTGTTGAACGCGGGTCTGGCGCTGGAAGAGCGGGCGGGCTTCGTCGCGCGGCCGGACGCTTGGTGGTAGACGGTATTACCTGAAAATGGTAATACTCGGCGCATGAGCAAGCAGAGCAATCTCACGGTAAAAGGCCAGGTCACGATTCCGAAGGACGTTCGCGACGCGCTCGGTCTCAAGCCGGGTGAGCCGGTCGAATTCGACTGGAACCAGAACGGGGAGGCGGTGATCCGCAAGCCCCGGCAGGATGCCGGTGCGTTCGATCGTCGCTATCGCGCGGCCTTGACCAATCTCGATCGGGTGGCGGAGAAATTCAAACATCTCCGGACGGGCGAAGACACCGATGCCTATATGGCCGAGATGCGTGAACCAGTGCCGGAGCCGCGGCCGCTCCCGTGATCTTCATCGACAGCAATATCGTCATCGATCTGATCGAGACCAGTGGCCGGTGGTCGTCATGGTCGCGCGAAGCCGCCGGCAAGGCAATCGCCGAGGGCCCGGTGCTGGCAAATGTCGTCGTCATGGCGGAATGTGCGCCGCGCTTCGAAAGCGTCGATGAGGAATTGTCCTATTTCGATCTTGTCGGGATAAAGGTTGCCGAGATTCCGGCGGCCGCCGCGTTCAGGGCCGGCAGGGCGTATCGGGACTATCGCCGCGCCGGCGGGGAAGGGACGTCGCTGGTCGCCGATTTCCTGATTGGTGCGCACGCATCTGCACTTGGCGCGCGGCTGCTGACGCGCGACAGACAACGCTTCTCTTCCTATTTTCCCGAACTCAACCTCATTACACCCGAGAGCGACAATGGCTGACGCATCACCCTCCACTTACCGCATCCGTGGCGCCACCGGCGATTGGGAGGTCGTGGTCGGCCTCGAGGTCCATGCGCAGGTCACGTCGAACGCCAAGCTCTTCTCCGGTGCGGCGACGGCGTTCGGCGCCGAGCCGAACACGCAGGTGTCGCTGGTCGACGCCGCGATGCCCGGCATGCTGCCCGTGCCCAACCGCGAGTGCATCCGCCAGGCGGTCCGCACCGGCATGGCGATCGAGGCGCAGATCAACAAATGGTCGCGTTTCGATCGCAAGAATTATTTCTACGCCGATCTGCCCCAGGGCTACCAGATCAGCCAGCTCTACCACCCGCTGGTGGGCGAGGGCGCGATCGACATCAGCCTCGACGACAAGAACCCGGACGACGCGACCAAGCGCATCGGGGTCGAGCGCATCCATGTCGAGCAGGACGCCGGCAAGCTGATGCACGATCAGCATCCGACGCGTTCCTATGTCGATCTCAATCGCTCGGGCGTCGCGCTGATGGAGATCGTCTCGCGCCCCGACATGACATCGCCCGCTGAAGCAGGGGCTTATCTGCGCAAGCTCAGGTCGATCCTGCGCTATGTCGGCTCGTGCGACGGCAATATGGAAGAGGGCTCGATGCGCGCCGACGTCAATGTCAGCGTGCGCAAGCCCGGCGACCCGCTCGGCACGCGGA
>Ga0255338_1003964_pt1 | contig 16418 bp, 11 predicted proteins | sample MeOH1_35cm_T4_19_FD_203715 | JGI IMG/M metagenome (GOLD analysis project Ga0255338, IMG submission 203715) | Sandy soil microbial communities from University of British Columbia, Vancouver, Canada - MeOH1_35cm_T4_195 | ecosystem: Engineered > Artificial ecosystem > Sand microcosm > Unclassified ...
TTTATGAGCTCTTCGTTCGAGAGGCTTTCATTTTTGTCATAACCCCAAAGCTCCTTACGTACTTTTTCATGCATCAATTCGGCCAGGGCTTCTACCAGGCGGTCGGCCAGAGCCTTGACCATGATGCTGTTATAGTCGTCGTGATCTCTTTCATACTTATCCAGCAATGCTTCGATGCCCACGCCGGCCGTCACCGCAAAGCCGCCTATATAATCGGTATGACCGGTTTCCAGCGGAGCTACAAAGTCTGACAGGCAGTAGTTCGGCAGGTTAGCCGCTTTCTGGCTTTGCTGACGCAAATGGTGCAACACAGCCGCCGTATCCGCCACCAGCTCGCCCGCATTCAGGTTTTCGGTCCCTTGCTGGCTGATCTTGTATTCGATATGCTGGTGCGTTCCGTGACGTTCGCAAGGTACTTCCCGGGTCTCCTCCTCGAAATGGTGTAGCACAATATCGTCCTGGATAGAATTGGCCGGCCAGAAGCCCACCACAGCCCGTGCTTTCAAGGTTTTATCACGGATAATCTCTCCTAAAAGAACCGCCGCATCTTCGTAGAGCTTCATAGCTTCCTTACCTACGACGGCGTCATCGAAGATTTTTGGATATTTTCCGTGCAATTGCCACGTCTGGAAGAACGGTGTCCAGTCGATAAATTTCGCAATATCTGCCAGATCGTAATCGTCGTACACGCGTGTGCCCAGGAATTGCGGCTTCACCGCCTGGAAGTTCGCCCAATCGATTTTGGCTTTGTTATCCCTTGCCTTGGCAATGGCTACGTGTGCCTTTTCTCCGCCGCGTTTCGCGTGATCGTCACGCAGTTTGGCGTATTCTGCCTTGATATCCGCTAAAACGTCTGCCTGACTTTGCGCGCTTTGGATCAGCTTGCCTGCCACCGGTACCGAACGCGACGCATCGAGCACGTGGATCACCGCTCCCGAGTAGTTCGGGTCGATTTTCACGGCTGTGTGAATGCGCGAAGTGGTTGCTCCACCGATGAGCAACGGCATTTTCATGCCGCGGCGCTCCATTTCCTTGGCTACACCCACCATTTCGTCGAGCGACGGTGTAATCAAGCCGGAAAGACCGATGATATCCACATTATGTTCCAGCGCAGCCGCAAGGATCTTGTCCGTCGGCACCATTACACCCAGGTCGATAATCTCGTAATTATTACAACCCAGCACCACACCAACAATGTTCTTTCCAATATCGTGAACGTCGCCTTTTACGGTCGCCATCAATATCTTACCCGCCGATGAATTGCCTTCCTGTTTTTCAGCTTCGATATACGGTTGCAGGTAAGCCACAGCCTTCTTCATGACCCTGGCCGATTTCACTACCTGCGGAAGGAACATTTTGCCCTCACCAAACAAGTCGCCGACGATGCTCATTCCATCCATCAACGGCCCCTCGATCACTTCCAGCGGACGTGCGAACAAGTGGCGGCATTCCTCGATATCTTCATCTACATAATCCGAAATACCTTTCACCAATGCGTGCGAAATGCGCTCTTTAATAGGAAGCTCTCTCCATGAAAGGTCGGGACCGCTCTGGGTTTTACCTTTATCTTTCACGGTTTCGGCATAGGTTACCAAACGTTCAGTAGAGTCCGGACGCCGATTAAGCAACACATCCTCCACCAATTCCAATACATCCTTCGGAATTTCATCGTAAATACCGATCTGGCCCGCATTCACAATACCCATATCCATTCCCGCCTTGATCGCGTGGTAGAGGAACGCAGTATGGATCGCTTCGCGCACCGGCTCATTACCCCGGAAACTGAACGAGACGTTGGAAACACCACCGGATACTTTCGCATGCGGAAGATTCTCCTTGATCCACGCCACACTTCTGATAAAGTCAACGGCGTAATTATTATGCTCCTCCATTCCCGTCGCCACTGTCAGAATGTTGGGGTCAAAAATGATATCCTCGGCAGGGAAACCAACCTCGTCTACCAGAATACGGTAGGCGCGTTCGCAGATCTCGATCCGGCGCTCGTAGTTATCAGCCTGCCCTCTTTCATCAAAGGCCATTACGACCGTAGCCGCACCGTAACGCAACACAGTCCTTGCCGATTCCTTGAATTTCTCCTCTCCTTCTTTAAGCGAAATGGAGTTTACAATGGATTTCCCCTGCACGCATTTCAAACCCGATTCGATTACCTCCCATTTCGACGAGTCGATCATCAGCGGTACTTTGGAAATATCCGGCTCGGATGCGATCAGGTTCACAAATGTTTTCATTGCCTCCACGCCGTCGATCATACCTTCGTCGAGGTTGACGTCGATTACCTGCGCACCGCTTTCCACCTGCTCGCGCGCTATGCTCAAAGCTTCGTCGTATTTGCTTTCCCGGATCAGACGGGCAAATTTCTTGGAGCCTGTCACGTTACAACGCTCACCAATGTTGACAAAGTTGGTCAGCTTATTGATTTTCACAGGTTCCAGACCTGAGAGCTTCATGACGGTTTCAGTTGCCGGCAATGGTCTTGGCCGGTATTTCCGGGCCGTTTCGGCGATCACGCGGATGTGGTCCGGCGTCGTTCCGCAGCATCCCCCGATAATGTTTACCAGGTTATCTTTCAAAAAACCGTCGATGACCTCGCCCATTTGCTCCGGTGTCTCGTCGTACTCGCCCATTTCGTTCGGCAAACCCGCATTCGGGTGGGCAGACGTATAGAATGGAGATTCCTTGGCCAAAATCTGAACATATGGGCGCATCAGGTCTGCTCCCAAAGCACAGTTTAACCCGACTGAAAGCAATGGCAAGTGCGATACCGAAGTCAGGAATGCCTCGGTAGTTTGCCCCGAAAGCGTACGTCCCGAAGCATCGGTGATCGTTCCCGAGATCATGATAGGCAATGCCTGCCCGGGCTCGATCCGCCATGATGGTAAATGCTTCACCTTACCGGCCTTCGCATCCACAAAGAACTGATCGATCGCAAAAAGCGCCGCCTTGGCATTAAGTGTATCAAAAATCGTCTCAACCAGCAGCAGGTCGCAGCCTCCGTCGGTAAGACCTTTTATTTGCTCGTAATAGGCTTCCACCAGCTGGTCGAAGCTGATCGCCCGAAAACCCGGGTTATTTACATCCGGCGAAAGAGATGCGGTGCGGTTGGTCGGGCCGATTGAACCGGCCACGAAACGCGGCTTATCCGGCTCACGCTCGTTAAACTCGTCCGCAACCTCGCGCGCCAGCCGTGCCGATTCGTAGTTGAGCTCGTACACGATCTCCTCCATGCCGTAATCGGCCATCGCGATGGTCGTACCTGAAAATGTATTGGTTTCGGCAATATCTGCCCCTGCCGCAAAATAAGCGGCGTGAATTTCTTTGATAATATCCGGACGCGTCAGTGAAAGCAGGTCGTTATTCCCTTTCACATCGTGCGCCCAGTCTGCAAACCGTTCTCCCCGGTAGTCGTGATCCTCCAATTTATACCGTTGGATCATCGTACCCATAGCGCCATCCAGTACCAGAATACGGTTTTTGAGAATTTCGCGGATATCTGCTTTTTGAGTTGCTACCATAAGTGTTTTAAATGTATGATTATCATTTCGCCGGAAAAGCACATGCTTCTTGAATTGACAAATTTAACCCAATAGATGTTTTGTTCAATAAAATCAAAAAATTTAGATTAAAAGTCTGGCAGTTTTACCTAACCTAAATTATTTATCTATATTCGAATCCATCTCGGAGTGAATAAAGATATTCTATCTATGCATAATCTGGACGATATTGACGCCAAAATCCTGCATTTGCTGCAACAGGACGCCACTTTGAAAACACGTGAACTGTCCGAAAAGTTGAACCTCTCCTACACGCCCGTATATGAACGTGTACGCAGGCTTGAAAAAGAGGGTATTATAAAAAAATACGTAGCGCTAGTGGACCGCGAGAAAGTCGGCAAGAAGCTCATGGCCTTTTGCAACATCGCATTGAAAGAGCATTCGAAGGTAATGGGGGAAAAATTTGTGAAAGCCGTTTCGGCCATGTCGGAGGTCATGGAATGCTTCAACATCTCCGGCGATTATGATTTTTTGTTGAAAGTAGTGGTGGACGATATGTCGCAATATCAACAATTTTTAATGCAAAAGCTGGGCTCGCTGGAAAACATCGGCAGCACGCACAGCCTTTTTGTAATGGGTGAGATCAAAAACTCGTCGGCGCTGGAAATGCTGACCTCAAAAAAATAAATACGGCACCGGAAAATCCAGCACCGTATTCCAACTCACCCCTAACAAAATTTTTTACGATCTGTACGACCTGTTAATGTCTTTTATGACGACGCCCAACGGGCTTTTCAAGTTCTTTGTTAAACGATCCGTCGGCGTTGAAAAGGAGAATTTTTACTTTTTCATCCAGCAATATCCCTACATAGTATTCTCCGGCATCGTTGGTTCCGGCCAGTTTGATCTCCGCTCCTGTGTAATTGGAAGTAATGTAGGAAGTTACGCTCGCCGGCAATGCGCTCACCTCGATTTTGGTCAGTTTTGCTTTTGGCACATGTTGTTTCAGCTCCGCCTTGAATGTTCCGTCAGAATCGAAAAGCAAGCCTTTCACTGTTCCGTCGGCGAGGGTAATGGCAACTATAATCTTTCCGGACTGGTCTTTTGCAGCATATTTTACTTCGGAACCTGCATAGGCACTGTCGATATAGGCGGTCACCGCCGCCGGCAAATCTTCCGTCGCAACTTCTGTCAACTTACCTTTACATCTGCCCAACGTCACGGAGTCCGTCACCACTGCAAGCCTCGCGGCCGATTCAACCACACTTTCGAAATCACTCGCCTCAGTTTCAGGGCTCAACGACTCGCTATTCTTCTGACAGGCCGTAAACCAGATCCCTGCCAACATCACCAGTAAAAGTGAAACTTTTTTCATGATATACCCACGGGTTTTTGTGAAAGTATCGAACTGTTTTCTGCCTTTACGCCCCGTCTAGTGCCCATGTTGCATGCCGACGCATTTTTTTGCGATTTTTTTCACACCGGCCTACATTTCCGAAGCATCAAAACTTTTCGTATTTTTTTGCAACAGATTATCGGGCAGGAACGTATTCAACAGTGAGAAATTCTATCCCTGACAACTTGATACCCTGACCTTGCTTTTTAGAAGAAAAATATCTTTTAACGAAAACGACTTTGGGTCGGTGGTAGCGGCATGTATTGCCGGGGATAATCAGGCGCAGAGGCATTTATACAAACAATTTTTTGGCTATTCAAAAAGCATTTGTCTGCGGTACACATCGTCGACGGAAGAAGCGGAGGAGGTTTTGAATGAAGGTTTTTTGAAGGTATTTAACAATCTGGGGAAGTACGACGCCAATCACCCTTTCAAGGCATGGCTGCGGACGATCATGGTAAACACGGCGATCAGCTATTACCGCAAGCACAAGAAGCATACGGAAGATGTGATCGCACTGGAAGATGCCCCTTATCCCAAATTTGATGAAGATGTAATAAGCCAGATCACTGCCGAGGAAATACTGGGCCTGATCCAACAGATCAAACCGGTTTATAAGAATGTATTTTTGTTATACGTGGTAGATGGCTACAATCATCGTGAGATAGCAGACCTGCTGCAAATCAACGAGGCAACGGTAAGATCGCATTATGTGCGTGCCCGGGCTCGTTTGCAGCATTTGATCAAACAATATTACCCACATCTCTTCCCAAGTGATTGGGCTGTCAAGTCATTCAGAGGCAATGAAAACTAATAGATTTGAAAATACTATACGCCGAAAATTAGAGAGTATTGAACCGGACTTTCAAGAGCAGGATTGGGCTCGTATGCAAAATTATATGCAGGCCCAAACACCACCTTCGTTCCTGCAACAATACGGTTCCTGGATCGGGTACGCCGCTGCCGCATCGGTAACGTCGGTGATGGCCTATATGTATGTCAACCAGCTCTCCCAGAACGACCATCTGCTTCGGGACATGAAAAACCTGCAAAGCCAGATCGAGGTAATCCGCAACCAGCCGGCACCAGTCGCCAAAACGGACACGGTTTATGTGCTGCAAACCGCACCCGACGGCCAGAGCCTTCAGGCCTCTTTGCAGTCGCAGGATTATCGTCGGAACCGGTCGCAAAAAAGTGTGCAGTACGAGTTGAGGCCAGAGCAGCTGGCAAATGCTGAACCCGCACGTGAAGCCTTCGTCCCCGGTCGGAAAGCCGGTGAAAGCGATCAAGAGCCAACGACCCAGGCTAATGAAAAAGCTGTGTATGAGCTCCGTGAAAAGCCGGGCGAGTCGCTTGCGGCGGTTCAACCTTCCTATAAAGCAGTTCCGACAGAATCCGGTACGACGAGCGGAGCACCGTCAAATTCGGCCGGTGGCAGGACGTTCGGCAGCGAATTCCGCATTGCCGCTATCAATAGCCCGGTCGAAATACAATCCGGCATTTCCCTGAAACGGAAAATGCATTATGACCTGGCAAGCAAACTGACAGCACGGCAGGTGCAAAAGGCGTTGGTAGCCAACAATATGCAAATCGCCAAAGCGCCGGTAAGCGGTAAAAAGGCAGAACAGGTTGCCCAGGCAGAAAGTGTAATTCCGAAACTGCCTTTGAAAACACCTTACCGGTTCGGTGCAGGCTATCAGATCGAAGGCAATGGGCAGGGTAAAACGGTGCTGGGAGAAGTAATTATCAAAAAGAAATTCTCGATCGCGGCGGGCATTACGTGGTTGAAAGTAAAACCGGCTGAGTTCTTTACCGAAACGGTTTTCAGGGAAAAGGCCCGCAAGGATTTCAAAACGACACACCCGGGCGAGGTGCCGCTCATTTTCCAACTCTATAACATCAAAATCGACCAGAGTGTAGTCCAAATGCCGCTGACACTGGCCTTCCGCAATACCGTTAAAAACGATTGGGCGTATTATGCGAGCATGGGCACTAACATTAAGCTCTCTTCGAAAGAGACCATTTCTTATGATTGCCGCGGACCTAAAAACGAATTTTTCAACCAGACTTTCTCGAAAAAAGGGGACGTCTCGCCGATTACTTCCATGAATTTCGCAGTGGGGATCGAAAAGTCCTGGCACCCGATTGTCGTTCAGGCAGAGGGCTATTGGGTCAATTATTTCAAACCCGTCACACCGCTCAGGCAAGGTGCCGGCCCAGGCTTGAAAGTAAAGCTATTGTACCAGATAGGCCGTCAAATGTAGTGTCTACGTATGAAGTTTCGCGGGCAGGGTATTGAATCTTGTCCGCGAAATTCTATTTTTGGCCTTTATTAACTCCCCTATTTGACGAGCTTTTGAAATTCGCAGCCATAGATATCGGTTCCAATGGTGCCCGCATGCAGATCTCATCCGTTTTGCAGGACGAAGGCATTTCCCGCTTCAAGAAGGTCGAATACGTCCGGTTCCCGCTTCGCCTCGGACATGATGTGTTTACCCAGGGGCTCATTACCCCTCAAAGCGAAGACCGCATGATGAAGCTCATGCTGGCATACCAGTTGCTGATGGAACTCCATGAGGTCGACGATTTTATGGCATGCTCCACCTCCGCGATGCGCGAAGCTGCCAACGGCCAGGAAGTTCGCGATCATATCGAACAGCGCACAGGCATTCATATACAGATTATCGATGGCCAAAAGGAAGCCGAACTGGTTAACAATGTCGTGGTCCAATCGTTGAGTGACGGCCAGTACATTCACATCGACGTGGGCGGCGGCAGCACCGAGCTGAACCTCTATCAGGACAGGCAGAAGATCAAGGCCAAATCATTCAAGCTGGGCTCTGTACGGCTTTTGGAAGGAAAGGAATCTAAAAATGCCTGGTTGAAGATCAAGGAGTGGATCAACCAGAATGTCGATTACAGCAAGCCTATTCAGGCCGTTGGAACGGGAGGTAATATCAACAAGCTATTCGATCTTTCATCCAAACTCACGGAGAGCTCGACCAGTCTTGATGAAATCCAGCGGATGCGCGATTATATCGATCAATTTTCCCTCGCCGACCGTGTCAATAAACTGCAACTCAATCCCGACCGCGCGGACGTGATCGTGCCGGCGGGCGACATTTATACGTCCGCTATGCGCTGGGCAGGCGCAGACGTCATTCACGTGCCCGATGTAGGCTTGAAGGACGGCATGCTCCAAGTGCTCTACGAGCGCGCATGCCGCAAAAAAAAGGCCTGAAACCAGGCCTTTTTTTACATTTTGTATTTCTTTCTCCTGCATTACCAGACCTGTTCCAGGTCCTTCGCCGAATATTTGTGGTTCCGTTCTGTGAAAACAGTGTCGCTATCGTCCTTCTTCAAATGAAGCGGGTTTTTCTTGGTCAGCTTTGCAATGGCCGCAACCGGAAACAAAATGACGAAAAATACAAACGACAAAAGGATTTTCCCGTTAATTGCCCCAAGCACTTCTGCGATCTTGTACCAGCCTTTTACTACCAGATCACCGAAAACGGGAATAGCCAGACTGAAAACGCCGATCACCGCCGCAGCGATCAGGAAATAGGGGTATTGGGATTTAAAAATAAAATATAGAACAACCAGCCCGGTAACGATCACCAGCTGCGCTTTGACTTTTTCGGATTCACTCATTTTGATAATGTGATATTATTGCCGGCAGCCATGCGTAATGCGCAGCTGCCGGGCGAAGTTTCAGATAGGAACTGGATGGATCTCTGCTGTACCGAAAATCAGAACAAAGTGTAGATGAAAGGCGCAACAGCCGAACCACCTCCGATCACGATCAGGACACCTATAAGTAGCAGGACGATGATCACAGGAGCAAGCCACCACTTCTTACGCTCCTTCATAAATGCAAACAAATCTGTCAAAAAATCCATCTTCTATATAGTGTTTAAAACTCAAATTTAGAACTTAATTACTTTTTTGCACACTTCTAACCCGTTAAATCTGAGTTATCGTTTCCCCATTGCCTGGTAGAGCCTGTCGGCGATCAACTGATTTAGCGCTGCGCTGCCGTGGCCGTCATTCTTACCTACAACACGCTCTTTCTCAGGAATTTTAACAACGCCATCGTTAATATCCACGACAGTAACATTGTTCGATTTTAGGTAATTTTCCACAGGTTTGGTATACCCGGCACTTTTATCGACCTGAAACAGGAACGGTATGAAAACGGCGTACATCTGTGCTTTCGTACTGTCCCGATAAGCCAGCATTCCTGAAAGGTCTCTCAAATGCGCATTCAGAACGGTAGTATCGGTGTAGGCCGTTTGCACAAACTTCTCAAAGGTACTGAAACCGGTATGCGGCAGTTGCCAGTAAATGAAATTGGGCAGATAAAAGCGTTTCACGATGGTCGCTGCGGGGCCTTTGAGGTCGGCATACGGTTCGGCACCGGTAAGCGTCAAACCCTTCTCGCGGCCCACTTTTTCGATGTCATTCGGAAAGTATTCCAGAATGATGATATCCGGCTTTACAGGGAAATCCTGCAATCGTTTCACTTCATCACGCGTATCCGCACCCGACATTCCGAGGTTGTAAATGGTATATTTATCCGCTCCGAGCTTGGCTTCCAGCATATTGGAGAATCGCTCGTTCACGTCTTTCAAGCCGTGGCCCGCCGCAAATGAATCGCCGATTACCAGGACTTTCTTTTTCCCCGGCTCATTCTGAATTTCCTTATCGTGGTAACCCAGGGCGTTGACCGGATGCCAATATTTCTCCCACCAGATCTGCGACGCTTTCGAAAGCACTCCTTCATGGCTTTGCGGCACGTACATAAATACGATTTCAAGGAAAATCAGCACGACGATCAACGGCGTGATGATGGTTACAACATTGGCAACCAAGCCTTTGGCCTTGCTTTTTACCACCCCGTAATAGAATATGCGGAGGATCTCGATGATCAGCAAAAACCAGAATGCAAATTTGGCAAGGCGAACATGCCAGCTATCGCTCTGAGGGTAACCCGGGTAGTCGAATTTGATGTGAAACTTGTCCGGATAGAACAAAAACACAAACAGCAGTCCCAGGAATAGGATGCGGATAACGCTGGTAACAATTTTAGATGCCATTACTTTGGGTGCTCTGTAAATACAGGATTAGTCAAGAACGAATTCCTCCTTCCAGTTATCTTTTTCCAGCCATTCGGGCTGCTGCTTTTTATCGAAAATATAGTTACCCACTACGAGGTAATCCATTTCGGTGCGCATGAAACAGCGGTATGCGTCGTTGGGCGTGCAAACGATCGGCTCCCCGCGGACGTTGAAACTTGTGTTGACGATCACCGCATAGCCTGTCAATGCCTTGAATGCGTCGATCAGATCGTAGTAACGAGGATTGGTTTCTTTATGCACCGTCTGTATACGCGCCGAATAGTCGATGTGTGTGATCGAAGGCAGATCGGAACGCTCGAAATAGAGTTTTTCGCGTAAATCCAGCGAGCCGTAATTCGCGGGCACCGGCTTTCTGCGGCTTTCCGCAACCGGGTGAACGAGCAGCATATAAGGAGAGATACCGTCGTAGTCGAAATAATCCTGGCAATCCTCTGCCAATACCGAAGGCGCAAATGGCCGGAACGATTCACGGTATTTGATCTTCAGATTCAGTTTCTTCTGCATTTCGGCATTGCGTGGGTCGCCCAGAATACTACGCCCACCCAGTGCACGCGGCCCGAACTCCATCCGGCCCTGCACCCAACCAACTACGTTGCCTTCCGACAATAGCCTTGCAGCTTCCTGCGTCAGGTCTTTGAAATTCTCGTAATAAGTGTAGTGTGCCTTGTATTTTTTGGCCGTCAACGCGACGTCGAGGTCGGAAAAGGTAGGGCCCAGATAGGATCCGCGCATGGCGTCGGCCTTCCAGGTGATCTTTCTTTCCTGTCCGAAATAAATATGGTAAGCGGCCTGCGCAGCGCCTAATGCACCACCCGCATCACCGGCTGCCGGCTGGATGAAAATATCTTTGAAAATATTGGCTTTTTGAAGCTTGCCATTTGATACACAGTTCAATGCAACACCACCCGCCATACACAGGTAATCGGCGCCGGTCAGGCGTTTGGCTTCCTTCGCCATCCTTACCACCGCTTCTTCGGTGATATTCTGGATCGCGAGACCGAGGTTGCAATGCACCGCTTCGAGCGCATCTTCCGGCCGGCGGGTTTTGAAACCAAACAATGCCTCCCATTTGTGTTCATTGACCATTTTCAGGCCGGTGGCATAGTCGAAATATTCCTGGTCGAGCCAAACCGATCCATCTTCTTTCAGATCGATGAGCTCTTTCAGAATAATTTCTTCATAACGCTTGACATCCGGAGACGACGGGTTACCATAGGGTGCGAGGCCCATCAGCTTATATTCCCCCGAGTTTACACGGAAGCCCAGGAAGTAAGTAAATGCGGAATAAAGCAACCCGAGCGAATGCGGGAAGCGGAGTTCTTTGAGAATGCTGATATCCTTTCCTTCACCCAGGCAGATCGACGCCGTTGCCCATTCCCCCACGCCATCGATCGTCAGGATAGCCGATTTTTCATACGGGGACGGGTAATATGCGCTGGCTGCGTGCGAGAGGTGGTGCTCCGGGAATAGCATTTTCACCTTCTTCTTTTTATCGTAACCCAGCTTTTCCAGCTCCTCGTTAATCAGCCGTTTCAGGAACATCTTTTCCTTGATCCACACCGGCATCGCGGTCAGAAACGACCGTACGCCTTTGGGGGCAAATGCATAATAGGTCTCGAGAAGTCTTTCAAATTTCAGAAGCGGCTTGTCGTAAAAAACGATCGCATCCAGCTCGTTGATGGATAGCCCGCCGTATTCGAGGCAGAAGGCAACTGCGTTGGAGGGGAAACCAGGGTCGTGCTTTTTGCGTGTAAAACGCTCTTCCTGTGCTGCGGCAACAATTTCGCCATTGTCTATAAGAGCCGCGGCCGAATCATGATAGAAAGCCGAGATACCTAAAATTTTCATTAATGAGTGATTAGAATAATGTGTACAGTTTCGACCTACACCGTCCAAAAGGCGTGCAAGATAAGCATTTTGAACAAGGCTACAACCCGGCAGTACGCGTCAACTGCGGTCATAATTCTATTAAACGGTTATAAATCAACCAAATAAACAGTCCTGACAGTCAAATCTTAACAGTTTCGCCATCCCGTTTCCTGATAATTGATTAATTATGAAGCACTTCGAATGTGTGAGGTCATTACTACACAATTTTGTGCCGTATGATAAATTGTACAATTTCATCGACAGGACATTGCGCGCCAAACCTACTTTCAAAAGTGGCCCTTACAATATCCTCGTCGGTTTATGGTGCTCATCGAGCGCTACAAACGTAAAAATTCCAGTCACTGCCTTCTCGCGGCTCTCCTCATACATTTTCTCCACGAAAATATCGACGCGGACCTTCATACTGCTATTCCCGACGGTCTCCACACGGCCTACCAGCTCAATAATCGTCCCGGCAGGAATGGGATGTGTAAAGTCAATGCGGTCCGACGAAACTGTAACACACCGCAATCTGGAAAAACGCGTTGCGGCAATGAAAGCGACCTCATCCATCATCGATAGCGCAGTGCCGCCAAAAAGGGTGTCGTAATGGTTGGTATTATTTGGGAAAACAGTCTTAAAAACCCGGGTTTCCGAAGCGGAAATTCTTTCTTCTAATTTCAAAATAAAACGTGTTAATGATATTGATTACGGTTTTTGGGGGTCAGGAGTTGGCAGATGTGGGCAGATGTGGTCATTTGTAGTCATATCGTAATGTCTCTCAACCGAGAATTTCTCAACAGCCTGACCACATATGACAATCCCTAACCACAAATGACAAATTTGACCACACATGGCAGTACTTGACAACAAATGACTACACCTGACTACACCTGACCATTCCGGCACCGCCGCTAGTTTACGACTTCGACCGATTCACGCAGCAAGTTAGCCGCAGAAATCATGTTACGCAAAGCCGCTTCCGTTTCCGGCCATTTACGGGTCTTCAATCCGCAATCCGGATTAACCCACAGATTACGCGCCGGGATTACTTTCAATGCCTTTTCGAGCAAATGAATCATCTCGTCGACCGTCGGCACGCGGGGCGAGTGGATATCGTACACGCCCGGACCGATTTCGTTCGGGTAATTGAATTGCGCGAATGCGTCGAGCAGCTCCATTTGCGAACGCGATGTTTCGATCGTGATCACATCGGCGTCCATGGCGGCGATAGAATCGATAATGTCGTTGAACTCCGAATAGCACATGTGCGTATGGATCTGCGTCTGATCGGCCACACCCGCCGCGCTCAGGCGGAATGCGTCCACGGCCCACTTCAGGTAATTTTGCCAGGCGTGTTTTCTCAACGGTAACCCTTCCCGGATCGCCGGTTCATCGATCTGGATCACCTTTATTCCCGCTTTTTCCAGATCCACCACTTCATCACGGATCGCCAGCGCGATCTGGAACGTGGTATCTTTCCTGGGCTGATCATCCCGCACGAACGACCATTGGAGGATCGTCACCGGGCCGGTGAGCATTCCTTTCACGAGTTTTTCGGAATTAGCCTGCGCAAACGCCGACCATTTCACCGTCATCGGTTCCCGGCGCTCTACGTCGCCGTAAATGATCGGCGGCTTCACGCACCGGCTGCCGTAGCTCTGCACCCAGCCATTTTGGGTAAAAACGAACCCTGAAAGCTGTTCCCCGAAATACTCCACCATGTCGTTTCGCTCGAATTCCCCGTGCACCAGCACATCGATGCCCAGTTCCTCCTGCCAGCGCAGCGAATCTACGATCTCCTCCCGAATCCGCGTTTCATATTCTTCTATCGTCAATGCACCTTTTTTGAACTGTGCACGCAGCTGCCTCACCTCGTCGGTTTGCGGGAACGACCCGATGGTTGTCGACGGGAACAATGGAAGTTTCAGCTTATCCAACTGAATGGCCTGCCGAACGGTAAATGCATTCTGCCTCTCGAAATCCGAACCAGCTACTGCGCTAACTCTTTCCTTAACCACCGGCTTGTGGATCAACGGGGATGTACGCCGGCTATTGATCGCTTCCTGATTAAGCAGATAATCAGGATCCGTAGCGTACTCCTGCGTAATGAGCCTGGCCAAGGTAGTCACCTCCCCGAGTTTCTGCTTCGCAAAAGCCATCCAGTTTTTAATTTCCGGCGTCAATACGGCTTCGTTTTTTTCAAGATCCAGGTCATAGGGACTATGCAGCAGCGATGACGAAGGCCCCACCAGAATCCGCTCTTCCCCCAGCACGTTTATCGCTGTTTGAAGCCATTCCAGCGACTTGCGGTAGTCGTTTTTCCAGATATTCCGACCGTCGACAACTCCAAGCGAGAGTTTTTTGGTGGAAATCACAAATGCATCATCCGCCAGGATTTGCGACAAGGTCTCTTCGCCGCGCGTCAAATCGATATGCAATGCATCAACCGGCAAAGCAGTAGCAACTGCAAGGTTATCTTCCAACGGCCCGAAATAGGTCGTTACCAGAATGCGCAGCTTTGGAAGCGCCTCCCTGATCTGATTATAAGCGCTCAGAAATGCCAGTTTTTCCTTTTCGCCCAGGTCGAGCACCAGACCGGGTTCATCGAGCTGCACCCATTCGGCCCCTCTCGAAGAAAGTTCTTTTAGTATTGATATATAAACAGGCAGAAGGTTGTCCAACAGATCGATGCGATCAAATCCGGCCTCTTTTTCCTTACCTAAAAGCAAGTACGTAACCGGCCCGAGTAACACCGGTTTTGTGATGACACCTTTTTGTAATGCATCTTCAAATTCCAGCAGGACCTTATCGGAGTACCGCTTGAATTTCTGGCCTTTAACAAACTCGGGAACGAGGTAATGGTAGTTGGTATCAAACCATTTGGTCATTTCCATGGCATTGATATCCAGCCCGTTCTTCTGGTAACCACGGGCCATCGCGAAATAGAGATCGAGTTCCTTGTTGGATTTACCATCGAGCAACTGGTGATAACGCTCCGGAATAGCCCCTACCATCAGCGACGTGTCGAGCACGTGGTCGTAAAGTGAAAAGTCATTGGAGGGAATGAGGCCTATGCCTGCTTCCTGCTGCGTTTCCCAGTTTTGGTGACGGATCTTCCGGGCGATTTTCTGCAATGCATCGCGGTCGATCGTACCGGCCCAGAATTGTTCGTTGGCCTTTTTGAGCTCGCGGAGGCTTCCCACACGCGGGTAGCCGAGGTTGTGTGACAACATACTTTTTGTGTTTAAAGAGTTAATAAAAACCCTGTGAAAACACCCTCCCATCCCGACAAGCGACTGTTGCGGACGCTGGCCGGTACTTCATTTCATCGCGGCAACACGCGGCTACCCTGCGAAACGAACAGATATAGTTCCCCCGAACCAGCCGGGAAGCCTGTGGTACTGCGGTAAAATGTGGTAAATCAATACTTGACTGCTCCCCACCCGTGAGGGAGAAACCATTGAGGGTAATGGCAAGTCTCCTGGCTTGTATCATTTTTACCGCCCTTCTCGCCGCGCCGGGGCGCTGCAATGGGACGCGAGGGTAAAAACAGGTCCTGACCTATCAGGACGGATACTTACAGTAGCACGACTGCCCGTGAATTGCACACGGTTCCTTTTTGTTTTGCCCGATTTTGGCTGAGGGATCCAAAGGCAAAAACCATTACCCCGATTGACGGGCGTTCACAAAGAACTGCGTCAAATTTAGGCGGGAAGCGCATTCGGCTGTAAATAGCTTGCTGAATTAAGTGAAGTAGGGAGAGATTTGAGTTTGGTCAGGATAAAATATCTGTTTTGGGTTTGAAATAAGAGGCCAAAAAGTGAATTCGTTGATCCTAGTTTGCAAATAACTCCACTACGAAATCGACTCCGCAGCGTCTGCATCCAGTATAAACTCCGCATTCAAATGGTTTTGCAGAACCGTCGCCGGGAAGTCCTTCGAAACGGGGAATGCAAGCGCCCGCTGGATTACCGGAGCCTTTCCGCTGCCCGAAGCGAGCAGAATAGCTGCCCGGGCTTCCAGAATGTGCCGGATACCGACGGTAATGCCTCGTGTGAGTGTGGTAGGCTGTTTGAAGTACTTCTGCCCTACTTCAACTGTTACGGTATCGAGTTCGGAAATATGCGCATAGGTATCCCACGGCGTGCCAGGTTCGTTGAGCGCAAGGTGGCCGTTCATTCCTACGCCTAATATAATGAGGTCCAGGCCACCAAGGCTTTCTACAATTTTATTGACACGATCGCATTCAGCTTGCGGGTCGAATGCTTTGCCGTCGAAAAAGACAATCTGATCAGGGCGGAGGCCGATTGGTTTGAGGAAATCGCGATCGAGCAGGTCGCGGCAGCTGCCGTCGTCACCCGCGCCGAGACCTATCCATTCATCCAGACCTATGAAAACGCATTCAGAGAAATCAACCCGGCCGTTCTGGTTGGCCGCCACCAACGCATCGAACATTCCTTTCGGACTGCTACCCGACGGGAAGCAGATAACCGCCCCGGG
>Ga0255338_1003965_pt1 | contig 16416 bp, 15 predicted proteins | sample MeOH1_35cm_T4_19_FD_203715 | JGI IMG/M metagenome (GOLD analysis project Ga0255338, IMG submission 203715) | Sandy soil microbial communities from University of British Columbia, Vancouver, Canada - MeOH1_35cm_T4_195 | ecosystem: Engineered > Artificial ecosystem > Sand microcosm > Unclassified ...
GCTCCGTTCCCCGATCGTCGGGCGCGTTCTATCCTGACTCCGTCCGGAGGCCGCGACCCCCAGGGCCAGGACGCCACGTTGTCGTTGCGTCGAGGCCCAGGGTGGAGATCGCGTCGACCGCTCCTTCTTCGAACGCGTCGCCGATCCTCGACGTGCGCGGGCTGTCGAAGTCGTTCCGAGGCCTGCGCGCGCTCGATGACTACCGGCTCAGCCTGCCGCCGCTCACGATCCACGGCGTGATCGGGCCGAACGGCGCCGGCAAGACCACCCTCTTCAACGTCCTGTCGGGCTTCCTGCGACCGTCGGGCGGGTCGATCGTCTTCGACGGCCGGACGATCACCGGGGAGCCCGCCTGGCGGGTCGCCCGGCTCGGGATGTGCCGGACGTTCCAGAACATCCGCCTGTTCGACGACCTGTCGGTCGTCGACAACGTCAAGGTCGCTATCCAGCGCCGCGTCCCGGCCTCGCTCCTCTCGACACTCCTCTCCGCGCCGTCCTTCCGCCGCCGCGAGCGCGAGATCGAGGACGGCGCGACCGAGCTGCTCGACCTCGTCGGGCTCGGTCGACGGCGCGACCATCTCGCCGGCAGCCTGCCCTACGGCGACCAGCGGCGGCTCGAGATCGCCCGGGCGGTGGCGACCCGACCGAAGGTGCTCCTGCTCGACGAGCCGAACGCGGGAATGAACCGGCTCGAGACGCGCGATCTGCTCGTCCTCATCCGGCGCCTCCGGGACGAGCTCGGGATCACGGTCATCCTCGTCGCCCACGACATCCCGCTGGTCATGAACCTGTGCGATCGGATCCAGGTCCTCAACTACGGCCGGCTCATCGCCGACGGCAACCCGGCGACCGTCCGGGCCGATCCGGACGTCATCGCCGCGTACCTCGGCGAGCCGCGGCATGGATGACGAGGGCGCCCCGCCGGCGCGACGCGAACAGCCGATGCTCGAGCTTCACGACGTCAAGGTCCGCTACGGGAACATCCGGTCGCTCGACGGCGTGTCGATCACGGTGGATCAGGGCGAGCTCGTCGCCCTTATCGGGGCCAACGGCGCCGGCAAGACGACGACGCTCCGGACGATCTCCGGGCTGCTCCGGCCATGGTCGGGGTCGATCACGTTCGAGGGGACCGAGATCGACCGCGCGCCGACCGACCGGATCGTCGCGCTCGGGATCTCGCATTGTCCCGAGGGCCGGCGGATCTTCGGCGGCCTCACCGTCCGCGAGAACCTCGTCCTCGGTGCGGTCGCGTCACCGGAGCACGGATCGTTCCGCGACGACCTCGAGCTGGTCGTCAGGCTGTTCCCCGTCCTCGGCGAGCGGCTCGGACAGGCGGGCGGAACGCTGTCGGGCGGCGAGCAGCAGATGCTCGCGATCGGGCGGGCGCTCATGAGCCGGCCTCGGCTGCTGCTCCTCGACGAGCCGTCGCTCGGCCTCGCGCCGCTCATGGTCGCGCGGATCTTCGAGACGATCGCCGAGCTAAAGCGCCAGGGCCGCACGATCCTCCTCGTCGAGCAGAACGTCCACCACGCCCTCGACGTCGCTGATCGCGCGTACGTCCTCGAGACCGGACACGTCGCCCTCGAGGGCCCGGCCGAGGAGCTCCGCCAGGACCCGCACGTCGAGCAGTCGTATCTCGGCGCGTAGCGATGACCCAGTACGTCCTCCAGCAGATCGTCAACGCATTGAGCGCTGGCAGCCTCTACGCACTCATGGCCGTCGGGCTGGCGATGGTCTTCGGGATCCTCCGCCTGATCAACTTCGCCCACGGCGACCTGATGATGATCGCCGCATACGTCGCCGTCTTCACGCTCGGCGCCGGGCTGCCGCTCGCTGCGGCCATCGTCGTCATCGTCGTCGGGACCGTCGTCGTGGGTCTCCTCATGGAGCGGATCGCCTACCGTCCGCTCCGCGGCGCCCCCGATGTCGCGCTGCTCCTGACCTCGTTCGCCGTCGGCCAGATCCTCCAGAACGGGGTGCTGCTCATCACCCGGCTCGCCGGTCTGCCCGTCCAGATCGCCTTCCCGAGCCCGGAGCTCCTGAGCGGGGTCGTGACCGTAGGCGCGTTCACCGTCCCGAAGGTCAACATCGTGAGCTTCGTCGCGGGCGTCGTCCTCCTCGGCCTCCTCTCGTTCTTCGTCACGCGGACGACGCTCGGGCTGTCGATGCGGGCGTCGGCGGAAGACCTCGTCGCGGCGCGGCTCATGGGGATCAACGTCAACCGGGTCGTCGCCGCGGCGTTCGCGATCGGCTCCGCGCTCGCCGCGGTCGCCGGGCTGCTCTTCGCGATCCAGGCCGGCCAGATCAACCCGTACATCGGCCTCACGCCCGTCCTGAAGGCGTTCGTCGCGGCAGTCATCGGCGGGTTCGGAAGCATCGCCGGCGCGGTCCTCGGTGGCTACGTCCTCGGGCTGCTCGAGGTCCTACCCACCGCACTGCCCGGGATCGGCGACATCCTCCCGCCCGGCTCCGTCCCGCCCGAGGTCCGCCTCGCCCTCCAGCAGTGGCTGCCGAGCTCGCTCGCGAGCTGGCGCGACGCGTTCGTGTTCATCGTCCTGATCGTCATGCTCCTCGTCCGGCCGTACGGGATCCTCGGCAAGCCCGAGCGCGAGGAGACCCTGTGACGACCGCGCGGCGGCTGGCCGGCCCGGGCGTCGCGATCGTCGCCCTCGCCGTGGCGTTCGCGCTCCTCGACGCAAGCCGCCAGGCGTTCTGGCAGGGGCTGGTGATCAACCTCGCAATCTTCGTCATCCTGACGGTCAGCCTGAACCTGTCGAGCGGGTTCACGGGCGTCTTCTCGCTCGGGCACATCGGGTTCATGGCGATCGGCGCCTACGCCGCGGCGATCCTGACCCTGCCATTCCGCGAGAAGGCGCTCTACCTGCGCGACCTGCCGGGCTGGCTCGCCGGCGTCCATCTCGATCAGCGCGCCGGCCCGATCCCGGTCGGTTTCCTCGCGGCGACGCTGATCGCCGCGACGCTCGCGGCTGCGATCGCCTGGCTCGTGGGGCGGGTCCTCATGCGGCTGTCCGGTCACTTCGTGGCCCTCGCGACGCTCGGCTTCCTCGTGATCGTCCGGGTCTTCCTGTTCAACGCCGACTCGCTGACCCGTGGCTCGCGGACGTTCTCGAACGTGACGCCGTACACGAACCTCTGGTGGGTCGGCGTGTGGGCCCTCGTCGTCGTCTACGTGGCGTGGCGGCTCAAGCGATCGCCGTACGGGCGGGACATGTTCGCCCAGCGCGACGACCGGCTGGCGGCGCAGGCGATCGGGATCCGCGTCCTCGACCCGCGGCTGCTCGCGTTCGTCATCGGCGCGTTCTTCGCGGGCGTCGCCGGCGCCCTGTACGGCCACTTCATCACGTCGTTCTCGCCGACGGTCTTCTACTTCGACCTGACGTTCCGGGTGATCACGATGCTCGTCATCGGCGGGATGGGGTCGGTGAGCGGGTCTGTGATCGGAGCGGCGCTGATCATCACGCTGTCCGAGCTGCTCCGGCGGATCGAGGACGCGACGCTCCTCTACGGCCTGAGCGCGATCGTCCTCGCCGGCATCTTCATCCTCATCATCACCTTCCGCCGCGACGGCCTGTTCGGCCAGCGCGAGGTGCCGATCGACCGGCTCTTCGATCCGGCACTGTGGTCCCGGGTGCGGTTGCCGTGGGGCCGGCGACGGAGGCGCGCAGCCGCGTCGGCCGGCGAGCCGCTGCCACCCGGCAGCGGGCCGGACGGGTGACCGCGGGCGCGCTCGGCATCAGAGCCCGTACACCGCCTCGGCGTTCCGCCGGAGGATCCGCTCGGCCATCCCAAGCGCCGTCCGCTCGTCGATGGAGCCCGCCGCGACATGCTCGTCGAGGACCGTCGCGAGCGCGCGCCGCCCGATCCGCGCCCCCAGCCAGTAGAGCTCCGGGACGAGCGACGCATCGGTGCTGAACAGGAGCTTCGAGGCCGGAGCGAGCGCGAGGAGCTCGCGGAAGAGCTGTGCCGCCTCGCCGACCGCGAACAGCGGCGCCTCGCCGATGTCGGCGTAGACGTTCGGGTACATCGCCGCGAGCCAGGCCATCGAGCGGACGTACGGGTAGCCGGTGTGGAGCAGCACGATCTGGGCCGCCCGGAAGCGGTCGGCGAAGATCAGCCGCAACCGGGCGGGATCGGCGAGCGGAAGATCGAGGTCGGGGTCGCCGAGGCCGGTGTGGAACTGGATCGGGACCTCCTGCCGGGCCGCCTCCTCGACGGCGATCACGACGAGATAGTCGAGCAGCGGCTTCGACGCGATCCGGAGCGTGCCGTCGCGGCGGGCGGTCTCCTGGACGTCCGCGAACGCCGCCGCGGCCGTCGGTCGATCGACCGGCTGGAGCGCCAGCCCCGTCCGGTACGCCACGATCGACTTCATCCCGACGTACCCCCACCCGCGCAGGTCGGCGATCGCCGCCCGGTACGCCTCCTCGAACGCGCCGAAGCCCGGCGACTCGACGATGAGCCGCTCGATCAGCGGCTCGAGCCGGAGGACGTCGCGGACCTCGCACGGGACGAGCTTCCGCAGCTCGTCGACGGTGAACGTCCCTTCTCCGCCGTAGCCGCTGTCGACGAGCCACGTCTCGAAGCTCGCTCGCTCGACGATCTCGCGCGCCACGCGCTCCACGCCCCACGAGGCCCGCGCCTCGTGGATCGCCTCGGGCCGCGGCTCGCAGCCGAACAGCTCCCCCAGCTCGCGAAGGGCGACGTGGTAGAGCAGCGAGTGGGGCACGTGGTCGCGGCCGATCTCCGGGAAGGAGGATTCCGTCAGGTGGGCGCGGAACGCCTCGTCGTCCCCCGGCTGGCGCCGGAGCAGCGAATGGCAATGCCCGTCGACGATCGGGATCGGAGCGAGGTCGAGTGGCATCCGACGCGGTCCCCGCGATCCCCGTCTGGACCCGTCAGTACTTGAAGAAGTGCTGGCTGAGCTCGAACGCCTCGTCCTGCTCGGCGTACGCGGCCGCCTCGGCACGGCGAACGAGCAGGTACTCGCGGGCGAGCGCCGGACCGAGCGCCGCGACGAGGACCTCGTCGCGTTCGAGCTCGTCGAGGGCCTCCTGGGCGGTCGTGGGGTAGCGGGCGATCCCGCGCGCGGCGCGTTCGTCGTCGCTCAGGTTCCCGGGGTCGCTGTCGACCGGCTGGCCCGGGTCGAGCCCGCGGTCGATTCCGTCGAGGGCCGCGGCGATGACGCCGCCGAGGGCGATGTACGGGTTTGCGCTCGCGTCGCTCGGCTTGACCTCGAGGTTCGCGGAGCCAGTCGGGTTGTCCCAGTAGCGCGTCGGAACGCGCACGGCCGCCTCCCGGTTCTCGAGACCCCACGCCGTGTAGGCCGAGCTCCAGAAGTGCGGCTGGAGCCGCCGGAAAGAGTTGACGCTTGGCGTCGTCAGCGCGAGCAGCGCCGGGAGGTGGTCGAGGACCCCGCCGATCGCCTGGCGGGCAAGATCGCTCAGGCCGTCCGGTTTGTCCGCGTCGGCGATCCGGTTCGCTCCATCGGTCGCGTCCCAGATGCTGAAATGGACATGCGCGCCACTGCCCGCCTGATTGGCGAACGGCTTCGGAGCGAGCGTCGCGACGAGACCGTGCTGCGCGGCGACGGCGCGGATGGTCTGCCGATAGGCAACCTGCTCGTCGGCGGCGCGGACGGCCGGCGCGTGGCGGATCGACAGCTCCTGCTGGCCCGGCCCGAGCTCCGGGTGGGACAGCTCGACGGTCATCCCCTGCGCCGTCAGCGCGGCGACGATGTCCTGGACGACCTCCTCGGTCGAGTCCATGCCGATCCCGCTGAAGCAGAGGCTCCGATCGACCGGTTCGAACCCGCCATCGACCGCGCGGGCGAGGTAGAACTCGTTCTCGAAGGCCGCCTCGAACCGGAGGTCGTGGCCGGCGGCGCGGTCGACCATCCGGCCGAGGAACCAGCGTGGATCGAGGTCCCACGGCTGCCGATCGACCGTCAGCATCGAGGCCACCATCTGGCCACTGCGCGGCGCATACGGGAGGACGGCGAACGTGTCCGGGTCGGGCACGAGCCGGACCTCGCCGACCGGCCCGAAGGTCGCGTCGGGCGCGAGGAAGTCGAGGCTCGTCATCGACATCATCCCGGTGACGAGCCCGATCCCGCTCTCGATCCGGCGAGCGAGCTGGTCGACATGCGTGCTCTTGCCCCGGATCACCCCACCGTTGTCGCAGTAGAGGAACCGGACGAGCTGGACGTCCTGGGACCGCGCGAGCGCGACGACCTCGTCGGGTGTCATCTCGCGGGCCCTTATGGCGCCGGAACCTGCTGGGGGACCAGCTCCTCTCCGAGGGTGAACTTGCCGCCCTGCACGTGGATGATCGTCACGCCCTTCTTCGGCACGTGCTCGCCGGCCGCGTAGCTGATCGAGCCGGTGATCCCCTTGAAGTCCTTCGTCTGCTCGAGCGCGGACTTCACCGCCGCCGAATCCGTGCCACCGGCTCGCTTGATCGCGTCGGCGAGCAGGTAGACCGTGTCGTAGCCGAGCGCCGCGAACGCATTCTCGGGGTCGTGCCCGTACTCGGCCTTGTAGTCGGCGATGAACTTCTTGATCTCCGGTGTTGCGCCGCTCGGATCCATCAGGGCGTGGGTCGAGAAGTAGACGTTCTCGGCGGCCGGCCCGGCGACACTCAGGAGGTCCGGCGTGTCGTAGCCGTCACCGCCAACGATCGGCCCGCTGATTCCGGCGTCCCGGAACTGCTTGACGAGCGGCCCGACGTTGTACGGCATTGCCGCCACGTAGTAGAAGTCCGGCGTCGTCGGGAGCGCCTTGATCTTCGTGATCTGCGACGAGAAGTCGGTCGCCTTGTCGTCGTAGGAGTCCTCGAGCAGGATCTTCCCGCCGAGCTGCGTGAAGCGGTCCTTGAAGTACTGCCCGAGGAGGGTCGTGTACTCGACCCCCTTGTCCCACAGGAAATAGGCGTTCTTGCCGAACTTCTGCGCCGCGAACTCGGCTCCCGCGGCCGCCTGGACGTTATCGCCGAAGCAGGCGAGGAACATCATGTCGCCGACCTGGGACGGGATCCGCGGCGACGTCGCACCGACGGTGATGAACGGGACGTTCGCGGCCTGCATGGTCGGCCCGGCCGCGAGGACGGAATCGGTATCCGTGTAGCCGATGAACAGCGGGACGTGATCCTGCTCGACGAACTGCTTGGCGGTCTGCGCCGTGACGTCCATCTTGTACTGGCTGTCATGGACGATGAGGTCGATCTGCTTGCCGAGCACGCCGCCGGCCGCGTTGATCTGCTTGACCGCGAGCTTCGCGCCGTTCGCCGCCGGCAGGTCGAGCGATGACTCGTCGCCGGTCAGCGCGAACCCGCCGCCGATCTTGATCGTGTCGCCCGCCGCCCCGGCGCTCCCGCCGCTCGCCCCACCCGAGGCGCTCGCGCCGCCGCCTGCCGAGCTCGCGACGCCGGCCGGGGATCCGCCCGGCGTCGCCGAGCATGCTCCCAGCACGAGCGCGAGGACCGCGACGAACGACAGTGGCGTCGTCCATGGGAGCCGGTTCATGTCTCCTCCTCACCCCAGGAGGGGTGCTCCACGAACGGTTCGGTCGAGCGTATCGCACGATCGGGCCGGTTCAGCCGGGGCGTCGCCGCGCGGCGACGGGGAAAGTCGATCAGGCGCCACGGTCGGGCGCCGAGTCTCCGCCGGCAAGCGCCGAGGCTCGTCGCCGGCAGGCGCTCCGTGGGTTGACACGCGACAGCGGCGGCCCCTATGCTCCGCCACCGGCGTGCAGATCGCCCGCCCTCGTCTGGCTCACAAGGAGGGGTCCTCCTGATGACGATGCGACTTGTCTTCGAGCGCACGACGACGCCCAACGGCGCCGCCGTTTGCGGGAGATCTGTGCCCATCTCGAGCTAGGCCAAGGCGGCTGAGCCGCCCGATCCGAGACCACGAGCCGTGGGCCAGATGGGCCCCCGGCTTTTTTGATGCCCCGCCGTCCGGCGGGCGCATCGAACCCGAAGCCGCGAGGCCCCACCGACCATTCCCCGGTCGGAACGAAGGCCCGCGGCTTTTGTCATCTCTCGGACCCTCACCGCGCCAGCGACGAACCCAGGAGCCCACCGTGACCGCGACCCACGACCCTCAGCTGAAGAACGGACAGACGGACGGCCACGCGATGGGGTCGCTCCGGACGCCATCGATCGTCCCTCGCCCTCCGGGTGGGCCGGATCGGACCGCGCTCCTCATCGACGGCGTCACGAAGCGGTTCCAGGTGGGACGGCGCCGGAAGCCGGTCACCGCGATCTCCAACGTGCGCCTGCGCCTCGAGCGGGGCGACATCCACGGGATCCTCGGTGCCAACGGCTCGGGCAAGTCGACGCTCATCCGCCTCGTCTCTGGTCTCCTGACGCTCGACGAGGGCCGGGTCACGGTCTTCGGCCACGACATCGTCAGCGACGAGATGGCGGTCAAGCGGCTGATCAACCGGGTCAGCGTCGACGCGGCCTTCTTCAAGAAGCTCAGCCCGATGGAGAACCTGCTCTTCGCGGCGCGACTCTACGGCCTCGACGGGACGAGCGCCCGGGCGGACGCCCTCCGGATCCTCGGTCGACTCGGGATCGCCCAGAAGCGGGTCCACCGGCCGGTCGAGCAGATGAGCCGCGGCATGCAGCAGAAGGTCGCGATCGCGCGAGCCCTGCTGACGAGCCCGTCGCTCCTCCTGCTCGACGAGCCGACGACCGGCCTCGACCCCCGGTCGAAGCTCGACGTCCAGACCTTCATCGAGGAGGTCCGTGACACCCACGACGCGACGATCGTCCTGACGACCCACGACCTCGCCGAGGCCGAACGGCTCTGCCGCCGGATCACGATCCTCAACGACGGACGGACCGTCGCCGAGGACACGCCCGAGGGGCTGAAGCGCCTCGTCGCCGAGCGCCACGGCCAGCCGCCGACGCTCGAGGCCGCGTTCATGACCTACACCGGTCGCTCGCTCGACGAGGACGTCGAGAGCGACGACGACGAATCCGACTGAAAGGAGGTGAGAACCATGCAGCACGACGCGCACAGCCGGCTCCGGCTGGCACATGACCGGATCGCTCGCCGGATCGCGGAGGCGGCCGACGACCGGCGCGCAACCGCGAACCGCCCGTCGATCCGTCGGTCGGTCGGTCGTTCGTTCATCCGAATTGGTGAGCGACTGGCCGCCGAGCCACACCTTCAGCCGGCCCGGTCCCGCTAGGCCGGGCCGGCATCACCGCAGGAGATCCCGACGTGACCATCGCCCATGAGCTGAAGGCGTCGTACGCCTTCATCGAGCGCAACTTCTTCCTGACACGCCGCTACTGGGGCTGGGAGATCGCCTTCCTGGTCTATTCCGTCGCGGGCGCTCTCTCGATCTCGCTCATCGGTGCCGACCAGGGCAGCCCCACGCTGCTCCTGACGCTGATGGTCGGGGCGATCTTCTGGAACTACCTGTCCGTGGTCTTCAGCTGGATCGCGGAGACCATCGCCGTCGAGCGCTGGGAGGGCACGCTCGAGTACACGATGATGGCGCCGATCCATCGCTCGACGCAGCTGCTCGGCTCGGTCGTCTACGCGATGCTGTACGGCCTCGTCCACACGGCCGTCATCCTCGTCGTGCTCGTCCTCTTCTTCCCGCAGCTCGATCTGTCGAAGGCGAACTTCGCCACCGCCGGGGCGTTCACGCTCCTCGGGTCGTTCAGCTTCGTCGGGATCGGGATGATGGCGGCGATCCTGCCGCTCCTGTACGTCGAGCGCGGCGCGCAGATGACGTTCGTCCTCCAGTCGGTGATCCTGCTCGTGAGCGGGGTCTACTACTCGATCGACGTGCTGCCGCCGTGGATGCAGGTGCTCTCGCGCGTGTCGCCGGCGACGTACGTGCTCGACGGCGTTCGGAAGGGCCTGATCGAGGGGACGAGCGTCGGTGCGCTCATGCACGACGTCTGGCCGCTCCTCGTCATGGGGGTCGTCCTCATTCCGGCCGGCCTCTGGGCGTTCGGTCAGGCGGAGCGCTACGCGAAGCGGACCGGCAAGCTCAAGCGGGTCGGCTGATGGACGCCGCCGTCGATCCGCTCGCGGGCCTGGGCTGGGACGAATCGTTCGCCGGCTCGTTCCACGCCCACGACGCGCTCGGCCGGGTCCCGGGCCGGGTCGTCGCGGTGCACAAGGAGACCTCGATCGTCCGGACACGCGGTGGCGACCGGGCGGCGGCCGTCTCTGGTCGGTTCCGCTACGAGGCCCTCAGCCCGGCGGCCTACCCGGCCGTCGGCGACTGGGTCGCGCTCGACCCGGAACCGGAGCCGGGCGGTGCCGAGGCCGTGATCGCCGCGGTGCTGCCCCGACGGTCCGTCTTCCGACGGAGCGCGTCCGATGCCAGCCGGCGCGGCGGGGGCCGAGCAGGCGACGAGCAGGTGCTCGCCGCGAACATCGACGTCGCGCTCCTCGTCGCCGGTCTCGACCGCGACTTCAGCGTCCGCCGGATGGAGCGCTACCTCGCGGTCGCCTGGTCGAGCGAGGTCACGCCGGTCGTCGTCCTCAACAAGGCGGACGTCGCCGACGACCTCGCCGCGCGTCGCGTCGCGGTCGAGGCGATCGCGCCCGGCGTGCCGATCGTCGCCCTGAGCGCCCTGACCCACGACGGCCTCGCCGCGCTGGACCCGCATCTCCGGCCCGGGTCGACCGCCGTCGTCCTCGGGTCGTCGGGCGTCGGCAAGTCCACGCTCGTCAACGCGCTCCTCGGCGAGCAGCGCCAGGCAACCGGCGCCGTCCGAGCCGCCGACTCCCGCGGCCGCCACACGACGACCCACCGTGAGCTGTTCCGGCTCGCGAGCGGGGCGCTCGTGATCGACACCCCGGGGATCCGCTCGCTCGAGGTCGCCGGCGCGGACGCGGGCGTCGAATCGGCGTTCGACGACGTCGCGGCCGTTGCCGAGCGATGCCGGTTCGCCGACTGCCGGCACGCGGGCGAGCCGGGTTGCGCCGTCCGCGCCGCGATCGACGCCGGCGAGCTCGACGAGGCCCGACTCGAGAGTCATCGGAAGCTCGAACGCGAGCTCGCCCATGCCGTTCGCCGGAGCGACCCGGTCGCTCGGCTCGCGGAGCGCAAACGCTGGCGCGCGATTCAGCGGTCCGTCGGTCGGCACATGGAGCACAAGTACGGAGACGAGCAGTGAGGCGGCAACCCCGCCGGCGGCCCTGGTGATGTCGCGCGCTGGCAGCCGGCTGCAATCCCCCCGCGGGCGCGCGTTGGGCCTCCGCGACGCTCGACCACACACGCTGGGCGGACCGGTTCTGCTCGCCGGGCTGGTGATCCTCGCGCTCGCCGTGGCCGCGTGCGGCTCGGCCGCCGGGACGCCGGCGCCGCCGGGCAGCAGCCGGGGACCGAAGGAGACGACGATGCCGGAGGAGACCACGACGGGGGCGACTGCGCCGGCGACGACGGCGCCCGAAGCGACCGCCCGTCGCGACGGCGAGTTCCGCCTGGCCAGCCCGGACTTCCCCGATGGCGGAGCGATCCCACGGCGCTACACCTGCGACGGCGAGGACGAATCGCCGCCGCTGACGTGGGAGGGAGCGCCGGACTCCACGGCCACCCTGGCGCTGATCGTCGACGACCCAGATGCGCGTGGCTTCGTCCACTGGGTCGTCTACAACCTCACCGGGTCGCAGAGCGGCGGTCTGGCCGCCGGCATCTCCGCCTCACCGGATGCGCCGCCCCAGGGCAAGAACGACTTTGGCAAGATCGGCTGGGGCGGCCCGTGCCCGCCGTCCGGGACACACCATTACCGGTTCACGCTCCTCGCCGTCGACGACACGCTCGACCTGGCCGGCGCGGTGACGGCGGACGAGGTTCGGGATGCAGCCAGCGGACACGTCGTCGACGAGGCGCTCCTGACCGGGACGTACACGCGCCGCTGACGAGCGACGTCAGGCGAAGAGGCGACCGCCGGTCCGGACGAGCTCCATCCACGGCCGCTCGCGCCCGATCGTCGTCGCCGCCCCGTGCCCCGGCAGCACGCGCAACGGATCGTCGAGGGTCGCGAGGCGGCCGATCGACTCCGCCATCTGGTCCGGATCGCCGCCCGGCAGGTCGACCCTCCCCCACCCGCCGGCGAACAGCGTGTCGCCGCTCAGCAGGATCCCGTCGTCCGGCGCGTACAGGCAGACCGAGCCCTCCGTGTGGCCGGGCGTGTGGAGGACGTCGAGCCGGAGGTCACCGAACCGGATCTGCCCACCCTCGGCGAGCTCGACCGCGGGAACCGATGCCGGGATCTCGAACGGTGCCCAGAGCGGCTGCGGGTCCGTGAGCCGGTCGCGGTCGAGGGGATGGACGGCAATCGAGGCGCCGGTGTGCGCGGCGATCGCGGCGTTGTCGCCGATGTGATCCCAGTGGCCGTGCGTCGACACGATCAGCTTGAGCGTCCAGCCGCGCGCCTCGAGCTCGTCGCGGATCCAGGCGAGCGACGGGATCGCCGTGTCGATCGCGATCGCCTCGCGGCTCCGCTCGTCGGCGAGGACGTGGACGTTCGTCGCGAGCGGCCCGACGGCGCGGCTGATGAGCTCCATGTCGCCGAGTGTCGCAGGTCCCGGGGATCGGCGGCTCGGTCCCGGGGGTCGGCGGCGACCCCGGAGGGCACGGAGCGGAACGGGACACGTCCACGTCCCGTGCGCGGGACCGGCCCCGCCTAGGCGGTCGCCGCCTCCCCCGCCTCGAGCTTCGACCGGATGCAGTCGAACGACTGCCCGATCATCTTGTTGGCCGTTCCCTCGATGAGCCGCGCCCCGACGCTCGCGAGCGTCCCCGCGATCGACACGTCGGCGCCCCAGTCCATCCGCGTCGGGCCCTCCGGCGGGCCCGAGAGGCGCATCTCGGCGTCGGCATCGACGGCGCTGCCCGGTGCCTGGCCATGGGCACCGAGGACGGCCCGCTCGGGCGCCTCGTTCTCCTTCATCGTGAGGTCGATCGTGAACTTCGCACTGATGAAGCCAACCCCGACCTTCGCCCGCGCCCGCGCGTGCTGCGGATCGATCACCTCGATGGATTCGACGCCGGGACCGCATCCGCCGACCTGTTCCCAATCGGTGAGGAACGACCACACCCGGTCGCGGGGCGCATTGATCTCGACGGATCCTTCGAAGTGCATCTCATCCTCCGGGCTCAGATGACTGGGACGCGGGGACGTAGGCGGACGGGTCGCGGATGAACCGGGTCCGGCAGCCGATCGAGCAGAACGCATAGATCAGGCCGTCGTGCTCCGCGAGGTGTCGCGCGTGCTCACGGCTGACGGTCATGCCACAGACCGGGTCGGTGAGCACGAGGTCGTCGACCGATGGGGCGTCAGCGGACGAGGCACGACCAAGGGTCAGCGCGTCCGTCCCAGCCGTCGCCGCGGCACCCGCCGCGGCCCGCCCCGCAGCCGGGAGTGCGGCCTCGAACGGCGCCCGTCCATGGCGGACCTGGACGAGCTCGCCGAGGATCGAGAGCGCGATCTCGTCGGCCGTCTCGGCCCCGAGATCGAGCCCCGCCGGCGCGCGGAGCGCCGCCACCCGCTCCTCAGGCAGACCGGCCTCATCGCGGAGCCACGCGCGGACGACGGACGCCCGCGTCGGCGAGGCGACGAGCCCGACGTACGCCGCGCCGCGTCCGAGGGCCGCGGCGACGGCCTCTTCGTCCCAGATGCCCTGCGTCGCGACGACCACATACGGCGAGACGTCAGGATCGACGCGGGCGAGGCTCGTCTCGGTCGATACGCGCTCCGCACCGGGGAACGCGTCCGCCTCCGCGATCGGGTCGAACACGCTGACCCGCCAGCCCGTGGCCGCGCCGAGGGTCGCGAGCGCCGCGGCGATCGGCGTCGTGCCGGCGATCCAGAGCTGCGGCGCGGGGAGGTGCGGCTCCACGTAGATCTCCAGGGTGCCGCCCGAGTGGCAGGTCATGACGAGCTCGACGACCCCGTCGCCGCGCCGTCCCTCCGCCGGGACCTCCTTCGACAGGCGGAGCAGTCGCGGCTGCCCGTCGTCGAGCGACCGGAGCGCCTCGCGGACGACGACCGGCTGGGCGCAGCTGCCGCCGACCCAGCCCTCGATCGTCCCGTCGGCGTGGACGATCCCGCTCGACCCGGGCCGCGCCGACGTCGGCCGGTGGACCGCGACGACCGTCGCGACCGCGAACCGCTGGCCGGCCGCCTCCAGCTCGGCTGCACGAGTGAACGTCGCGTGCGACGTCACGGTGTCTCCCCGCACGCCCGGCCCGAATGCCGGCCCGGCACCGTCCGCCCTCAGCTCACGCCGTTGTCGTGGAGGATCTGCCAGACCTTCGGGGGCGTGATCGGGATGTCGATGTTCCGGACGCCGAGGTGCCACAGCGCATCGACGACCGCGTTGGCGATCGCCGGCGGCGCCCCGACCGTCGCGGACTCGCCGACGCCCTTCGCGCCGAGCGGGTGATGCGGCGACGGGGTGACCGTCTTGAACGTCTCCCAGGCCGGCGTCTCGACCGCCGTCGGGAGGAGGTAGTCCATGAACGTCCCGGTGAGGTTGTTGCCGTTCTCGTCGTACGTGATCTGCTCGTAGAGCGCCGGCGCGAGCCCCATCGTCAGCCCGCCGTGGATCTGCCCGTCGACGATCATCGGGTTGATGATGTTGCCGCAGTCGTCGACGGCGACGAACCGCCGGACCTTCACCTCGCCGGTCCCCTTGTCGATGTCGACGACCGCGATGTACGACCCGAACGGGAATGTCAGGTTCGGCGGGTCGTAGTAGTCGACCGCCTCGAGGCCGCCTTCCATCCCCTGTGGGAAGTTCGTGTACGCGGCGAAGGCGATCTCCTGGATCGTCTTGAACCGGTCCGGCGAGCCCTTGACGCTGAACTTGCCGGGCTCCCACTCGAGGTCGTCCTCGCTCGCCTCGAGGAGGTGCGCGGCCAGCTTGCGCGCCTTCTCGCGGACCTTTCGAGCGGCAACGGCGGTGGCCGCGCCGGCGACCGGCGTCGATCGCGAGGCGTACGTCCCGAGCCCGTAGGGAGCGGTGTCGGTGTCGCCGTACTCGATCTTGATGTCCTGGACCGGGAAACCGAGCTCCTCGGCGATGATCTGGGCGAAGGTCGTCTCGTGGCCCTGGCCCTGGGTCTGGACGCCGATCCGGGCGAGGACCTTGCCGGTCGGGTGGACGCGGATCTCGCACGAGTCGAACATCTTCAGCCCGATGATGTCGAAGTCATGCGACGGCCCGGCGCCGACGATCTCGGTGAACGACGAGATGCCGATCCCCATGAGCTCGCCGCGGGCGCGCTTCTCGGCCTGCTCGCGGCGGAGCTCGTCGTAGCCGATGATCTCCATCGCCTTGCGGAGCGCGGCAGGGTAGTTCCCCGAGTCGTACTCCCATCCGGTCGGCGTCCGGTACGGGAACTGCTCGGGCTGGATGAAGTTCTGCATCCGGAGCTCCGCCGGGTCCTTGCCCACCTCGTGGGCGAAGATGTCGACCATTCGCTCGATCGCGTGGACGGCCTCGGTCACGCGGAACGAACAGCGGTAGGCGACGCCGCCGGGCGGCTTGTTCGTGTAGACGCCGTCGACCTCGACGAACGCATCGGGGAAGTCGTAGCTCCCGGTGATGACGTTGAAGAGGCCGGCCGGGAACTTCGAGGGGTCCGCGGCGGCGTCGGAGTAGCCGTGGTCGGCGACCGTCCGAACCTTCAGCCCCTGGATCCGGCCGTCCTTCGTGCCGGCCAGCTCGGCGTGGATGTGGTAGTCGCGGGCGAACGAATCCGCCTGGAGGTTCTCCGAGCGATCCTCGATCCACTTGACCGGCTTGCCGACGGTCAGCGACGCGACGACCGCGAGCACGTAGCCGGGGTAGACCGGCACCTTGCCGCCGAACCCGCCCCCGATGTCGTGGGTCTTCACCCGGATGTTCTGCTCGGGGAGGCCGCTGACGAGGGCGAGCACGGTCCGGATCACGTGCGGCGCCTGGCTCGTCATGTGCAGGGTCAGCTCGCCGCGGACCGCGTCCCAGTCCGCGACACAGCCGCACGTCTCGATCGACGCGACGTGGATCCGCGGGATATAGATGTCCTCCGCGATCCTGACCTCGGCGCGGTCAAGCGCGGCCTCGGCGGCCGCCCGGTCCCCCGATTCCCAGTGCCAGACGTGATTCGTCTGCTTGCCCTCGCCGCGATCGGGCCGGAGGACCGGCGCGTCCGCCTCGAGCGCCTTGAACGGGTCGACGATCACCGGCAGCGGCTCGTAGTCGACCTCGACCGCGGCGACGCCGTCGGCCGCGGCGTAGCGGGTCGCGGCTACGACCGCCGCCACCTCCTGGCTCTGGTACAGGACCGTGTCCGTCGGCAGGACCATCTGCTTGTCGCCGGCAAGGGTCGGCATCCAGTGCAGCCCGGCCTTCTCGAGGTCGGCGCCGGT
>Ga0255338_1003966_pt1 | contig 16414 bp, 22 predicted proteins | sample MeOH1_35cm_T4_19_FD_203715 | JGI IMG/M metagenome (GOLD analysis project Ga0255338, IMG submission 203715) | Sandy soil microbial communities from University of British Columbia, Vancouver, Canada - MeOH1_35cm_T4_195 | ecosystem: Engineered > Artificial ecosystem > Sand microcosm > Unclassified ...
TTATTTTATTATAAATCTCTTCTCCTTACTTTTACTTTACTATTGACAAACCAATCCAAAATATCCGCCAAAATTTTTAAGCTTGGTTTAATCAGTACACTCATCTGCGGGGCATGTTTTGTTCTGATATACAAGGTAGGCAGATTTAATCTTGATATTTCATACCTCATTCTTTCCCTGTTTGCTTCATTCGTGTGCATTTTTGTTACGTTGTATTATTTCTATTACGTTGAAATTTCGAAGAATATAAATACACTGGTTGAAAAAATTAAAAAACGTTTTTTTAATAAGGAAATTCCTCAAATGCACAATCAACTTGAGGAGGTTGACAGCCTTGTGGAGCTTGAGAATAATGTTGATTTTCTGATTGAATCAAGAGAGAAAGAACTTGAGCACTTTGAAAACCTTGACAGTTACAGAAAGGAATATCTTGGCAATGTTTCGCACGAATTAAAAACCCCTGTGTTCAACATCCAGGGATATGTTGATACACTTTTAAACGGAGGTCTCGAAGACCCTGCTATTAATGTTGAGTACTTAAAACGTGCGGAGAAAAGCATTGACCGCCTCATTCATATTATCGATGATCTTGAAACCATTACGCAGCTTGAAAGTGGCGAGCTTCAACTCGATTTTGATATTTTTGATATTGCAGCGCTTTGCAAAGATATTTACGCTTCGCTTGAACTCGCCGCGGCGAAAAAAAATATTAAACTTGAATTTCCGAAAAAATATGAGAAGCCTATTCTCGTTAGAGCCGATAAATTTCGTATCCGCCAGGTCCTTGTAAATCTTATCACAAACAGTATCAAATACGGTAAAGAAAACGGAGCTACCTTAACAAGACTTTCCTACCTCAATAACGATGTTATAATTGAAATAAGCGATAACGGTGCCGGGATTGAAGCCAAACACTTACCACGCATTTTTGAACGCTTTTACCGCATTGATAAAGGCCGTAGTCGTGAACAGGGAGGTACTGGTTTAGGACTTGCTATTGTAAAACACATCCTTGACGCTCATCAAAAATCAATTAAAGTAGAAAGCGAAATCGGGCAAGGAACAAAGTTTACTTTTTCATTAAATGCCGGGGATTAGAACTTCGCCTTCCTATACGCGCATTTTTTGTTTCTTCTTTTCTTTTTACCGCTTATCATAAAACCAAAAAGCATCCATTTCAAAATTTTATTTTTAGTTTCATATAAAATTATCATGAAAAAAATATTATTGCCTTTTCTGTTTTTATTTAACGCAGCTATTGCACAAACCCAGGAGCCTTGCGCAACAATGCCTGTGTATTATGAATATTTAAAAAATGATGCTCAGAAACAAAATTACATGAAAGCGGAAACCCAAGCCAGGCAATGGCTTGCAAATCCGGCAAATAAAATTGCAGCTTCAAAAAGCAATAATATTATTATTAAAATACCTGTTGTAGTTCATGTGGTGTACAAAAACGCAACTCAAAATATTCCTGATTCAATGATTCAATCTCAACTTAATGTTTTGAATGAATGTTATCGCAAACAAAATCCTAATTACGCTAATACACGTCCTGTATTTGACACATTAGGTGCGGATATTGAAATAGAATTCTGTCTGGCAACAACCGACCCATCGGGAAATCCAACAACAGGTATCATTAGAAAACAAGCTCCGTCCAACTCACAGTTTGATCCGCTTTTTGGTTTTGATAATATGAAAAAACCAAGCAAAGGAGGAGATACAGCCTGGGCAACCAGCAGTTACCTTAACATTTGGGTAGGCGATATGAGTTTGTTTAACCAAACCATAGTTCTTGGTTATGCCACATTTCCGGGTTCAGACCCTGCACTGGATGGTGTAGTAATTCAATGGGACTTTTTCGGAAAATATGCTAAGCCTAATTTTTTTGGAAAAACCACTGTGCATGAAGTAGGTCACTGGCTTGGTATGCGTCACATCTGGGCCGATGACGATAATGGTCAAAATCCTCAAAGCGTATATTGCGACAGCACCGATTTTGTTGACGATACACCCAACGCAGGCCCAAAATCTTCAACCGACTGCAACACAGGAAAAAACACGTGTTCAGTAGAGGCAACATATTGGGGAAGTCTTGACGCTCCTGATATGGTGGAGAATTATATGGATTACAGCAGCGATGCCTGTATGACCATGTTTACAAAAGGACAAAAAGCACGCATGTATTCGTTCCTCAATACCGATCCAAACAGAATGGCCATTACAACAAGTACCGCGGGATGCAATCCCGTTGCAGGTATTAAAGGCAACAACACGGTTGACAGATATTTAAGCGTTTATCCTGTGCCAGCTAATAATGAACTAACAATAAAAAGCAGCCTGGCTGAACCAGACTTTTCAATTAGTATTTTTGGGACTGACGGACGCATTATACTTCAACAAAAAATGAATACAGGAATACTTAAGCTTAATACTTCCGACTTTTCAACTGGCATATATTTTGTCAAAATAGAAAATAAAACAGGTTCCGCGACCGAAAAATTTGTAATCTGCCACTAGCGATCTTGTTGTAAAAAAATTAACATTTAATACACAATTTGCAACATTTAATTGCTCAGATAGGCTATATTTAGTAAACTTGCACAAAAATTTTACAATGGCTGAAATTCATATTACCGGTATAAAATACGTTGAAATTAACTCTGAAGAAGGATTGGAATTTAAATATAAACCGGAAGTACCGAAATTAAAACTTGTTGGAACTCTTCTTAACGCTGAAAGCGAAGATGAAGAAGAGGGGGTGCTTTTTTTAACTCAAAAGCAACTTAACCAGGTTTTACTGGATAAAGACGTTGATTTAAAATTACAGGACGACCGCTGGTATTTAAATAAGCCATTAAGCAAAGACCAGGTTAAAAAAGTAGGATTGGTTGATGTAGATGCTGAATACCTTGGTTCTGCAGGAGAATTCAAAATTTACGAGGCCGTAAAAATCTCCTAGTTACCATATCGGTGAACCGAATCTTTTAGTGAGCTTAGATTCAGGAAACATCGCGAAATACAACTGGTCAAACCATATTAATATCTTAAAGCTATAAGTTGGGGTCCATGGCAATGCTTTGTACTTAGAGTCCGGACCATCGTAATTTCTGCGGATTTTGCTATTGTTTTTTAACGAAAAACGATAAGCTACATCAGAACCTACCCCTAACCATTTAAAAATTTTAAACTGTGCTGTAATTCCGGGTTCGTACAAGGCCAGAAAATATTTTTGATCCCCTCCCCAAAAGTGGTACGATGTATACCTCTGAAACCACAATGAACCCACACCTGCCTGAATTGGAACACTCAGTTGCCAGCGTTTGGTTTTATGAAAAACAAAATCAACATAAAAACACAGGTATCCGAATTTCAAATAACGAAATAAAGTATCTCTTTTCCCAAGATAATTTTCAGGATAAAATCTTGTTTCATAATTTGTCTTTAACCAGCTTAGCCCCCCTCCTATCCGTAACTTCCTTTGAAATGCCACTCCTAAACGGAAACCGGTTACGCTTACAAGTCTGTTGTTAATAAAACTATAACGCGATTCCAGCCTGGCATCAACACTTGACTTATGCCTGAACACTTCGTGCAGAGTATCCAGATACTGAGCATTACAAAGCTTTATTGATGCAAGAAAAATCAGTATGTAAAAAACTCTTTTCACAGCCTTAACAAAATTAAGTTTATAACTCTTGTTTATGTAATGAGTCACAGAATTGTTTCAACAAAAATCATATAGTAATTTTAAAGCAATGCTTGATACGCCTATTGAATACCTTAAAGGCATTGGTCCGCAACGCGCCGATGCGCTTAAAAAGGAACTTAACATTTTCACGTATCGCGATCTTTTAACCTATTACCCTTTCAGGTATGTTGACCGAACTAAATTTTATACTATAAGCGAAATTAGCGAGGAAATGCCCTATGTTCAATTACGGGGCTACATTCACAAGTTGGAAATAACCGGACAAAAACAGGGCAAAAGATTAGTTGTATCATTTAAGGACCGAACCGGTACTATGGAACTGGTTTGGTTTAAAGGATATAACTGGATGGCTGATAAATTAAAAATGGGAACCGAATACATTGTGTTTGGTAAACCAACTATTTTTAACGGGAGATACAATATCGCGCATCCCGAAATAGAACAGGTAACAGAAGCTGTGCTTGCGCAACAATCGGCCTTCCAGGCAGTATATAATTCTACCGAAAAGTTAAAATTAAAAGGGCTTGACAGCGAAGGAATAAGAAAAGTAATGCGCGTTCTCATACAACAATTACAACCGCAGCACGTTAAGGAAAATCTTAGCGAAGAGGTAAGAAACGAACAGCATCTTATCAATCATTACGACGCATGCAGGCAGATTCACTTTCCGGAAAATGCCCAGCAGCTTAAGAAAGCAGAGGTGAGGTTAAAATTTGAAGAACTTTTTTACATTCAACTGCGTTTATTAAAACTAAATAAAGTTCGGGCAAATACTATCAGAGGTTTTGTTTTTTCACGTGTAGGAAAATTGTTTAATGACTTTTTCTCGCATCATCTTCCTTTTGATCTTACTAATGCGCAGAAACGCGTGTTAAAGGAAATAAGGCTGGACATGGGAAGCGGAAGGCAAATGAATCGTTTAATTCAGGGAGATGTTGGAAGCGGAAAAACACTGGTTGCTTTAATGAGCATGCTTCTTGCCCTGGATAATAATTTTCAAACTTGTTTAATGGCGCCAACCGAAATTCTCGCTCAACAACATTTTGAAACGTTTAAACAATTTCTAAAAGATCTTCCGGTAAAAGTAGAATTACTAAGCGGATCTACTTCAAAAAAAGAACGCAAGCGGATTGATGAAGGATTAAAAAGTGGTGAAATAAATATTCTGATTGGAACTCACGCCTTAATTGAAAACACAGTTCAGTTCATGAATCTTGGCCTTGTGGTGATTGATGAACAGCACAGGTTTGGGGTAGAACAACGCGCAAAACTGCGTAATAAAAACACTTCCCCTCCTCACATGCTTATTATGACTGCCACTCCTATTCCCAGAACGTTGGCCATGACATTATACGGGGATCTTGACACCAGTATTATCGATGAACTTCCTCCGGGAAGAAAACCTATAAAAACAATGCACTTTATGGAGACTCAGCGCCTTCGTGTGTTTGGTTTTTTAAAAGAGCAGATTGCGCTGGGCCGGCAAATATATATTGTGTATCCGCTTATAGCGGAAAGCGAAAAATTAGATTATCAGAATTTACAACAAGGCTACGACAATCTCCTTCATGAATTTCCGCCACCTCAGTATCAAATAAGCATTGTTCATGGAAAACTAACGAATGAACAAAAAGAATTTGAAATGCAGCGCTTCATTAAAAATGAAACTCAGATAATGGTTGCAACCACGGTAATTGAAGTTGGAGTTAACATACCCAATGCAAGTGTGATGGTAATTGAAAGCGCAGAGCGATTTGGTTTATCACAATTACATCAGTTGCGTGGAAGAGTTGGACGCGGGGCAGATCAAAGTTATTGCATACTAATGACAGGATACAAACTTGGAACAGACAGCCGGTTGAGAATGGAAACAATGGTTAGAACAAACGATGGTTTTGAAATAAGTGAAGTTGACCTCAAATTACGCGGGCCCGGTGATATTGAAGGAACACAGCAAAGTGGAGTTATGGATCTTAAGCTTGCTAACCTTGCCCAGGACGGGCAGATACTGCAACTTGCAAGACAGGCTGCGCAATCAGTTTTGGATGAAGACTCTGATTTGATAATGGAAAAAAATAAAGTATATAGCGAGCAATTACTTCTTCAGCAAAAAAATCGTCCGGATTGGAGTAAGGTTGGATAATAATTAAAAAACTAAACACATAATACATCTTAAACTAAAGCAATGCCTTTTATAAAAACTCTCCCTAAAAATAATTTTTACGCGGTAATTTTTTCAAGTACAAAAAGTAATGACCTGGAAGGTTATGATGAGATGGACAAGCACACCATGTTGTTAGCCCAACAGCAGCCGGGTTATCTTGGTTATGAAAGCGTAAATAATGGCAACTTGGGTATTTTTATTTCCTACTGGGAAAGTAAGGATGCTATAGAAAACTGGAGGCAGAACGCAACGCATAAAATGGCAAAATCAAATGCCATCAAATGGTATAAGCGTTATTTATCCCAAATCTGTTTTGTAGAAAGCAGTCATTTGCACGAAAGCTAAACAGCTTTTGGCGCAAATAAAAAACCCCACGATAAAATCGCGGGGTTTTACTTTTTTAATAAACTAAATTACTTTTTAGCTTCAGCTTTAGCTGGTGTAGCAGCGGCTGTAGTTGCTTTAGGAGCTTCCTCTTCAGCAGCAGCGGCACGTGTAGTTTGTACACTTACAACTGATATGTTTTTAGGATGTAAAATAGCGATACCGTCAATGTTAATATCACCAGCGGCAATTGATTTACCGATAGCTAATTTTTCAACGTTAAGTTCAATTGACTCAGGTAGTTTTGAAACCAGGCCTTTAACTTTTACTTTACGCATTTTAATCACCAGCTTTCCACCGGCTTTAACGCCTTCAGACTGACCAATAGTTTTAACAGGTAAATGAACAGTTACAGGTTTGTTTTCGCTCACCTGTAAAAAGTCAGCATGAATCAGCTTATCATTAATTTTATGATATTGTGCTTCCTGTAAAACGGTTGTATATTTTTTTCCGTTAACATCAACTTCAACCAGGTTAGTTTCAGGTGTGAAAATAATGTTTTTAAAGTGACGTGCATCAGCGCTGAAGTGAATTTGTTCACCCGCACCATAAATTACACATGGAACCTGGCCTTTTGCTCTTAAAGCATTTGCATCCGTTTTCCCTACGTTCGCTCTTGGCGAACCGCTCAAAGATACTTTTTTCATTTTTTTATTTTTTGTGGATGATTGAAATTGCCCGTTTCAATTTCTTTCATCCGGTTATTTATTTAAACGGGTTTATTGTATAAAATTACTGCTAATAGATTCGTGTTTATGAATACTCTTGATCACCTTCGCGAAAAGATCAGCAACGCTAATCACTTTTATTTTTTTACTTTCCTGGCTTAAAGGAATTGTATCTGTTACGATCAATTCAGTTAATTTGGAGTTCTCAACGTTTTCATACGCTTTACCTGAAAGAACAGGGTGCGTACAAATTGCCCTTACACTCAGTGCGCCGCGTTCCATCATCATATCGGCAGCCTTGCAAAGGGTTCCTCCTGTATCAACAAGGTCGTCTACCAACACAATATTTCTTCCTTCAATCTCACCAATAGCGGTCATTTTTTCAACCACATTGGCTTTTGCGCGCTGCTTGTAGCAAATTACCATATCAGCTTTTAAATGTTTGGCGTATGCGTTTGCGCGCTTACTGCCGCCCATGTCAGGAGCTGCAATAGTAAGATGTGGCAGTTCGAGAGATTTTATATAAGGTAAAAAAACTGTTGAAGCGTATAAATGATCTACAGGTACATTAAAGAAACCCTGGATCTGATCGGCATGAAGATCCATTGTCATAACGCGTGTTGCACCGGCAACAGCGAGCATATCGGCAACAAGTTTAGCGCCAATTGCAACCCGTGGCTGATCTTTACGATCCTGGCGGGCGTACCCAAAATACGGTAAAACCGCAACAATATGGCGTGCGCTTGCGCGTTTTGCTGCGTCAATCAGGAGCAGGAGTTCCATTAAGTTATCTGCCGGCGGCATGGTGCTTTGCACAATAAACACGCTCTGACCGCGAATACTTTCTTCGTAAGAAACCTGTAATTCCCCGTCACTGAAGCGATAATGGGCAACTTTACCAAGCGTTTCACCATAAGATTTTGCAATCTTTTGAGCCAGGTCTTCAGAGGCAATTCCCGAAAATAATCTAACGTGTGATTCCATTTTAAAAGGGGATGCAAATATACTGATTTTAATAGATTTAGCAATTAAACCACATGTATATTTTGCAAAATTAAAAACAAAAAGTAGCTTTGTAGCCCCTTAAAAGGGTTTCTACCAGAAAAAATGCCTCGATGGCGGAATTGGTAGACGCGATGGTCTCAAACACCATTGTCTTCACTGACATGCCGGTTCGAGTCCGGCTCGGGGTACTAAGCCGGACTTCTCAGTCAATTTTGAGAAGTCCGGTTTTTCATTTTTAGCCCAATCATTTGATACTGCGGCGATGTGGCCGAACACTGAGTTTACAACCGGGGTTCGATAATGCTCAATTTTTGCGTCATAACCCAAACCGGTAGGAAATAGCGTTGTCTGGAAAATCTGTTTCTGATAGAAATCGCCAGACTCCCACGTTTCATGCAGGTTACACGCCAAGTGGCAAGTGTAATTTACCAGTTCTTTTGGGTTCGATAAATTATTTTCCAATTCATCCAGCTTCTTCGAAATCTTCTCAATTTTCCCTTGGGTTTCCGCCGCAAATTCAGAATAAACGTCAGGACCGATAATCCCGATTGCAAATCGCTTGCGTGCAATTTGAAGTTCTTCCTGAAGCGCGTTTAATTGCAAGGAAAGGCCTTTTTTCTCCCCTGTGTTGGTTTCTGTTAGGTTTTCCCAAGTATAATGTAGCTGAACCTTTAAAGGCTCCACGTGCGAGGAATCTATGGTGTAAAGCGACAAGAGTTCCTTGAACTTATTGTGCATGATCTTAACGCTTCGGTTTACATTGATTCCTGCCTTATTGATCTTGTAATAATAAAGACCTTTCTTTCTCACCAAATATCCGGTAAATGGGACACCCGTGTCTGCGTCCTTTACGAATATCTTCAGGGGCAAATTATCATTGGTTTTATTGCATTTAAAGCCATCAGTTTTCTTTAACTCATTTACTCTAAAAAATAACTCCTCGCTTATCAGCGCGGGATGTTTTCCTTTGACTAATTCTCCTTTCAGCAAATTGTGCGAGAGATAACCGCAGTAAAAAGGATTACGGAATGTATCTGTCAAAGTTTGCTTTGGCATTTTCATTCCATAACCTGCTAACTTTTCTACGATCTGATCATAGGTCATTCCGTTCGCTCTCCATTCAAATGCTTGCCGGATCAATTCACCTTGCTCTGTGATAATTATTGTTTGCTGTAACGCGCCTTTTACAAATGCATAACCTTTAGGCGCATGTCCGATCCACTCACCGCGCAACAACTTCTCGCGCATCCCGTCTATAGTTTTTTGCCTTCGTAGATCATTATCATATTTACTGAAAATGAACTGTATGTTCTGCTGCAAAGCTCCGGCGTGTGAATTTGTATCGATGGGTTGAGTAACGGCCATAATATTTACGCCGACCTTTTTTAATTCGCTTGCGATATAAATTGCACTATCTCCGGTTCTGCTAAAACGATCTAAACTATAAACGAGAATGTAGCTGATCTTTTCTTTACTTGCTCTAACAAATTTCAGCATCCGATTAAATTCTTTTCTCTCGTCGCTTTTTGCGCTCTCGTATGTTCCTCCAAAATAGCCTTTGATGTCAAGTTGATTCTTGATCGCATATTCCATGCAATATTTTTTCTGCCATTCAAGACTTTGATTTGTTTCCATTTGCTCTTTGGAACTCACACGAGTGTAGATCACGCAATTCATTACACCGACAGCTTTCTGTTCTGATTGCTTCCCTTTCGCAAATTTTTTAAGCAGCAATTCGTTGTTCTGTTTCATCGTTCTCGTTTTTAAGTATGTTTAATTTTCGCTCGCTGTATTTCTTCTTCATATACAATTCATAATAAAGAATGGACAACGTTTCAAGTGTTTTAATTGTGGCTTCGGCCTGTTCATCTGTGTATTTTTCAAATCCCGGAAAAGTCCGGAGCTCATCGATAGTTAATCTTTTATGTTTCTTTTCATTCGCCATTTATTTTGTCAAAACCCCTCTCTTTATATTGATTATCAATGTGTTACAAAATTACGTTTTGTTTCTGGAATAAAGAAATGCCCTGAAAGCCCCGCCAAATGCGGGCGTTTTCCCTATTAAACTGGCAAGACAGGCCAACAGGCCATTTTCGCTTATTCTTCTTCTTCGACTTCTGCGTGGAACTCATCCAGTACTTCGATCAAGTTCATCACTTCATCTCTTTCCTTGTCGTCATACTCAACTTCGATCACGATCTCTTGGTCTTCGGTTAACTCGACCAGCTCATAAGCAAGATCTGTTTCATCTAATGCTCCGAAAAATGTTCCTATGAAATCTCTCGGTACTTCAAATTGTCTTGTCTTCTTTTGTGCCTTTGCCATAATAATTGTTTTTAAATTTTACTTAATCGTTTTGCTTCCTCTCCTGTTTTTAATTCGTGCTCTGATTCATGATCTCCTCCTTTCTTTTTAATTATTATTCTCTGAACTTTAACTCGCTAAATTTTTTCTTGGGAACGAACTGTGATAATTCACAGCGGGCAATGATTAGCTTTTGCCTTTGATTGCGACTCAGCCTGTATTTTAATTGTTCTCCTATTGTTTTAATACAAGTATTTCTGATGTGCTCACGAAGTTTTTTTATTTCATCGATGTACGGATAGCTTGGATGTACATACTTGAAATATTTTGAATTGATCACGGAAGTAAAAGCATTGCATACCTCCTTAAGATCATCTAATTCGATCTGTTTTAATTCGCTTAGAGTTAACAGAACTTCCAATAAACACCTATATCTTTCACTGACCCACATTCCAGCTTCATCCTTTGCATCAAAAAACTTGCTTAAGCTATACGAAAGATCTCTGTCGCTATATAACTGATCCAGCTCCTTAACAAAGCGCGATGCATGTGTAGTGTACGCTTGTTCCTTGGTATATTCCTGCGATTTATTCGCGTGAACTTTTTCGACTGGATCACTATCTGTCTTGATGGATAATTCATTTTGGAATGCACGCTTTTCATTATCCGTCTTGACAGATAAATTTTCAAACTGCTCTATGGGCGCATTGAGTTCCGCAACATGATGATCTTTTATCTGCCCAACATTATTTTCTTCGATTTTATTTTTAAGCGATCCGTTAGAACTCTTCCTTAACACATAAGCGAATTGCCTGCACGAATGAGAACAGTACATTGAATCCGTTCTCTTTGGAACGAATGGCTTATTGCAGTATGAACAAGTATATTCCATTAGTTTTCTCTCCAATTAAGGGTTTCATCTTCTGAGTAGCGATATTCATTATAAGAAGTAAGTAGCTGTTGTATATTTTGTACCGCCTTAATTTGCCTCGGCTTGCTCTGATCAATCCGAATGGAAATAACTGCTATCGCTCTATTCTCCAGAACTTCTGCTATCTCATAATTTAATTCTTCTTTCATCAGGATTGCGAGTAAATCTATAAGTACGTCCTGTGGCACCTTAATATTTTCTTCTGTCAGATTCGTATTTCTCATTTTCTTTTAATCTAAATATTTGCGTTTCTTTTCTGCCAGCACTCTCTCTTTTCGCCTCAAGGGAAAATACTCCTCATCGTTACCTTGCAACTCCTCTGTTTCTTTTGCTTTAAATTTCTTTTTAAGCTGGAGGATCAATTCCTCCTGGTTATCCTCGACTTCTCCGACCCTTTCGCGCAACTCTTTATTTTCTTTTGTGAGAGCTTCGATCTTTTCCTGCATTGGCTTTATCGACATCAGGTAATTGAATAGGGCTGCACCTCCCGCAGATAGCAGGTGTTTTATTAGTTCACCCAAACCCGGACTGCTAAGTATTCCGTTAAGATCAAATCCAGCTGGTGGAGTCGTGTTATTTTTGCTTTGTTCCATTTCTCGTAGGAATTTTAGAAAGGAAAAGATTTGTCCTTGCTTTCACGATCTCATTTGCAAGCGCGAGCCCGCACAAATCAAAAAGTAAATTGATTGCTTGATCGTCTTTTTCCATTTCTGTTGTTATTGATTTAAGAATATTGTTTTGATCCGGGTTATAAGTGACTTGCATTAATATCCGTCCAAACTGATCCACGCCATAGTATTGGCAGGTAATCCTATTTTCTTCTAATTGCCTCAACGTGTGCGCTGCTACATATTGAGGGATGCTGATGTTTGCTGTTCTCTTTTCCATTACTTTTATTTTTATTGCTTTGATTCTTATTTGTCCTGACAAAGTTCCTACACTGTTTTTTGCCACTGTCCGGATTCTTGATGTTCTTTAAGTTTTTTGATGATTCTTTCAGTTTCTTTTATTTTTTTTCATTTTCGGTGCAAAGTTGAGAAGCTGTCCTGACACTCGTGCCGGGTTTTAAACGTATTGACATTTTTTGGTCGGTATTGATCGGGAACGACTGGTTTAAAAACTTCATGACACAAAATTGGGAAGCAGTCTTGACGTTTATCCTGCGTTTGGAACAAGTTGAAACATATTGAAACAAACTGAAACGCCTCCAAGGTCTTCACACCACAAAGCTGCGATGCTGTCCTGACGCGTATGCCCGGTTTGACTCACATAGGAGCACATAGGAGCACATTGATGCACATTGCTATCAATTAAGTAGTCTGGGAAACTTTTCATGCTACAAAGTTGAAGCATGCAGAATTTGTCCTGGCCGCATTTGGCCGGATAATACTGATTAAAGTTAATTAAAGATTGAAATGGCCTGAAATGGCCGAAAATTACCTTCGCTGGCATCATCTTCCATACTTTTGTACGAGGTTTTTAACATGATACAGACCAAATCCAGTATTTCTGGTTGTAGAAAACCCCTTTTCGAAGATGATATTTGGATCTTTCTAATCCATTGACAAACCTGTTAAATTGGGCGGAAGCCAAAACCAAATTTTGTAATCGCTGAGAATTCCAAGGATTCGTGTGCTTAGATGTATTCCATGCGAAGCAAGGTCAGACATTAAGCGACGCTGTTCGACACACGTTTTAACAACGGCGTCCACCTAGAGCATCTTCGCCAACTTGCGCGGTTGTTTTTAAAATGCTTATCGTTTTATCAAAGTGCTGAACATCCGCCCTGATCGGCTTTTTTCCGCCACTGGTGCTGCGCAGAAATTCATTATAGAAAGATATCATAAAAGCTTTGCTCTCGTCTTCTTTAATAATTTGCATGTCTTCATTGGTGAGCTTTTCAGGTTTTACCCGGTAAAAAATCATCTAAAAAGGCAGTACAGCTGTCGTCTTATGATTTGCCGTTCTCGTATCAAAATCGGTAGCTAAAAAATAAGATTTGCAGCTTACCAGAAAAGTCAGCGCAATCGCTGCACTTCCTAGTGCAACATGCTTAACAACACCGATTTTGTTTTTCATGCCTGAGAATATTTTTGAGGCAGTTTCCATATTATTCTTATTGGTTATGATTTTCTCCTTCTGATATCAGCGCTATAAAGCGCTACACGGACGTTAAGAGCTAGAACACTTAACAATGTTCCCGGGATATATTTTAGCCTCTCCTTACTGAAATGAAAAGGATTTATTTGTTATTGAGGTTATCTGCGATGTAGGGGGGTTAGTTTTTGCTTTTTTCTATAAAAATTCCCCATCCCAAGGTAATTCTAAGATAACCTGACATAATAAATGGATTGCTCAACGAATTTACTTCTTTATCGGTAGTGGTGTTTTGCCATTTGCCAAACGACGGAAAAAAAGATGCGCCTATATCAATTCCGAGAACTACACCTGTCTTCTTAATCTTTTTAGTATCTGTTCTGAAGGCAAAATATTTCAGCGCATAACCAGCATCGAATGCTAACCCTCCAGTGGAGTATTTTGCTACTTTACCGGAAGTAATTGTGTCAGTACCAATAAGGAATGTTTTATCTGTGCTTGTATTTGTGATTTTGAAATTGGCTCCGTATCCACCCATTCCCATATAAGGAAATCCCATCCATTTCCTTTTGTTCTGAAAACGATAACCTACATTGAAAAAGCCACAACCATTATTGAGGATAACTGTTCCGTTTTTTCCGTCAGCATTTATTTTGTATGCATACCCACTTCCTCCAATAACTACACCTTTGGGGCGTACAGAGTAGCCTGCTCCTCCATATGCTAGAGTTATAGTATTTAACTGCAAGCCACCTCCAATTAATTTGTCAGAATTCAATTCATTTTGAAAGGATGAACTTAAATTATAGTGTGGACCGATGAAAAAATTACCGAAACCACCTTGATTGTATTGCGCCATGATTGTAAATGGCAGATATAAAAAGATAGCAATTACTAGCCAAGTCTTATTTAATTTTTTACCGATTCCAACTATATTATTATGTTGGAGCTTTCTTTGTCTCGTTTTTCCCGATGTTAATTCCTTGTCAGGGCTAATGGTTGTATATGAATCCATGTGTATTACTTTTTTTGTTTTTAATTTCCTATTCGACATTACTAATACTTTTTTTATTGTAAAGAATTAAACGGCTTTGACTTCTTTCATTCTGTCTATCTTAATGTTTTGCAATTATATTCTATTTCTTTTAAAACGAATTCGCCATAAGTAAAATCAATTTCGGGCCTATGAAAAATAGTTGATGCAGACGACACTATCCTTCTTCCTAGATAGTACGTATACTCTTTGACAGGTGTTGACCAAGGATAATTCTTAAATGTGTTTCCTTCCTGGGATTCAAATCTGTTATTACTAATGAAATTAATGAGCTCCCCCTTCTCATTGAAAAATAAAGTAGCGTTGATTGTTATGTTCTCATTTGTGTACTTTGCTTTAACTGTCAAAGAATCTATTGGCTCCCATTGAATATTTTTATTAATTAAAGTTGCCGGCACCATTAAGCACATGTCATTAAAAAGGGTTACTGTTTCCCCTTGATTCATTTCAGGTCCCTTTACATCAACCACCTTAAATAATCCAGCGATTTTAATAGTCATTGTTGCTATTCCATTTTTGTATAAATGAATTCCGGTAGCAGGAATACCCATTTTGTTACTTTTAATGCGAAATATTCTTGTCGGATGGTCAAAAAAATTATATTGTTCGGAAGTAAAGGTCATCCAACTATTACTTGGTTTAAATCGTATTCTTCCCGAAAATTTTATTCGGACATTTACGACTTTTTCTTTTCCAATGACACCTGCATATGTTAGGTATTTTCTTACAATTGGCGGTAAATGTTGCAAATCACTTTCAGAAATTATCTGGGATTTAATGAGATTTGTCCGGCTCAAACCAGCTTTCACTTCCCTTTTATATATTTTTCTCATGCTTTGAGAGCAACTAAATGACGCAATCCATAATACTATCATGACAATAAAATGTTTTAATCCAATCATCCACGAGCCTTGTTTTGATTCTATTCCTAATTGCATACTAACATCGTTTCTTTACAATTGTGTCCCGGAGTCTGTATGAGTTCATCTCCTGGAAGTATAGATTTTTTTATATTTTTTGAATAGCTTTCTTTAACTCTCATTGCGTCAATACTATGTTGTTGCAGTTGTTCCGCGTTTAATTTTTTTGTCAGCCCGATTATTTGCATGAACACAATTTATCCGGAACCTTTCCATTATCAAACCAATACCTGCACATGTCGATATGTGTTTGAAGATCTTGCCACATCCAACCGTGATTTTTATCCGGATAATAAAAACATTTGCTCCGGGGAATTAATTCAGAATAAGTTTTATTTGAACTATGTGTTATTTTAGATTCTTTTTCTCCACTAACAAATAATACCGGAGAGGTAATATGCGACACATTATCCGGTAACGATAAAGTATTAGCATCTCTTACAGCTTTTCTGAAGGATTTGGATCTGACTTTTTTCCAGTCATTAATAAAATTAGGATCAGAATTTTCTTTCTTTATTCCATAAATACCACTCACAAGTTTTATAAGTAAATTTGTTCGTATTAATGGCGATACCAACGCAACTCCAAAAAGTATAAGCTTTGCGCCTTGCATTTGCTTTGCACTGCAACCATCAATAATTGCTTTATCAATAAGGTCTGGATATTTGTTTAATAAGTTTAAGCCTACAGCACCACCAAGTGAAATACCAACGATATTGGACTTTCCATTACATTTTGTTTTAATGATCTCTGCGATCCATTCAGTCACTTCATCAATATTAGTCCATTGAGATAAATTACTTTTGCCATGTCCCGGAAAATCGGGAGCTATGCAATGGAAATTGATTAGGGTTTTCACCTGTTCAAGCCACATATTGCTGCTGGCACATACCCCATGAAGAAAAATAATCGAGTTTGTGTTTTCAACTCCACTTTCGAGAATGAATAATTTATCCTTTTCTAATAACATTTTTTTATTTTTTAAAAATTCAATTTCAGTTACTTGAATTTAATTATTCGCCAGTATTGCCATAAAACGTTCAACATCATAAATTGCATTATGCGCGGAAGGAGAAATTTTAGGCAATATAAGGTCAAAAGCGTGATCGGTTTGTGGTAAAGTGTGCATTACAACAGGAACACCGGTTTCTTTCAAACGTAAATGTAATTGA
>Ga0255338_1003967_pt1 | contig 16412 bp, 16 predicted proteins | sample MeOH1_35cm_T4_19_FD_203715 | JGI IMG/M metagenome (GOLD analysis project Ga0255338, IMG submission 203715) | Sandy soil microbial communities from University of British Columbia, Vancouver, Canada - MeOH1_35cm_T4_195 | ecosystem: Engineered > Artificial ecosystem > Sand microcosm > Unclassified ...
AGATCTCTTCCGCGGCCCCTTCCAGGCCTACCGCGAACGGGTCGTACATCGCGATGTGGTTCGCAGTGCCGGTGGACAGCAGGTCCTGCACCAGGTTCGAGCCAATCGCCCCCGCCGCACCCATCACGGCGACTTTCTTGTCGGTCAGATACACAGTCGGCTCCTATTCCCATTCACTCCGGCAAAGTAGGCACAAGAAGGACATTCAGTCCGGACTCGTCTAGCTCTTCTTCGACGGTCGCCAGCAACTCGTAATATGGATTGACCTCGCTCAGGCGCTCGGATGCCTGAACTGGAACGTACCACCATCCATTGTCGCGACGAATGAGTTCGTCGAGAACGCGGATCTCTACGTTGTCAAATGGATGGCCTGCAAGGCGCTCACGCACCAGGGTGCTGATGTTCGTGCTTTCGTCAACCATTCGGAGCCTCCAGTCTTGCGAGAATCATACCGGCATCCCGGAGACACGCCAACGCCACGGATCGGTCTACCGATGCGTTGGGGCGATAATCTGCATCTTCTCGATGGAGACGAAGTCGACGAAGGGCACAATTGATTTGTCGGGCCTGCCACTCCGGCACCCGAAGACTTCCCCGGACTAGCCGGGGAAGTTGTTCGTGCGGCGGGTTTCTCCAGCCCCTTCCAAATGCGACTCCCTGCTTGACCAGTGATGCGGTAAGCGAGCAATAGGCGGCATAGTAAGAGCGACTAACACTACTGCGGAAGTGCTCTCCGTCATACAAGTGTTTTGCTGCTCGGAAGCTGCTTTCGCCCAACTCGCTCCACGTCGCCATCCGATTACCTTAGAGGAGTGCAGACAGGGTCTCGCCCATATCAGCGGGGCTCTCGACTACGGTGATGCCCGCCGCGCGGAGGGCTTTCATCTTCTCGTCGGCCGTGCCTTTGCCGCCGGCGATGATGGCACCGGCGTGGCCCATGCGGCGTCCCGGAGGCGCGGTGCGGCCTGCGATGAAGGCCACGATCGGCTTCGTCACGTTGGCCTTCGCCCACGCCGCGGCGTCTTCTTCCGCGTTGCCGCCGATCTCGCCGATCATGATGATCGCGCGCGTACCGGGGTCCGCTTCAAAGGCGGCCAACGCATCGATGAAGTTGGTCCCGTTAACCGGGTCACCGCCAATGCCGATGGCCGTGCTCTGGCCGATGCCGAGGCGTGTGAGCTGGTCGACCGCCTCGTAGGTCAACGTGCCCGAACGGCTGACGACGCCCACGTCACCCGGCTTGTGGATGTGGCCCGGCATGATGCCGATCTTGCACTCGCCGGGGGTGATGATGCCCGGGCAGTTGGGACCGATCATCCGCATCGGGTTGCCCTGCAGGGCGCGCTTCACCTTTACCATATCGTTCACGGGGATGCCTTCCGTGATGACCACGCACAGCCGGATCCCGGCGTCCGCAGCTTCCAAGATGGCGTCCGCGGCGAAAGGCGGCGGCACGAAGATGACGCTGGCGTCCGCCTGCGTCTCCGCAACGGCTTGCTTCATCGTGTTGAAGATGGGCACCTTCTCTTCGAAGATCGTGCCGCCCTTACCAGGGGTGACCCCTGCCACCACCTGTGTCCCGTATTCCAGGCACTGCCGCGCGTGGAAGGAGCCCGCGCTGCCGGTGATCCCCTGAACCACCAGGCGGGTATCTTTGTTAACCCAGACTGACATTTCTGCTCTGTCCTATGGCTTGATGGTGGCGAATGAATGCGAATGGACGCAAATGAGAAGCAGGTAAATCAGGAAGATACTCGCGATGCTGAGGCGATCCCATCGCCGCGCTTCCACATTGCCACACTTCCCTAGCGTGCGTCTGTTCGCGTTCATTCGCCGCCATAAAAAACTACGCGGCGTTGACGGCTTGGACGACTTTCTGTGCAGCTTCGGTGAGCTTGTCGGCGGGGATGATTGCCAGGCCGCTTTCGGCCAGGATCTTCTTGCCAAGCTCCACGTTGGTGCCCTGAAGTCGCACGACCAGCGGGATCTTGAGCTCCAGCTTCTTGGCCGCGTTCACGATGCCGTTGGCGATGACGTCGCACTTCATGATCCCGCCGAAGATGTTGACAAGCATGGCCTTCACGTTCGGGTCGCTGGTCAGCAAACGGAAGGCGTCGGTGACCTGCTCTTCGCTGGCGCCGCCGCCCACGTCGAGGAAGTTGGCCGGCTCACCGCCGTGCAGCTTGATGATGTCCATCGTGGACATCGCCAAACCGGCGCCGTTCACCATACACGCGATGTTTCCATCCAGCGTGATGTAGTTGATGCCCAGGTCATGCGCTTCCCGTTCCTGCGGCGTCTCCTCGAACGGGTCGCGGTAGGCCGCCAGGTCCTTGTGACGGAACAGCGCGTTGTCATCCAGGTTGAACTTCGCGTCCAGCGCAATCACGTCCCCCTGCTTCGTGACCACGAGCGGGTTGATCTCCAGCAGGCTGGAATCTGTCTGCATGTACGCTTCGTAAAGTGCGCCGGCGAAGCGGACGAACTTATTGATGACGTCTTTGGCCAGGCCCAATCCAAACGCCAGTTCGCGGCCCTGGTACGGTTGGAACCCGACGGCCGGATCGATCCAGACTTTGAGGATCTTCTCGGGCGTCTCTTCGGCGACCGTCTCGATCTCCATCCCGCCTTCGGTGCTGGCCATCAAGACAATGCGGCTCGTCTCCCGGTCCAGCAGCATCCCGAGGTAGTACTCCTTGGCGATGTCGGACCCGGCCTCGATGTAGACCTTACGGACTTCCTGCCCCTGGGGTCCCGTCTGGTGGGTAATGAGCTGCATGCCCAGGATCTGGCTCGCGAGCTCCTGCGCTTCCGCCGGGCTCTTCGCCAGCTTTACGCCGCCGCCTTTGCCCCGGCCGCCCGCATGGATCTGCGCCTTCACCACCACCACCGCGCTACCCAGCCGCTCCGCGGCCGCGCGCGCCTCTTCCGGCGTCTCGGCCACCTCTCCTGCGGGCGTCGGCACACCGTACCGCCGCAGGATCTCTTTGGCCTGGTATTCGTGGATCTTCACGGTCTCAATCTCCGGCCCGTCCGGGCCGCGTCCGTCACTCACATCTGTGGGCAAAAGCCCTCTGCAATCGTATCACGGCCCCCGGATTGCCGTTCAGCACAACCGAACGGTAGAGGGCGCTCGGGTGTTGGGTGTTCGGGTGTTCAGGTGTTGGGTGTTCGGGCAACCAGGCATTCGGGGATTCAGGGGTAGATTGGTCGCATGTTCCATCCGAAGCGTCGACGGGCGGCGACCTCCATGTTACGCTTGACACGATGCTTGAGAAGACTTTTGTTCACGTACAGGGAATCGGCTACCAGACCGAGCGGCGCCTCTGGGAGCAGGGTGCCGACCGCTGGAGTACGTTCCTGGCCGATCCCACCGCCTACCGCGTCTCTCGCGCCCGGCTGCCGGGGCTGATCGACACGGTGTCTCGCTCGCCGGAAGCGCTGGCCCGCGGTGATTTCGCCTTTTTCCGCGAACGCCTCGCCCCGCGGGATCACTGGCGCGCCCTACGGGACTTCCCGGGACGCGTGATCTACCTCGACATCGAGACGGACGGCGGCACCGATTTCGACAACGTGACCGTGGTGGGAGTTTACGATGGGCAGGTGCTGCGCCAGTACGTGCGCGGAGAGAACCTGCTGGACTTCCCGGAGGCGATGGACGAGGTAGCGCTGATCGTAACGTTTTTCGGCGGCGGCTTCGACATTCCGGTGCTGCGCAACGCGTTTCCGCGCGTCCGGTTCGATCAGCTTCACCTGGATCTCTGCCCCAGCTTGCGTCGTCTCGGCCTGGCCGGTGGACTCAAGAGCATCGAGCGCCAGGTGGGAATTGAGCGCAGCCGGGAAACCTCCGGGCTGAGCGGTTGGGATGCCGTGCGTCTCTGGCGCGAGTGGCGTTACGGAAGCAAAGAAGCATTGGAGTTGCTGCTCCGCTACAATGGAGAAGACGTGCTCAACATGGCCCCACTGGCCGACCTGGCCTACCACGGCTTGACGCAGCGACTTGCGGAGCCCGAGTAGCCTCGATCTATCCTTCGGATTAGCGTGATGAGTCAGCTTCAGATTTCAGAGTCCGCCGAAGTCAACGCTCCGGCCCACCGCGTCTACGCGTTACTTGCCGATTACCGCCACGGGCACCCGCAGATCCTTCCGCCGGAAACGTTCCTGGGCATCGAGTTGGAAGCGGGAGGCACGGGGGCCGGCACCCGCTTCCGACTGCGATCCCGAGTACTGGGTGTCGAGCGGACGCTGCGGATGACTGTCGCCGAGCCGGAGCCGGGACGGGTGCTGTCCGAGGCGGACGTCGCCTCGGACCTCTTCACGACGTTCACAGTCGATCCCCTATCCGGCGGAGAAAGGTCGCGCGTAAGCCTGAACACCCGGTGGACGCCGCAGCGCGGATTGCCGGGACTAATTGAACGGTTCGTGGTACGGGGCGTACTGCCTAAGGTCTACGTCCGGGAACTGGCCCTGCTTGCAGATGTATTCAATCCCGAGCACGGCTCTCCGGCGAGCCATCACTAGCGTGTCGTGCTGTTCGGTAATGGGGAGATGGGAAAATGAGTAAATGGCCGCTTCATTTCCTGCTCCCTTCCTGAAAGCAGCATTACACCCGTCCAGCGCAAATGGACGGCGGGCGATCCCTGGGAATTGCGCCAGCGTACGCGGGATGCTCGGTGGGTGAGATTGCGGTGCGCATGGTGTAGCGCCAGGACAGCGGAGGCCCTGATGGATCAGTATCCAACTCCTGCCACCGTCTTCAAGCCGGTGGAGCGCGGCGCGCCTCCGGACGGCGGGGTGCTGGCCGCCGGGTTTTGCGCTACGGTTGCACTGCTGTGGATGGTCACCTGCGTCCTGCTACTCCTGCAAGTACTGGCGAACCAACCCACCCTCGCCTCGACCGCGGCCTGCCTCCTGGGCATTGCGCTAGGCGCCGGGGCGCTCGCCTCGCAGGCGCCGCAACTCGCGCTCGCGCTCTGGTTTCGCCGGCCCCGGGGCGCGATTTCCACCGGACCACCTCACACCGAGGGCCGTTTCACGTTCCGCTATTCCCAGCGGGTCATCAAACCCGCAACGGCAGAGTTGACCTGCTCGCTATTGCTGCGAGAAGTGGTTCCGCAGGTGACCCCGGATGGGATCCAGGCGCCAGCTACCTGGATCGACCACCTGGTCGCCTCTTGCCGGAACAGCAGTACCGCGCACTACCCGGGAGACTTGCTAATGACCGGGTGCGAATTCTCGATACCCGATGAGCTCGAAACGCGATTCGGGTTGGGCGGCGGGTGCTTGCAGTGGAGGGTAAGAGTGCGCGTCCGGCTTCCGGACCAGCGAGACTTCTGGGAGGAGTTTCGCCTCCCGTTCGAGCCGGATCGCCCGCGCCGGCAGAGCATTCCGGCTTCGCCTACAGCGGTCCGGCGCTTCAGCGTGGTGGTTTTACGACTGCCGGACTGGTTTTGGCCCGAGCGTACTCCCGAGGCGCTACTGGAAGTCTCACCCCACCTTCATCGCGTCACCCACTTGCCCGTCCGCGCCCTGGAGACGCTGTCCCGCGACGAGGCCGAGCGGGCCTGCCGCCGGCTGGAGGCCTCCGGTGCGGCGATAGCGCTCTACTGCGACAACCAGCTTGTTGAGCGGGCAGGGCTGCACAATCTTCCGATCCCGCAGGCGGAGGCGACGCTTCCGTCCGAAGTCCTGCCGATCCCGACCACCACCGAGCCTGGGGTGGCCGAAGTCCGGCAGCCTGCGATACAACCGTTTTTCCGAGAGGCGGAGCCGGATCCGCGACGTTTGCGACGCGCTAGTTGAGAGGCACTGTGGAACAATTACAGGTAAGGGTGGTGCGGGAACCCGGCTGCGAGGATCTGCCGCTGCCGGAGTACGCCACCGGTGCCGCTGCGGGCGTAGACCTCCGGGCGGCGGTTTCGGAACCGGTAACTCTGCGGCCGGGAGAGCGGCGGCTCATCCCTACCGGATTGCGCATCGCGCTTCCCGAAGGATTTGAAGCGCAGGTGCGTCCCCGCAGTGGCTTGGCGATCCGGCATGGCATCGGCATGGTGAACAGCCCGGGCACAATCGACGCGGATTACCGGGGTGTGATCCAGGTGATCCTAATTAACCTGGGCCAGGAGCCGTTTATCGTGGAGCGCGGCGACCGGATCGCGCAGATGGTGGTCGCGCCGGTGACCCGCGTGAGCTGGCAGGAAGCATCCACACTGGATGACACAGAGCGCGGCGAGGGTGGGTTCGGGCACACCGGCGTTCAGTCGTAGCCGAGACGCCGCCCGGGGCGGGGCTGCCGGAACTCAACTGCGGCGGATTGCGTCTGACTGAGGAGACCGGCAGCGGCCCCTACCGCATGTGCTCCTCCCCAGCCTCATTTGCCGGTCGCCAGGAGCAGCCTTTTGAAACGTACTTTCTTCCTTTGCGCTTTCGTGGCCGCGGTGGCGGCGTTCGCTCGGCCCGCGTCCGCGGCCGAGCTTAAAATATTGGAGCCGGCCGACCACTCGCTGATCACCGGTACGGTTAAATTCCGCTTGCAGCCCATCCACGCGGTGACGGATATGTTCCTGCAGAACCCGGAGATCACCATCCTGGACGAGTACGGAACCGAAATCGAGAAGTTCCGGGCCGCACGTGACTTCAAGACCCAGATCTGCTCCGCTACGTTCGACACTACGAAGGTCAAGGACGGCACTTACAGCGTCTCGATCGTCTATCCCACGTTGTTGAAAGGGCAGACCAAGCAGGAAACCCGCGAGGATCTGACCCTGGGCGTTCGCAACACGAAGCGGGTTCCCGCGCGCTTCACGGTGGAGACCGGCACGAGCGAGACGAAGGCAGGTGAATCGAGCGAGATCACGATCAAGGTTCTCGATAAGTACGGGCGTCTGATGCCCGGAGCCCGCATCTCCTTCAAGGTGGATAAAGGCGAGGTGGACAAGGACGCGGAGCTCACGGACAGCGAGGGCGAGGCCATCGCGTCGGTGGACAGCGACGATGCCCAGACGGTGACGCTTACCGTTACCGTGGAGAACCTCCCGCCCATCACCAAGGTGATCAAGTTCGTGCCGTAAACCGCATGCCGGAACGCATCCCAATCATCATCGACACGGACCCAGGCATCGACGACGCGTTGGCGCTGCTGCTGGCGGCCGGCTCCCCGGAACTGGAAGTCCTGGCCGTCACCACGGTGGGCGGAAACGTCACGCTGGATCACGCCACCGAGAATGCGCAGCGCATTCTGCCCGTGGCCTGGGGAGGCCGTCCGGCCCCGCCCCTTTACCGAGGGGCGGCGGGCGGTGATGAAACCGCGGAATACGTCCACGGCGCAGACGGTCTCGGCGGCGTCTCGCTGCACCGGGATGAGCACGGCGCACTGCGTTACCCTCCGGTCGGAGCGCTGGCCCCGGGCGCGGCACACGACGCAATCCTCTCGTTAGCGGACGCGCGTCCGGATGAGATTATATTGGTGACACTCGGACCGCTCACCAACGTCGCGGCGGCCCTTCAGCACGATCCGGCGACGATGCGTCGGGTGCGGGAAGTGGTGATCATGGGCGGCGCATTCCGTGAGCCCGGCAACACCGGACCGGTGGCCGAGTTCAACATCTTCGTTGACCCGGAGGCCGCGCAGATCGTCTGCGAATCCGGCCTCCCCCTCCGCTGGATTCCCATCGACGTAACGCATCAGTGCCTACTGCGCCACCAGCAGATCGAGGCGCTGACGGACAGCCCCCGCGCTCGCTTTGCCCGAGCCATCGCGGGTTTCTACATGGATTACCACTACTCCGGCTATGGCGAATACGCCTGCTTCCTACATGACCCCGTAGCCGTAGCCGCCGTGATCTGGCCGGAGCTCTTCCACACCGAGGCGCTGCGGGTTGACGTGGAGACCTACGGCACTCTCACCCGCGGTATGACGGTAGCCGACTTCCGGCCGGAAGCCTACCGGTCCGCCGCAACGCCGAACGGCTCGGTGGCACTGGGAGCCGATCACGCTTCTCTGGTTGCCCGGATCCTCGGCCGCCTCGCCTGACGCTGCCCTCGGCGCTACCTCGCGCCTTGTTGCCTCCCCTTTCCGCACGCATCAGGAATTTTTCCGGGTGTCCTGTAACGTTTTGCCAGTTGCCTGAGTAACAGGCTTCGAGGCGATGGCGTGCATGGATGCTTCGGATGCGGAACTGATGGGGCGGACTCGCTCCGGCGATTTGGAGGCGCTCGGCACCCTGTTCGAGCGTCATCAGCCGGCGATCCACTCGTTCCTCCACCGGTTCCTGGGGGATGCCGCCGCCGCGGAGGATGCCGTGCAAGAAGTGTTCTGGCGGGTGTGGCAGCACCGCTCCACCTACGATGGTCGCCAGGGGTTCACCGCCTGGCTCTACGTAATCGCCCGGCACGCCGCGCTGGACGAGATCCGGCGCCGCAGCCGGCACGCGACTCCCTTTTCGGGATTGAAAGACGGCCAGGAAGGCCAACTCCGCAGTGGAGAGCTGGCGATCCCCGGGTCGGAGATGAGCGTGCAACGGCTCGCACTGCGAGATCAGGTGCGCGACGCCCTGTTGCAGCTGCCCCCGGAGCAGCGTACTTGCCTCATCCTGCGGGAGTACGAAAGCAAGTCACACCGGGAGATCGCGGAGATCCTGGGCTGTTCGGAGGCGAACGCCCGGGTACTCACTCACCGAGCCCGGCAGGCGATGCGGCGGTTGCTGCAGTTGGTGCTAGATGCGGAGCGGCGGGAAAGTGAGGGGAGCTGTGTTTGAGCAAGGAGAATGCCCGTGCCGGCCAGACCTGGAGGCGTTCTGGGACGATGAACTGGACGCGCTTACCCGGGATGGAGTCCTGCGTCACCTGGAGGACTGTCCTCGGTGCGCGGTGGAGAACTGGCAGCAGGAACAGCTCACGCTGCTGATCCGTGCCGGTGATCCAGCAGAGGCGCTGCCGCCGCGGACCGTGCAGCGGCTGCGCGGCGACCTGCTTCAGCGCGCCGGCGCATCCCTGTTGGGAGAGCGGTTGCCGACAGCCGTTCGCCCGAAGCGGCTTTGGGGTCCGCTGCAGACGTTCTTTGCGCTCGGTTCCGGCCTAGCGGCGGTATGGCTCATCGCCCAACGCACACCGCACCTGCCGCCGGAAGTGCCAGCAGTGCAAGTTTCCAAGCAAGCTCAAACGGACCCGCAGCGCCGGAAGCCGCGTGAAGTGCTGCCGGATGAGTCGCCGGCCGTGCCTGAAAAGCCGCTGCCACTGCCCAACCGGTTGGCTCAAATGCCGTCGCCACACGCTCCGTCTCGGCCCTTTGATGTGGCTGCGGCAGCTCGAATTCGCGTGACCACGGATACCGCGCACGCAGCGCCGGTGGGCCGGGTCCACCCGCTACGGGCTCCGGCCGTAGAGCGGCTAGTGATCGACATGTCGCGCCCGGCTGGCTTACCCCCGCCGCGCGTGGCGAGCGTACTACTCATTGCAAACGGCTCCCCAGATTCCGCTGACGGAGAGTCGGTCATCGTTCGGTCTGATGCGGTGGAGGAGACCCCATGAAACGACTGCCCACGGTACTGTGCTTGCTCACCCTGATCGGCCCGCCGTTAGCGGCTCACGCCCAACTGGCGCCCGCAACATCCAAGACACCGTCGAAGTTCTCGGCGCAGTTGAGAAACGTGCCGTTCAAAGCCGCCCTGGACACGCTGTTCAAGAGCACTGGATACCGATACTACGTGGAGACGGGTGTCACCAATGCCCCCATTTCGCTGGAGTTGAAAGAGGTCGCCTTCGAGGAGGCGCTGCGGTTATTGATCAAACGCGCCGGCGAGATACAACCGGAGATCTACGCCCAGAAGCAGAACGGAGAGTACGTAATTGGCGTGCAGTCCCGGGCTATCCCTCCGGAGCCACAGCGGGTGAGCCGCATCCCGCTTGAGTTCCAGAACGCACCAGACCTGGTGAAGCAGATGGAACGCCTGGGCGCCATCGACGGTGATGTAACGGTGCAGGCTTCCTCGATCGACAACTCCATCCTGGTCAAGAGCACCGCCGAGGATTTCAAGAAGGTCGTGGACGTGATCGCTTTGCTGGACGTGCCGGCTCAGATGCTCTCGGTGCGGGTCGGCGTTACGGGCCCGGGGACCGGCGTTCGGCCGTTTCAACTCAGCTCGATGACGCGCACGCTTAACGGCAAGGAAGTGGTGATCGACGAGCAGACCACCTCTGGCGGAGAACTGGCCAGGCTGAGGGTCCAGGTGCGCCCAGTGGTTCAGGGCGACGGGGGTGTGCTGGCGGAAAGCGATTGGGATCTTTCGATTCCTGTCGGCGGGGGGCCGAAGGGTCCGATTCGCCTCGTGAAGCGGTTGACCACCACCGCCCGCCTCCGCAGCGGGCGGAGCATCACGGTGGGCGAGGTAGACCTTGCTCCGTTTGGGGGCACCGGAACCGTGCGCCTCTGGCTGCGGGCGGACCTTATCAGTAAATCGGAGTGGACGCCGGCTTCGACCGGCGCCGGCGAGGCGATCTCTACGGTTCAGGTCTCCAATGGCAAGCCTTATCTCTCTGCGTACTGGCTGGCGCAGGACCTGGGAGGCCAACTGCGGCGGGGAGCGGGCGGGCAGTTCGAGATCCGCGCCGGCTTGTCCGAAGAATTCGAGCGACTGCCCAAAGCGGAGCAGCCGTCTCAACCGGGGCCGTTCCGCCTTAAGCAAGGCGCACTGGTGATTTCCGAGAGTCTCCAGTTTAACGAAGTATCGGCGGAAGACCGTCGTCTTATCCCAGACGTGGACGGTGAGCCCCTCATCCCGCTGGAGGACCTGGCGCGCATTCTGGGCGGGCGGCTGCAGTACGACTCGGCGGGAGACAGCTACCGGATCGTGGGCGGAAGCAGTCTTCGTGCCCTGCGCTTCTCCACCCGCGGAGAGCGATAATCGGGCGCGGGAGTGTGAACCCAATTGACAATTGAGAATTTTCAACTGTCAATTGGGCCCCCCAACCTTCTTTGCCGTAATTAGCCGCCCTCTACCGGAAGTTCTACTCGGCGGTTCCATTCGTTCCAGGAGCCGTCGTAGTTGCTCAAGCGCGGGAATCCGAGCATGCTGAGAGCGAAGAGGACCGAGGTTGCCGCCACGCCGCCGTTGCAGTAAGCCACCACGTCACGATCCGGCGTGACGCCCGCTTCGGCAATCAACTCCTGGAGCCGGCCTGGTTCCGCGAAGGTCCGGTCCGGGCGGATCAGGGCCTCGCGGGGCAGGTGCAGCGCCCCAGGGATGTGTCCGCCCCGGATGCCCCGGCGAGCCTTCCCGGTATACTGAGCTTCATCGCGCGCATCGATCAGCAGCATCTCCGGGTGGCCCAGTGCGGCGGCTACTTCTTCCGCGGTCCGTCGCCACTCCGCATCGACCTGCGGCGTGAAGGTCGCCGGTGGGTGGTGGGGTAGCGCAGTTGTAACGGGCCGACCTTCCGCTAGCCACTTCTTCCAGCCGCCGTTGAGCACGCGGCAGTTGGTGTGGCCGTAGTAGCGCAGCACCCACCAGAAGCGGGTGGCGAACTGGCTGGCGCTGTGGTCGTCGTAGGGAATAATCAGGTGCTCATCTCCGATGCCCTGGGTCCCCAGAACGCGCGCCAGTTTGTCCGGCGGCGCAACCTGCGCCGGCACCGGATCGTGCTCGTCGATCAAATCCGTTGTCCAGCCCAGATAAACTGCGCCGGGAAGGTGTCCTAAAGCGTATTCGTCTCGGTGATCCAGGTATTGTCCCGTCTGATAGCCCGTCTCGTCGGTCTGGGTACGGACCTCGCCGCGAACGTCCACGATCCGCACCTTTGGATCATCCAGGTGTTCGGCCAGCCAGTCAGTCTCCACCAGGTGCTCGGCACGAAGCGCGGCGAGTTGGGAAGCGGTCATCGGTCAACCTCCGGCAAGCGATCACAAAGGGAACGAACGAACGCGTCCCTTGCTGAAAAAATAGAACGAATCGGTAGCTCCATCCTCTACTCACAGTGGCTCGCCTGCAAACTGCGGTGGTCGATCCACGGTTCGCGGCGATCCGACGAGAGGTCCAAAACCACGATGCTTGAGATTATCGCCGTTTCCACGGGGTGCGTTCTATTCTCGCTGGATGCCGATACTCTGGCCGAAGCGGACCTGGCCGGGGTCAACCTCGCGGAAGCGGATCTTACCGCGGCGGAGCTCATCAGGTCTAACCTGCGCCGCGCCCGGCTCAACGGCGCCGTGCTTACGCTGGCCAAACTCCAGAACTCGAACCTGTCCCACGCGAGTCTCGCCGGGGCGGACCTGTCGCTCGCCAATCTTTCTGGAGCCCAACTGTTGATGACGGATGCTCGCTCGGCGCTGTTTCGCGGCGCAAATCTGAGCCAGGCGAATCTCAGTGGCGCCAACCTGCAGGGAGCCGATTTCAGTTCGGCAGACCTAAGCCGCACTCTGTTAATCCGGACGCATTTCGGCGGCGCGCAGTTGCGCTCGGTACGTCTCCGCGGCGCCCGCTTTACCGACGATACGATCTGGCCCTCCGATTTTGACCCGGTACGGCGGGGCGCCATCCTCGTGGGGCGGCGCGACGGAATGCCACTGCGGGAGCGACGGGCGTAGCCGGCATCAGACCCGGGAAGAGTGTGGGAGCCAGCGCACTGGGGCAAAAACTATTGGTCCGCCATGGCAGTTCTGATCGGTACCGGAGGGCGCAGGGGAGTATGGTGGTAAGGATGATTGGAACCCTTATCGGCCCCCGAACTCCCTACCACCAAACTCGCACAGGACTTCAGTTGATCATCACTGATCTGGCGCTGCGAACATCACCACGGCGTTGGACAGTTTTCCGTGGTGCCTTCGTCGCACTGGTCGCGCAGGCTGTAGGTGATTCGGGCTAACTGCTGGTGCAGCAGGCTCACCTTGTGGTGAAGCTCGGCTAATTCCTCGCGCTGCTGTCGCGAGATGCCGGCAGCGGTCCACCGCCGGTCGCCGATCCAGCGATCGATTTCGTTTACCCCTCTGGTACAGTTCCGCAAGGTCCGTACCACGCTCCCCTCGCGCTCGGGGACGTCGGAGCCGCCTTCAATGGGGGGAAGCTCGGGCGGTGAGGCCGCCGTGGCCGCGGGATGAGTGCGGAAGCGCTGCGCCTCTTCTCGGATTTGCTCCGCGGACAAGCCTTCCTGAACCGCGCGCGCGGCCATCCGGACCTGGTGTCGCGGCGGCATCGGTTTCAGCGCAATGGCAACACGCGCGGAGATCTCACCGTTCCGCAGCAACTCTTTCACGGGGTCGGCGAGTTTCAAGAGGCCCACCAGGCGCTTCACATAGTCCGGCGAAAGCTTCACCAGTTCCGCTAACTGCTCCCAGGTCCGCTCGGTGAGGGTCTTGATCCGCAGCAGGGCCTCCGCCTTCTCCAACTCGCTCAAGTCCTGCCGGTGCACATTTTCCGCGAGCGCCACCACGGCCGCAGCGGTGTTCTCGTAGTCCCGCACGCGGCAGGGCAGCGTTGCCAGCCCCAACTGCTGCGCAGCCCGGTAACGCCGCTCGCCGGCCACAATCCAGAACCTGCCCCGGCTGCCGGGTCCCTGCATGGGCCGTACCAGGAGCGGCGTGAGAATCCCGTGCAGGGAGATCGAATCGGCAAGTTCCTTTAGCGCGGAATCATTAAACTCCAGGCGCGGCTGAAACGGGTCGGGCGCTAGGCGCTCTACGGCGATCTCACGGATATTGTCCCGCGAAAAATCCGCGGTGATCTCAGGTGTCCCGCTCGCTGATTTCATGGGCGTAAGGTGTTGGCGCTGACTCGCTTTCCCTGGACGGGCACGAATCGTAGGGAGAAGTCACGTCAAGTATCCCTCGAACTAGCGAGTAATAAACCGGAAAATGGTACGCGTACCACGTTTTGGTCATCCCAATGAGTATCGAATGGATCTCCCGGACTGCAGTCTATGTGGGAAAAGCTGCGCCCATGCTGCCACCGGCTGACTTCTGCGAATCCCCGGGAATCGGAGCGTAGAAGTTCCCGCGGAGATGACGGCCCAGCGGGGATACCCGTACCGACGCCGTGTAGAATAGTGATATGGCCGACCGGAAGCAAAGTACCACTCCCAGCGAAGATCCGGAGTCAGCTGCGGGCACGCAGTATGAGGAGGCGGTCGCTATGTACCAGCGAGCGCGCCAGATCGCCGATGATGCGGGCTCCATGACGCGTCGAGCCCAATTGATGGCCGGCGAAGATCATCAGTCCCGCCAGCGCCTTGCGGCAACGCGACGGGATCTAGCCGCCGCTCGGGAAGCGCACGCCAGCCCTCAATCTCCGCGTGCTGAGGAAGCCCATCCAGCACTGACCCCGCGGTGCGCCACCTGCGGGCTCTGGTTGTTGCCCGATGAGGACCGTCAGCGCTGCCACCGGTGCCGCGACGAAACTTGCGAGCAAGCTCGGATCGACTGGGAGACCGCGAAGACCATCTGGACTGCCGCCTCAGAGCGGGCCGCGGAGGGTGTGGACGCAGCGGACCCATTGCATCCTGTAAGAGCACTCGGGCCAGATCTGGAACGAGCAGCCCCCGGAGTGCCAGAGATGGGCGAAGAGGCAGCGCTCGAGCAGAGCGAAATCGAGTGGGAGCAGGCCCGTACGGCGTGGAGCGAGGCGCAAATGGCGCAGAATGAGCGTTCGCGGCGTGATGCAGATTCATCTTCCGGGGATGCGGGCTGACGCCGCCGGGCGGGCGCTCTTGAATTGAAGCCCGCCCACTGGAAAGCTCTCCCTACGCGACGGCTTGGTGCCATGTGAGCTCACTCCATGAATTCCGCAAGCCGGGAGGTGGATCTGGCTCCTGAGCCGACCCTGGCTCGGAATGGGAGTACTGCAGCGCTGCGGTAGCTCTGACCCAGGTGCCCTTCTCTACTACTCCTCTAAAGCGGGGTAGTAGAGAGTGAGCTAGCATGTCGAAAGACGGGGCTGATCCTTTTCAGTTCTTCCAGTTGGTGCCGCGCGAGTGGTCTTGCGACGGGCGCTCCGGCGTTTCCTCGATGATGAGCATGCCGCCGCTGATCCCGTCCTCGCTTTTGAGTGGGTTCACACGCACCTGGCACAGGATCGCCTTGCCCCGCCGGTTAACGGCGCGCATCTGTACCGATTCGGAAGGCGTCCCGTCGGCGAGCATTTTCGTTAGTGCGGGCCGAAGCGCCTGGAAGTTGACGCCGATATCCAAACTGAATAGATCCCGGTGCAGCGCCTCGCTTTCGCGAAGCCCCCACAAATCCTCGCACGTGTGATTCCAGCCGATTACCGTGAGCTCTCGGTCCACCGTGATCAGCCCGAGGCGGAGCGCGGCAAGCACCGTCTCCTGGTGACGACTGACCGTATTCAGCGCCTCCTGGCCGGCACGCAGCTCATCGTTGGCGGTTTCCAGCTCTTCGTTGGTGCACTGGAGCTCCTCGATAGTGGTCTCTAACTCCTCATTGGTGGACTGCAACTCTTCGTTAGTGGTCTCCAACTCCTCATTGGTGGACTGCAGCTCTTCGTTGGTGGTCTCCAATTCCTCGTTGGTGGTCTGGAGCTCTTCACTCACGTTCTCCAACTCCTGGCGGGCCCGGACCAGTTCGTCCGAGAGGTGATGCTGCTCCGTGAGGTCCCGGCCCCAAAGGACCATATGGATCAAGTTGCCATTGGGATCGAGGATGGGACATACGCGCACCTGGATGTAGCGACGAGTGCCGTCCTGGTGGGGTAGCGCTACAACTTCGACCTCCGCTGAGCGCCCGGTAGTGCGGGTATCTTCCACGGCTAACCGGAGTGCGACCGGGCGGAGCGGCTCGTCCAACTCCGCGAAATTGAGACCGGGGATGTCTTTCAGCCGAAACAGCTCACGGGCGCCGGAACTGGCCATCATTATCCTACCGGATGGGTCCAGGAGCATTAAGGTGTCGATCGCCTGATCGAACAGCGCATGCAGTGTGTAGTTCTCCAAGTCCTGCCCGTTGCCGGGACTCGACACCCGCGCCAGTTTCCGCGCATCGAGACCGCCCAGCATCGCCTCCGCCGCCCCTTCCTGCGGGACCCGCTGGAAAACGCGATAGCGCGGCTCGAGGGGCCGAAAGATCATGGAGCGACTCATCAGCGTCTCGGCTTTCCCCAAAAAGAGGTAGCCCTCTTCTCGCAGCGCATAGTGAAAACGCGGCAAGAGCTGCTGCTGTGTCTCCGTGTCGAAATAGATGAGGAGATTTCGGCAAACGAGAAAGTCCTGACGAGAGATGGGCGGGTCCACGAGCACGTTATGCCGGCCGAAGATCACGCTGGAACGCAATTCCCGGCGGATCTGAGAGCGCCCGCCGGGCATCGCTTCGAAGAAGCGCTCCATTCGTTCCGGCGAGACGTTCCGCATCTCATCCGGCCCGTAGATGCCGGCACGGGCATAGGTGAGCGCATCATCATCCAGGTCCGTGGCGT
>Ga0255338_1003968_pt1 | contig 16401 bp, 14 predicted proteins | sample MeOH1_35cm_T4_19_FD_203715 | JGI IMG/M metagenome (GOLD analysis project Ga0255338, IMG submission 203715) | Sandy soil microbial communities from University of British Columbia, Vancouver, Canada - MeOH1_35cm_T4_195 | ecosystem: Engineered > Artificial ecosystem > Sand microcosm > Unclassified ...
CTCTGTTTGTCACCTTCAAGCAAGCGTCTTGCTGGCGATCTCGTACACGTCGCGCGAAATCCCCTCTGTGCCGACAATCCGTTCAAGCTGACGCGACATCAAGCTACGCCGCTTGCGGTCGAACTGGCGCCAGCTCTTGAAGGCGCCTAGCAGCCGGGCCGCCACTTGCGGGTTGAGCGCGTCGAGTTCGAGCACCTTGTCCGCGACGAGAGCATAGCCCGCGCCGTCCGCCCCATGGAAGCGGACTTGATTGGCGGTGGCAAAACTGGTGATCAGTGCGCGTACTTTGTTGGGGTTTCGTATGGTAAACGCCGGGTGACGCAACAAGCTCTTGACGTCGTCAAGCGCGCGGTGGAGCGATGAGGTCGCCTGGATCGAAAGCCACTTGTCCATGACGAGGTGATCGCCCTTCCACTGCTCATAAAAGCTTTCCAGCGCATGTGCGCGTTCCGGCACGTCGATATTGGCGAGAATGGCGAGCGCGGCGATCTGGTCCGTCATGTTGTCGGCGCCGTCGAAATGCGCCGCCGCCAGCGCCACGCCCGATCCGTCGGGCAGGCTGGCGAGGTAGCCGAGGCACGCATTTCTGAGGGCGCGGCGGCCGGCATGCCCGGCCTCGGGGCTATAGGGTCCCTCGACCTTCATGCGGTCATAGGTCTTTTTCAGTTCGTCGCGCACATCGGCCGAGATGGCAACGCGCAGCGTTTCGCGCGCCTCGTGGATCGCGTCGACATCGACATCCTTGCCGATCAACTGCGCGATTGCCTGCTCGCCGGGCAGCAGGATCATCTGCGCCACGAAGTCAGGATCGAGCTTCCTGTCGGCAAGAACCGTGCGCATCATTTCCGCGAAGGCGGTTCCGCGGCGGCGCTTGCCGCCCGTGCGGATTGCCTCGACATTGGCGATCAGAAGACCGCTTGCATAGCGCTGCGCCGCTTCCCAGCGATTGAAGGGATCGCTGTCATGCGCCATCAGGAACACATAGTCGCGCTCCTTGAGGTTGCTGGAAAGCGTCACCGGCGCGGTGAAGCCGCGCAGCAGCGAGGGCACGGGCTTTTCCGGCACGTTGAGGAAGCGGAAAGTCTGCGTGCGCTCGGTGAGGTTCAGCACGCGCGTCTTCGTGCCGGACTTTTGCTCACCGTCGAGCTGGAGCGCCATATCCTTGCCATCCGGCCCGACGAGACCGACCGCGATGGGAATGTGATAGGGCTCCTTCACCGGCTGGCCCGGCGTCGCGGCACAGACCTGCGTCACCTTCAGCGTGTAGGTCTCTCGCGCGCTGTCGTAGCGGCCCGAGACGAGCACCTCCGGCGTGCCGGACTGCGAATACCAGCGCTTGAACTGCGTGAGGTCGATCTTCGCGCCATCGGCCAGCGATTGCAGGAAATCCTCCACCGTCGCCGCTTCGCCGTCATGCCGCTCGAAATAGAGATCCATGCCCTTGCGGAAGCGCTTCGGTCCTACAAGCGTATGGATCATGCGGCAGAGTTCGGCGCCCTTCTCGTAGACGGTCGCCGTGTAGAAATTATTGATCTCGATATAGCTGTCGGGCCGGACGGGATGGGAGAGGGGCCCCTGATCCTCCGGAAACTGATGGCTGCGGAGCAGGCGCACATCGGCGATGCGCTTCACCGCGCGCGAGCGCATGTCGCTGGTGAACTCCTGATCGCGGAAGACGGTGAGGCCCTCCTTCAGGCAGAGCTGGAACCAGTCGCGGCAGGTGATGCGGTTGCCGGTCCAGTTGTGGAAATATTCATGCGCGATGATCGCCTCGATCGAGGCGTAGTCTGCATCGGTCGCAGTGTCGGGCCGGGCGAGGATGTATTTGTCGTTGAAGACGTTGAGGCCCTTGTTCTCCATCGCGCCCATGTTGAAGCTGCTGACGGCGACGATCATGAAAATGTCGAGGTCGTATTCGCGGCCAAAGGCCTCCTCGTCCCAGCGCATGGAGCGCTTCAGCGCTTCCATCGCATAGGCACAGCGGTCTTCATTACCCGGCTCGACAAAGATGCGCAGTGTGACCTCGCGGCCGGACATGGTGACGAACTTGTCCTCGACATGGCCAAGCCGCCCTGCGACCAGCGCGAAGAGATAGGCGGGCTTGGGGAAGGGATCATGCCATTCCGCGAAATGCTTGCCGCCGGAGAGCTTGCCGGCCTTCACCAGATTGCCGTTGGAGAGCAATACGGGCGCGGCTTTCTGATCGGCGACGATGCGCGTCGTGAAGACGGCCATGGCGTCCGGCCGGTCGAGATAATAGGTGATGCGGCGGAAGCCCTGCGCCTCGCATTGCGTGCAGTAGATGCCGCTCGAAAGATAGAGCCCGGTCAGAGCCGTGTTCGCCTCCGGTCCGCAGGTCGTCACCGTTTCGAGGGTGAATTCGCCCGCAGGCAACTCCGGGATGGTCAGATGGCGCCCGTCCACCTGATAGGCGTTCGGGCTCAGGGTTTCGCCGTTCAGGCGGACTTCGTGCAGCGTCAGCTTTTCGCCGTCGAGCACCAGCGGCCCGCCGCCCGAGGCCGGATTGGCCCTCATTTTCAGCCGCGAATGGACCCGGGTTGCCGCCGGATCGAGCTCGACCTCCAGCGAAACGGTGTCGATCAGATAGGCGGGCGGCGCATAATCCTTGAGGAGGACGGCGCGCGGTTCTTCGGTTCTCATTGGGGTATGGCTCGAATTTGAGGGCAGGGCCTGGCCGGGCCTGCCCGGGACATTTGCGACAAGTCTAAAACAATAGCTTCGGATATGGCGAAATTTCGTCGCTTCGCCGGGAGTGGACGCGACGGCACTTGCGCTCAGGGGCGCTTTCCGCCATCAACGGGCACGGCCAGTCAGGGATAAAACGATGGACAAAGCGGCTTTCAGGGCGCGCAAGCATCAGGTGCTCGGCGACGCGACCATTCCGGAGCTTCCGAACCATTACAAGGGTAAGGTCCGGGACAATTACGACCTGCCCGATGGTCGCCGCATCATCATCGCTTCGGACCGCCTGAGCGCCTTCGATCGCATTCTGGCCGCTATCCCCTACAAGGGCGAGGTGCTGACCCAGACGGCGCGCTTCTGGTTCGAGGCGACGAAGGATATCTGCCCCAACCACGTCCTCGAATATCCCGATCCCAATGTGGTTGTCAGCCGCCGCCTCGACATCCTGCCGGTCGAGATCGTGGTACGCGACTATCTCGCCGGTACCACGGGCACATCCATCCTGACGCTCTACAAGAAGGGCGAGCGGGAGATGTATGGCATCCGCCTGCCGGACGGGCTTCGCGACAATGAGCGACTGCCGCATCCCATTATTACACCGACCTCCAAGGCTGATTACGGCGGGCATGACGAACCGCTCTCCGCGCAGGAGATCGTCTCCAAGGGCATCCTCACGGCGGAGCAGTGGCGTATCCTCGAAACCTATGCGCTCTCGCTCTTTGCACGTGGTCAGGAGATCGCCGCGACGCGCGGCCTCATCCTCGTCGACACGAAATATGAATTCGGCACCGATGCGCGCGGCCATATCGTGCTCGCCGACGAAATCCATACGCCGGACAGCAGCCGTTACTGGCTCGCCTCGTCCTATCAGGAGCGTTTCGAAAAGGGTGAGAAGCCCGAGAGCTTCGACAAGGATTTCGTGCGCAACTGGGTAGCCTCGCGCTGCGATCCCTACAAGGACGAAATCCCTGAGATTCCCGAAGCGCTGGTCCTCGATACGGCGGAAGTCTATATCCACGCCTTCGAGACGATCACGGGTCAAACCTTCAAGCTGCCGGAAACCGACGAGCCGGTTCTTGATCGTATCCGGCGGAATCTCGCGCCCTATTTCTGAGTTCGCTTTTGTCGTTCAGCGGTCACAACACGCCGAATGCTCGCAGCAGCCACAGAATAACGGCAATGACGACGACGATATTCAGGATTTGTTTGATCTTGCCGTCCATGGGCACGTAGTTGTTGACGAGCCAGAGCAGTACACCGATCACGATCAGAACGACGACGAGCTGAATCAGCGGCATGGAGGTTCTCCTGTTGAAAGGCTCCCCGAGGGGTAGCCTTCTTTTGCTGGGCGAGAGTGGCCCCGTCGCTATTTCTTTTCGATCGTAATGCCGCCCGGTCCGGCATTGATCTGAACGCCCTCAGGCTGTTTTCGGTCCTGATAAAGTTGATAACCGAACACTATGACAGCAAGTGCGAGCGCGCCGATAACGAGGTAGAGAGCGTTGTTGCGGTTCATTTTCTGTCCTTCTGTCAAGGGCAAATGTGAGCCCCGGCTGTCGACCGATCAGTAGAAAAGCCCGTAGACGACCTGCAGGATATCGCCCGAGTCGGCGTTGATCAGCAGAGCGTCGTCACCGTAGCGCACCCATTGGCAGTCGTAGGGCGGAATGGTGAGCCCGAACATCCAGTAATCGTCGATCCAGTAATTGCGGGACCAGAAGATGGACGGCAGCGTTTCGCCATAGGACCAGCTGCGTTCATACCAGCCATGCGGACGGACATACCGGCCCAGGCTGTAGCGGCGCTGGGCCTGATAGTTGTGGTGATAGTCGTTCGGGTCGTAGTCGCGGGGCCGCTCGTTCCATTGCCCGGGGCGCTGGCCGACCATGTAGTCACTCGGCCCGCTATAGGTTTCCGTCGGACCGAGAGGCCGGCCCTGCCACATGCCTCCTGACTGGCCGCGCGAGAGCACATCGTGTTCGCTGCCTTGCCATGATGGCTGGCCGGATTGAATTTGCGGGCCGGGCGCCTGCTGGACGGGGTGCCATGGCTCGGTCTGTGTCGGCGTGCTCTGGGCGGGGCGGTTCTGCAACATGCCGGGCTTTGTGGCGCCCTTTTGCAGCGTCCCGGGGCGGGATGGGCCCGTCTGCATCAATCCATCGGGAACCAGTCCGTTCTGCAGGATTCCGTTGGAGAGGCCGCGCGGGCCATGTTCGGGCTTGCCGCGTTGATACTTGTCCCCCGGACTGGCGTTCCGGCTCTGCTCCTGCAGAATCTCCGAACGAGCCTCTTTCTGCATGTGCCGCTCCGCACGGCTCTCCGCTTCGTTGGGCGGGGCTGCGTGAGTGGGCGTGCTCGCCAGAACGAAGCCCGCCAGCATCAGCGGGGTGAGGGCGGGAATGAAGAGCCGGTTCATGCAGGTCTCCTGTCCGATCATGGTGTTCTGGACGAGTTTGCGGTGCCCGGCCGCCGCTCGTCAGACGGTGACAGGATCACGCGCCCGCAGAGCGAGCGCAATCAAAAGCAGCGGGATTGCCCCATGGTGAAGCAGAAGGTTGTTCCATGATGAAACCATCTGCCATTCAAAGCGCTTCCACGCTGCTCAGATAGGCATATCCTTCGCCGACTGATCTTCGACAGGGAGAGTTCTCATGGCCGTGGAACGCAAGGTCGCCGTGCTTGTCGGCAGTCTTCGCAAGGAGTCCTTCAACCGCAAGATGGCGGTCGCACTCGCGAAGCTCGCGCCTGCAAATCTGAAGCTCGGCATAGTCGAGATCGGCGGATTGACGCTCTACGATCAGGATCACGATGCGGGTCCGCCCGTTTGCTGGGTCGAGTTTCGCAATTGGGTTCATCCCGCCGACGCGGTGCTCTTCGTCACACCGGAATATAATCGCTCCGTACCCGGCGTTCTGAAGAATGCCATAGACGTCGGCTCGCGGCCTTATGGTCATAGTGTCTGGGCGGGCAAACCCGCTGCCATCGTCAGCGTGTCGCCGGGTGCGATGGGCGGCTTTGGTGCGAACCATCACTTGCGCCAGTCGCTCACCTTTCTGGACATGCCGGTGCTGCAGCAGCCCGAGGCCTATGTCGGCGGCGCGGGTACGCTTTTCGATGAAAAGGGCGACATCGCGAATGCGGGTACACGCGATTTCATGACGAAGTTCATGGCGGCCTTCGCCGCATGGATTGAGAAGATCAAGGGGTAGGGCGGTAAACTCAGGCCGCCTCGATCTTCTTCGTCTGCTCGATGATCGTCCGCGCATCGCGGGCAAGCACGAGGACTTCTTCCGGCAGGTTTTCCGGGTTGCTCGCCGCGTAGTCGACCAGCCGGTTGAGAAGCACCAGGAACTTGGGGCTCGCCGCCATGATGCGGGCCTGAAGTTCGACGCGCTCCGGCGCGAAGTCATATTCCATGCCGGGCACGCGCCAGCCGCCGCCTTCCTCGGTGGTGGTCATGATGACCGGATAGGTGCCGGGGAAGGGGTGCGTCGAGCACTCATCCGCCGAGCGCCACTTGTTCGGCTGGCGGACGACACGCCATTCCTCCATGGCGGGGTCGATTTCGGTGAGCGCCGCGGACTGCTCCGTCTGAAGCTCCGTTGCAGTGAAATCGCGGCCCAGCCCGACGTCGTAGAAGACGCGAAGGGGCTCGTCGACGTCCTTCACCCATTGCGGCACGACGCGCTCGATCACCGCCCAGGTGCCGACGGGTCGGACATATACGCGCTGGTTCTTGTGGAACTGTGCCTTCGCCATGGAACTTACCGATTCAGGGGGTGGACCTCGTCCCCAGTATGAGGGGGGCCGGTTAGCGATTGCTTAATCTGTGTGGCGCGCGGACCGGAGAGTCGATGCAAGGGATAGGCATATGTGCAGCGCAACGGCGGACGGCCGGCCCAAGCGGACGCGGCGTCAATATGCTGCCCCTTTTCACCGCGCCGAATTGCAGGAACAATGCGCGCAAATCGGATACACGCCGTCACTTTTTGGCGGGGATCCATCAGCCTGACCCGGCCGTAAAAAGGGCCCGATCGAAGCGGGGCGATATGAGCCGCCTGCGCGCGAGCGTGGCCTGAAAACATCCAAGGCCAAAGATTGCCAGAGGGAACGACCCATGAATTTCGATTTCTCCGACGACCAGAAAATGCTGAAGGAGCAGGTGCGCAAGTACCTGACGGACAAGTGCCCCTATTCGGTGCCGCGCCGTATCCTCGACAGCGACGAGCCCTATGCGAAGGAAGTCTGGAAGGGCCTCGTTGACATGGGCCTCACCGGCACCGCCATTCCGGAGGCTTACGGCGGCCTCGGCCTCGGCGCGCTGGAACTTTGCGTCATCGCGGAAGAACTCGGCCGCGCCGCCGCGCCGGTTCCTTTCTCCTCGTCGGTCTATCTCGCTTCCGAAGCGATCAAGCTCTTCGGCACCGAAAAGCAGAAGCAGACCTGGCTGCCCAGGCTCGCCGCGGGTGAGATCATCGGTACCTTCGCGATTTCCGAAGGGCTTCACGCAGCCAGCGCCGCGAACATCAAGACGGGCTTCGCGGGCGGCAAGGTCAACGGCGTCAAGACGCCGGTTCCCGATGGCGATATCGCCGACGTCGCGGTCGTGGTGGTCAATGCCGCGGGCAAGGTCGCGCTTGCCATCGTCGATCTGAAGGGTGCGGGCGTTTCGCACGAGGTTCTTCGTACCTTCGACCCGACGCGCAGCCATGCCGAGATTACCTTCAAGGATGCGCCCGCCGAACTCATGGACGGCGCGGGCTGGGATCAGGTCAGCCGTATTCTCGACGGCGCGGCTGTGCTCTTCGCTTTCGAGCAGGTCGGCGGCGCGGAAGCGGCGCTTGAAATGGCGCGCGACTATTCGCTGGAGCGTTATGCCTTCGGCCGTCAGATCGGTTCCTATCAGGCGATCAAGCACAAGCTTGCCGATATGTATGTGAAGAAAGAGATCGCGAAGTCGAATGCCTATTTCGGCGCGATGATGCTCAATGACGAAGGTTCCGAATTGCCGGAAGCCGCCGCCGCCTCGCGCATTGCGGGCTGCGACGCCTATGTCTTCGCCGCGCAGGAGAACCTGCAGACCCATGGCGGCATTGGCTACACATGGGAAGCGAACACACAGTTCCATTACCGCCGCGCGAAGCTTCTCGCGCTGACGGTGGGCGCCGCCATCCAGTGGAAGGAAAAGCTCGTCGCGCGTCTTGAAGCCAAGAACGCCGCCTGACGCATTTCACAGACATTCGAAGATCGGAACAGAACCATGGATTTCAACGATACACCGGAAGAAGCCGCCTACCGCGCTCAGGTGCGGGGTTGGCTCGACAAGAACGCCGTTCGCAAGGCCGATGCGAAGGACCTGCCCATTCCCAAAACCCTCGAAGAGGTGCTGAAGCAGTCGAAGGCCTGGCAGGCAAAGAAGGCCGATGCCGGCTATGCCTGCATCACCTGGCCGAAGGAGTGGGGCGGCGGCGGCGGCACCACGATCCAGAACGTGATCTACGGCCAGGAAGAGTCGAACTACGCTGTTCCCGGCGGCATCTTCGCCATCGGCCTCGGCATGTGCATTCCGACGGTCATGGCCTGGGGTCCTGAAGACGCGAAGAAGCGTTATGTCGGCCCCGCCGTGCGTGGCGACGAGATCTGGTGCCAGCTCTTCTCCGAGCCTGCGGGCGGCTCCGACGTCGCGGGTCTTCGCACCCGCGCCGAAAAGGATGGCGACGAGTGGGTCATCAACGGCCAGAAGGTCTGGACCTCCGGTGCCCATTATTCCGATTTCGGTATCGTGCTGACGCGCACCGATCCCTCCGTGCCGAAGCACAAGGGCCTCACCATGTTCTATATCGACATGAAGAGCCCGGGCATCGAAGTGCGTCCGATCAAGCAGATGTCGGGCGGCTCGGACTTCAACGAAGTCTTCTTCACCAACGTCCGCGTCAAGGACAGCCAGCGCCTCGGCAATGTCGGCGATGGCTGGAAGGTTGCGCTGACCACGTTGATGAACGAGCGTCTCGCCGTCGGCGGCAGCCAGGGCAATGCCGACACCGACGATCTGATCGAGCTCGCACGCGAGACCGAGATCGCCGGCGAACCGGCCATCCGCAACGGCGCCGTGCGTGAGCGCATCGCCAACTGGTATGTGCAGGCGCAGGGCCTCAAGTTCACGCGCTTCCGCACGCTCACCGCGCTTTCGCGCGGCGAGACGCCCGGACCGGAAAGCTCGATCTCCAAGATCGTCGCGGCGAACAAGATGCAGGAACTCGGCTCTTTCGGCATGGATCTTCAGGACATGGGCGGCGTCATCCGCGACCGGAGTGTCTCGCCGGCCGAAGGCGCCTATACCGAGCAATGGATCGGCGCGGCGGGCTACCGCATCGCCGGCGGCACCGACGAAATCCTGCGCAACATCGTTGCCGAGCGCGTTCTCGGCATGCCGCAGGATGTGCGTGTCGACAAGGATCTGCCGTTCAATCAATCGCCCAAGGGCAAGTAACCCCGATCGGCTCCGGGGCAGGCTTCCCGCTTGCTCCGGCCGCCATTCCAACGACAAAAGCCCGCCGGCATCCCGCCAGCGGGCTTTTTTGTGACCTGTTTCGGCAGATGACCGACGAAATGGGTGGCAGCGTCACGGTCTTCAAGAGCCCGCAATTCTGGATGCACAGGCGTCAGTCTGTTGAGCTATAACTGTCGCCGAAAAACCACAGGCGGGCGAACGGTGCGGCGTATTCAGATCTGGCTCGAAACGGCGAAGGGCGATGTTCTTGCCTTGCTGCCGCCGTGGAGCGACCGCCGCGCGCCCTATCTCGTCTTCGCGGCGCTACTCGTATTCGCGGCTGCGCTGGCCTATTACCTGGTTTTCCTCAAGCCCGTCTCGCAGGGGCTTGGCACGATCCGCAGGAGCGGTACGCTTGTCGTCCTGACGCGCGTGGCGCCAACGACCTATTACTCCGGCACGCTCGGCGAAACCGGTTACGAATATGATCTGACGCAGGCGCTTGGAAAGGCGCTCGGCGTCAAGGTCGAATATCGGACCTATGACACCGAGCCCGAGATTCTCGAAGCGCTTGCCGCGAAGCGGGGCCAGATTGCCATTGGCCTTGTTGCCACGGAGGCGCGACGAAAGGCTTTCGTCGCGGGCCCCGATTACCAGAATGTACGCGAACTTGTTGTCTGCCGTCGGGACATTGCGCTCCCGAAAAAGCCGGAGGATATCGCCGGCCTCAAGATAGCGGTTGCGGAAGGCACGGCGGGCGCGGACGCGATGAGCGATCTCGCAACGAAGATGAAGACGCTTTCGTTCGACCGGAAGCGCGAGCCGGTCGAAAGCCTTCTCGCCGCCGTTGCCGATGGTCAACTCGATTGCACGGTGGCGAGCACGCCCGAATTGCAGGTCAACAATCCCTATTATCCTGAGCTTGTCGAAGCCTTCGCCATCACCGGCGACCAGCCGCTTGCCTGGCTTGTCGCGCCGGGCTCGGAGGATGTTGCGGAATATCTTGCGAGCTGGATTGCCGAGTTGAAGAAGTCGGGTGAGCTTGCCGAAATTGGCCGCCGCTATTTCGGCTTCCTGCCTCCTTTCGATTATGTCGATGTCCACGCCTTCCGCGAGGCGATCAAGACAACTTTGCCCGATTATGAAAAAGCGATGCGCGATGCGGCGGACCAGACGGGACTGCCCTGGCAATTGATCGCCGCGGTTGCCTATCAGGAATCGCATTGGCAGTCTGATGCGCGCAGCCACACGGGCGTGCGTGGCATCATGATGCTGACCGAGGATACGGCCGACGCATTGGGCGTGGAAAATCGTCTCGATCCGATTGCAAGCATCTATGCGGGCGCGCGTTATATCGCCGATATCGAAAAGCGAATTCCGGACTCGGTGCGAGCACCCGATCGCATCTGGTTCGCACTAGCAGCCTACAATATGGGTTTTGCCCATCTTCAGGACGCGCGGACTCTGGCTGCGCGATTGGGCCTTGATCCCGACGGCTGGACGGGCGTGCGCCGCGCCTTGTCGCTGATCCAGAAGCCCGCTTATGCAGAACATCTGAAATATGGGACCGCGCGGGGCGGGCAGGCCTTGCGTTTTGTGCAGCAGGTTCGCGCCTATCGACATATTCTCGAGGCGCCGCGCGGATAATCCGTGCCCTGAAACAGGCGATTTTCCGGCGCTGCGTGCGCCTACGTAATATCCCCTATGCGACAACCTGCGCAGGATGTGCGACAGATTGCGCACAGTAAATCTGCGTCCTTTCTACGACACTGTGGCCAACGGGATCGCACCTGACCGGTGCGCGGCAATGGAGAAGAAGATGCAAGGCAATAAGACTTCCAAACTCGCAGCTGTGGCGCTTGCCGCGCTGCTCGGCACCACGGCGCTGTCGGCTCCGGCTTTCGCCGCCGATACGTTCAAGGGCAAGTCGGCGGGTGACTTTCTCGTTCGTGCGCGTGGCATCTATGTCATTCCTGACGAGAAGCTCGACGGTATTTCCGGCTTGAGCATCAGCAATGAAGTCGTGCCGGAAGTCGATTTCAGCTACTTCGTGACCGACAACATCGCCTTTGAGTTGATCGCGGGGACGACGCGTCACAAGGTCAGCATTCCTGGCGCCTCGCTTGGCAAGGTCAGCCTGCTGCCGCCGACCCTGACGGTTCAGTATCACTTCATGCCGAAGGCGCAGTTCAGCCCCTATGTTGGCGCTGGTCTCAACTACACCTTCTTCTACAACGTCGACAGCGGCGACTTCTCGAGCGTCAAATATGACAATCACGTCGGCTACGCCCTGCAGGCCGGTGTGGACTACGCCCTTGGCGGCAATTGGTCGCTCAATGCCGACGTGAAGAAGATCTTCCTGAAGACCGACGCGCATGTGAGCGGCGTCGGCACCGTCGGAACCACGATCGATCCGTGGATCGTCGGCCTCGGCGTCGGCTACCGCTTCTAAAAGCTGCAGCTCTCCCCAAATTGGCGGCCTCGCGAGGAAAACCTCGCGGGGCCGTTTTCTTTTTGGCCGAACTGGCCGATTGTCTGCGGCGTCCTGTCGCTATATAGAAGGTCTAGGGCGTATACCCTAAACGGTTCGCAGAAGCCGTGGGTGGGTCCGATCGCAGAGATTCAGGGAGTAGAGAAGCCGTGGACGACTTTTTGAGCCAGCCGGGACCGAAGGCAGCCACCCCGCAGAAGCACCTCCAGATCGCCATTCTCGGCACGGGCATGGGCGGGCTTTGCATGGCCGTCCAGCTTCGCCGCGCCGGCATCGATTCATTCGTCATGCTCGAAAAGGAAGACGAGGTCGGCGGCACCTGGCGCGACAACAGCTATCCCGGTTCCGGCTGCGACGTGCCCTCGCACCTCTATTCCTTCTCCTTCGAGCCCAAGCTCAACTGGTCGCGCAAATTCGCCCTCCAGCCTGAGATTCTCGATTACATGAAGCATGTGGCGCGCAAATATGGCCTGCGCCCCTTCATACGTTTCAACACCGAGGTGGAGGAGGCGCGTTTCGACGAGGCAGCGGGGCTCTGGCGCATTCGCACCAAGACGGGGGAGGAGATCACTGCGAATGTGATCGTTTCCGGCACTGGCCAGCTCAACCGTCCATTCACGCCGCACCTGCCCGGAATCGAATCATTTTCAGGCAAGGCGTTCCATTCCGCGCGCTGGGACCAGAGCGTCGATCTTCGGGGCAAGAACATCGCCGTCATCGGCAATGGCGCAAGCGCCATCCAGTTCGTGCCGCAGATCGCGCCCAAGGCAAAGAAGCTCACCGTCTTCCAGCGCTCGGCGAACTGGATCGTCCCCAAGGCGGACCGTCCCTATACGGATTTCGAGCAGCGCATGTTCCGCCGCTTTCCCTGGCTGGTGAAACTCCATCGCCTTCAGATCTACCTGCGCCTCGAAATCAACTACCTCGCCTTCGTCCGGGGCAGTTTCTTCGGCAAGCTCTTCGAGAAGGCGTCGCTGAAAGAGCTTGAAACCCATATCAAAGATCCGGAACTCCGCGCGAAGCTCACGCCTGACTATCCGGCGGGCTGCAAGCGCATTCTCCTGTCGAACGACTGGTTTCCCACCATGGCGCGGGACAATGTCGATGTCTCGACCAACCATATCGAAAAGGTGACACCGGATGCCATCGTGACCAAGGATGGCGTTTCTCATCCAACTGACGTCATCGTCTATTCGACGGGCTTCGTGACCACGACATTCCTGGCCCCGATGAAAATCGTGGGGCGCAACAATGTCGATCTCAACACGGCCTGGGCGAATGGCGCAGAGGCGCATCGTGGCGTGGCGGTGGCGGGCTTCCCGAACTTCTTCATGCTCTACGGCCCCAACACCAATCTCGGCCATAACTCCATCATCTTCATGATCGAGTGCCAGGTGAACTACATCATGCAGTGCATCGGGGCGCTCGGAAATCCGAAGGTGCGCTTCATCGACGTGAAGAAGGAGGCGGAAGACGCCTTCAACCGCGACCTGCAGGAGGACATGCAGTCCACCGTTTGGGCTGCCGGGTGTTCGAGCTGGTACAAGACCGCCGACGGCAAGGTCACCAACAACTGGTCGAGCTTCACCGCGAAATACTGGTGGCAGATGCGCCATCCGGACTTCGCGGAATACAAGGTTGTCGGCTGACGATTGCGCATGGCCGCGAAGCGTCGCGGCCATGTCCATGTTCGAACGCATGTGAAGCCTTTGGCGGCTGCCTTTTGCTTTGAGTTGTGCAAGACTCGAATGCAACATGAGTGGCTGGTCCTTACTGATTTCCCCGATCATTCCCGACGCCAAGGGCAACGGCCTTGCGCGGCGCGCATGGATGTGGGCGAACGAACTCTCGCAAACCGGTGACCTCGTCACTCTTATTGTCGGTGCCGGGCATGATGCCGGCGCGCCGAGCGATCTTCCCGGGCGATTGTTATTCGTTTCGCAGGCTGTTCGGCGCTCGAACTGGAAGAAGACGATTGGCTGGTCATCGCCGGACATGGCCGCGATCGGGCACGCGCGCGATCGTTTTCCCGAGGGCGCACCTGAAAAGGTTTTCGTCTTTCGTCTGGGCGTTTCTCCGGCGCTTGAGGGCCTCCCCGCATCCTGGCGCGACCGCGCCGAGATCGATCTCGATGACTGGGAGTCAGATCGTTGCCTGAGCCTGGCCAAGCTCGCATTGCGCAGCGGCTCACTCTCCCGCGCCTCTCAATTTGCCGCAGGCGCATCGTTCTATCGAAATCGGGAGCGATGGGCGCTGGAACAATTTCCGGTGGTGCATATTTCGGCATCGGTAGATGCGACGGCATTGCAGGCACGATTTGAGCGGGGAAGGGTGCGCGTAACGCCAAACCGAATAGCCGGTCCGCCGTGCCCGCTGCCGGATCGTCCCCCGAACGGCCATCCCTCGATCCTGTTCGTCGGCACGCTTGGCTATCTGCCAAATCGCGACGCCGTCGACTGGTTGATGAAAGGCATTCAGCCACAACTGGCTGACGTTCTGCCAGGTCTGACCGTCACCGTCGCTGGCGATGCGCCTGAGCGGATTGCGGCGCGCCTGATCGCGTCGGACCTCGACTGGAGGGGCTATGTCGATGATCTCCGCGGCCTTTACGAAGACGCGACGATCGCCATAGCGCCCTTGCGGGGCGGGAGCGGAACGAAGGTCAAGGTTCTGGAAGCGTGGCTCTATCGTCGCGCTGTCGTGGCGACCAGCCATGCCGTTCGGGGCCTCGGCGTCGTTCCCGGCCAGCACGCGTTGGTGGCGGACAGTACTGAGGAAATGGTCAACGCCTGCCGCCGTCTGATCGAGGACCAGCCCTTGCGGGAGAGGATCGCGGCGGAAGGCCACGCGCTGCTTCTGTCGCGCTACATGATTTAGTCGGAGAGCTTTCTTGATCCCCCGTATCATTCATCAGACTTGGAAGTCCGACCTTATTCCCGAGATGTTCCAGGCGTGGTGCGATAGCTGGTCCGATCTCAATCCCGGTTGGGACAGGCAGATGTGGTCCGACCGCCGTCTGCTCGAATTCGTCGCCGAGCATTATCCCGATTTTCTGGAGCTATATTGTTCCCTGCCGTCGGGCGTCATGCGCGCGGATGCCGGCCGCTACATGCTGCTGCATCATTTCGGCGGTCTCTACGCCGATATCGACACGGAATGTCTCGGCTCCCTCGATGCGATAGCGGCAGAGACGCGGATCGTTCTCAGCCTCGAGCCCTCGACACATTGGCACCCGATCGCAAGCCAGCGCGGCATGCCATATCTCGTTTTCAACGGGATCATGGCGAGTCCTGCCCGCCATCCATTCTGGCTGCATGTTCTCGAGCTTATGCGGCGGAACTTTCGTGCCCGCAATGTCATCGACGCGACCGGGCCTTGCCTCCTCACGGCCGCTCAGCTCTCATTCCCGGATCGTTCCGCAATACGTCTCGCCCCGTCGCCGCTCTTCAATGGTCGCGACCGTCATGGCAATGAACCGGATGGTGCTGATGGTGCGGAACGCATCGCACGGCATCACTGGGCGGGAACCTGGCTGAAAACGCCGCGCAAGCATCCGGTCCTGAACGCACTGAAGAAGGAGTTCCGCCGCCTCCGCTATCTGCTGACGCGTGGCGACCGTCTGGACCCTGTTCGCACGCGCGCCGCCGTCGATCAAAAGGCAATCAAGGCTGCGCCATCCGCTGGCGACAACATTGTGATCCTGATTCCGCTTCGCGATGCCGCGCAGCATGTCGCGCCCTGTTTTGCGCAGATCGCGCGGCTCGACATTCCGCCGGAGCGGATCAAGCTCGTCTTTTGCGAGGGGGACAGCAAGGATGACAGCTGGGAGCGGCTCAACGCTCTCGTTGCGCCAATCCGCTCGAAATATCGTGATGTGATCTTGCTGCAGAAGTCGGTGGGAACGCGCTTTGCCCATTCGGTCCGTTGGAAGAACCATGTTCAGAGAGCGCGCCGCAGTGGAATTGCGAAAATCCGCAACCATCTGATCGAGCACGGAATCGACGCGTCGGATGACTGGGCGCTGTGGATCGATGTCGATGTCTGGCGGTATCCGTCTGACGTTGTTTCGCGCCTGAAGGCGACCGGCGCGCGGATCGCCGTTCCGCATTGCGTGCTGCGGCCCGGCGGCCCCTGTTTCGATTACAACACCTTCATCACCGTCAATGCCGAGCGTGACCACGCCTATTACCGCGACCTGCAGCATGGCGTTTACATGCCTCCCGTGAGCCGCGGGCGAAGGCTTTATCTCGACGACCTGCGCCATAGCGAGGTTGTGCCGCTCGACTCGGTGGGGGGGACGATGCTCCTCGTCGACGCCGCGCTGCATCGGGGCGGGCTTCGTTTTCCTGAAGTGCCCTATGAGGGGTTGATCGAAACCGAAGGCTTCGGGCGCCTCGCGAGGGATCTTGGAATCCACATAGCGGGGCTGCCAAATGTCGAAGTTCTCCATGTTCCCTGGTGAGGGTGCCCGGGGTCGTCGTTTATTTCTCCGCAAATGGGGCTTTGCGTCCGGGCTCAAATACCCTATTTAACAGTCGATATGGCGGGTACCGTGTTTAATAACGGTCATTTGGTGTAAATAAGGTCCGCCACGCGGAAAGAATGCATATGCTCGACGATCTCATTGCCATAGCCCTGAAAGCCGGCGCCGCGATCATGCCGATCTATGAGCGGTTCGACGCTGCTTCGGTAGCGACCAAGGGAGACGGTTCGCCCG